>OQWM01000643.1_pt1 | contig 22722 bp, 20 predicted proteins | sample 1691531 | NCBI WGS metagenome assembly OQWM01 (sample SAMN03418257, study PRJEB22391) | human gut metagenome | biome: human-gut; feature: organic feature; material: feces | host: Homo sapiens | place: Tanzania | collected 2013-01
TGATTGTAATCTTTATATTGTATCTTTGTCATCGTATGAGTGATATTTGTTTTTTTGTTTTTTGCACTTCAAATATACAAAATCTTTCATGCAAAAACAATAGCTATTCCTTTGATAATCAAAAGAATAGCTATATTTTTGACGTGGCCATAGCGGGAGGATGATAGGGGTTGAGTATGCGTGTCTACCAGCTGATACGGGTATCGGGAGGGCGCCCGACAGCGACAAGTGGTCATCGAACAGCACGCAGAAAACGTTGGGATGATCTGGAGCGAATAATGCGAATGGTGTCCTCTGCAATACCTATCATCACATTCAGATACTATCCTTATAAACAAAGAAGCTGACCTTTTGGGTCAGCCTCGGTGAATGAATCTCTATACCCTTCGTGCCCGTTTCGGAGCCGTCTCCTGCGCTTCCTCCTTCTTTGCGGGGGCCTTCTTCTGCTCGGCCTCCTGTCTCTTCTCCGGAGCCGCGGTCCTCGAAGCCTCGTTGCGTTTGCGCACGGTCTCCCTCCAGAACGGAGTATCTACCTTGACGACCTGCCTCAGCACGGCGTTGTACTGCACGACCGCGTCGAAGGTCTTCCCGTCCTTCGTCCTGAAGTCCTCGATGTAGAGGTCCTTCCCCTCGGAAAGAGCCTCGCGCTGTTCCGGCGTGAACTCGTGGCCGTACATAGTAGGGGCTACCTTCTCGAGATAGGCCTGTACCTCGGCGCACGGCGTGAGGAAAAGCTTCTGCGTGCCGCGGATGATCTCTCCGTCCCTGTTCCGCACGAACCCGTCGAACGACACGAGGCATCTTGTCTTCGATTCGCTTCCGTCAGGATTCTGCCTGGTGATGGTGATCGGGCTGCCGCCGTTGGCGAACGAGTGCCTGGTCTCCTTGCGGACTGCCTTTCCATCGTCGTCCTTAATGGTGTATTCGTATGTGTCCATGAGCCTTTCAGCGACCTTGTCGCTACGAAGGGCATCGCCATAGACGCTGAGGTCGGGGTTTGGATTAACCGTGAAGTGCTTTACTTCGACTCTGTCATTCCTGAAGTTGGCCTGCAATGCCATCGGACCGATGACCGTGAGGTTGCCGACCTTGGCGTAACATCTGACATAGTCTGTTACTTGGCCCGATGCCAGTTGTCTGGCTACCTGCTCGTTGCCGAGGATGTAGTCCTTTCTGATACCGTAGGACGCCTCCAGCTCTTCCCACGGAATACGGTCGAGCCTCTCCTGAATGAACTTCGGATAGGAAATTTCTTTCCTTCCTGTGGTTTTGTTCTCTTGTGTCTGTTCCATATCTATAAAAATTAAAGATGAAGTTCATTCCATGGGTTCCTTCGTGTGGAACTCGTTGAGATCGCCGTAACCGGCATACTCTCCGCTGTGGTCTAGGACGTCTATGCCCGGCGCGGCCTTGATGATCGCCTCGGAGGTGTCCCTTCCCGCCTTGTCGTTGTCCAGGAACAGGTCGATCTTCCTGTGTCCCAGAATGAAGTCCAGGGACCTCTTCAGGTTGGCCACGCTGTTCATGACGCAGATGTCGCAGCCGGGCAGGATTCCGTGCGCGGTGCGTCTTCTCTCGATGAAGGAGAGGAAGTCGAAAAACCCTTCGAACACGGCGACGGCGCAATCGGCCGGGCCGGCCGTGATCATGCCGTCGGGAGCAAGATAAGTCGGCGCGGAATTGGTGCACCGCTTTCCTCCGGGTCCGGATACCGCACTTCTAAGCACATGTCCGTCCCCGTTGTTCGGAAATCCTATGTAAGACCGCACTGAGCCTGAACGGCCCGTCCGCACTGCTACCTCGCGGCAGTACATGCGCAGCACGTCTTCTGATATCCCGCGTCCGGAGGCATACCTGAGGAGGGTGCCGTCTGACACGTATGAGGAGGACACCACTTTCAATGCAGGTGCCCGGAGACAGGCAAGCCGCGAGGCCTGCTGTCCTGACGGCACGAAGAGACGTCCTCCGTTCCTCATCTCGGCAAGGCGTCTGACGGCAAAGGTCCTGTCGCAGTGCTCCAGCCTCATGACGAGGTCTATCACGCCTCCCTTTGTCCCGTCCCCGAAATCCACCCAGCCGTATCCTCCGGCAAGTATATGGAAGGACGGGGTCCTCTCGTCCCTGAACGGGGACTTGATGAGACCGCTGCGCGTGAAACTGACGTCCTTGCCGTAGTTGACAAGGACGTCAGCGACCTTCAGACGGGTCTGAACACCGTCGTATGTTCCTCTGTCGTTCATATCTTTCCGTTTTGTGCCTTGCCGGCGTTGTCTTGCTGCCGCCGAACTCCATAGGGCTCGGCTCTCTGTCGTTGCGTGAGCTGCGTCACATAGATAGGGTGTATCCGAATAATGCCCTCGGGAATTTTAATTTGTAACCGCGTGTATTGTGATTTTTTTTACTATATTTGGTACTTATAGGGTTAATGTTTTCTCAAAAGCATTATTTTAATACACAAAGATAAGGAAAATAATACATTGTGCAAGTTTTCCTTGAAAAAAGATTATATTTTATGGATAAGAAGCAACTCGCGGAAGGGTGCGGCGTGTTCGTGAACGGACAGTGGCAGGTAAAGAATCTTAAGTTTCTCGTTGAGTTCATGAACCAGACTGGACTGTCTACGGGAGACATAGCCAAGGCTGTCGGCCTTCTCAGGAACTCTGTGACCAGGTGGTTTATGGTGGATGACACCAATCTCAGCAAGGTCATCAAGGCTGCCGAGCATTTTGGCTATGAGTTCATCATTTCATACACTGTTCCTATGACAGAAATCGCAGGTACGAACCTGATTATCGAAACCCCGGTCCGTCCTGTCAAAGAACATAGCAAGAGAGTTGATTTCGTCCGCGAGGCGATGAAGAAAGCCGGCATAACCAACGAGGCCCTGGCGCAAAAGCTCAATGTCATCCGCAATACCGTCCAGCTCTGGTTCAAGAAGGACGATATCACGTTCAGCAACATCTACCGGATTGCAGAGGCCTACGGATGGCAGGTGAACATTACGTTTAAGCTGAAGAATAGATGAACTGCTTTATGTGATATATATCATGTTTCTGAAAAACAAACATTTTGTTGTAAATGAGTATGAGTAGGGAAAAACATACAATTCGTAAAGTAAAAAAGAACCATGATGAAAAGTCTTGGAGATTGAAGATTCGGCATAAGAGGAAAGTTAGAACAAAGAGAAAATCTTTATTGGGCTTATCTCGGGTTCAAATCAAAAAACAAAATGACTTTAAACATAGATTTTCTGGATATCAGGTAATTAAAGCCCCACTATATTTCTCTTTTGTTGAGAATCCTGATCAAGTGCTCAGCTTCATTGCTCAGTTGACATTAGCTTTAAATAGGAGACGGAGAGTTTTCGTAAAACTTAAGGACGTAACATATATTTCTAATGACGCTTTGGTACTACTTTTGTCAAATGTGATTCAGTTTAAGGCGGCAAAAATTGATTTCAATGGAGATAGGCCAAATAACAAGGATATTGCAAGGCAAGTGGAGGAGTCTGGATTCTATTCAATATTGTATTCGAGAAAAGATATTGAATTGAATAATGAGGTCTCTATTAATAGAGATTTGATTGTAACACATGGAAAGAAGAATGTTGATTCTGAACTAACGGCTAAATTGATTCATGATAGTTCCTCATATTTATGGGGTGAACCGCAAAGATGCCAAGGTGTTCAACGTATATTTATAGAATTAATGCAAAACACAAATAATCATGCCAGTCATACAGTTGGGGATAAATATTGGTGGTTAAGCGTCTCTCGAAAAGAGCACCCGAATCGCCTATGCTTTGCATTTATTGATTATGGAATGGGAATCTTTAATAGTTTGCGTTCAAAACGACCAGGCGAGAAGTTCTTTGGGTGGATGGATAAACTCAAGTCAATTATTGATACGACAAAAAATAGCAGCGTCCTCAGGTCAATGCTATCAGGCGAATTTCATCGGACTGTAACGAGAATGTATTATAGAGGAAAAGGGTTGCCTGGTATTTATCACGAACTTGAAAAGAAATCGATTACAAAACTCGTGGTTATTTCCAATGATGCGTATGCTGATCCAATAAATGATAAGTATTATGACCTTCCTAATAAATTAGATGGTACTTTTGTATATTTTGAAGTAGATAACAGTTGCAAACATTTAAATGAAATTTAAGACAATATGTATTTTAAGGTAGCGACAGAATTTTCAAAGACTCCTTCTGCTAGAACGGAGTCTGAGGGGAAACATCCCGGAGAAGGTCTTAGGGCTATGCTTGTCCCACTAATTAAGGAGTGCTTAGAAAAAGGAGAGAATCTTACAATAGATTTAGATGGAACATCTGGGTATGGAACATCTTTTCTTGAGGAAGTATTTGGCGGGTTAATACGAGAGGAGCATTTTTCGTATGAAAACTTGCAGATCCTCAATTTCGTGTCTTTGGAGGAACCAGAATTGATTGATGAAATTAATCAGGACATAATTGATGCTAGGGATAATGAGAAAGATTAATACATATATTCTTCCTGCCATTGCTCTTTTTTCTTCTGGTTGGATAATTGGACTAATAGTTAGAGATATAGCATGGTTTGAGTATGATAATTCTTTCAACTTGTTCGAGTTGTTTTATACGGTTGTGTCTATTTGGTTAGCAGTGTATATTGCGAGAGCGATAGAAAAGGGAGTCCAAGACAGAAGAAATCAAAAGGATATTCTTATCAAACATATTGATGATGTTGATGGGCAATTAGAAGTTCTTCTATCTAGTTTTACCCATGAGAATGACACATATTCAATAGATAATTTCACAGTATTGGGACGAGCAAAAAGCATAGGTATGGAAGCAAAGAAGTATGAAAGGTTCATAGCAAAATATTATCCTGTGTTTGCCGAGTCAAGTGAATACAAAAGTTTGACTATCAATACTAGAAAACTAGTTCGCCTTTGCACAAAGTTGCCCACTAAACACAATAACCAAATATCATGTATAAATGATGTGTGGACTTACTCTTCGGAAAGATTTCTTGACATCCAGAATGAGATTAACAAGCTACGAGAACAATGTTTTAATTTAGAACTTTTATTAAACGATCAATAATTAAATCGTATTTGTAAATCATAAAACTATACGAAATCCAAATGAAAATTTGTGAGTTTTGAGAAAAATATGTAATTTGCAGCTGCTATGCAAAAACAATCAGCTTGTGATTGTTTCTGCATATACACAACATCAATGGAGTGATGAAGGATATAGAAATTTTACAAGATTGGGTAATCGCCAGAATGATTAGGGGCCAGTACATCTTTACGAAGGAAGATGTGCTGGCTGTCAATTTGCCCATATCGAATGAGGCTCTAATCAATAGCCTTGTGCGGATGAGGAAGCGGGGTGTGATCATGTCACCATGGCAAAATTTCTATGTAACCATCCCTACCGAATATAAGCTGAGGGGGGTGGTGCCACCGTCATTTTATATGGACAATCTTATGAAGTTCCTTGGTCGTGATTACTATGTTGCTCTTTTGACAGCGGCTGCGTTTGAGGGGGCGGGACATCAACGGACAATGGTGTTTCAAACGATGGTGAATGGAGGTTGCATTCGTTCCGGCGTAAAGAACGGAACACGTCTTGAGTTCACTGTCAGAAAGAATCTGCCTATGCGGTTTGTCCATAAAGTGAAGACGCAATCCGGCTATATGAATGTGGCAGACGCTGAACTGACTGCTTTGGACATCATTGTCGAGGAGAAGAAAGTGGGTGGATTAAGTCGCGCCGCCGAAGTGCTGGTCGAGTTGGCCGAGAAGATGAAGCTGGACGACAGCAAGTTGCCTCTTTTGGAATATTTCACGTCTGCCGCAGTTCAACGTCTGGGGTATTTGCTGGATTACATTGAGGAGACGGAATTGGCGGATGCCTTATCTGGCCTGCTGCAAAAATCGGGTAAGACGTTCCGCAGAGTGCCATTGAAGCAGTCAATGCCGGTAAATGATGATATGCAGGTTAACGAACGTTGGAAGATAATAGAAAACTATAAACTTGAAATAGACGAAATATGATACCGGAATACTTCATACAAGAATGGCACGAGAACGCGCCATGGCAAGATCCCGCTATGGTGGAGCAGGACTTGATTATATGCAGAGCGTTGGCGAGCATTTTCAGTGACGAGTTTCTGGCTTCGCAATTGGCTTTCAGAGGTGGTACAGCCCTGCACAAGTTGCATCTGCAGCCACAGCCACGATATAGCGAGGACATTGACCTTGTACAGATCAATCCAGGCCCAATCAAGCCTATTTTATTCCGACTTGGAGAGGTGCTCGACTGGATGCCCGATCGAGTGACAAAGCCGAAGCGCTACAACAACACGATGCTTTTCCGCATGGAGAGCGAGGTCCCACCTGTCCAACCAATTCGCCTAAAGGTGGAGATTAACTGCATGGAGCACTTTAATGTATTAGGGCTGGAGAAAGTGCCTTTCGAAGTTCAGAACTCTTGGTTCTCTGGAGAATGTGCGTTAACAACCTACAAGATTGATGAATTGGTGGGCACAAAACTACGTGCGCTCTACCAACGCAAGAAAGGTCGCGACCTGCTTGACTTGCAGCTAGCCATTCTGAGTGGCAAGCTCAATGTGGAGAGTGTTCTGGAATGCTACAATCGTTATATGGAGTTCGTGGTTGAGAAAGCGCCTACCTACAAACAGTTCGTGCAGAACATGGATTTGAAATTGCAGGACCCGGAGTTCCTAAGTGATACGGACAATCTTCTCCGAGAAGGCGCAGCCCGTTTTGATCCATTATCTGCCTGGCAACTGGTGAAGCAGACGTTTGTGGATAGGATGCCCGGTAAGAGAGAATAATTCTAATTAGAATAAAATTTGACCTTGCTGATGGTTGATAATTACTTTGTCTGTAGTGTAGGCACCATCACGTTGGATGGCGAGGCGAGGGCTGTTTCCATCGGGGTGTTGAATCACGTGTTTACACCGGATGAGAAGGACTTGAAGGAAGTTGCAAGAATGCAATAATTACTATTGAACAGCATATCGTGGCGCAGAATAATATATTATGGCGTTGGTAACTTCACACGGCCGTCAGTGCAAATGCTCGTTCGGAGTGGTGATTAACCACGGAACGAATATATTTCAGATGCCGTTCCGAGTGTGCGAACTACCGATGTTTTTTGCTATATTTGTGTCGCAAAAACGGATTGAAGAGCGGATGTTCTGAAGCTTTGGGGAGACATTCTGTAAAATGATGTCTTTTGATGGACTTCCATAAACATCAAAAGCGGACTTAAAAACGGACTGATTTTCCGCAAAATGCCACTTGGTGCTTCTGAAAGCCGCCGACTTCTTCTTTAACGAGGAGGAGTATTAGCAGTTAATTGCTTAACAATCAAATAGTTAAGGCGGAACATTATTACAATGGGCCGCCTTTTCTAGTTTTTCAAAAGACGCGTTACAGGTAGCTGTGGTGCGTTAAAATTGAAATCGGGACGCCGAAAGGATGTTCTCGACATGTTTTTCTTTTCATTCTATTGCGATGGACTGCGCTTCTCGGATATCCTTACGTTGGAATGGGACATCATCGATATGGACGCACAATTATTGAGGAAATGTCAATATAAGACTCGGCAGGAAGTGACTGTACCGCTTTCTCCTACGGCGATGGATATACTGAGGCGGTGGTCGGGGCGACGGCAACGATTTGTCTTCAGGTTGTTGGACCCGCAGACAGACATGACTGACCAGAAGTCATTGTACGCCCAGCGTATGTCCAAGACGCGCTCCCAGAATGGCGTTCTCTGCAGGATAGGAAACGAACTGAATCTCAATGTCAGTCTGACCACTCATGTTGCCAGGCATACCTTCGCCGTCAAGGCCATCAACAGGGGCGTAAGCATTTATATTCTCAGCAATCTCCTTGGTCATTCATCCGTAATCGCCACCGAAAAGACCTATGCCAAACTGTTGCCGAAGACGCTTGACGTCGCCCGCTCTGCAATATATGGTGGTAAGTAAGTCAATGTTGAATGTGCCTGAATGAGGGGTGTCTGTCAAAACGTCACGATATCGGGTGAGGTAACGAATATTGTTTATTTGCCCTATATCGTGATATCTTCTTCATGTTAATGTTAAAAGGGCCTGTCGCCAAATTAAGTTTAACTGTGCGCCTTCAAAAACAGCAGGATAAATGTAAACAGAAGATAGTCTTTCATATAGATGCTCAGGAGTTTGGTGACGTTACGTATGCTGTGGTCGACTACTGACTCTGTGATATTCAATTTGGCGGCGATCTCCTTGTGTTTCATGTTGTCGAGACGGCTCATGAGGAAAGCGCGGCGTTGATTTTCCGGAACACGTGCCAGACAATCCTTCAGGCGATTGGTTATGTCTTCAACGTACAAGCCGGCAAGGTCTGTCTTTTCGAGTGCTGCCTGGTAATATGTGGCCGCGAAGACCTCATTGTCCGAGCTTGATTCGTTGACCTCTTTTTTGGTAGAAGATTTCTTCAACAGATTCAGGCAGGCATTGCGGATGGAAGTGTACATCCATCCGATGGCCTTTTCCCGTGACACTCTGGCCCGCTCATTCCATAAACGGATAAAGCAGTCTGCCACGACATCCTCGGCCTGTTCCGTATTTCCAAGTATGAAGAAGGCAAAATCCTCAAAGACCTTTAGATTGTTTTTGTAAAGGTCTTCGAAAATGTCCTTTTTTATCTCACCCTGCATGTCAGACATCATTAAAATCTCCTCTCTATGCAAATTTATCATTTTTTTTGGCGAATCCGACAGATTAAGTTGTTATATATAGTAGGTAACATGAAATGAATATGACAAACATTGACCAGAACTTGCTTTATAGGTATTTCGCAAAAGAAACTTCACACGAAGAAAACGCAGCCGTAGGAGAATGGTTGCGGAGCGACGAGATGCATCAGAAAGAATTTGATAAGGAACTGAAGATGTTTCTGTTACTGCATTTCGCCGCAAACGGAAAGACCATCCGCGAGATTGAAACCGCGGAAGCAGGGCCAGCTAGGGAAAAATCAGGGATCAAGATATTCAGGAGAATCCTTTACAGTGCCGCAGCTGCTGTCATAGCGATGATAGTATTCCTTACAGGCAGTTATGTCGCCACGAAACGCACGGATTCGATGCTTGCACACACTATGACCAGCATTGAGGTTCCCGCAGGAAGCAGAATGGACGTTACACTTCCTGACGGCACTCAAGTGAAGCTCAATTCAGGAACGACACTGACGTATCCGATGAAATTTTCGGATCGCAAACGCAACGTCGAACTTCGCGGAGAAGCTCTTTTCAATGTTACCCACAATCCTGACCAGCCGTTCGTGGTGAGCACCTATGCCAGTGATATAGAAGTGCTGGGCACGAAATTCAATGTCAATGCATATCCCGAGAAGAACTCGTTCCATGTTGCTCTCATAGAAGGAAAGGTCAAAGTCAACAGCAAATCCGGACAGGTGGCATATCTGTACCCGGGAGAAACCGTTACTCTTTCCGATAACGTACTTGCAAAAAATGCGGTGAGCCAGGAAGGCGAGTTGCTTTGGACCAATGGCAAACTCAACATTGCGGGACTTGGTTTCAGTGACATCATAAGTGAAATAGAACGCTCGTTCGGAGTGCAGATTATTGTGGAATGTCCTGAGCCTGAGATTAATATCTCCAGAGGAGAACTATTGGTCAGCGACGGCATTGACATGGCATTGAAGAGCCTCCAGTACTTTGCCGACTTCAGTTACACTCGCGACTACAAGACAGGAACAATCCATATCCGCTAAACAATCACAGAAGTTTAACATATAAAACTTGCGCCATGATATAAAACGTTACAGCAACCCCAGCCGTAACCGGAACAAATAAAGACCTGCGGACGCTGGAACATCCACAGGTCTGGAGATAAGCCGGTCGAATAACACTAAAGCAAGGTATATCCAAACACCTATCACCATAATTCCAAAGTTATGAACAAAAACAGTATTCTGCAAAGAAGTTGCTGTCTCATCTGTTCCATGATAATACTGACTCTTTCATCAGTCCAATCTTTCGCAAAGCCACAGAAAGAAGACATCCGGCTGAATCTTGAGTTGAAGAACGTCACCTTGGACAGCGCGCTGGACAGCATCAAAGCACAGTCTCCGTTCACATTCATTGTCGGTCAAGTGGATCTTGCCAGGAAGGTAAGCATATCAATGAAAAACGGGACCATCGGAAACGTGTGCGCCAAACTTTTCACCCCGCTTGACATTGACTACAAAATCAACGGGCATTACATTTATCTTTCCAATAGACCGAAGGTGGAGCCGCGTACAGTCAGCGGAACCGTCATTGACCATAATGGTCAGCCGATTCCTGGAGCATCCGTATTCGTGCAAGGAACTACAACCGGAACGACGACGGACATTGATGGCCGCTTTATGCTTCTCGTGCCCGGCAATCTTCTGGGAGGGAGCCTGGAGTTCAATTCTCTTGGCTATGAAATCGTCAGGATGGTTATAGGCAGCAACAAGAACTTTACCGTGACTCTCAACGAGGAGGCAGTCTCCCTCGAAGGCACCGTCGTTACCGCACTCGGCATCCGTCGAGACCAGAAGGCCTTGAGTTACAATGTGCAGGAGGTCAATGCCGAGCTGCTGACATCAGTAAAGGATGCCAATTTCATCAACTCCCTTGCCGGAAAGGTGGCGGGTGTTGCCATAAATACTTCCTCATCGGGAGTCGGCGGAGCGTCCAAGGTGGTCCTTCGCGGAAACAAGTCTATCAGCCAGTCCTCTAATGCGTTATACGTCATTGACGGTATCCCGATGTACAACTTTGGCGGAGGCGGAGGAACCGAATTCGATTCCAAAGGTGCGTCCGAGTCCATCGCGGACCTTAACCCTGAGGACATCCAGTCCATCTCCGTTCTCACCGGAGCCGCTGCAGCAGCATTGTACGGCTCGCAGGCAGCAAACGGTGCTGTGATGATTACTACCAAGAAAGGGCAATCAGGAAAATTGAAGGTCAGTTTCTCCAGTAACACGGAGTTCCTCTCACCCTTCCGTCTTCCGGAGTTTCAGAACCATTATGGAACTGGACTAGGAGGAAAGACAGGTAACAGCGGAACCTATAGCTGGGGACCTTTCATACCGGAATCTGCACGCTACAATTATTCTCCGAAAGACTATTTCGAGACAGGTCATACTTACACCAATACCATTACTGTCAGCGGAGGTACCGACAAAAACCAGACGTATTTTTCGGCGGCGGCAGTCAACTCTGACGGCATTATCCCAAACAATAAATATGACCGCTATAATTTCACTTTCCGCAATACGAGCTATTTCCTGAAAGACAAGTTGAAGATAGATGCGAGTGCAAGTTATATTGTCCAGAAGGATCAGAATATGACCAATCAAGGAGTCTATTCCAATCCTTTGGTTCCGGTCTATCTTTTCCCGAGAGGAGACAACTTCGAAATCTACAAGAATTTCGAACGCTACAATGCAGGAACGAAACTTATGGAGCAGTTCTGGAGTTCAGACCTTGAGGGTGACCTGAGAATGCAGAATCCCTATTGGATCAACTATCGCAACTTGCGTAACAACAACAAGAAACGCTACATGCTTTCTTTTTCAGCCGGCTATGATATTCTGGATTGGATGAACTTGTCTGCACGTGTCCGTATTGACAATGCCGACAATATTTTCACTCAAAAGCTATATGCGTCATCCATTGCGACTCTCACTGAAGGTGGACTCAATGGGCATTATACGGAAGCGCGCACTTATGACAAGCAGACCTATGCGGATGTTATCCTGAATATTGATAAGGCATTGGGCAAAGACTGGACTATAGTTGCCAATATTGGTGCGTCGTACAATAATATAGAAACCGACGAGCTTCGTTATGGGGGCCCTATCCAAGACAATGGACTTGCCAATGTGTTCAATGTCTTCGACCTTGATGACACCAAGAAGCGTGCGTCAAAAAGCGGTTGGAACGATGAAACTCAGTCTGTGTTCGGCAGTGTGGAACTCGGGTGGAAGAAGATGCTCTATATCACAGCCACTGGACGTAACGACTGGGCATCACAGCTTGCCGGCTCATCCGAAAGATCGTTCTTCTACCCTTCAGTCGGCATTTCTTGGGTGCCGACGTCAATTTGGGATTTCGGAGCGGTCAACTACTTCAAACTAAGGGCGTCCGTTGCATCCGTAGGTATGCCTTTCCCGAGATTTTTGACAATGCCGACATATGAGTATGATGCTACGAACAAAATATGGAAGGATAAGACACATTATCCGATTGGTGATTTGAAGCCTGAAAGGACATTGACATATGAAGTCGGTGTCGAGACCAGGTTCTGGCAGGACTTGAGCCTGAATTTGTCATGGTATCTTGCTGACACCTACAACCAGACCTTCGACCCTTCTCTCCCGCCGTCTTCTTCCTACACGACAATCTACCTTCAGACTGGAAGTGTAAGGAATACAGGTATAGAGGCTAGTGTCGGTTATAATCATACTTGGCGGGACTTCACATGGGACAGCGGAGTCACATTCAGCTGGAACCGAAACGAAATCAGGGATCTCGCCGATGGAGCCGTCAATCCCGTCACCGGTGAGAACCTTAACCTGGAGAAACTGGAAATCAAGGCGTTGGGTAAAGCCAAATACATACTCAGGAAAGGAGGAACTCTAGGGGACCTTTACACAACATCTGATCTTAAGAGGAATAACTATGGTTATATTGAACTTGACGACAATGGAGAAGTCAGCCTCGCCGACAATGGCAAGGAATTGTTTCTTGGATCTGTTTTCCCGAAGTATAATCTGGCCTGGCGCAATGACTTCAGTTGGAAAGGACTGCATCTGGGACTGCTCTTCAGCGGACGCATAGGCGGTGTCTGTTATTCCGCGACCCAAGCCAATCTTGATCTTTATGGTGTATCTAAGGTATCTGCAGATGCCAGAGATGCCGGTGGCGTGCTTGTGAATAATCGACAGATGATTTCTGCTCAGAAATGGTATCAGAAGATAGGTTCGCAAAGTGGACTGCCTCAGTATTATACCTATGATGCTACCAATTTCCGTCTTCAGGAATTATCCGTGGGCTATACAATGCCGAGGAAGTGGTTCAGGGAAAAAGCGGCACTGACGCTGTCGTTCGTCGGACATAATCTGTGGATGATATGGTGCAAGGCGCCGTTCGATCCTGAGTCCGTAGCTTCTACCGGGAATAATTATCAGGGTATAGACTATTTCATGATGCCGTCGCTTCGTAGCCTTGGCATAAATGTGAGACTTGATTTCTAAAATGATGGAGGAATGTATTATGAGAAAGAATATGATAATATGTGCCGTCATTGCACCGGTGCTCCTATCTTGCACTGACCGTTTCGAAAGACTGAATACCAATCCGAATCAGGTTACATCCGGGCAGATGGAAGCGAAGAACTATCGCACAGGAACAAAGGTCCTTGCATTGCAAAGTCTTGTCGTTCCGGTAGAGGAACATCAATATCAGTTCATTGAAAGCCTTTCAGGAGGACCTTTCGGCGGTTATGTCGGAAGCACAGTGGACACTTGGCAGACTCGCTTCGAGACATTCAATCCTTCGACAGACTGGCGAAAGGCAACGTTCTCGGACATCATAACTGAACTCTATGCTCCATATCGCGGAATCGTAGGAGGCACTGAGGACGAAGTCGCGAGAGCTTTCGCAAGTCTTTTCCGTGTGGCCGTAATGCAGCGTCTGACTGACAACTACGGGCCGATTCCATACGGCGATATATTGAAGACGGAAAAAATAACCGTCAAATATGATTCGCAGGAAACTGTCTATAACGAAATGTTCGAGGAACTTGACGATGCGATTGAGGCTTTTTCATCCAATGTCGGACTTCCTTCTTCCGGATGGAGCACATACGACAGGGTATATTCCGGAAATATCTCTCAATGGCTCAAGTATGCAAACTCGCTGAAACTTAGGATGGCAATGCGAATCAGCTACAGGAATCCAGAACTTGCGCGCAGGAAGGCGGAAGAAGCTGTCTCGTCTGGCCTCATCCTGTCCAATGAGGACAATGCTTTCTTGAAACCGACCGAAAACAGGATGCCTCTGATTTACAACAGCTGGAACGACCATCGTGTCGGGGCGGATATTCTTTGCTTTATGACTGGTTATAATGACCCTCGACTTGAAAAGATGTTCCTCAAGAGTACTGGGGACAATCCGCAGTACGTAGGAATTCGCATTGGTTCGACCGTGTCAAAGAAAAGTGAGGCGATAGATGCTTATTCGAACCTTATTGTCAATTCCGACAGTCCGATTCTTTGGATGAATGCCGCGGAGGTGAATTTCCTTCTGGCGGAGTATCAACTTCGATTTGCCGGAGACAAGGCTAAGGCAAAAGAATACTATGAAAATGGGATCCGTCTCTCTTTTGCCGAAAAAGGCGCATCAGGAGTCGACGATTACCTTGCTGATGCCAGCAGCACACCGGTTCAGTATATTGACCCGTTGGGAAAATATAGCGCCGCGTCCAAGACGACCGAGTGCAAGGTTGCATGGGATGAGAAAGGTGACGAAGAGACTAATCTTGAGCAGATTATCACTCAAAAGTGGATTGCAATATTTCCTCTTGGAAACGAGGCTTGGGCGGAATATCGCAGGACCGGTTATCCGAAACTGCTTCCGGCTCCTCAGAACCTCGGTCCGGACAATGTTGACCTTAACAATCATGCCAGAAGACTGACATATCCTGTCGAGGAATACTCTGGAAATGGTGCAAACTTGAGCGGTGCTATCTCAATGTTGAATTCGGAATCTTCCGAAGGTGGCGGAGATTCTTTCGCTACCCGAGTTTGGTGGGACTGCAAATCGTACAACTCTATAAAACAATAGACAATGAAGAATATATTGAAACGGCTGATTGCTATCACATCTTCCGCTCTGCTCATTGCATCCTGCTCTGATTGGACGAAGGTAGAGAGTGTCGGTATAAAAGAGACTATGCCGTGGGAGGACAATCCGGCAGAATGGTCCGAGTACCAGGCAAGGGTGCGTGATTACAAGAATCGCCCACATAAATTGACATATATACGTTTTGAAAATTCTCCGGAAGGCGTTCAGAACGAGAGGGGCAGCTTGAGGTGTCTTCCTGACAGTCTTGATATGGTAAGTCTGACCAATGGCGAGAACTTCTCTAAATATGACGAGGAGGACTTGGCGAGAATGAAAGCGGTGAACATCAAGGTCCTATATCAAATTGATCTTGTCAAGTCTGAAAATGCCGGAAACGCAATTGACAAGGCGGTCTCTACTGTTTCGAAACACTCGCTTGACGGCTTCTCTTTCACGGCGTCGACCTCAGAGAGCGCATCTGCAGCAATCGGCAGACTGTCTGCAGCAAAAGCGGAGAATCAAATGCTGGTATTCGAGGGTAATCCTGAACTTCTATCTAAGGAAGACATTGACAAGATAGACCTCTTCGTGCTGTCGACGGAGACTATCGAAACCGACTTTGATCTCAGAAAGTTCCTCAGCGATGTCCTTGAGACAGGAGTACCAAGAGACAAGATGCTGCTCTCCGTATCGAAAGAAGGAGCATTCCGTAATCCTGAAAATGTGGAATTGCCCGTGCTTGATGCGATGGCGGATAACGTTATAAACTATGGCCCTATGGCCGGACTTGCGGTTTACGACATTGAATCTGACTATTATCACTATGATATGAATTGGTCGGCTCTTCGCTCCATCATTCATAGATTGAATCCTTAAAAGCGTAAAGAATATGAGAAATTTTAACTTCATAATACGTATCGCTGTTCTGGCTTTGCTCGTCTCCTGTAACAGATTCGAGCCTGTTGATCATGTATTCGATAATTGCGCTTATCTTGATGTGAGCGCTACCAGCCAGACGCAGGCAGCGACTTTTGGCAACAGGGTCGGCAGTTTGGAAAAGCACCTTTGCGTCGCCCTTTCCTACCCTTCTGATAAGGATGTCAAAGCTACAATTTCAGTGGACGCTTCATTGACGGATGCTTTTAATCATCGCTATGGCACTGATTATCAACTTCTCCCAGATGCGTATCTGGATTTTTCGCCGGTGTCGGTTACCATTGAAGCCGGGAAAGTGAACTCTGAGAAGGTGTCTATCGGGTTTAAAAACCTTATGGGACAGGGAGAAGACCAGACAGGCGCCATGGAGATAGATAAGACCTATCTTCTCCCCGTAAGGCTTTCTTCTGAAGATATCTCGACAATGGATGGCTCGTCCGTTGCCTATTATCTGGTGAAACGCTCATCCGCGATTACTGTGGCGGCCCAACTCACGGATAATTGGATTGAATTCCCTCTGATGGACACTCCTGGGGAAGTGGCTGATGCCTATAATGGGCTCACCGCTCTTACGTATGAGGCTCTCGTGAACGTGGACCGTTTCGACTTGAACAACAAGGATGGCGTTTGCAATATTTCTACAGTCATGGGAGTGGAACAGTATCTTCTACTTCGCATAGGAGATGCAAACTTCGAGCGTCAATGTCTTCAGTTCGACGGAAGCGGCAACGGCTCCCAGTTCGGAAAACTACCGTCAAAGAGTGATCCAGCGAAGAAACTCTATTCGGGCTCGTGGTATCACGTTGCCTGTACATACGACCAGAACGAACGTGTCGCAAGGATTTATGTCAATGCTAAATTGATTGACGAAGTGAAGGAAGCAGGAGTCGCAGGTCCGACAGCTGATAACAAGATTACATTGGCAATGAGAGCTCTGGGAATGCCGGAAGCCTATCAGTTTTTCATTGGTAAGTCTTACAATGATTTCCGTCCATTGCAGGGCAAGATTGCCGAGGCAAGAGTATGGCGAGTTGCCAGGACTGGAGATGAAATATGGAAGAATATGTATAGAATTGAGAATCCTAAAGACCAGAAAGATCTTATCGGGTATTGGAAATTCAACGATGGCGAAGGAAATGTGGTCAAAGACTATTCTTGGGTCGGCAACCACGGGAAAGCTGTCGGTGACATAATCTGGCCGGATGGAATCGAGATACATGAAATCAACAAAGAGGAGGAATAGAATATGAAAAAGAAATACATGATTCTGTTTGCGGCTTTATCCGTGACACTCCTGGCAGGATGTCAAGATCTGTCAATAGAATATTCTTCTGAGGCTCTTCAAGACCTTTCTGACAAAGAACCCGCGGTCACGCTCCGCGCAGAGAATACTGCGGACAATGTTGTGAAAGTGGAATTCCGGAAAGGAAACGGTTTCAAGACCTTCGGTCTCTATGCCGATTCTTCGCATCCTGCGAAGGAGGAACAGATAATTCAGATCAATGTCGGTGATGTGGATGTTGTCAAAGAGTATGGTCGGATGAAAGGCGAAGATTATAAATTGCTTCCTGAACCTTTCTATAAATTTCTCGACAAACAGACTCTGGATTTACATGAGGGAGCTACATCTACTGCTGTGACACAACTTCGTCTGTTCGCAATGAATCCGTTGGACAATGTTTTGGATGCAGGAAGGTACTTGCTGCCATTGTCAGTGTCTTCCTTGTGGAATGGTACAACTTCAAAGAACATCTATGTGGATGTAACGGTAAGAGACACCTATTCTGATCCGGATGGATATGAACTCTATATGGGAAATGATATGTTCACCGTCTTTTACTTGAATACCGCCGTTTTTGACCCGAGGCTTGCCAATGATTTCATCCTCGAGAATATTAGCGACAGGAACTATCATAGGGGACTTGGAAACATCGTGAATTTGCGTCAGGCATCCATTTTCTATGACAGCAAGGTGGACAAGGTGGAACTCAAGCTGAACAATGACCTTCGTTATGTGCTCGAGCATTTCACCGAGCGCGTACTCCCGGTTCAGGAGAGCGGACGCAAGGTCTGTATCTGCATCGACGGCGGAGCACAGGGAATAGGGTTCTGCAATTTGACGGACAATCAAATTGGTGAGTTTGCCCGTTTCGTGAAGAAAGTTGTTGATTACTATGGACTTGATGGGGTGAATCTTTGGGACCGTAATGCCAACTATGCAGTTTCTGAAGAAAAAGGTTTCCAGAAAACCAACACCACCTCATACCCGAGACTTATCAAGAAACTGCGCGAACTTCTTGGTCCGAACAAACTGCTGACAGTCACTGACTATGAAGAGCCGACAGAGTATTTCTGGGACACAGAAGCCACCGGTGGAATTAGGGTGGGTGAATTCATCGACTACGCCTGGTCTGGCTATTGCGCCAATGACGAGCCTGTCCAGATTGTGGACCCTTGGCATCAGGAATTGCCGTCAGTTTCCAAACTGCATCCACGCAAGCCTTTTGCTGGTCTGAATCCGAGAAGATATGGTGTCAGCAATGTGACGTGCTATAGGAAACAGGATGATTCGCTCTTTGCTCTCGAACAATATGACAAGAGTGAATTCACCAATAGCAATATATCAGTTTTCTATGATGTGCGATCCATTCTACAGGACTCTTATGAGGGGGACAATATCATGGATGCATTCATAAGAGTATGGTATGGAAGCTATCTTCAGATAAGTCCGAGGCGGCTGACCAATTACGTCTTTACCCCGTCTCATCCCACCAACTATAACAAATGGGGCAAGGATTGGTAGTTATATCGAAGAAGAGTATCATTTAATAATATCTAATAACCAGGTCTCCGGTAAGGATCTGCAAATTATTGGAGACCATTTATCTTAAGGAATACAATATGAAAGTATTTTCAAGAATCCTATCTTTGGTTTCAGTGCTTGTGTTATTCTTTACAGGATGTCAAGAGTACGACGATACTGAAATAAAGGGCAGAGTTGACAATCTCGAATCTCAAGTCACCGAACTTAGATTGCTAGTGGAAAAAATCAACAGCAACTTGACATCCCTGGTTACTGCGGTTGATGCTTTGAATAACCAGGACCAGATTGTCTCTGTCGAGAAATTGCCTGCTGGAAACGGCTATACGATTACATTCAAAAAATCCGGCACCATTACCATTTACAATGGTGAAAAGGGTTTGGATGGTAAAAATGGAACTGACGGATTAGATGGCAAGGATGGTAAATCTCCTGTTATCAGTATCAGTCAAGACTCTGATGGTAAATATTATTGGACTCTGGACGGCGAATGGCTTCTGGTCAATGGGCAGAAAGTTCCGGCAACGGCAGAGGTTACTGTTCCTAAGATTAAAGTAGAAGACGGCAAATTCTTGTTCTCTACGAACGGAACTGATTGGGTTGTTATCGGTGACGCTGGAACATCTGGAATCGGTCTTATCAAGAATGTCCGTGAAGATGTGGAGAACAACAGCGTCATTATCGAACTCTCGGACAGGGAGATCGTGATTCCAAAGGGACAGAATTTCGCGCTGGTCATTAAGGCAGATGAAATAGGAATCAAGGCGGGAGAGACCGTTAATGTTGAGTATTCTCTCATTTCTGCGGACAATGCCATCGTGAGAGCTCTTCCGGAAAACGGCTACACCGTCAAAGTAAATCCGATTTCTGCAACTAAGGGGCAACTTTCAATCACTGCGCCATCTCCTGTGGTGGACGCATCTATTCTGATTGTGTCTGTAAACGGCAATGGAGTGATGTCAGGAAAGATTCTCTCAATTGCTGAGGGTAAACTTGATGTGAAGGCAGATGCGACACCTGTTCCTGCGGAAGGAGGTTCTGTGACAGTGGAAATCACAACGAATCTTGACTACGAAATCGTTGTTCCTGAAGCAGCAAAAACTTGGATAACCCTTGTTGAGACAAAGGCGTTGCGCACCGATAATGTGACATTCTCTGTCGCCCAGAACACTGAAGCAACTCAAAGAACTGCTGAAGTGGAAGTACGTGTGGATGGCGCAAAAGTCCAGTCTTTCAATATTGTCCAGCAGGCAAAGGTCGTCGTGGAGGAAAAATGGAAGACTGTGGACCTCAAGTCTCTATATCAGGATTCGGCGTACTTGGCTGCCTCTACATCTTGGGGGAATTTTACTTCTTCAGATAATTGGACCACTACAACTACTAAATTATTTGAAGTTAAAAACATTTTTGAGGGCGAGTCCGTTGAGTCTGTTGTGGGGTTAAGTGGTGGTACAAATGCCCCAGGTCAATTGGAATCACCGTCTATTTCCGGTGGATGCAAAAAATTGCGGATTGAATATGGATATCACACTATGCCTAAATCGATGCAAAAGGGCATATCCATTAACGTCAAATTGACATCTGCATCTGGTGCCGAATTGTATAATGACAACATTATTGTTGAGTATGGTGATGGTGTTGCATTCGCTACATTAAAAGGCAAGAAGCAGTCGTGGGAAAAAGAACTTAAGGTGGAGGGTAATTTCAAGGTTACAATCAAAAATAATTGCCCTTCCAATAAAACCGCTCAAGCATATGATACATTCGATATACTATCAGTATCATGGATTTCATGTTTAAACTAAATTATTAAGATTATGACAAAGTTATTTAAGGTTACAGCTGTTTTTACAGCCTTATTCGGTATTCTTTCATGTAATGAAATTGAACAACCACAGATTCAGAATGCTAAGTCTGAAAAGTCAATGGTCTCTACAAGAGCTTTCAATCAGAAAACTCCTAAAATGGCAGTATATGTGGAGACGAATGATGTCAATCCTCTCAATGCCGGCGACTACACCATGTCTGATGGTACATCGTTCATTGACATTGTAGAATTGTTTGCGGCAAACATACACAAGGATGGTAATGGCAATCCGACTCTTTATTTGAATGATAAACTGACCAATGTTCTGGAGAATGGTGGTGCAGCTACTTATGTAGCACCTCTTCAAGCAAAGGGAATCAAAGTCCTGCTTACAATTCTTGGTGATTGGCAGGGTATCGGTGTAGCTAATATGACAGATGAGCAGAGCACACAATTTGCTGCAATTCTAGCTTATGCGGTAAATCGTTATGGACTTGACGGAGTTGGGTTCGATGATGAGTATGCTAATTATAGCGGTTCACTTGTATCAGATTCTTTTGCTAAAATTATCAAAAAACTTCATGCCCTTATGCCGTCTGATAAACTTATCACTGTGTTCGATTGGGGCAACACTAGTCAAATAGATGCAGGGGCTTCTGCTTGCATTGATTTCGCATATCATGGTTATTTCGGAAGCTACTATACTTCAAGTGGAATTACTGGGATGACAACCAATAAATGGTCTCCAATTTCATTTAATCTTGGTAATTATAATTCTACAGCAAACGCGAAGTCATTTGCTGAGCGGGCATTGGAAGATGGATATGAAGTAATGATGTGCTTTAATTTGCGTACACGTAACGATAATGATCCGCTTCCTTTGTTCCAAGCACTTTCTAATGGAGCATATTTTGAGGATATTGTTTCTTGTTCTAACGGTAATAGGGCGAGAACGGCAGGTTCAGTTGCGTCAGGATACACTATCACATATGCGATGGCGCAGTAATGTAAGTCTGAAATGAATGATAAGGTGATTGTGGCAGCAGATCCCCGCTCTCATTTGTAGATTCATGTGAAATAAGGCTTTAAATTGATCTTTTTCTCTTTATCCACCACGTGGCGAATCTCGGAATTTGCCACGTGGTGATTTTTTTGATGCGGTTCCGTTTGTGGATTCAACTGTCATGAACTTGAAGCAACTTCTGGAGGACTGATTATGGCAAAGCAACGTACGGCATCTCCATCACGAACGATGAAGCCTGTGTTCCTGATATTCTGCGAGGGAGAAACGGAGGAGGCTTATCTGGATTATCTTAAACAGGCATATCGTTCTCCGATAAGGATTGTCCCTAAGATAGAGGGAGATAGTATTTCGCAGAGATTGATTGATGTCAGGAAGAAGGAACTGAAAATATCGAAGACCGACAAGATTCTCGTCTTTCTCATGTATGATATGGATGTACCTGTCGTCAATGAAAGAATAAAAGACTGTCGGGCGTACAAATTACTCAGCAATCCGACCATTGAGTTTTGGTTTCTTCTCCATGGAAAGGATTGGAGGACAAAAATCTCAACTGCGGAAGCCTATAGCGAATTGTTGAAAATAGACGATTGCTGGGCAGGTTATGAAAAGGCGGCATTGACGGATACTCAAAAGGCTTTCTTGTGGAAGAATCGAATTGAAGCGACAGAACGAGCGCGGAGGTTGAAAAATCTTGACAATCCCTCATCCGGTATTTTCAATTTGATTCTGGCATTGGAAAAAAGCTTGAGATAACGAGGGGAATTAGGCGGATTCTTTGTCTTCGTTTTCCAAATCAACAATTTGAGAGCAAACGAATGTCTTTGGCTGGAATATGTTGGAATATGATGGCATTTTCAATTTTCTCAAAAAAGGAGCGTTTTTAGAAAAATTAAAATTACCTAAAAAATCTGCCTAGCATATCAAATGCCACCAAAAGTATTGGTTTTTCCATATGTTTTTGTACTTTTGCGACAAAGAAGCGAAGACATTTACAGCGGATTTTAGGAAGAAACCACGACTGGTATCTGACGGCATATAAGAACATTGAAATCTGCCTTAAAATCTTTCGGAATCCTCAAAAACGGCCTCCGAATGGTCTGTAGAGGTTTTTGTCCTTTACTTTAACGAGGAGGAGTATTAGTAGGTAAACTGCTGAATATTAGTAATTTAAGTTTCGCAAGTGATTCAAGCAACTGGTTGCAGTTGTTGAACCACCTTCA
>OQWM01000644.1_pt1 | contig 22719 bp, 18 predicted proteins | sample 1691531 | NCBI WGS metagenome assembly OQWM01 (sample SAMN03418257, study PRJEB22391) | human gut metagenome | biome: human-gut; feature: organic feature; material: feces | host: Homo sapiens | place: Tanzania | collected 2013-01
CGCTGCGGTGCACGTTGCGGGGCAGAATGATCTCATCGCCCCGCTTGCAGGCGGTAAGTACCATGCTCTGCACACTGCTGGTGGTGCCGCCTACCATTAAAAAGGCGTGTGCCGCGCCAAAGGCATCGGCGGCAAGCTCCTCGGCTTCCCGGATGACCGACACCGGGTGGCAGAGGTTATCCAGCGGCTTCATACTGTTCACGTCCACGCCCACGCACTGCTGCCCCAGAAAAGCGGTCAGCTCCGGGTTGCCGCGGCCCCGCTTGTGGCCGGGCACATCAAAGGGCACCACCCGCATCTGCCGGAACCGCTCCAGCGCCTCGTAGATGGGCGCACGGCGCTGGTCCAGCCGGGAACGCGCTTTGTTCTCGTTCATCTTTTCCTCCGTCCCTGTTCTCCTTTTTGCACAACAAAAAAGCGCAGGCACTGCACAAATGTGCAGACCTGCGCTTGGAAAAGCTTTTTCCGCGCTGATAAAGCACCCAGCCGTAAGTGCCGGTGCTGCGCGTTATTCGCGATCCAAAAAGACGGGGTGATGAGAGTCTATATAGCAACTACACTTTTACTACTCTTATTGACCGTTTCACAAGTCTGCGCATAGGCTGCGCAATTTCATGGTTGTAAAGGAACCAACTTATAAAATTTGAGCTTCAAACTCAATCAATAATGGCAGCTTGCGCCGCCGGTCGGCAGTGGACCCGGCTGTCCGTATGGCCTTAGCCCCGTTTGGGCGGTCCCGAGTAAATTGCTTTGAAAAGACTCTGCAAGGCGGTGTCTCTCAAAATCAACAAAAGAATAACATGATTCGCCTTTTCTGTCAACTAAAACTTTTGGGCAGACAGCCTTTCCCATGCAGAAAAGACTGTTTTGTGCAAAAACGTCCCGCTGAACCCGCAAAAAGGAGAGCCGCATCGTTTGGTTCAGCTGTCCTTTGCTCTGGTTATTCTGCGCTGTATGCGCTGCCCATGATCCACGGGTTACTTACGGAATATTTCGCGTGGTTGCGCAAATAAGTGACCCATGCGCCGTAGCCGTTGCCGGCCGAAAGGTGCACGCCGTCTGGTGCGGCGATCATTTCTTTTAGGTTGCCCTCGCCGTCAGCCAGTGTCTCCCACAAGTCCAGATAAACGCAGCCCTTGCTGGCAGCCAGCTGTGCCAGCTGCTCGTTCACGCCGCGCAGCACATCCGAGGCGAGCCCCGGCTTCTTTTCCGCTGCCGCAGGCCGTACCGGCGGGATAGACTGTACATAAATAATGCAGTCCTCCCCCAGCGTCTGGCGCAGCTCGTCCAGCATCTGGCCGTAGTAGGCCAGAAAACGGTCAGAAGCACCCAAGGTGGTCAGAGTGTTTGTGCCCAGCAGGATATACAGCTTTTTGGGCTGTGCCGCTGCCAGCACATCCAGTGCCACCTCCTGCCCGCGGGTGGGGCTCTTGACGGCAGCACGGTTAGCGATAGCATCCGGTCCTACACCTGTATAGCCGCAGATGAGTGCGCCGCTCAGATTGATTTGGTAGTCCGAGAAGCCCACCGTCAGGCTGTCGCCCAGAAAAGCGGCGTCCGAAAAGTAGCTGAGGTCCACCTGTCCGCAGGCCGGCTGCCGGATGACGCTGGCGTCGTAAGCCTTAATGGTATAGGCACCGTCGGTCTGCCGGGCGGGACCGAAGTTTTCCAGCTGCACCGCCTGTGCCGTGCCGCTGTCACCAGCGGTACCCTCGCTGCTGCCGGAAGCCGCCTCGCCCTGCATGGGCAGCGGTGCCAGAATATTCTGTGCAATGCCGCCTGCGCCGGTCTGCGGGGTGCTTTCTTCCTCTGCGGTTCCTTTTTCCAAGATGGCGGTCACCGCATAGGCGACCAGCAGGATGGCCACAATGACCCCCGCAAGCCGCAGCTTGCCGCCGATGCCCCCGCGCGTGCGCCGCCGGGGTGCCGAATGATACTCGTGTGAAATGCCCATATTCTCTGTCCAGCTTTCTGCAATTATCCCAACAGGCAGGTACTTCTGCCCGGTATTTTTGGAATGTGCACCCATTTTATCATATTTTTTTTGCCTGTGCAACCAATTGGGTCTTGCATACAACAGGCAAAACGGGTACAATAGGATTGCAGCTTATTTTGCACATTTTACAAAAAGCGAATGCACAAGCTGCAAATATTTTTGTGTCAGTTGCGGTAGGCGGCTGTTTTGCCGTCCCGGTCCGTTGGCAGTGCAGGGCCGACAGACCATGTTACCGGATGGTGCGGAAGGCCGTTTGCTCGGCAGCAGACACATTCTAAATGATCTGAAGGAGGTTTCCATGGCCAAGAATATTATCATTGGTCAGAGCGGCGGCCCTACCGCCGTGATCAACTCCAGCCTTGCGGGCGTATACAAAGCTGCCCGCAGTTTGGGTGCAGACAAAGTGTACGGCATGAAGTACGGCATCGAGGGTCTGCTCAAGGAGGAGCTGCTGGAGCTCAACATTTTGCTGGACGACCGCATGAGCATCGAGCTGCTCAAGCGCACCCCATCCAGCTATCTGGGCAGCTGCCGCTTCAAGCTGCCCGACCCGGACACCGACGCTACCCCATTCGTCAAGCTGTTCACCCTGTTTGACAAGTACGACATCTGTGCCGTGTTCTACATCGGCGGCAACGACTCGATGGATACCATCGCAAAGCTGTCCCGCTATGGGCAGCGTGTGGGCAGCAGTGTGCGGTTCATCGGTGTGCCCAAGACCATCGATAACGACCTGTGTCTCACTGACCACACCCCCGGCTACGGCTCTGCTGCAAAGTACATTGCCACCATCTTAAAGGAAGTCATCCGTGACTCCTCTGTGTACAACATCCGCAGCGTGACGGTGGCCGAGATCATGGGCCGCCACGCAGGCTGGCTGGCAGGTGCGGCCTGTCTGGCAGGCGGCGAGGACTGCGAAGGCCCGGACCTGATCCTGCTGCCGGAAGTGCCCTTTGATCAGGACAAGTTCCTTGCCCGGGTGGACGAGCTGCAGCGGGTGAAGTCCAACGTCATCATCGCGGCCAGCGAGGGCGTAAAGACCGCAGACGGCACTTACCTGTGCGATCTGGTGTCCACCGCCGGGCAGCTGGACGCCTTTGGCCACAAGGCCATCCTCAGCGGCACCAGCCGTTACCTTTCGGAGCTCATTCACGACAAGCTGCAGTGCAAGAGCCGCGCTATCGAATTCTCTACCTTGCAGCGCTGCGCCAGCCATCTGGCCAGCCGCACGGATGTGAACGAGGCCTACGCCGTAGGCGGTGCCGCCGCCGCTGCTGCCTTTGCCGGCGAGAGCGGCCGCATGATCGCCCTCAAGCGGGTATCCAACTACCCGTACCAGTGCATCACCGAGTCTGTGGATGTGCAGCAGGTGGCAAATCTGGAAAAGAAGGTCCCGCTGGAATGGATCACCCCGGACGGGATGCAGGTGACCGAAGCCTTTGAGGAGTACGCCCGTCCGCTGATTTTGGACGAGGTGACCCCTGTTTATGTGAACGGTACCCCCCGCCACATCCGTCTGTGATCCGCCTTACCCTTCCGCGTCTGTTTTCGTGCAACTGCACGTTATCATAGCCGAAACAGAAAAAACAAAAAAGGAGAAATCATCATGGGAAAAAACGCAATTGTCGGTCAGTCCGGCGGCCCCACCTCTGTCATCAATGCCAGTCTGGCGGGTGTCTTTGAAAGCTGCAAGAACCGCGGCGCAGACATCGTGTATGGTATGTGCAACGGTGTTGCCGGTCTGCTGGAGGAGCGGGTGGTGGATCTTTCCACCCTGCTGACCGATGACTTGGACATTGAGCTGCTCAAGCGCACCCCGTCCAGCTTTCTGGGCAGCTGCCGCTACAAGCTGCCCGACTGGCGGGATGACGAGGCGGTGTACAAAAAGCTGTTCGCCATTCTGGAAAAGCTGAATATCGGCTACTTCTTCTACATCGGCGGCAACGACTCCATGGACACCATCGGCAAGCTGGCGGACTACGGCGACCGCATCGGCAGCGACATCCGCTTTATGGGCGTGCCCAAGACCATTGACAACGACCTGATGGTCACCGACCACACCCCCGGCTACGGCTCTGCCGCCAAGTACATCGGCGTTGTGATGAAGGAGATCATCCGTGACGCCACCGTGTACGGCACCAAGTACGTTACCGTGGTGGAGATCATGGGTCGCAACGCCGGCTGGCTGACCGCCGCCGCCGCACTGGCTAAGAGCGACGATTGCGAGGGCGTGGACATGATCTGCCTGCCCGAGGTTCCCTTCAACGTGGAGCGCTTTGTGGAAAAGGTGCGTGTGATGCAGGAAAAGAAGCCCAGCATCGTCATTGCCGTTTCCGAGGGCGTAAAGCTGGAGGATGGCCGCTATGTCTGTGAGCTGGCTGATGACGTGCACGCAGTGGACGCTTTCGGCCACAAGGCACTGACCGGTACCGCACGGTATCTGGCCAACGTGGTGGCACGCAATCTGGACACCAAGACCCGCTGCATCGAGCTTTCCACCCTGCAGCGCTGCGCCGGTCACCTGACCAGCCGCACCGACATCACCGAGGCCTATCAGGTGGGCGGTGCTGCTGCCAAGGCAGCCTTTGAGGGCGTTACCGGCCAGATGGTGGCTCTGAAGCGCATCTCCAACAACCCCTACCAGTGCACCACCGAGCTGCACCCCATCAGCGAGGTCGCCAACTTAGAAAAGAAGGTGCCCCTGAGCTGGATGAACAACAACCACACCCAGATGACCGAGGACTTCTTGGATTACGCCCGTCCGCTGATTCAGGCCGAGCTGACCCCGCTGTACATCGCCGGTCTGCCGCACCACATCTACATGAAGAACCAGAAGTGATCTTCTCCTGACCTGTTTTCGTCAGGCTGAAAAGCCCTCCCGCCCGGACGCTGTAAAGCGCACCCGGACGGGAGGGCTTTTGTGATTTTCACATATATTTTTTGCGCCCAGCCCAAATTATGGGTTGACAAACTGCGCTTTCAGTGGTAACATATATAAGCAGTCCGCGCAGCTGCAAAAAATGAATATGGGCGTGTTCCCGAGTGGCCAATGGGGACAGACTGTAAATCTGCTGCTTTCAGCTTCGGTGGTTCGAATCCACCCGCGCCCACCAAGAACTCCGGTATCCGATGGGTGCCGGAGTTTCTGTTTTATCTGACTTAAAAGAAAATACCGCCCACGCAGCACAGCGATGAATCTTGTCGGGTGAATCGGCGGCAAAATAAATCGGGTGTGTTGCGGGGCGGTAAATTGTTTTGGGGTATTTTACGGCTTTGAATGAAAGATCAACAGATCCATCAATCCAGATTGCGGCCGTATACTTCGACCTGTGTCAATGCGGGAAAGAGCGATGGATCATCGGCTTTGATGAGCTGATCCAGTTTCAAACCGGTGATCCAGACACCGTGCAGATCAAACCGCTGTCCTTCGGCGGTCTTTTGCAGGGGAAGGGTCTGTTCTTCGCCGCTGGACAGCGTCAGACGTGCCTGCGTCCACCATGCGTCATGCGGAAAATCTGCGCGGGTGGTCAACACCAGCGTATCGGCCTGAATAAGTCGCCCGAAGTCCAGCATCCAGCAGGCATTCGGGTCACGATTGATCCCCCAACTCTCGAACGGATAGCGTCCGTGGCAGATGGGGTAGATGATCCCATCGATGGCGTTCCGGGCTGCAAATACAGATTCGCCTCTTGTCTCCACATTTGCCCACGCATGGGGAAAAACACTGGTATTATCATGATGGTCGTACCGGTTCTGCGCCCAATTGCGCGGCGCTGAAATTTCAGCAGCTGTGGCAGAACGGGCACGCAGGTAGTGCATCTCACCGGCAAAGGCTCGTGGGCTGTAACTGATGCGCGCTTCCTCAAAGGGAACTTCCAGACGAAAAACGGTGCTTTGGAAAAAGACCAGTTCTTCGCCCATTGCGTCATCCAGACAGATGACATAATAGCCGGGCTGCGGAACGGTCAGCTCCAACACATCACCGGGCTGATAGGCTGGCTCGTAGCACAGCACGCCGTTGCCCTGCGCCAGAACCGAACCGGCGGCGTTCAATACTTTCAATTCAGGCAGCATCTGTGGCACTCCTTCTGCATTTTATCAAAATCAACCTTCCATGTTGTACCATTTGATCTCGTTGGCATCCAGATGCAGCGCAAAGCTGCTGCCGTCACCGGTGTAAACGGTGGTATCCTGCGGCTCGTAGGTGTTGTTCACCACGCAGTATTTGCCGTTTTTGACGTAGGCGTGCACTTCTACATTATAGTTGGTACTGAACCAGCGGTGCAGGTTCTCCTCGTCGTGTGCCGCCCAGAGGATGGCACGGTGCAGTACGCGGTTGTTGATAAAGCTGTACGGCAGTCCACTGATATAAACGCCGCGTCCCTTTCCGTATTCGTGGACAGCCATCTGCACTTCCTTATCCTTCTGGAGCAGGATCTCAGTGCCTTCCAGTGCAAAGATGCTCTTTTTGCCCTCACCAAAGTCCACGGCGTGGTCAGGGCAGTCTGCCAGAATAAAGTGGTCGCGGTGTTCGTCCCAGTTGTATTTATCGTAATTGAGGGTGAAACCGGTCTCCTTTTCCACGCCCAGCACGCTGGCAAGCTGGAGATAACGGCCCTGATACGGGTGACCTCCCGGCTCACCAACGCCGATGAAGCCGCCGCCGCGCCGCACAAAGCCCCGGATGGCAGAGGAGATCGCAGGGTCTTCCCAGACGATGCCGCCGGTATGCGCCGTGTCGCCATCTCCGATATTCAGCAGCACATCCACGCCATCCAGTACCTTGGGGTCGGCCTTGATGTCGTCAAAGCTGATGAATTTCACATCAAACGGCGCACCGGACAGTGCCTCGATGACGCCCGCATAGCTGTAATTCTGCTTCTGGTACAGGGCGTGATGCACCATGTGGCAGCCCCATGAGCGGGTCTTTCCCCAGCAGTTCAGCACGGCAACGGTTTTGCTGCAATAGGGCGTTGTGCCCTTGATGTTCGCATACAGCTCGCGGAATTCATTGCAGACGCTTTCCACATAGGTCAAAAACTCCGGGAACTCGCAGGCCAGCTTGAGGTAGCCGCCGTAGCCGATGCGGTCGATGGGGCTGCGCAGAATGGCACGGCGGGCGGTCACCCAGTTTTCCTTGGCTTCCCGGATGGGGTCGCCGCCTTCGTGGAAAGTGTCCGGGAAGAAGTACGGCAGAAAGCGCCCCTCGGTGTACTTCACGCCGGGGATATCCGAGATCAGACGCAGGGTGGAGCCGTTGCCCACACTGCCCACAATGGCATCTACACCGGAAGAAGCAAACTCCGGGCGGAAGGGCTCAGTGCCGATCCAGTGGTCGCCGAGGAACATCATGGCTTCCTTGCCGTATTCGTGAACGATGTCGGTCATTTCACGGATGATGCGGTTGACTTCGCGGCACTGGAAATTCTGGAAGTCCTTGAACTCTTTGCTGGGCACACGGTACTGGTTGTTGTAATAGCCCTGATCGATGATGTATTCCGGGCGGAATTTGTAGCCCACCTCCCGCTCGAACTGTTCCAGAATGTAGGGACTGACCGAGGCCGAATAGCCGTACCAGTCCACATATTTTTCGCGGCGCAGTTCATCGAACACCAGCGTGAACAGGTGGAAGAAGGTAGTGAACCGCACCACATCCACATAGGGGTGAGTGTCGAGGAAGCGGCGCAGACGTTCCAGCGTGTACTTGTGGGTCTTGGGCTGACGGACATCAAAGGGGATCTGATGCTCCACATCCGTCCAACCGTTGATGACCGAGTTGTACATGTGCACAGGGTCCCAGATGAGATAGGCGAGGAAACTGACCGTATATTCGTGATAGGCAGCGGGTGCATCCAGAATGACGCTTTCCGAAGCTGCATCGTAGTGCCATGCGGCAGCGGGCAGCGGCTGGCCGGTGGTGCGGTCCATGACCTCCCACCAGCGGGTGATATCGTCGTGGTCGTTGACCTTCAGCAGCTCGCGGCTGATTCCCTTCATCAGGGGAATTTGAAGGGCGTTTTCCTCCGCAGTATAGAAAGGCGTCATGATGTAGCACTGCTGGATTTCATCGGGGTTTGCCTTGGCCCATGCGTTGTCCTTGCGGGTCGTATAGTAGGTGGCGTAGACCTTGGCCCCGGCATCCTTCAATTCCTTGGGGAACTCGGTGCCGTCGCAGTCACGCAGGGCATCCGCACCCCAGCGCTCCATCAGCTGTAACGTTTCGGGAACGGCATCGAGGTCGGTGGGGATCGTCACGCGTCCCATTCTTTTTTCGTTGCTCATAATAATATTCCTTTCGGTAGTCGAGTAAAAATATTCAGCGCAGACAGAGCCCGTCCGGGCTCTGCGGGGTAAAAACAAGGACACTGCCGTGCCCCGCACAGCCGTCTGCGCAGAGCAGCGCGGCATCGTGGGCACCGGTTTTGTGGCAGAAGATCACGGTAACGTTCTGCCCGTTCCGGGTGATGCGGACAGCCTGCACGGCATCCGCTGCAAGCAGACGGCCATTGCCATCGGTGACAGGGAGCAGTTCGACCTTGCACGTCCCGCCCAGACAGAGCACAAACGGCAGGCTTGCCGTGCTTTTAGTGTGGCATTTCAGGCCAAGCACCGGCGTTCTGATTTGCAGATTATACAGCGGTGCGGCGGGAAGTGCGGACCGGGCAGCAAACTGCCCGGCCAGCCAGTGCAGCTGGGCGCAGGTCTGCTTTCCCTGCCAGAGGACCGATGCGTCATCCTGTTCCAGCGTTCCGCTTCCGAAGTGAAAAAACTGCTCGACTGTGTGGTGGGTTCCCTCTGGCGCAAAGATCCGGTCAACACCGATCAAAAGATCCGGCTTCAGAAAAACGATCTCCCGCTCTGCCGTGATGCCCTGTGCCGCATAGCCCAGATGTCCGGCGCGGAGAAGATCGGCCTGCGGTGTGAAGTGGGTCTCGGTGGGAAGAGGGCGGGCAATTTCCGCCCACTCCCATGTGGCGCGATACCGGGTAAAATCGGTTTCGTCCACCCGGAAGGTGTTGTGCGCTGCGGGAGATTTGAACCATGCACGTTCCGCACCTTCTACATAGGTGTACCGGCCTGCATCCGCAAGCACCGCCTCGCCGTGATGCCATACATCCAGATGCAGCAGGTCTGCGTGACCGTGACCGCCGCCAAGACTGCCGCAGTGCAGATGGATATAGGTGTCATCTCTGTCCCAGCCGGAACGCAGCATATAATTTCCGCTGGTATCCAACGCCTGTGAAGGCTGTGCCGGGCGGCGTTTGGGCAGTGCATCCAGCTTTGTCCGGGCATCTGCGCCAAAATCCCAGAGCGTCTCTTCACACAGTGGCCCCTCGGCAGCAGCGGTCAGCTCCGGGTCTGCGAACAGCAGCGCCCCCTGTGCCAGCAGGTCGCCTGCGTCGATGCAGTCACTGTCGCTCTGCGGCAGGATCTCCCGCTTCGGCGTGACCCAAACGGCCAGCGCACGGAACATCCGGTGGATGGTCTCTTCCAGCGCGGGCGGCACTTGGATGCCGTTGCGGCGGGTCAGCAGCAGGGTGTCCGCTGCCGCATGCAGCACCTCGCAGTGGTACATGGGGCTTTGCTCCCACTGCACACCGTCCGGGAGAACAGCGTTGTGCAGGTTTTCCGTCAGCCGTTTCAGTGCGAGGGTCTGCCAGTCTTTCCGGTTCAGCCACAGACCGATCAGAAACAGTCCGTGGGACTGGATAGCGCCCCAGTTGCTCAGCCGGTGGAAAGCTTTGTGTTCTCGCACCAGAAAGGCACCGTGTTCGGCAAGGCTTTCGTTCATCCGCTCCAGCAGGGGCGCAGGCAGGGCATCCCCAAACAATTCCACGGCGCGCAGCCAGTTTTCCGGCCGAAGACCGGCTTCCAGTGCACGCCATGTGGTGCGTTCACTTTCCGGCGTGTGGGGTACACGGTCAAGCCAGTCGGTCAGTAATTCCACAAAGGCAGTCCGGAACCGCTCTTCGCCGGTGAAGCACCACGCCTTTGCCAGATTGAGCAGGAGGGTGTGACGGTTCAGCGCATAGGTCCATTCCGGGTCGCCGAAGGGAACGGCATTCCACTGAACCGAACCGGAAAATCGGACAGGCTTGTGGGTCGGCTCCATCTCCCAGTGGTCACGGAACAAAAATTCCCGGCGGCAGATCTCCTCTGCCCGCATGATTGCATTGCGGGCAGAAGCCGGGCATTGCGTTTGGATCTCTGCGGCCACAGCTGCAGCATCCTGTGTCCAAAGCATTACGCCCATCAGGAAACGCCTCCTTCGCTCGATTTGAGATATTCGCCCCAGCGCCCGGCCAGCAGTGCGCTGACCAGCAAAGCAAGCAGTGCCATGCCGAGCCAGAGCAGGAACACGGCGTTCCAGCCGCAGCCTTCGGCAGCAGCGCCGATCCCCCATGTGGCTGCGGCTGCGCCGAGATAAGTAACGGCGTTCAGCGTACCGGACAGCATGGATGCACCGCCGTGCCGCCCCGCCTTGACCGGGATGACGTTGATGAACATGGTATTCACGCCCAGCATGGAGGCGGTCGTGACCGCCAGAAGCAGCACAGCCAGAAGCAAGCTGGTACGCATGGCCAGTGGCAGCGCCAGAAGGCAGATGGACGCCAGCGCAAACAGGGACCCGGCGGTTTTCAGTTCGTTGTGGGTGCAGTGCTCATTCAGCCAGCCGGACAGGTAGGCACCCGACAGGTTGACGAGGGGCAGTGCCATTGCAACCGCTGCGGAAAATGCCGGGCTGATCCCGAAATTGCTCTGGATCATACTGGGCACCCAGTTGGTCACGCCGTCTTTCAGCCCGCCGTGCAGGAGGACCGGCAGCAGCATTGCGCCCAGCCCTGCTGCCAGCAGTGCAGCGGGGCCGTTCCCGGTTCCTTTTTGCTTCTGGAATTCCGGCTGCGGAGCATAGGCCGTTGCCCGGCGGAGCGGGGCAGTTCCAAGCCAGAAGACCGCCGCCATGCCCAGAAGCAGCCCGCCGCAAGAGAAAAACACATGATGCCAGTCGGCAAATTGCAGCAGCACGGCACTGAGCGCATAGGCTGCCAGCGTTCCGGCAGGGGTGGTGCTGTTGATGGAAACGCAGGCGTGCTTTTGGCGCTCCAGCGGCATACTTTCGGCGAACAGACGGACGATGGGCGGCCAGATCATGGCCTGAAACAGACCGTTTGCGCCCCAGAGCAGCCCCATGAAGGAAGCAGGAAACGCTCCGGCGCCAAGGTTGCACAGGCCGGAACCGCATAGCCCGATCAGAATCATGGCATAGGGAGAAACCGACTGGCTCAGCAGGCCGAATACGATCTGCCCCACGGCGTAGCAGATGAAGTATCCGGTGGAGACCGCTCCGGCTGCACTGAGGCTCAGGCTGTTTTCGGCTGTGATCGCACCCATGACGGCCGAGTAATTGTAGCGGCCTATATAGGCCGACGCATAGGCCAGCCAGCTGAGAAAATAGAGGGTCTTTCCCTGTGCATCGGAGCGCAGGCGAGAGCAGACCGTTTGTTTCATGCCCAATATGTCCTCCAGTTCCGGGTGCGGCGGGTCAGGGCTTCCATGTAGAAATAGTCGCCCCAAAGGTTTGCTTCGTCCACACCGTAATCGGTAACGGTATTGTAAGGGCTGGCCTTGCAGTATACACCGTGCAGCAGCACACCCCCGCCGGGACGTCTGGGAGCTGCACAATGCTCCACCAGTGCAGTCAGCAGGCGGTCGGCGGCCTGCTGTGCGGCGGCGCATTCTGCTTCGGGCAGGTAGGGCAGCGCTTCGTACAGGCCGCAGGCTGCAATGGCTGCCGCCGAGGAATCCCGTGGTTCCTCGCCCTCGGTAAAAATGAGATCCCAGTAAGGGACGTTATCCTCCGGCAGACGCTTCAAAAAGAACGCAGCGCAGGCGCGGAACTGTTCCAGATAGGCCGGCTCATGGGTAAAGCGGTAAGCCAGCGCCATGCCAAGGATGCCCCATGCCTGCCCGCGCACCCAAGCGCTGTCGGCACGGTAGCCTTGCGCCGTCATGGCGCGCACCGGTTTGCCGGTCACAGGGTCCATATAGCAGGTGTGGCTGGTAGAGCCGTCCGGGCGGAATAGAACGTTTGCAGCGGTTGCTGTGTGCGCCCGCGCGATCTCGGAATAGCGGGCATCACCGGTCTGCTCTGCCGCCCACCACAGCAGCGGCAGGTTCAGCAGACAGTCGATGATGAGCCGGTATTCCTTCCGGTCATTGATCTGCCCCCACGCCTGCAAAAACTGTCCGATGGGCTGATAGCGTTTCGTCAGCCGGGTAGCGGCTTCCAGTGCGGCATTCCGCGCCGCCGTGCTGCCGGTCAGCTGATACCCTGCCACGCAGGACGGCGTGTACAGAAAACCAAGGTCGTGGTGGTCAAGATTTTCGTTGCAGACCAGACGCGCAGCAAAGCTGTCCACCTGCTGCAGCGCGGCAGTGCGGAACACCTCCTCGCCGGTGGCTTCGTAGGCAAGCCAGCACATCCCGGTATAAAAGCCGGGCGTCCAGTCTGTGTTGATGTCGGTGGAGTATACGCCGTTCCGGGTGCAGGGCAGCGGAAAGTCCTTCCCGAATACCGGGATGTTTTCCTTTACCTGCTCTGCGGCAGCGTCCAGCGCGGCACAAAAATAAGAAGTTTGCGCATCCATAGCGGGTTTCCTTTCTTATAGGAGATAGGCGTTGGAATAAGCGTGATGACCGGAAGCATCCTGGCAGTCCACCCGGATGTAGCCCTCATCGCCGGTCAGCGGGAAAACGGCCTCGGTCAGGCAGTTCTCGCCCGCCGGGGCAAGTGCCATTTTGCAGCCGCGCCCCTGTGTTACCAGATAGATCTTTTCCACCGGGCTGCATTGTATATGCAGTGTGCCATCCTTGAGATACAGTGCATGGATCTCCGGGCCGGTGGAGGCATAGAAATCGCCTTTTTTCAAAGCGGAGATCACCGTGTCATAGCGCAGCTCCGGCAGTTTGAGCATCGTCCAGCCGCCAAAGGAATCGCAGCGCGGGTCGCCGGGGGCGTAGGCATCGTGGTTGTCATCCGTGGCAACACAGAACAGCGCCTTACCGGAAGCACGAAGCATCTCGTCATAGGACTGGGGCGCGTAGCCGTACAGACCATCCAGCTCACAGCCGTGGTTGTAGATCTCCATTGCAAAGACGCCCTTCAGGTCTTTGTAGTCGTCATAGCATTGGAGCGACCAGTACGGGTGGTTGTAGCAGCAGAGGAAGCCATCTGCATTCTGCCGGGCGATAAAGGCGTTCAGTGCATCCATATCGCCGTAGACCTGCGGCGGCTGCAGGGCGGCAAAGCCGCTGCGCGCCTGCGGCGCAGTATCGTAAAAATTCAGGTGGTAGGTGCGCACCCGCTCAAAGCTGCCCGATGCCGGGAACGGCTCGTTCAGATTGGCCTCGTAGGCGGCCAGCGGGATAAAATGCGTATCCATCAGCTCCGGGTGCCAGCCGTAATGACGATGGTCGGTAAAGGCAACGATGGAATAACCGCGCTTTTGGTATTCAGCCTTGACCTGCTCTTTCGTCCAGTGTCCATCGGAAAGAACGGTGTGGCAATGAAGATTGGCCTTGTAGAACTGCCCGCTCTGCGGCAGAAGCGCTCGATCCTGCACCATCCTGTATCACCCCTTCACGGCACCTGCGGTGATGCCTTCCACAAAGTATTTCTGGCACAGGAAGAACGCAATGATAACGGGCACAAGAACCAGCGTTGCACCGGCCATCTGTGCGCCGTAGTCCTGTGCAAGACCAGATGCAAACAGCTTGATACCAACCGAGATCATCTGCTTGTTGATGTCGGAGATGTACAGATACGGGCCCATGTAGTCGTTCCAGCTCCAGACAAAGCTGAACAGCAGCATGGTGGACACCTGCGGCATACACAGCGGCAGAATGATGCGGCGGTAGATGGTAAAGTGGCTGCAGCCATCAATGCGGGCAGCTTCGCTCAGGGCATCGGGGACCGCTACGAAGGCCTGCCGCAGCAGGAACACAAAGTAGACGTCCACGGCAGCGGGCAAAATCAGCGCCCACATGGTGTTCAGGATGTGCAGCTGCTTGAAGATGATGTACCGGGGCATGATCATAATGTCGCTGGGGATCATCAGACCGGCCAGCAGCACAAGGAAGATGGCATCACGGCCGGGGAATTTGATCTTTGCAAAGCCGTAGGCGGTGATGGTGATGATGAAGAACTTGAGGATCAGGGTCAGCCCGGTCATGACCACCGTGTTGCCGAACCACTTGAAGAAATCGTAGAACTCGTTGTGGAACAGGGTCTCGAAGTTGGTAAGGGTAAAGTTTTTGGGGATGATCTGAAGCGGCGTGGAAAGAACGTCTCCGCTGGGCTTGAAGGAAGAGGAGATCATGAAGATGAAGGGATAGATGCAGCACAGACCCATAATAAGCGTGATGGCTGTGAGAATGACTTTAACGATGGTTTCGTTTTTCTTGGTTCGCATGGAAGTGCCTCCTTTACTGGTCTGCCCACTTTTTCTGGCCGCGCCACTGGATCAGCGTAATGACCATGACGATGGCAAACATGACCAGTGCCTGTGCGGATGCGTAACTTGTTTCGTACTTGACAAAAGCGGTATTGACGATATTGATACTCATGACGGTGGTCGCCTGACCGGGGCCGCCATCGGTCAGGGACTGGATGACGGTAAAGTTCTGCAGGCTGGTGATGATGGAGCTGATGGTCAGAAAGAAGGTGGTGGGCGCAACTGCCGGAATGACAACGTTCTTGATCTGCTGCCACTTGTTTGCACCGTCGATCTCGGCGGCTTCTACCTGCGATTTATCCACGTTCTGCAATGCGCCCAGATAGGTCAGAAAGTTCAGACCGATGCCTTTCCAGACTGCGATCAATACGACGGCGGGCAGTGCCCATTTCTGGTTGAGCAATGGCAGAAGGGGGTTCTCAGAGCCAAAAAACTTTTGCAGCAGATAGAACGGGCCGCGGGGGCCAAGCAGCAGCTGGAAAACAACGGAAACTGCAACCATGTTGGAGATGTACGGCAAAAAGAACATGGAGCGGATTCCCTTTGCCCAGAAAACGCCTTTGTTTAGCAGATAAGCCAGCACAAAGCTGAGGACCATAATGACCGGGACGTAGATCAGGGTATAAATGGCAGAGCGTCCCAAAGCTGCCATGGCCTCTTTGCTGGAAAAGAAGCGGATGAAGTTTTTCAGGCCGACAAACTTGGCACTGTCGAGCTTCGTGATGAACTTGACGTTCATAAAGGACAGCACAAAGGCGGAAATGAACGGAATACCGGTGAAGATCGTGAATGCAATCAGATACGGCGTAACGAACAGATAGCCCTGCGCCGCTTCTTTCTTTTCTGCCAGTGAAAGCTTTTTCTTTGCCTTGACCATGAGAAGCCCTCCTTTTAGGGTCAAAAAATGCCGCCGCGGTCAGGCGGCGGCATTCGGGATAGGGAATATGAATATGAAATGAAAGAGGAAAAACGAATTTAGTACAACTCAGCTTCCTTGATAGCCTCGTTGGAGCGGCTGAAGATGTTTTTCATCGTGGTATCCAGATCCTGCTGGCCCATGCCGTACAGCGGTGCCTCAGAAGTCCAGATCTGGCTGATGGTGGTATCTGCCGTGCCAACGACCTTTTCGGACAGGACCTTGCGGTCAGCATCGAACCATGCGGCCTTGAACTGCTCGGCAGGGATATCGTCGGTAGCCTTGTAGGTGGGCACCATGCCGTTCTCGATGTAATCGGTGATATCGGCATCGCTCAGGTCGATACGGGCGGGAACACGGCCATAGCCCAGAGCGTACTGGTTCTCTGCGATGCAGCGCACAGCCTCGAATGCGGCTTCCGGGTTCTTGGAGGTGACGGGCACTGCGTAGCAGCCGGAAACGGTCAGGGTAGAGGGCTGCTCTCCTTCCGGGTACGGGAAGGGCAGAATGGCGCACTTCCAGTCGCGGGGATACTTCTCGGTGTTGGGGAGCATGGAGGCTGCCCAGCCGCCGCAGACGAACATACCGAACTGTGCCTTATCGTACTTGCCGTTGGCATCCGCCTTGCCGGTGGAGTGGAAGGCGTTCCACGGGTAAACACCAGCTTTGTAGGTGGTGATGTCGGGCTGGATCTTCTCCTCGTTGCCCAGACCATAGAAGAACTTGACGCTCTCGGCAAACAGAGGATCATCGTAGTTGGAGGTACCGTCTGCCTTGTAGTGCTCTGCGCCCTTCTGCAATGCGTACATATAATTGTAGCAGTCGTAGTCCAGCATCAGGGAGCCGTAGATCTCGTTGTTGATATCGGTCAGCTTTTTGGCGGTCTCAACGTACTTTTCCCAAGTCCAGCCCTCTGCGGAGGGAACCTCCACACCGGCGTTCTCAAAGACTTTGGTGTTGACGAAGGTGCACCACACATCGTTAAAAGCGGGCAGGCCGTACATCCGGCCGTCGTCGTAATACGGGATGCTGCCGCCGAAAACAGCCGGTGCATCGTAGCTGGCGGCAGCTGCATATTCGTCCAGCGGAGAGAGGACGCCTGCATCGTAGAACACCTTCAGCTGTGCAGTGGTGCCGTAGATGATATCCAGCTCGTCGCCTGCCTGCAGGCTGACCAGACGCTTGTCCACTTCACCCACATCAGCCTTGGGGATGATGGTGAACTGGATCTCGATGCCGGTCTTTTCCTTGACCATCTTTACGATATCCTGCATCTCGTTGCCGGTTGCCTCGGTATCGGTGGCGGCATAGTGCAGAACAACACCCTCGTAGGGCTTGCCGGAGCCAGATGCAGCGCTTGCGGCAGCGGAGGAAGCCGGTGCGCTGGCTGCGGTAGAACTGCTGGAAGAGCCGCCGCAGGCGGCCAGACCCAGCGCAGCGGCACCCACGCCGGCGGCTTTCAGGAAGGAACGACGGGAAATGGATCTTGACATGATGATTTCTCCTTCTACAAATATTTCGTGTGCGGCAGGCGGTTTGTGTTGAGCGCCTTGCCTTTGATGGCTTTAGTATATCAGTATGACTAATTTGTGAAAATAGGCAAAAATTCTCTTTTATCCGCATTTTTTGACATAAGTCAAAAACAGACAATGAATGTCAAAAAAACTGATATATCAAATTGAGGGATGCCGCGACCGTCAGCGGCACCCCTCAGTGTTTGGATTCAGATGGTTTTCCACGGCAGCTCGATGCGGACCCGCGTGCCAAAACCGGGACGGCTCTGCACCGTGACATGATCGGATGCGCCTGCGTACAGCCGCAGGCGGGCTTCAATGTTGTGCAGACCGATGCCGGTGCTGCGGCGGTTCTTTTCTGCCGAGGGCTTGCGGCCGTGTGCGATTTGATGCCGCAGATTTTCCAGCGCAGCCTCGTCCATGCCGATGCCGTTATCCGTGACCGTCAGCACCAGACTATTCCCCCGGTGGTACGCAGCCACCCGGATGCGCAGAACGTGTTCCAGCCCTTCCATGCCGTAGAGGATGCTGTTTTCCACCACCGGCTGAAGGATCAGCTTGAGCACTTCCACGCTTGCGGCATCGCAGCCGTGGAGCCGGACCTCATAATCGATTTTGCTTCCGTAGCGGATGCGCTGGATATTCATGTACATCTGGACGTGCTCCAACTCCTGCCGGAGTGGCACGAACAGCCCGCCCGAAATGCTCAGCCGGTACAATTTGCCCAGACTGGATGCCATCTTGCTGATATCCGGCCGTCCGGCTTCGCTGGCCTTCCAGACGATGGTTTCCAGCGTATTATAGAGAAAATGCGGATTGATCTGGCTCATCAGGACCTGCATTTCCAGTTCCTGCTTCCGGCGCTCCATCTGCACCTGCTGGTCCAGCCCCACCCGGATGCTGTCCAGCATGGAATTGTAGGTGGTCATCATCCGCGAGACCTCCTCCGGTCCCTGCGGCTTTGCGTAGGAGTGCAGATCCCCGGCGTCTGCGTTCCGCATGGCTTCCTCCAGCTGGGTCATCGGGATCATGAACCGCCAGTAGAAGTATAGGATCAGCAGCGCAAACACCCCGCCGCAGACCGCCAGAACGAGGATCGTCTGGAGATACAGCTCCGAGGTTGCGGAAGTCAGGCTTTTGGTCGGAGCCAGAAGCACCGTTGTCCACGGGGTCGAGTCTCCTTTGGCAAATGCTACATCATAAGTGCTTTCCCCGATGCGGAGCGTGCCGTTTTCGCCCGGATGCTCTGCCAGAGCGGCGGCAATGCCTTCCGGTATACAGCTGGACGCGACAGCATCTTCGTTTGTGGAGGAGATCAGCTTGCCGTCCTGCGTCAGGATATACACCTCGGCACCAATGCGCTTGGCCTGCAATTCATACAGGTCATACAGGGTCTTTTCCTCAATGGCAAAGACATGGATATAGGGATATCCGCTTTTCAGCGCCGAATACACCCGGCGGCTTCCCAGAACCACCTGATCCCGCCGCACATCACCGTACCGCTCTGTACGGAGAAAATTCTCCTGTAAAGGGTAAAAGTAGAACTTTCCGAATTTCTGCGCATCGTCCATTCCCAGTGCTTCAAAGTTTTTGATGAGCAGTGTTGTGGTCTGGTTCGGGTCCAGAAAGTCCAGAACATCGTGGCGGTTGACCACATAGATGGCATCGATCTTTTTCTGCTTTACCAGCCGGGAATAGCTTTCAAACAGTGCGCCGTTCGTGTAGGTAATGGCGTACTTTTTGGCATTCGGATTATCGCTGTAACTGCGGTCAAGGATCTCCAGCAGACGCTCATCGGTGGAAAAGGCATCGGAAACACTGTACACGCCCTCGGTAAACCGGTCCAGTGTTTTGCTGATGTCCTGTGCCGTATAGCTGATGGCTTGAACGTGCGCCCGGTGCTGCACCCGGATCGACCGGTCAAACAGCAGCGTGATCGCAAGCAGCATTGGCAAAAAGGAAGCCAGCAAGGCTAAAAGCATCTTTTTGCGCAGGGTCAGGTGTCCGCTTTTCATTCTGCGCCTCCCTGTGCTGCACGGTATTCCACCGGACTGATGCCGTAATATTTCTTAAAGACCCGGATAAAGTTGGAGGTGTCCGCATAGCCGCACTGCTGGGCAATGAGATACACTTTTCCATCGGGTTCTTTCAGCAGCTCTGCCGCGCGGCGCATTCGCTTTTCGGTCAGATAATCGGAAAAATTGCAGCCAAGTTCGTTTTTGAACACACGGGAAATGTAAGCCGGCGTTTTATGGACGCTTGCCGCCACGCTTTCCAGCGAGATCATGTGGGAAGCGTATTCGCTGTCCACATATTCCCGCACGCGCTGCGCAACGCTGTTGACAGTGCGGCCATGATTGCGGCGGTGGGCAAGTGCCTGCTGGCAGGCAAAAAGACACGCCAGCACGAAATCCCGCTTGCTGGTCAAGGTGCCGCACTGGTGAATGTCGGTGTAGTGCGCCCCCAGTGTCCGCAGAACTTCTTCCATCTGCACGCCGTAGCGCAGGCTCCACAGCGAAACATGGAACAGCAGCGACAGGCACAGGCGGTCTACGGTCTGGTAGTCCAGCTGTGCTGTGCCCGGCAGCAAAAGCACCCGGTCGATCTCGGTGCGCAGCGTATCGTAATCCTGCGCCAACAGGGATTTTTCGATCCTTTCTGTGTCAAAATAGAGGGGGACTTTGGGCTGCGCGTTTTGGATCTGCTGGAAACGAAAGACGCTTTCCGTCCCGGAAAAAGCGCTCTGCTTTGCACAGCAGTTGGCCTGCTCGTATGCCTGCGGCAGCATCTCCAATTCGGTGCAAAGGCTGCTGATGCCGGCGGACAGCGCAGTACGGAGCTGCGTGCGCACCGCCTCCTGCAGCTGCCGGATCTGCGCCGTCACATCATCCATCTGGATCTCGGATTCGCTGCTGTATAAAATAAGCAGCCGTTCGCCGCCAAACAAAAAGGGCAGTTGGTGCAGCTGCCCGGCAGGGAGCTGACTGCTGAGTTTCCAAATATTCCGCCACAGTTCCAGCAGATCTGTTTTTTCGTCTCCGCCGTGTCCGTCCAGCGTAAAAGCGGCCACCACAAGGTTGTCCGTGTCGATGCCCTGCGCGGCAAGCATTGGAAGAAAGCGTTCGCTTTCTTGCGGAAACGCGGTGCCTTCCAGCAAAGAGGTCAGCCAGAGCTGAAAATGCCGCTGCACGCTTTCGCTGATGCGCGCCGTTTGCAGGCGCTCCTTGTCCAGCGTATTTTTTAACCGCAGGAAGGTCTCCTCAAAATCTTCAAAATCCGTCGGCTTCAGCAAATATTCCGCCACATGATTTTTGATGGACATATTCAGATACTCAAAATCGCTGTAACCGCTCAGGATCACGATCTTTACATCAGGGTAAGCACTGCTCAGCCGTTGCATAAGCTCTACGCCATCCATTCCGGGCATTCGGATGTCCGAAAGCACAACATCGGGATGAACGAGTTTCAGCTGTTCCAGCACTTCCTGCCCATCGGAACACAGCGCACAGACTTCATAGCCCCATTCCCGCCACGGAAGACTATGCGCAATGCCGTTGCGAATGCTTTCCTCGTCATCCGCAATGATCAGACGATACATAAAAACCCTCCTCCACCTGTTTTTTTCAGTATACCACAAACCAAAACGGCGCGACAAGAATGCCGCGCCAGTCTGTTGAAATATTCTTGTTCCTTCATTATAAGTATAGTGTACCCTGATTTGCTGTGTCAATCAGCAGGATATGATATCTGTTTGCGTTTTTTGCACAAGGAAACGCTCACCAGCCCCTCTCCCGCAGATATTGCATCTGTCCCAGACCTGTGATACCATACAGGTAATCAAAACGATACAGACGGAGGACTTTTCCATGATCTACGATACCCTGAACAATCTGCCTAACTATCTGGGCGTAAGCGACAATCTGGACACCGTGATTGAGTATATCATGGCGCGGGATATCACCACCCTGCCTGCTGGGCGCACCCGCATTGATGGGGACAAAGCGGTGGTCACCGTGAGCACCGTTACGCCACAGACGTCCGACAAAGCACTGTTCCAGCGCCACGACAACCACATCACGCTGGAGACCGATTTAGACGGCAGCGAGCTGTTCGAGGTAAGCCTTGCCGAGCTGACCCCCACCAAGCCCACCGATGAAGCCGCCGACACCACCGTAGGCACCGCCGGCACCAGCATTGCCGGAATGCTGTGCGAGGGACGTTTCGCCCTGTATCTGGCCGGTGAGCCGTATAAATCCGGCCTGAAGGCGCAGGGCTGCGGCAAACTGAAAAAAGCCGTGTTCAGCATCGAACTGGACCCGGACGAGGAAGAAACGGAAGAATAACCGAAAGGAGACTTTCTGTATGGGATTTTTTGCTGTACTGGCTGCAAGCCTGTTTGCCGTATTCATTTTTACTGTATTCGGCGGCTATTCGCTGCTGCTCTGGTGTCAGCAGTCCCTGTGGATGGTCGTTCCTCCCGCGCTGGTGCTGGCTGTTCTGGTCTGGACCTTCCTGAAAATGGATGACAAGATCACCGCCCTGCAAAAGCGGGTGGACGAGCTGGAAGCCGCACAGAAAAACGCCGAAAATCCCAAGAAATAAATACAGCGCCGCCCTTACCGGAGAAGCTTTTCCGGCAAGGGCGGCGCATTTTTACACCTTATTTTTTATCCTGCGGGTCATCCAATCCTTTGAACATCACCATGCCCAGACTTGCAAAGCTGGCACCCAGCACAAAACCGACCGTTCCCAGCGACATACTGAACAAAACGCCCATGGCAACACCGAACAGGATGCCCGCGATTTGGCTTTTCTTCATTTTACTGCTCTGCCTTTCCGTACCATGCAACGGACAGCCGCCACGAGAGGGCGTACAGCGCCAGAACCGCCGCCAGCACGACCACCAGCACCAGCAGCGAGCCCTGCGCGGGCAGGATGCTGTTCAGCAGAATCCCACCGGAGGACACCGTAATGCCCATCAAGCCTCCCAGCATGCCAATGCAAAGATAATACACATATTTTGCCTTTTCGTAGCCAAAGCGGTAGGTCAACGGCAGCAGGATGATGTTGCCCAGCAGGGTCAGCATCGCCACCTGAAACAGGGTCGCCACGGTGAGCTGCACCGTTACTGTACCCCAGAGCAACTGTGCTGCTGCCAGCGCCGCCATACTCAGCAGCTCCGCCAGCGCCATACCACACAAGCCGATGAGGTATTTGCCGCCCACGATCTGCTCTTTTGTCACCGGCAGAGCAGCGCAGTAAGCGCTGAACCGGCTGTTCTGGTCGTACGCCAGCAAGGTCATGGGCAGCATCCCCAGCATAATCCCGCTGTACTGCATAAAGAAATTAGAGCCTTCCTTCATGCAAAACACTCCCACCAGCATCATAGCAATCGACACCAGAATGATCCATCTGATATAGCACCACGTCTGATAGGCATCCTTCAATAGCAGACCTTTCATTGCACATCTTCCCCTTTCACCATCAGTACAAACAATTCCTCAATGCTTACCGGGGTAAGCTCTACCCCGGCGGGCATTGTATCCCGGCGCACAAGCGCCTCGGCACCGTAGGGGCTGACCCGCTTGCCGTACACCGGCGTATCCAGTGCCGCCAGCTGCGCCGCCGTGCCATGCCACAGAGCGTATTCCTCCCGCAGGGCGTCCTTTTCCTCGCAGAGCAGCAGCCTGCCCTTGTGCAGGAAGGCGATGGTATCGCAGAGTTTTTCCAAGTCGCTGACGATGTGGGAGGAGATGAGGATGGAGTGGTTTTCGTCCC
>OQWM01000655.1_pt1 | contig 22609 bp, 20 predicted proteins | sample 1691531 | NCBI WGS metagenome assembly OQWM01 (sample SAMN03418257, study PRJEB22391) | human gut metagenome | biome: human-gut; feature: organic feature; material: feces | host: Homo sapiens | place: Tanzania | collected 2013-01
GTAGAGGCGCTGCGCACCTCAACCCTGGGCTGGGGAAACGCAACTCCTACAGAGTTGCCGCTGCTTGCTGGCTTGCAGCTCTACGCCGTCACGGACATACGCAAAAAGCCCGCCATCTTCGCTTGGGTTGCGATGATGGCGGGCTTGAAGGATATTGGGGGCAGTTTACTTCACGGGAACGAGCCAGAAGGTTACGCTGTAGTCGCCATACTTGAGGCGATACTCGGGCTGGGCTTCAGCCGCGCGTGACCATGAGTCTACACCACCCACTCCGGCTTGCTTCTTGTCGATGCACAGCTCGGTGTACTTGGACTTGGGCAACTGGGCAGCGTGGCGCTGCTTCTTCTTGTCGCCCTCGTCGAGGTCGGAGATGTTGTAGTGGAGTGCAGAGGCAGAGAAGGGCGCGTCGGCCACAATCTTCAGACCCTTGCCCTCGGTGGTAGTCTGGTTCCACCAGCGTATGCCGGTCTTTGTACCGGTCTCCTGCGGACGTATGTAGGGATAGAACTGCTCGTCGGCGGTCTGAGTATAGATGCCAAGACGCTGAGAAGAGCAGCGGTCGATATAGTTCTCGTTGGGGCCGAGGCCATAGAAGTGGCTCTGGTCCATCTGGTAAGGCATGTCGAGCTTCATACCGAAGCGCATGAGGTTGCCCACCTCTGCACCGGGAGTGGCCTTGAAGTCCTGGGTAACGCGTATCTGTCCGTCGGCACCAATGAGGTAAGACAGAGTAAGTGTTCCCTTGACCTCGGGCATATCATAAACGACCTTAACCGAAGCTGAATTCTTGCCCTTCTCGACCTCGGTAGACTTGACGTTGATGACGGGGTTGCGCCAAACCACGTAGCGACGCTGCAGGTTGGCACCCATATCGTTGTCGGTCACTGCACGCCAGAAGTTGGGCTTCAGCATACCGCCCTCGCCGAGCATAGACACGCCATCGACCTCGTAGCGGTTGATGTAGCTGGTGGCGGGGTCGAACTCTACCACGAAGTTGCTGCCCTGAACGCGCAGAGGAGCACCCTTCTTGTTGGCTACCTTGACCTTGCCCTTGGCTGTGCCGATGAGTCCGTCGGCGTTGAGCTCGGGCTTGGCGTCCTTCTCGGCGATGACTATCTGGGCGTAAGCCATGGTCTGTCCCTTGGCGATGAGAGGTTCGGCAGTCTTGGTCTGGAAGTCGATGTTGAGCATCACCTCGGCATTGGCGTCGATACCGTCGAGCTTGTAGGGCAGAGTGTAAACCACCTTCTGCTGGGGAGCCACATCGAGGTTGGCTATCTCGCCCTGCTGTACGGCCTTGCCATCGGCGAGGAGAGTCCAGCACAGCTTGTAGTTGTCGATGTTGCGGAAGAAGTTCTCATTGTAAACCTCTATCTTGCCAGCCTTGGCGTCGATGGCCTTTGCCCATACGTTCTGATACTGGTAACCGACCTCGTAGGCATGAGGATTGAGTTTGCGGTCGGGGCTGATGAAGCCATTGTTGTTGAAGTTCTTGTCATCATTGCTGTCCCAGTCGTTGTAGTCGCCGGCATAGGCAAAGATTTCCACACCGTTGGCATCTTTCTTGCGGAGAGCCTGGTCTACGAAGTCCCAGATGAAACCACCCTGGTACTTGGGGTACTTGCGGATGAGGTCCCAGTACTCCTTGAAGTTGCCCTGGCTGTTGCCCATGGCGTGGGCATACTCACACTGGAAGAAAGGCTTCTTGGCCTTCTCGTCGGTGCGCTTGCAGTACTCCTCACTCTCCTTCAGGCCGAGGTACATGGGGCAGTAGAAGTCGGAGTCGGAGTTCCAGCGGCCGCGCTCCCAATGTATGGGACGGCTGGGGTCGAACTCCTTGACCCATTTATAGGCATTCTCGAAGTTCACACTCTCTGCCGTCTCGTTGCCGAGTGACCAGATGATGACGCTGGGATGGTTGAAATACATGTGTACGTTATGCTCATTGCGCTCCATTATCTGTTTGGCGTACTCGGGCTTACGAGAGAAAGCGGTCTCTTCGTAGCCAAGACCGTGGCTCTCCTGATTGGCCTCGGCGAGGACATAGATACCGTACTCGTCGCAGAGGTCGTAGAAGCGGGGGTCAGAAGGATAGTGACAGGTGCGGACAGCATTGATGTTGAGCTGCTTCATAATCTTGATGTCCTGCAACATGCGCTCCACGCTTACCACGTAGCCGCCGTCGGGGTCAATCTCGTGACGGTTGGCGCCCTTGAGGAGAATGGGCTGGCCATTGACCAGCATCTGCGAGTTCTTGATTTCTATCTTGCGGAAGCCCACCTTCTGGGTGAGGACCTCTGTCACCTTGTCGCCGTTCTTGACTGTGGCCACGAGGGTGAAGAGGTAAGGAGTCTCGGCAGTCCACTTCTTGACATTGCGCAGCGAGAAGCGGATGGTGCCGTAGGCGTGGCGCTTGAAGTCGGCAGTGCTCTTGGCCACGGTGATGCCGTTGGCGTTGAGCAGCTCGAAGTCGATGACAGGGCGTCCGGTCACGTCGACCTTCACCTCGAGGGTACCGTCCTTGTAGTCATTGATGAGGTCGGGGGTAATTCTGAGGTCGTCGATATGCACTCCGGCGTCGCGGGCGTAAAGGTAGCTCTCGCGGGCCACACCGCTGAGGCGCCAGAAGTCCTGGTCTTCGGAGTAAGAACCGTCACACCAGCGGAATGTCTGGAATGAAATGAGGTTGTCACCCTTATGGATGTAAGGGGTAATATCGAACTCGGCAGCCACCTTGGAGTCCTCGCTGTAGCCCACGAAGCGTCCGTTGACATAGAGGTACATGTTGGAAGTGACAGATCCGAAGTGGGCTATCACCTGCTTGCCGTCCCAGTTGGTGGGGATGGTGATGATGCGGCGGTATGAACCCACGTGATTGCGCTCGTTGGGGGTATAGGGCGGGTTGTTCTTGAAATGACCGCGCCAGACATATCCCACGTTGATATAGGCAGGGTCGCCATATCCCTGGAGCTCCCACATGCCGGGAACGTTGATTTCGCCCCATGTGCTGTCGTCGAGGTCGGTCTTGTAGAAGTCGGTAGGACGCTGGTCGGCGTTCTCTACAAACTTGAACTTCCACTTGCCGTCGAGCGAGAGGAAATTGGACGACTCGGTCTTGGCGCCCTTGAGCGCCAGGTCACGGTTCTCATACGCGAAGAACTGGGTGTGCAATGGGAAACGGTTTACCGCGTTTACCTGCAAGTCTTGCCATTCAGTGAAAGTGGGCGTCACGTCGGTCGCCGACACTGAAAGTGTTGCTGCAAGTGCCAATAAAAGGAATGAATTTCTCATGTAATTATTGTTAATTTAGTGATAATGCATAGGCAGATATGGCAAAGATAAGCAAAAACAATGGTAACTTTGCACATAAATGGCTTAAAAATGCAAAATCCCTATATTAAACAGTACCCCGACCTCATGGACGGGAAGAAAATCATGTATATTCATGGTTTTATGTCATCAGCACAGAGCGGAACGGTATCAATCCTGCAGACACTGTTACCCAATGCGACGGTGGTGGCGGACGACATTCCGCTGGACCCGGTCGAGGCGGTGACGATGTTGCAGGAAATGGCTCGCCGGGAGAGCCCCGACCTCATCATCGGCACCTCGATGGGCGGTATGTATGCCGAGATGCTGCACGGCTATGACCGCATACTGGTCAACCCCGCACTGGAGATGGGGCAGACCATGCAGAAGAGCAACATGATGGGCAAACAGGTGTTTCAGAATCCACGTCGGGACGGCGTGCAGGAGGTGGTGGTGACCAAGGCTCTGGTCAAGGAGTATGCCGACATTACCACCCGCTGCTTTGCGGCGGTCGATGCCGACGAGCAACGGCGTGTGTATGGTCTCTTTGGCGACAAGGATCCGGTGGTGCATACCTTCGACCTCTTCCACAGCCATTATCCTCAGGCTATCCGCTTCCACGGCGAGCACCGACTGATAGAAAAGGTGGTGCACAGGTATCTGATACCGGTGATAAGGTGGATAGACGACCGGCAGGAGGGCCGCACGCGTCCCGTGGTGCTGATAGACAGTTCGACCATGAGAGACAGCTATCTCAACGCGACATCAAGTATGCACAAGGCGTTTGAGATGCTCATCGAGAAGTACGATGTAAGGATAGTGGCGCCGGCTCCCACCGACCACCCCGAACAGATAACCGAGATGGGAGCATGGATAGAAGACGCGCTCTCGGCTCCGGCGTGGAACAGGGTAATCTATACCAACGACCCGCAGCTCATCTGTGCCGACTACCTGATAAGCGACCGCGATGTGGACGACTTTATGGGTACCGTCATCCGTTGGGGCAGCGACAAGTTCAAGACCTGGGAAGAAATCATCGGTTATTTCGAACTGCTGGGTGGCCAGTAGCGGGGTAGGGGTGAATTGGGAGGCCGTGTCATTCATCAGTCTTCTGCAGCGCCTGGCGTATATCGTCCTTGTCGCTGGTGAAGACATGGTTGAAGGCACCCACCGAGACCACGCGGGTGGTTCCGTCGAAGGTAATGCGGCCTACGCTGAACAGCAGATAGTTGCTTACCTCCAGCGAATTGTCCAGATAGACTTCTGCCACTTTGCTCACGAAGAGCGAACCTAAAAAGCCCATCATGATATCGTCGTCATGGCGTTGGGAAAGGGTCTCGTTCACATAGCCCGAGACCGCAGAACGGATGGCCTCGGTATGGGCTTTCTTGTCGGGGCAGGTAAGCGCCATCAGCAAGATGACAAATAGGGTGATGACCAGGGCAAATATCTTTTTCATCATAATCTTGATATGCTTAAGGGTTGGTTCTCTCCAGACTGAGCTGAGCCAGATAGTCGTAGTGGTCGCCTTCGGCCACGAGCCGACAGTCGAGCCCCGCCTCACGGGCTGCGGCGCTGAGCAGCGGATAGTCGACATAGAGCCAGTCGAACGGTAGGCCCTTGACACGGTCATACCGCATCTGATAGTCGACCTCTCCATAGTATTTGCTGGACAGGTCGATGTCCATACCACCATCTTCATCCTGATAGACATAACTCAGGTCGCTCGAGTCGATGAGTATCTGTCCGCCCGGGGCAAGCAGACTCGCCACGCGACGCAACAGTCCGCCCAGTCCGCTCATCTTGCCGGCTATGCCCGTGCCGTTCATCAGCATGAGTATGGTGTCGAAACCTCCTCCGAGGCGTGGGTCGAAGAGGTTGATGCACTCCACATCGGTGATGCCGCGCCGGCGCATGGCATCGCAACTCAGGGGCGACACGTCGATAGCCTTGACGCTCACACCGCGCCGCTGCAGCGCCAGGGCGTGGCATCCGGCTCCGGCGCCCACATCGAGCGTGGTGCCGCGGGTCATCTCCAGCGCCTTTAGCTCCAACGGCGGCATGCTGTCGGTGGTGCGGAAGAGATAGTCTACCGGCATCTCGTCGTCGTCAAACATCGACGACATCACGGTGAGCGTCTTGGCTCGTCCCGTGGTGAGATAGTCGAGGATGGCTGCGCCCATAGGGTCGCGCTTGGGGTCGAGGGTTTGGGTATCGATGGTCATCAGGATGGTATAAAAAACGGCATACCGGCTGCGATGCACTCTGCCGCCGATATGCCTTGTCATGAAAAATTCTATCTTTATGGATGCGATTAGAGAATACGACCTACGATGCGGAAGTTGAGCACGGGATAAACTGTAGCCTTACTCAGATACTTCAGCACTTCGCCGGTATCGCTGTTGGTGTCGGCCTTGGTCAGCTTGTGGTCGCGCAGATAAACCTCGGGGGTACCCCAGAACTGCACACCCATATCGAAGTTGAAGGCGAAGCGATGCTTGGCGGGAACGGCACGGCCGAAGCCTACGCCCAGATAAGGACGGAAGGCGGCAACCTTGAGTGTAGCGTCTACGTTACCACGCTCGTCGGGGGTAAGCAGGTAGTCGCCCAGGTCAAGACCAATCTTCTGGCCGTCGGGGCGAGTGGCGTTGAGTCTGTTGACATCCATCAGCACGCCGTCCTTGGTATTCTTTAGGGTAATTATCTTGTCGGAACCCAGGTAGGCACCTGCGGTAACGTGGAATGCACTCGTCTTGAATGGGTAGACATCGAAGAGCAGATGGCCGGTGGTGAGCGACGACTTGCCTTCCACCTCGAAAGAGCGGGGGCCATTGTAACTTGCTGGGATTTCACCGTCGAGGTCGAGGTCGGTCTTGACCTTAATCTGCGGGAAGATGTTTACACCTCCGCGTACGGTCACGTAGGGAGTGATGGGGGCTGCAGCCTCGATGCTGATACCGGTAAGGCCGACACCGACGCCCACACTGAGATGGTTGAAGATTCCATGGTCATCTACAGCACTTTCCTGGGCTGAGAGTTGGCTGAAGCTCATCATCGCCATAGCCAACAGTAGCATAACTTTTCTCATTGTTAATTTAGTTTTAGTTTGTGTTAATATAATGTTGATGATTGCAAATATAATAAAAATCTCTTTACCCACCGCAGATTATGATAAAAAAATTAGAAACAGCCGTGATTTTGTTACCGTTTACTACGCGTAAGCCCTATAAACCCTGCTCAGCGGCCACTTTTGCTACAATGATTCTGAAGATTATCCACAGAAAAGGCTGGATCCCGTGAGTGGAATCCAGCCTGCTTTGTGGTATGGTAACCGATGTCGCCAGCGTCGCCTCGATGATGGCAAGGCTCCTGGAAACATCCGGCTACATCATCTCCTTTATTTCCTGAATCGTCATGTCCATCACCTCAGCCACCTCGTCAGCCTCCATGCCGCGGCGCAGCATCTTGCGGGCTATCTCGACCTTCCTGCGCTTAATGCCCTCAGTCAATCCTTCAGCCAATCCCTTGGCATAGCCATCCTTCTTGGCAGTGTTGATGGCGTTGATGATGTCGCAATCGGTATACATCTACAATATCTTCTTTATATCCTGGACCGTCATGTTAGTCAACTCAGCTACCTCTTCGACAGCCATGCCTCGCTGCAGCATCTTGCGGGCTATCTCGACCTTGCTGAACTCAATGCCCTCAGCGCGTCCCTCAGCGCGTCCCTCAGCGCGTCCCTCTGCAATGCCCTCAGCGCGTCCCTCAGCATGTCCCTCAGCACGTCCCTCTGCAAAACTATCCTTCTTGGCTGTGTTGATGGCGTTGATGATGTCGCGATAGGCATTCACACTATCCTCATACAGCATCCTGTCCTGTGCATTGAACTTGGAAACTTCAGCCTGTTCAAACAGCCTTGTGAACACACGCTCCTGAAGGGCAGCGGGGCGCTCCATGAGCACAGAGAGGTTCTTGAGCACAAACATCCACTTGTCGTACATCGTGACGAGCTGGTCTTCGGTCTTGTCAAACTTGGGAATCTCTACATATATATAAGTGAGCTTGTCATAGAACACCTTCTTGGTGTCGACCTCCATAAGTTTAACCTCATGATGCCAATGCTGCGCTTCTTCCAGACCTTCTGCGAAATTGAAATTCAGCAAACCGATGGTATAAACCGAACTGAGATGGAAGTCCCAGTTACCTCCACGCTGAGCCTGCTCACGGATAGGGAAGGTGGAGTAATAGATGGTGCGGTCTTTGAAGAACTCCTGATACACATTCTGCATCTCGACGATAAACTTCTCGCCCTTCTGGTTCTCGCAATAGACATCAAAGATGGCGCGCCGGGCATCAGCACGGTCGCCCAACTGCTCAGAGTTGAGGTAAGTCACATCCTTTACATCCTGTTCGCCACGAAACAACGCGTTGAGGAAACTTATCAGCAACTCCTTGTTGAACTCGGAGCCGAAAAGGCGTTTGAAACCGAAATCAGTATGCGGGTTGATGTATCTTTCTGTCATAACAATATATTGAGAAACAATGACTATATCTGCAAAGTTAAGAAATAAAATCAGAAACGTAACTGTTTTGTCAGTTTTTTTCGTCATCCATAACAAATAAACGATAGTTCGTGCGGCGGTGGGACAACTCCCCTGCAACCAAAAAAGCCAATATCCTCTGCCAGTGGCGGATATTGGCTTGTGGGGGTCAATACTCAGTCTTGCTGTCGCTCTCTCTCCATGCCTCAAAGGCTTTCTTGGCTTCATCGGGCAGCAGGATGCGCATGGGCTTGTGGCGGTCTGCCGGAGCGAGGGCTATCTCCTGATAGATGAAGTCGTCGTCGAAGCCTATCGCGGCAGCGTCCTTGCGGTCGTTGGCATAGTAGATGTGGTCCAGATGTGCCCAATAGATGGCACCGAGACACATGGGGCAAGGCTCGCATGAGGTGTAGATGTCGCAACCACTGAGGTCAAAGGTACCGAGACGCAGCGCGGCGGCGCGGATGGCACTGACCTCGGCATGGGCGGTAGGGTCGTTGTCGAGGGTCACACGGTTGGAAGCCTCGGCCACCACCACGCCGTCGCGGGCTATCACGGCGCCGAAGGGGCCGCCGCCTTTGCGCACACTCTCTTCGCTCAGAGCGATGGCGCGTCTCATCAGTTCTTCTTTCGTCATAATCGTTCTTGTTATTATTGTTTCCTGCACAAACTTATTCATTTTTTTTGAATTTCCCAAATAATGTGTGTTAAATATCCATCATAATCCCGCTGCGCGCTTCGCCAGACTCCACGACAGAGGCCATAACCGCAGCCGTCATACACCCGCTTCGGAGAAAACAAAACCGCAATGCCCTGGTGTGGACATTGCGGTCGGGAGTGTCGTGTATGGTTGCGAAGTCAGAAGCGGCCCTGGTCTTCGAGATAACTGTCCTTGAATCCGAGGAAGTAGAGCACTCCGTCGAGTCCAATCGTATTGATGCTCTGCTCGGCGCTTGCCACCACGCGTGGCTTGGCATGGAAGGCTATACCCAGACCGGCTTCGCTCAGCATGGGCAGGTCGTTGGCACCGTCGCCCACGGCGATGGTCTGCGCCAGGTTTACCTTCTCCACCTGTGCGATGAGCTTCAGCAGTTCGGCCTTGCGTGTGCCGTCTACTATCTCTCCCACATAGCGTCCGGTGAGCTTGTTGTTCTCGTCTATCTCCAGTTCGTTGGCGTAGACATAGTCAATTCCGTATCTGCGCTGGAGGTATTCGCCGAAGTATGTGAAACCACCGCTGAGGATAGCAATCTTATAACCACATCTCTTGAGTACCGACATGAGGCGGTCGGCGCCCTCGGTGATGGGCATCTTCTCGGCTATCTCCTGCATCACGCTTGCGTCGAGGCCCTTGAGCAGTGCCACGCGTCGGGTGAAGCTCTCCTTGAAGTCTATCTCGCCCCTCATGGCGCTCTCGGTGATGGCGCGCACCTTGTCGCCCACTCCGGCGCGGTCGGCCAGCTCGTCTATACACTCGGTCTGTATCAGCGTCGAGTCCATATCAAAGCATATCAGTCGGCGCATGCGTCTGTACATGTTGTCCTTTTGGAATGAGAAGTCTATACCCATGTCTGCCGACATGTGCATGAGGTCTCCCTGCATTCCCTTTTGGTCTCGGGGCGTGCCACGCAGCGAGAACTCGATGCAGGCCCTCACGTTGCGGTTGGTCTTCTTGATGCTCTGGCGGCCGGTGAGGCGCAGTATCGAGTCGATGTTGAGCCCCTGCTGCGCGATGATTTTGGTGGCTGCGGCAATCTGCTCTGCGGTGAGCGTCTTGCCTATCAGGGTGAGGATGTAGCGGTTCTTGCCCTGCTTGTTGACCCATGCCTCGTACTCGTCGTCGCCTACGGGGGTGAAGGCTATCTGCACCTGCAGTTCGGTGGCCTTGAAGAGCAGTTCCTTCATCACCTGTCCCGACTGGCGCTCGTCTATACGGATGAGGATGCCAAGTGAGAGAGTGGCGTGGATGTCTGCCTGACCGATGTCGAGTATCTGGGCTTTGTGGCGTGCCAGTATCTCTGTGACCATCGCGGTGAGTCCCGGGCGGTCTTGACCGGTAATGTTTACCAGTATCTGTTCAAATTTCTTGTTGTCTTGTTCCATTCTTTGTGTATCTTGATGCACAGGTTGCAAAAGTACTTGTTTTCCTGCTGACTTACAAATTTATGCGCCTAAATCTTTCCTCACTTGTGGCGTACGCGGTTGAGTATGCGTGGGAACATACGGCGTAGCCGCATCAGGTATTCGCCTGTCTTGCTTCCGCCTACCACCATCGTCACAGCCGCGATGATGAGCGTCAGACCCACCATGTCGCGCGGGGTGAGGGTCTCGCCGAAGACGAGCACGCCGAAGAAGATGGCTGTCACGGGCTCCAGCGCTCCCAGTATGGCGGTGGGCGTAGAGCCAATGCGCTGGATGGCAGCCGTGGTGCAGAGGAAGGAGATGGCGGTGGGGAAGAGCGCCAGCGCCACCACGTCGGCCCACATATACCACTGGCTGGCGGCGGGCATGGTGAAGGGTGTGCCGGTGGCAAAGCGTCCGGCAAAGATTACCGCGCCGAACACCAGCACGTAGAAGGTAATCTTGAGCGTGGGGATTTCGCTCAGCATGGGGCGGTTGGCGCCCACGATGTATATGGCGTAGCTCAGCGACGATGCCATTACCAGAAGCGTGCCCACCAGACTCAGCGTGTCGCCGTCGCTGCCACGGTAGAGCAGCCCTATTCCGCTCAGAGCCATCACGATGCAGAGGATGGTGGTGATGGTGAGCCGCTCCTTGAAGAAGAGTGCCATGATGACCGCCACCATGATAGGGTAGACGAAGAGCAGCGTTGAGGCTATGCCTGCCGCCATGTGGTTGTAGCTCTCAAAGAGGGTGAGCGACGAGATGGCCATTATCAGACCCATCGCCACGAGTGGCAGTATCTGGTGCCGGCGTAGTCCGAAACCGCGTCCGCGCATCATCAGCATGGCTGCCAGCATGGGTATGGCGGTCATATAGCGGAAGAAAAGAACCGATTCGGGGTTCATACCTATTTTATATAGGGGCAGGGCGAAGAGGGGATTGGTTCCGTAACTTGCGGCTGCGATGGCAGCCAGAATATAACCTTTAGTAGTGTCGCTAAGCATATAGATATCTGTTGTGTAGCAGCCCGCAACCGTAGCGGCGGCTCTGTTTGACGGTGCAAAGGTACTAATAATCTATCCATGCCACGCCATGCCTGCCCACTTTTTTTCTCCCCGTCTGCCAATTGTCTGTTTTCCAGTCATGCGAGGGCCGTGCGGCCACCACAATCGTTTGTGGCAAAGCCTCTGCGATATGGTCTCTGCCGATAATCCTTGTTCCCACGACCGGGCTACTCTTCTTGCGGCTCGGCATATCCCTCCCTGCTGCGTATATGGTCCAGGAGTTTTGCGAAGAGCGCGTTCTGGCGCAGCGTAGGTTCGTGTCCGGTAACGATGAGTTGCTTGCGGGCACGCGTGAGCGCCACGTTGAGCTTGCGGTCTATCACCTGGCCGTCTTCCTCCATGCAGTTGGCGGTGAGGAAGTCCAACTGGTAGGCGTGCTGGATGGTAAACGAGTAGACGATAACGTCGCGCTGCGATCCCTGATAGCGCTCCACGGTGTCGATGGATATGCGGGTGAGCGGTTCGATGCCCATCTGCTCAATCTCGTGACGTATCATGGCTATCTGGTTGCGGTAGGGCACGATGACGCCCACCGTGCGGTCGGGGTCGAAGCCCTTGCCACAGTAGGAGTATATCCGCCCGACTATCCGGGCGACTATCCTCGCCTCTACGGGGTTGACCTTGTCTGACTGGGTGGGCGAGAGATTGCCGGCCGAGGGGAAGTAGAGCAGGCGGTGATGGTGGAGAAGCGTGTCGAGACCGTCGGCGGCATGGAGCAGTGGCGTGGGGTAGATGACGTCGGTCTGCTGGTGGGGCAGGGGCACGCACTCCAGCTGCTCGCGACGGTAGAACATCTCGTTGGGGAAACTTGCGATGTCGGGGTGCATGCGTCCCTGACGTCGCAGGATGCCCACAAACTGCGTGCGACCCAATGCCATCTCGCGGCGGTAAAGCCGCTCGAAGAGCGAGTTGCGGCAGTCGGTGAGATGGATGGCTGTGAGTAGCGGGTCGGTGGTCTGCGACAGCGCGGCGGACTGCTGCACCACTGCCGGCAGCTGCTTGTAGTCGCCCACCATGACAAACTTGTCGATATGGGTGAGCAGCCCCATCAGCGAGGGCTCGAGTATCTGGCTGGCCTCGTCGATGATGGCCAGGGAGAAGCGGCGCAGCGCGAAGAGGGGCGTGCGGCTCTGCAGTGTGGTGGTGGTAGCCACGACCACGCGGGCCGAGAGCAGCGTCTGGCGCACGAGGTCGAGTCTGGGAGTCTCGCCCACGCGCCTGTCGAGCAACTGGTCGCGGAAGCGGGGGTCGCAGGTGTACTCGTTGCCTATGCGCAGATAGTCTATGTCCGCCTCGGTGAGCATGGCGCAGATTTCGTCTACCGCCCTGTTGGTGTACGAGGTGAGCAGCAGCGATGCGTCGGGGTCGCAGAGCGCCTCTTCGACCATGAAGCGCAGCGCCATCGATGTCTTGCCGGTCCCCGGCGGGCCTACGAGCAGGAAGAAGTCGTTGGCCTGCTTGACCTTGAGCAGCGTGGCGTCGTAGGTGGGGCTGTAGGGGCGGGTGAGCCGTCGCGAGGTGTCGGCTGTGGGTTCGCGCTGCGAGAGGAGCAGCTGTCTGCGGTCGCTCGGCGCGTGTATCAGTTCGCTCAGACTGCGCAGATTGGCGGTGAAGGTATTGTCGGAACCGCTGTGCTCTACGGCATAGGTGCTGTCGGCGAGTATATGTTCGTTCTGCTGGCCGTCGTTGAGGTGCACGGTGATGCTGTGCTGGCTCATCGCCACTATCGAACCTTTGAAGAGAATGGCGCCGGTGGGGTTGGGGGTGTCGGTGTAGGCATAGAGATATATAGAGTCGCCCGGGCGGAAGTTGGGCAGGAAGTCCTCGCCCTGGTCGGGTACGTCGAGGCTGACGATGTCCCATCCGCCGCGTCCCTTGCTCTTCTCCTTGCCGGTGATGGTGAGCCCGGTGTAGATGTTGCCCATCTCGCGCTTGGTGGCGAGCGGCATGTTCCACAGGTCTGCCATGCTGGCACTTACGCCCTCATTGCTGCCCACCTTGGCAGCCAGCTGCTCGCGCATCACAAATGTCGCCATGGTGCAGAAGTAGGCGTGCTCTACGGCGCTCATGGTGTGGAGCGGAGTGAGCAGGCGCTGGAGCTGGGGCCGAATGTAGTCGGAGAAGAAGCGGGTAGACAGTTGTCGCTCGTTGATGGTCTCGGGGGTGAGCTGGTCGATGATGCTGCCGAACCCGTCGTGGGCTATGACGTAGTCTTGCGCCACGATGCGGTTGCGCAGGGCAATAGCCTCGCGGAAGAGGGCCTGGTACTCGTTGACGGCTACCAGTCCGCCGGGCAGGGGATACTTGGAGTAGAGCAGGCGTATGTCGGTCTTGCGGCGGCCCAGCCCGAAGTTCTGGCGCAGCAGCCCTGCATAGAGCAGCAGCTGCACATAGTGGTCTTCCTTCTGGAAGGAGCCATACTGGTTGGCATATCCGCGCTCGATATTGTAGTTGCGGCCCGACTTCTGCTCGACCAGCAGCCGCATATCGGTGGTCATGAGGTCGATACGGCCCTGGATGCCCAGCCGCTCGCAGACGAAGGAAGGCTCGAGGATGGCCCGGTCGCGCCTGTAGTGACGGCGGCGCGAGGCGGGGTCGGGGGCGAAGAGATTGTCTACGATGCCGCACAGATTGTCGACCTGCGCCTTGGCGTCGCTCTTGAATTTGGCTCCGCCGGCAAAGTCGGGGCAGGTGCAGTAGTCGAGCGCCCGCTCGCGGAAATTGGTGCGCAGGGTGTCGAGCCAGTCGTAGTCCGTCGGGTGGTTGATGATGTCGTCGAGGGCGCGCCCGGCGAAGTTACCCAGGAGTATGGCATAGGAGTTGGCGGCAGGGCTGAGCCTGTTGGCGACATAGGCGAGGGGATGGTGGCCGTAGTCGGTGAAGCAGCGCGCTATCTGGCTGATGTCGAGCAGATAGTCGGGCTCGACGATGATGAGCCCGGGCTCGAGGTGCTTGCCCTCATGGCAGTCGATGAGGTTGAGCTGCATGCCGCGCTTGAGCAGGGGCTGCAGATAGCTGTGGGCGGTGTAGTCGACGGTGTAGGTATCGCCCGTGCCTTCGCCGTCGGCATGGACGTGGATGAACTGGTCGTCATGGTCGGTGACCACGCAGCGCAGATAGCGGCGGTCTATGGTGTGGCTGAGGTCGGCGGGACGCCCCATGACGGGCAGACGGCCCACGAGGGTCGAGGGCACATCGGTGGAGGTGACTGCCGACACGAGCAGAGCCAGCGCGCGCAGGTCGTAGGGCCAGTCGGCGTCGGCGATGGGCTCGGTGCTGTTGGAGTGGCGGCGCATGGTCTGTATCTCCTGCCTGTCGGCGGCGCCCACGGCACGGCTGCGACACAGGTAGTCGACCTGCGAAAACAGGTTGCCAAAGACCATGCCTGTGTCTTTGACTCCCTCATGGCACACTTGCGCCAGGGCGGCGTGCAGACTCCTGTTGCGCACCTCAACGGCATCGCTGTCGAGGTCTGCAAGCGCCTCTACACGCCGGTAAAGCTGCGTGGCTGTATCTGGCATCATGTTCTCTTAGTAGGCAGCACGTGTGAATACGGTGCCATTGCGGTAGTAGATCTGGCCGCCTTCATCGTTCAGGTCGCGCCACTCGTCGCTGGAGCCTACGCGCTGGAAGTGGTGCAGCTTGCCGTCTTCTCCGGTGGCATAGAAGTCATTGCCCTCAGAGAGCTGGCGCTTGGCGTTGGCGGCGGCTTCGAGTTTGTCGCTGCGCACCTTGCCCTGGAGCAGACAGTTGAATATCCACAGCAGTACGATGATGGCAAGCACGGTGAAGCCGCTTATCCATTTGTATATCTCGTGGATGGGCAGCATCCAGTGGAGCTCGGAGCGGTGGGCGCTGGTGGCATAGGCGATGATGATGTTGGGCAGGGCGAGTATCACGTTGATGCCGAAGACGGGCACCAGCGATACAGGCAGCCACATGGCCACCACCACGGTGTTGACCACAATCACCGTCAGTATCTCGACGGCAGTGAGCCAGAAGCCCTTGTCGGTGTCGCAGGCCTCAGCATCCTTGATGTGGCGGCTCATCATCCAGCAGTTGTAGGCCATGGCGCAGGCCAGTGCCGTGAGCATGATGATGGCGCCCAGACCTTCAAAGAAGCCGGCAAAGAGATTGGCGAAGATAGTCTCGGTCAGCTGGGGTACGCAGAGGCATACCGTGATGACGGCGATGAGGGCCAGCAAGAGATAGTTGCTCACCAGGAGCAGCTTGGGCATCTTCTGGTACTCGGTGCTGATGGTCAGCTCGTCGTCGCAGGTGGTTATCTTGTTCTTCGGACCCAACTCTATCTCGTCGCGCTCGGCAAAGAGCAGGATGGCCATAATCACTGCCAGCACGGTGAAGCCCAGGAGCGAGTAGAAGACGGTACTCTTGTAGACCAGCAGGCTCTTGTTGTGGATATACTCCTGCACCTTCTCTTGCTGTGGGTCGGGCTGGGGTGCGGGGGTGTAGTCGGGGCTCACGCGCTGGGCTGCCTCGGCCACGGCGTCGGCATTGATGCCGAGAGGGGCATTGCGCAGGAGGCGTATCTTATACCGCTTGGTGTCGATATTGGCTATGTTTTGCATGATGGGCTCGCCGTCCTTGACCTGCTTGATGACCATAGGCTTGCCCACATTGCCGGCATCATCGAGCGAGTAGTGGCCCTGGGCGTCGACATTGATGAAGCCCTTGACGTGGAGTTCCATAGCGCCGTCGGCAGCGGTGACAATCTGCATGAATGTCAGATTGCGGTTCTCGGAGACGCGCGGGTTCATGACCGCCAGCTGTCTGTCGGCATAGAGATACAGCTTGCCGTCGCTCTCCTGTCCGGCGTAGGCATAGGGGTTGTCGTTGTCCAGGTCGATGACTGCCGTGGGCTGCATGGCCTCGGCCTGTGGCTCGATTACTTCTGTGCGGTATTTCACCGCAGGGTGCAACTCGTTGAGAACGGATAGCGCGAGGGCAGCTATCACATAACAGGCAATGTGGATGGTCCACTTCTTAGATGTCTTCATTGTCTATATAATATAAATAGGTGTAATGCGATTGTCAATGTGTGACAAAGGTAAAAATAAAAAACGAGTAATGGGTGCAAAAAGGCACACTTTTTTGTCTGGCCATGACAAGTAGGGAGAAAAAGTGGGTCCGGCAGAGTTTTATGCGTATCTCGAGCGCTGTGGATGGACCGATGCCGCCAGCATCTATGCCGCCTACAGCGAGGGCAGGGATTATAACAGATATGCACTGCGTCTCTTCCTCGACGACTGCAGTCGCCGGGAGGGCCCAGACAACCGCTACACGCGCCACTATGTGGAAAAGGCGCTTGCCCGCGACTCCGACGCCTTGGATGTGCTGGGTTGCATCGACAAGTATGACGAGCAGGGTGAGCCCAACCCCTTCTATGCCGAAGATTACTGTCAGAACCAGACTCCGCAGTTCTTTCTGGAGATGTTGTTCGCATTCCAGTGCAACGACGAACCGCTGATAGACAACCTGCACCAGTTCTTCCTGCACGGGGTGGGAATAGAGCCCGACGCGCGGATGGTGAGCATACTCGAGGACTGCCAGCGCCGCATGGCAGAGGTGGAAGAATATATCGACTGCAGGGACGAGACGGGGCTGAAGATGCTGCTCGCTTCGCCCGAGGACGACTGCAACCACTTCCTCGACATCGTGGAGTCGTGGTGTGGCGACGCGAGGCTCGATTATCTTGGCGTGTTGGTCGTGTCGAGGCTCTATGGCTGTCGTATAGACAATGCCTGCCGGAAGCGGGTGGTAAGGCTCGTCACCCGGTATGCCAAGCGGGGTTGGATCTATGCCTTGGGCGCGCTCTCCTGTCTGGCCGAGGACTGCGGCATTGATGAGGTTGAGGCTGCGATTGCCCGTATATTCACCGAGACGCCATCGCCGCAGGCCTTTGATGACTACCGCGAGGTGCTCGGCAGATATTTTCATCGCAATGACTATCTCGAGACCTGTTTCAAGAACAGCCAGACGCTTGCCCGTATGGATGGCGAGAGCGAAGACGGTCCGTAAGGAAGAGGACGAATTCCCCTTCCGTCACAACGGCTATAGCGGTGACCAGTGGTAGCGCCGTGTGGCTGGCGGTGGCTGCGGGATGGGCAAGAGGTTGCAACACCCCAGCCCCAAGAATCTCCGCGACAGCCCCGAGGACACCCGCGACGGTCTCAAGAATATCCGTGACAGTCCCAAGAATCTCCGCGACGGCCCCGAGGATATCCAAGACAAACCGAGGAAGAAAGGGTAGAAGCCCAGCCGCCCTCCCAGCCGCTCCCTACATTATTATATATATAGGGGCAGTTACTTTATAGTACATTGCAGCCCACTCTGTCGCACCTATTATCCGCATTGTTCATCCGCTTGTCCACTCTGTCGCACCTATTACCCGCATTGCTCATCCGTTAGCCGCTCACATTCCCATGCAGCATCCCATCAAAGTAATTTCGTGACACGCAATACCAGTATCAAGCTCCGCAACAATCATTTCAAGCCATGAAATATCCATATCCCTCCTCGCAATAATTCTGAAGGTACCCTCGGCGACCGTGAAGGTACCCTCGGGAAGTGTGAAGGTACCCTCGGCAATTCTGACGATACTCTCGGCGAAAGCGCCGGCAGCCACTGTGAAAACAAAGGGCAAGTCCAGACTCCGCAAGGCTTGCCAGCCATCTCTGGAAATCACAGCAGTCGGCATAGTGATAACCACGAAATGTCCACTCGCCAGAGCTAATGCATAGTAAACAAATTGCGCCATCCCATCATTCTTCGTTATATGTATAAAAATAGTCGGGTACGACGGTATGTAAACTGTTTGGGTTCGGTTTGTGATGAGAAAATTTATATGATTTGTAGCTAAAATAGCATAGATAGTTTACAATTGTAAGCAATTAGTAGAAATAAAATGCAAAAAAGTCAATGGTTGTTTTGGTAAAACCGTTTTTTTTTTTAACTTTGAGCGCTTCTTAAGGATAAAGGAACGAATGTTGTATAAGGCTTATGATATCGTTTGTAGTGGTGGCTTGACAGGTAGGAATGTAAAGTATATACATTGTTGCCTTGAATACGATGCAGACTATGCAAATGATAGGCTGTGGGTAAAAAATGATTGTTTCCAAACAGATGCTTGTGCTCATGTGCTTCGTTCGCCGCAGATGTTGCACTCGTATCTGGAGGCTTATTATAAACATCTTAAAATGAAATGACCATGAAGAGGAATGTGTTGATTTTAGTGGTGAGCCTGCTCAGTATGGTATCCCAAGTGGCTAATGCGCAGTGCGTGGTCAAGGGGAAGGTGGTAGAGCAGGGAACAGGTACTCCCTTGGCTTATACCAATGTGGTGGTATATGCATTGCCAGATACTACTTTCGTGAAAGGTACGACAAGCGGTGATGATGGTAGCTTCGAGATAAGCGATGTTCCCGAAGAGGCTTTGGTGCGTATGTCTATGTTGGGCTATACAAGCAAAGAACGCAGGGTAGTTGGCGGTGGAGACATGGGTGACATCCCCTTGGCGGCAGAGGTGACGGCTTTGAAAGAAGTAGTGGTAAAGGCTGATGCGGTGCGCTTTGACAATAGAGGACTGGTGGCCAATATAGAGCAAACCCCATTGGCCAAGATTGGTTCTCTCAACGATATGCTCGGGCAGCTGCCGTTCATAACGACCGATGGCAAGGATGTCAAGGTGTTCGGGCGAGGAGCTCCTATATATTATGTAGACAACCGGCGCATTCTGCGGCAAGAGGAACTGAAACGAATAGTGCCTTCTCGGATAAAGAAGGTCGAGATAATCATGACACCAGGCCCTGAATACCCATCGGGGACAGAGTCTGTGATACGTATTACTACTATCAGAAAGCAAGGCGATGGATGGAGTGGTATGCTGTTTGGTCAACTTACGGGGAAGAACCGTGTGGGAGAGGCCGTATTTGCCGACCTTAACTATCGCGTGAAACGATGGGATTTCTTCGGAAATCTTCAGTATGCCCATGCTGCTCAGCATGAACGTAGCGAAGAGCACTTGGCATTTGGCAAGCGCTCTGTAGACAGTCGCAATGATGCCAATAATAAAATGTCACAATTGGGAGGGGCTATGGGTTTCAACTATACAGCGGATAATGGTGTGTCGGCCGGCCTTAAGTATGACTATATGTTGCATCCCAAGCAGAATGTTTGTAGAGGTACAGCCCAGACAGAGAGCTCCTATGAAGGCAGTAGGAGATTGGAGCATAGTTGGGATGCCGACTACTCCATACGGCAGAACTATCATCTGGTCAATGGATACTATCGTCATGAAATGCCCAAACGCAGGTTGTTTCAAGCCGATGTAGACATGCTTCATATCAATGGTCTGTATGGTCAGGACAAGTACTTCGTCAAAGAGAGGAAAACTCTGTTGGAATCAAACCATTTCAACTCGTGGCTGTATGCCGGTAAAGCTGTGTATGGCTTCCCTTTATGGGGAATGGATATGAAGATAGGTGGCGAGGTGTCGCGCACCAGGATTGATGCAGACAATGGCATCGTGGGTACGCTGAAGACAGCTATGAGTAGCAGTAAGAGCGTTTCAGAACAGAACAATTATGCCCTGTTTTGGGATGGCTATGTCAGGCTGAAAGATTTCTCGCTCTCATTGGGTCTTCGAGCAGAACATATCAATTTCAACTATTATTCCAACAACAAGTATGATGCTGATGCCAGCTATACGAGTACACTCCTATATCCTTCAGTAGTAGTGGCTTATACCAAAGGCAGCAATCGTGTGTCTCTTTCTTACGATTATAGTGTGGCGCGTCCTACTTATCGACAGCTTAACAATTCTACGAGTTTTGTGTCGGATTATGTTTATGAAGTGGGAAATCCATTGCTGCGTAGTGCCAATATCCATAAATTGGGTCTGGTGGCCAGTTTCGGTAAACTGAAGATAATGGCAAATGGCCGATTTAGCCGGAATCGTCTGCTCACATCATATTTCCCATTGGAGCAAGTGGACTCCGTGCTGGCTCTGCGTACTATCAATCTGCATACCTATAAAAGCCTGTCGTTTGGGGCTGCTTATGGTTTCCAGTTGGGTGCCTGGCGTCCTACGGTTGAGGCTTCTTACAGTCAGCAGTTCATCACATTCCAAGGCGGAAAGTTCGACAAACCTCTCTATAAAGCATCGGTCAAGAATATGGTGGTACTGCCCAAGGATACTTATGTATTTTGTAATATCCTGTATTCATCTCTGGCACACGACGGGTTGAATAACAGCCATCAGCAGTTCAGGGTGGATATGAATATATCAAAAGCGTTGGCCAAAAACAAGTGGAATCTGAACTTGTCGGTGACCGACCTATTTAATACGTACTCCAACCGTAAGTGGATGCAGACTGCCGATGTGCTGAGCTGGAGTGTAGGCAATAATACGATGCGCAAGGTTGAGTTCACGGTAAGTTATAGTTTCAACAATACACGCAGCAAGTTCCGCGGTACCGGTGCGGGTAACGAAGAGCAACGTCGCATGTAGTTGTTAACTTATATAATATAAATAGGTGTTGCCCTCCTGCTGATATTTGGTAAGGTTGAAGAGGCGAAAAAGCTGTGTGTGGCTAAGGAGGCTGCATTCATCACCAACTATGAAAGTAGTAGAAATGTGAATGTAAATCCCCCTTTTCGCATCAGTCCTTCCCCGACTTCCATCCATAATCTCCGCCCCAAAAACGGGGGCTGCGGAGGGCGTATCTATGGGCAGAAATGGGCTGGAGATAGTGGCGCTGAATGGCGTAAATGCAACAATTTCAGCCGTTTTGTGAAAAAATAGGGCAAAAAACTTGCCCAAGTGACAAAATAGCAGTAATTTTGCAGCCGCTATTATTGGGCGCATGCCCGAAAGCAATAAGTTTAACATAATTAATTAATAAAAACAAGACAATGATTATTGTACCAGTAAAAGATGGTGAGAACATCGAAAGAGCTCTCAAGAAGTTCAAGAGAAAATTCGAAAAGACAGGTGTTATTAAGGAACTCCGCTCTCGTCAGCAGTTTGATAAGCCTTCTGTTTTGAAGCGTCTCAAGATGGAACACGCCATCTACGTACAGAAGCTCCGTCAGGAAGAGGAATAATTTTTCCTCCGAAAATTTGGTAGTTTGAATTAATTTCCGTATATTCGTTGCCGAAAACAGTAATGTAATAGGCGCGATGGCGATGATTGGCGAATTTTTGGACTACTTGCGGTTTGAAAAGAACCGTTCAGAGTTGACTGTTAGCAGTTATGCCGAAGACCTGAAGGCTTTTGAGGCATATTTCAAAAATTTGGACATGCTGCTTTCCTGGGAGACTGTCGATGCCGATGTCATCCGTGGATGGATGGAAAGCATGATGGATAAAGGCAACAGAGCTACTTCTGTTAATCGCAGACTGAGTGCTCTTCGCTCGTTTTACCGTTATGCTCTGGCTCACCAAAAGGTAGCCCGCGACCCGTCGAGGATGATTAAGGGCCCGAAGAAGGCAAAGCCTCTGCCGCAATTTCTGAAAGAAGAGGAGATGAACCGGCTTCTGGATGTGGTGGAGTGGGGTGATGACTTCGAAAGCGTAAGGGCACGGACGATGCTGATGACTTTTTACGAGACAGGCATACGTCTCTCTGAGTTGACAGGACTGGACGACACGGCGATAGACTGGGCTAACCATGCTGTCAAAGTGTTGGGAAAGCGCAACAAGCAGCGCATCATCCCTCTGGGTGAGGAACTGGAGCACACCTTATTAATATATATAAGGGTGCGTGATGAGCAGGTCAAGGCCGGTAACGGCGCCCTGTTTGTGACTCGCAAGGGAGAGAGGATGAGCGGTGACCAGGTAAGAAACGAGGTGAAGCGATGTCTGTCGCTTGTATCCACGCTCAGCAAACGGTCGCCCCATGTGCTCCGCCATACCTTCGCTACCGCTATGCTCAATCACGAGGCTGGTCTGGAAAGTGTGAAGAAACTGTTGGGTCATGAGAGTCTCTCTACGACCGAAATCTACACCCATACCACCTTTGAGCAACTCAAGCGAGTATATCAAGAAGCCCATCCAAGGGCGTAACTCTTTAATTAAATAAAAAGGAGGTAATTATGGAAGTTAAGATTCAGTCGATACATTTCGACGCTACCGAGAAGTTACAGGCGTTTGTCGAAAAGAAAATCGCCAAGTTGGAAAAAACTTATGAAGATATTCAGAAAGTAGAGGTGCAATTAAAAGTGGTGAAGCCTGCCACCGCTCTCAACAAGCAAGCCTGCGTGACTGTGGGTGTGACCGGCAAGGACCTTTATGTTGAAAAGACTTGTGACACATTTGAGGAAAGTATTGACCAGTGTGTCGAGAGCCTGAAGGTTCAACTCACCAAATTCAAGGAAAAACAGCGTAGCCATTAAAAAAAACTGCAAAAAGTTTTGGCAATAGAAAAATAATGCGTATCTTTGCAGCCGTTTTACAACACGTCCTAAAAACGAGTCGCTCGGCGGCTGCAAGGATTTGCCTCTTTAGCTCAGTTGGCCAGAGCACGTGATTTGTAATCTCGGGGTCGTTGG
>OQWM01000656.1_pt1 | contig 22591 bp, 18 predicted proteins | sample 1691531 | NCBI WGS metagenome assembly OQWM01 (sample SAMN03418257, study PRJEB22391) | human gut metagenome | biome: human-gut; feature: organic feature; material: feces | host: Homo sapiens | place: Tanzania | collected 2013-01
ACGGGCAATAGGGCGAAAAAGAGCCCGTATTGCCCAACGGGCAATAGGGCGAAAATAACAAAAAAAAGCGCAACCCCAATGTTGCGCCGTCAAAGTTGAGCCCGCGTCGTGGGCTATTTGCAGTTGTACTGCCCGTCGGGGCACTTAAATCGCACGTGGAAGTGGTTTTTGTGGCCGGGCCAATGGCGCAAGAGGGCGCTCGACGAATTCGAGTGGCGCGGGATGGAGAAGAAATATTCGCGTTGCTCGGGCGTCAATTTGGGCGCAGCGTATTGGTAGAGTAGCTTTTGGACGGCGTTATCGACGTAGATGACTTGGACCGAGCCCGTGCGAGCGAGTTGTTCGACGAGGAACCAGGTCTTTTCGACGTCGAGGTTGGAACGCGAGGCGCGTGTGAAGTGTTGTTTGGCGCTTTGTGCGGTGGCGGCGGTGTGAGCGAAGCCGAAATCGACGTCGCGCCCAGATTGGTGCGATTTATGGGGCTTGAGCTTGCCGCCGTTTTGCTTCGACAAATCGCCGACGTTAATCGCGGGTGCCGTGGGGAATGCTTGGGCGTAGTTGGCAAAGACGGTGACGAGGGCGCGAATCGTCGTGTCGTTGCCCCATGAGTTGGGGCGATGGTCGCGCAAAAAGAAGCCGGCGCCTTCGGGCATCGGACGCGAGTGATACATGCGGCCTTTATTCGCTCGCCCGCGCGAAATGGGGGCTGGCGTCGACGATGAACGACTGTTGACGACGACTTTATCGCCTTTGTTCAGAATCGAATTTTCATCGAGATTTGGATTGAGCGACAGAAGATTCTTCGGTCGAATTCCCCAATGCGATGCCAAACTTCGAACTGAAGCGCCATCACTCGCCACTGTGTATTCGGTCACATCGTCGAGTGGGAGCAATGCCAAGCACTTCATAAACCCGCAAGCGGGCGACGTTTGACCTGCGACGGGCTTGTCGGTCGATGGCGCCTCGTCGGTATCTATGTCATCGATATCCGTATGATCGACACCGATTTTGGCATCGTTTCGATGCGTCGCTTGGAGTGTAGCAGCGGTTTGGGTGCTGTGCGGTTGTGCCGTTTCGGATCGCGTGCCATCGTGGGCCGACGAAAGCGGCGACTGTGCAGCATCGAGCGAAATGGGTTTCGCTTCGATGGCAAAGGGGACAAAACAAAGCAATAATGCGGCGATGAAAAGACCTAGGCGATGCATTCTTCGATTCTGTATGTGCACACTCAATTCTCCTTGCAAAAGCCCCCCGATTTTTATCGGCGCGCAAGTTGCCCGAAGTTGACGCTTTGTGCAAGAAAGAATTTATCGACGTTGTGCAAATCGCGTCTACTTTGTCGCATTGTGTATCGAAAGTCGCTGTTTTTAGCGCTCTTTTTGACACTCGCCGTTTCGATAAACTGACATTTTTGTCGCATTTGCGTTTTGAGATGTTGCACAAAGCACGAAATTGTGCCATATGGAGCGCGGTTGGTCAAAAATCCGACCTTTTGACGTAATTTGGACGCGGGGCGTGCGCAAAACGTGGCGCACGGCTTACGGGGGATTGACGGAGATAGAATGGAAACACCAGGTTTATTGCTCAAGCGCGAACGCGAGGCTCGCGGTTTGACGATCGCAGAACTCGCGCGAATTACGCGTATTTCGGAGACGGCGCTTGAGAATATCGAAAAAAATGCTTTTGACGAATTCCCTGCGCAAGTCTTTGTTCGCGGCTTTTTGAGAAATTATGCGCGACAACTTTCGATTCCTGCCGAAGAAATCATGGAATCTTACGATGCGTGGATGCGTCAGTCGAACGCCCAAGTGGCGACGCCTTCTGTCGTCGAAGTCGCCCAAATTGCACCGGCAAACTACGACGAAGAAGTCGCTTCGCAAGCGACGCAACGCGTTCCCGAGCACTCGATGCGCTTTGCCTATGTCGCCATCCTCTTCATCGCCATCGCCAGCGTTGGCTTGAGTTTGTTGTTCATGGGCACGGGCGAGGCCGAAGAAGGCGATGTCGATTTCATGATTCAGCCCAATGCAGCGGCTGAATCCCCCTTCCTCATCTCGAATGGATCGCAAGGCTGGGTCGTCGAATAATTTTCTTTCTAGTGGCGTTTTCGCTTGACTTTTGCAAAAAAAGCGAGTATTAGCGCCACCGTTTTTGGGGCTGTAGCTCAGTTGGGAGAGCGCTAGAATCGCACTCTAGAGGTCATCGGTTCGATCCCGTTCAGCTCCATTCTTTTTTTTAGCCGCACCCCGATCGTGCGGTTTTGTCGTTTTTCTGCACCCAGCTGTGCGATTTTGGCCACCCCTGCGGGGGGCTGTCGTTTTTTCCGCCCCCCGATCGTGCGGTTGTTTAGTAGCCCCCGCAAGCGGGGGCTACAAAAACAGCAAACTCGCCTTTTCCCATCATTCGATTTGACGTATCGCATTCTATGCTTAAACCTACGCAAGCGTAAGTAGCTCACAGAAGACTATTTTGCGTCTCAAATTATCGAGTGAACAGCTCGCCATCATGCGATCGGTCCACAACACGCCACGAAGGACACAGAAAAAAATGCGAGTACTAGATCAACAGGTATTTAGAGGAGAACGCGCACTCTTTCATGCACGCGACTTGAGCATCCATCATGGGCTCTTCGAAGACGGCGAATCGCCGCTCAAAGAGAGTCGCGACATCGAACTATACAACACGATGTTCAAATGGAAATACCCCCTTTGGTATGCCCACCACATTCGGCTCTACGATTGTTCGCTCTTCGAGATGGCGCGTGCGGGGATTTGGTATACCGACGATATCGAGATGAAAAACACCGTCATCGAAGCGCCTAAGGCGTTCCGTCGATGCGACGGCGTGCGGCTCGATCGCGTCCAGTTTTCAAACGCCGAAGAAACGCTCTGGAACTGCAAAAACGTCGAGCTCAAAGACGTCTTCGCTCGCGGTAATTACTTCGCCATGGGGAGCGAAAACATCGATATCGACGGATTTGAACTCGTCGGCAATTATTCGTTCGATGGATGCAAAAACGTCCACGTCAAGAATGCCAAACTCCTTTCGAAAGACGCTTTTTGGAACTGCGAAAACGTCGTCGTCGAAGATTGTTTCATTTCGGGCGAATATTTGGGATGGAATTCGAAACATTTGGTGTTTAAGCGATGTATCATCGAGAGCTTGCAAGGGCTCTGCTATATCGAAGACCTCGTCATGGATGATTGCAAACTCATCCATACGACGCTCGCTTTTGAATTCGTCGATCGCGTCGATGCCTCGATTTCGAGCCGTATCGACAGCGTAAAGAACCCGATTTCGGGCAAGATTACGGCCCACGATATCGGCGAGGTCATACTCGATGCCGATGTCATCGATCCGGCGAAGACGACGATCACCAAGCTGGCTCCAGCTAGCGAATAGAGAATTTTCCCCTTTTCTCTCGATTCTACGATATCATCTCCTAAATATAGCCCCAACTGCCGCGAGGCAGTTGGGTATTTTTGCACCCAACCGCCTTGCAGCGATTGGGCGTAGACGATTCGATTTTTGCAGCCATCTACCAGGGGGTAGCTGGTCAAAGATGCACCACCCAAAGGAGGACATGATGCAATTCGATTTCGATACCCTTATCGACCGACGCCATACAAATTCACTCAAATGGGATGTCGCCAATGGCGAGCTTCCGATGTGGGTTGCCGATATGGATTTTCGGACTTCTCCGGAGATCATCGAAGCACTCAAATCGCGCGTCGAACATGGCATTTACGGCTATGCCACCATCCCAGATGAATGGAATCAAGCCTATGTTTCGTGGTGGAAGACGCGTTATCACATCGATCTCATCGCCGATCGACTCGTCTTTTGCACCGGCGTCGTGCCCGCCATATCGAGTATTATTCGAAAAATCACGACGCCTAACGAAAATGTTTTGATTCAAACTCCCGTCTATAACATTTTCTTCAACTGCATATTGAACAATGGGCGTCGCGTCATCGAGTCCCCCCTCGTCTACGATGGGCGTCACTACGAAATCGATTTCGAAGATCTCGAACGAAAACTCGCCAATCCACAAACGACGGTCATGATTCTATGCAATCCGCATAATCCCATTGGCAAAGTCTGGAATCGCGACACGTTGGCTCGCATTGGTGCCCTATGCCTCAAACACCACGTCATCGTCATCTCCGACGAAATCCACTGTGATTTGACGAATCCTGGCATCACCAATACGCCTTTCGTATCGATTTCGCCCGAATGCGCCAACAACTGCATCACGTGCATGGCTCCGACGAAGACGTTTAACATCGCCGGGCTACAAACTGCAGCGGTCTATGTTCCCAATCCGCAGCTCCATCACAAAGTCTGGCGCGGGCTCAATACCGACGAAGTGGCCGAACCCAATGCCTTTGCCATCGATGCGACGATTGCCGCCTATCGAAAAGGCGCACCATGGCTCGACGCATTGCGTCAATACCTCTACGACAATAAACAAGCCGTCGACGAATTTCTCTCGTTCAATCTCCCCAACGTCCATTGCATCGCTTCGCAAGCGACCTATTTACTCTGGCTCGATGTCTCGGCATATACCGATGATTCGCATCGCTTTGCGAACGAAATTCGACAAAAAACGGGTCTTTTCGTATCGGCTGGCACAGAATACGGCGGAAACGGTGCAAAATTCTTGCGCCTCAACGTCGCTTGCCCTCGCGCTACGCTCTACGACGGGCTCAATCGGCTTAAACGCGCCATCATACAACAATAGAATCTCATCAAAACGAGCGAGTATTCCTCGCCTATGATTGAATCGTTTGTCTGCTATGCGCCGCCACAGGCGTTGGCGCATAGCGACTCATAGCGGCTTTCCATCGCGACACCTCGATGGAGAGAGCGAGTATTCACGCCTAGAAACTATAAAATATCGATATGCTCCACGTTCACGGGCGGCTGTTTCATAAACGACCGCCCAATCGACGTAAACAACTCGGGATCATCGGTGACCAAATACGACGTCGTTCCCAATTCCCTACGCGTGTGCATCATTTCCCCTTCTCGTAGTGCACATTCGAGCGCTCGAGCCGTCGCCACGCCGCAATCGCAAAGCGTCACTTCAACGCCATAATCGTTCAATGCCATATCGATGGCATCGCGCAATACTGGGTAATGCGTACACCCCAAAATGAGTGTGTCGATAATTCCATTTTCTTTCTTCTTTTCAGAATAATTTTTAACGCAAAAATCGCCTTCTTGCATTAAATTCATCGATTTTAAGAATTCTCCGATATATGTTTTGACGATAATGCGAGCAGGGAGCGTATCGACCCAGCCTTCTTCGACGAGCGGAACGAACAGGGGGCAGGGTTGCGCATAAACGCGAGCCGTAGGCGATAGATTTGCGATTGCTCGACGATAGCAATCGCTGGCTATCGTCGCCCGAGTTCCGATAACGCCGATGATTCCCGACTGGCTCACGTCGACGGCCATCTGAGAGACGGGCTCGATGACGCCAAACACGGGAATGTGAAATGTCGATCGAAGCGCCGACAATGCATGCGCCGAAGCCGTGTTGCACGCTATCACGAGAGCTTTGACATCGCGTTCGACGAGTTGACGCGCGCACGACGTCGCATAGCGCACAATCGTCTGCGGCGTGCGATTTCCGTAGGGCACGCGCGCCGTATCGCCAAGATAGACAAAATCTTCGTGAGGCAATGTCTGACGAAGCGCCTCAAGCACCGTCAATCCACCTACCCCACTGTCAAATACCCCTATCGCCTTCTCACTCGCTCTATTCATCTCTATATCTCTATTATGAAAACAGTCCCCCTCGACGTGCCCAGGGGCAACTTTCCATCGCCGCCTAACTATCACTTCAACCCAGAAATTACCAAGTTATCTTTATTTACACGATTCTATCATTCGTGTAGCTTGCCCGCGCCATCGGCTACGATGGGTAGCCGACGACGCCCCCAATTTGAAAAAGGAGATAGACATCAAAATGGCTCGTAGCATCAACCAGCCGCTGATTTGGATCGATTGCGAAATGACAGGACTCGATACGCGCATCGATCACATCATCGAAATCGCCACACTCGTGACCGATTCCGATCTCAATATCATCGCCGAAGGACCTGAAATAGCCGTCAAACGCCCAAAAGCTATGCTCGATGCGATGAACGATTGGAATACGAAGCACCACACACAATCGGGACTCGTCGATCGCGTCTTGCAATCCCAAATCGATATCGACGAAGCCGATAGATTGACGCGCGATTTCATCGCACAATATGCCGAGCCCCACGCCGCTCCTCTATGTGGAAACTCCGTTTGGCAAGATCGACGTTTCATCGATTTCGAAATGCCATTGACTTCGCAAATCCTCCACTATCGCAACGTCGATGTCTCGTCGTTCAAAGAAATGGCGCGACGATGGTACCCCGACCTCGAACCCTATAAAAAGGCGAATCATCATCGTGCTCTAGACGATATCCGAGAATCTATCGAAGAATTGCGATACTATCGTAGAATGATATTCGTGCCACTCACCGGCTCACGCTAAAGATGGCATAGAGTTCCTGCACGGCTTCGTCGATGTCTCGCATCGATCGCCCCGCCGTGCGTCGATATATCCGCGATTCCATAAAGATTTCGATGGCGCGAATGCGCTTCTCGACTTCGTTTTCGCCCCAATCGACGTCTTGTTTGTTGTGATATCGACGCAATTCCCGCATGATTTCATCGTCGCCCCAATCGAGTGACGATTTCATGATGACGTAGATCGCCCCGCTTATATCGCGCGATGCCAATATCCCTGCGCGATCTTGGGTGATCTGCGCACATCGGCTCCAATGCAACAAAATATCGGGGATCTGCGTCGCCTTATTCCATATTCCATGCGTCAAATCGTCGACGAACTGCGTTATCGTCATCCACGGAACGTGGGAATTGTCGAGTGCACCAATCGCCCGACCAAAAATGAATTGCATCGACGATGTCGGCAAGGCATAGCCGCGCGGCGAAAGCGTAAAAAACGTTCCGCCATCGTCGCCCCAAGGCACGATCCAGTCGTCTTGCATCGGCATAATCCGCAACGGCAACGGCGCATGGCGAAACTTCGCACACACATCGCTCCAGATCTGGCTCACGTTGTCGTCGGCCTCGATGAGGCGCGAATTGGCATTGATTCGACGCATTCGAGCCAGTTTCCAAGCTTGCAGGCCAAGCGATAGACCTTGCCTCACGAAATCGCGCTGAGAGAGCTGCCGCATGCGCTCGATATCTTCCAAATACGCATAATCTTGCAGACGAATCCCGACCTGCGATGCCACGCCTTTGCGACGCGATATATACGATGTAAAATCAAAATCCGTCTGCATCTTCACACTACCCCATCATCTGCGCTATCGTATCGACAATGCGCCGCGCCACGTCGTCTTTCGACGCCATATCGAGCGACAACACATCCCCCTCTGTGATTAACGTGACGATATTCGTATTGCAACCAAATCCCGCCCCAGCGCGGCTTAAATCGTTCGCCACGATGAGATCGACCTTCTTCTTCGATCGCTTTTCTTTCGCTCGTTCGACGAGATTCTCGGTTTCCATGCAAAAACCACATAAAAACTGGTCTTTTCTTCGACGATTCCCGAGTTCTGCCAAAATATCTACAGTCGGAACCAAATCGATTTGCGCTTCTTTGCCCGTCTTGTGCATCTTGTGCGCACAACGCGATTTGGGCGTGTAATCGGCGACAGCCGCCGACATGATGACGATATCGGCGCGATCGAACCGTTCAAAAACGGCTTGAGCCATATCGGCAGCACTGACGACGTCGATCCGCTCAACGCCCGCAGGCGTCGGCAACTCCGTTGGTCCCGAAACGAGCTCGACGCTCGCTCCGCACAATTGCGCCGCGCGCGCACACGCATATCCCATCTTCCCCGACGACGGATTCGATATATATCGAACTGCGTCGATGTATTCGCGCGTCGGACCCGCCGTCACGATCACGCGCTTGCCCGCCAAGAGATTGCGCCGAGCGAGTATATTTGTACATAGATCGATCAATCGGTCGGGCTCGGGCATGCGACCTTTCCCAGCATATCCACAAGCCAAATTCCCCGAATCTGGCTCGACGATTCCAACGCCACGACGGCGCAATATCGACAAATTCTCCTGCACCGATGCCGAGCCATACATGTGACAATTCATCGCCGGCGCAACCCAAACGGGGCACTGAACCGCCAACATCGTCGTCGACAGTTTGTCGTCGGCGATGCCATGGGCGATCTTGGCGAGCATATTCGCCGAGCAAGGGGCAATGAGTGCCAAATCGGCTCGAGCCCCTATCGAAACGTGATTGGCACTCAAATCGTCCGTATCGGCAAACGTATCAATATAACATTTGCGATGCGTCACCGCTTCGAATGCCGCCGCCGGCGCCAACCTCAACCCATTCGCCGTCGCCACTACATCGACCAATGCCCCAGCTTGCGTCAACTTACTCGCCAAACCTATCGCCTTAAACGCCGATATACTCCCAGTCACGCCGAGCAATATGTGCTTCCCTTCGAGTTCTTGCATTTCAATATCCTTTTTTTCTTTCTGATTTCTGCTTTCTGCATTCTTTCAGCTTTCTGCTTTCAGACTTCTACTCTCAGCTTTCCGATTTCTACTTCCCGATTTCTTATCTCCCTCGCACAATCCATAACGCCCGCCGCGGCAGGCGTCTTGTCCCCCCTCGCCAAATCTATCACATCTGCCACAGGAAGATGTCACTCCACCTCGCCAAATCTATCACATCTGCCACAGGCATATGTCACTCCACCTCGCCAAATCCATGACGCCCGCCGCGGCGGGCGTCCATTCCCCATCACCACACATACGCCCGCCGCGGCGGGCGTCCATTCCCCATCTCCAAATTTATCACATCTGCCGTAGGCAGATGTCCATTCCCCATCTCCATTCATGGAGAGGGGGTGGCCGACAGGCTAGGGGTGAGGTCTATATACACAAAAAAGGGCACTCGAAACGAGCGCCCAAGAGTCCATATATATCAACGACTAATCGCAATAAGAGAAACTATATATATTTCCATTATGCGATTGATTCGTATTAGCTGTAACACACTTACCGTTTACTTTATCGCCTTCACAATCCGATACATTTGTCACATAACCAAATTTACCATCCTTGCGATATAAACTCGTCGTCTCAAGATTACTGCCATTACACAAACCTAGCGTCGATTTTTTGTTGCCGTCGCTATCTTGCGATTCAAATGCACAGCGAGCCATGGGCACGCCATGCAAATTGTAAGTCACACAATCGGCATTTGCGCCGATATCTGAGCATTTCTCTTCGACGAGAACATAGCCTTGCTTGTTTGTATCGTTGACCGAAGCAGGATCGATCGTACACATAACAGCCTTATTGTCATCGCAACGCGCCGACAGTCCCGTACACGACCCTATCCCATAATTCTCAAAACTTCCACACGTGCCACGCTTTGAATTACATGTCTTTTTATCGTTAATATATGAACATGCAAAATGATTCCACATGAGCTTACCAGGATTGACTGGACTGACAAAACACGATACGGCCTGATCAAATTCATTGCACAACCCAGCACTCGTGTGAATACCAGTTTTTGCATTACCCTTGTAATCAACCCCATTCTGACATATACCAACGGTACCCATCGTTTCACCACTTATAGAGCTATACGAACAATAAGTCGCATTTATACTACTGCACTTCTTCCAACAGCCGACATCTGTAAAGCTGCCAACCTTTCCACAGAACTGTCCTTGATTGGCATCTCCAGGATGGTCATCATTACACGGTTTATAAGTAAACCCATCTTTACCACAATACTCTAAATATACATTACCTTTACCATCTTCTATACATTCATTTTTATCATACGTATACGCATTGCAACTATCATTTGTTTTACGATCTACGCATTTTCCATCTATGCATATCTCTGTATGAGCACATTGCTGTTTGACCTTTTGACCATTCTTATCGCAAACGGTTCGCGACCGGCTCACCGTTCCATCGTCATGGCACGTAGCGACAAAGTCCTCGCCGCACTTGCTCACGCAACCTTTCTCAGGGACGCAATTCTGCGTCTCATCGCAAACTACCGATGCATAAGTGTTATCTTCTTTGCAATACGTATATTTCGAAGTTCCCGTCGTCTCTCCAGTTCCACAAGTCCCTTTTGTCTCGCCATATTGGCATACACGACAAGAGCCAGCCACACATTTGGGATTCTCGCCAGTACACGCCGTCCCAACTTTTACAAACCGCCCATTGACGCAACTCGTCGGCGTATTATCGGTGCAATAGTTCAGGCCAGGATTGTTGCATTCAATGCCTCGGCAAACGAATTTCGTTGCGTCCGAGTCGTCGGCTCCGCAAACATCGCCCGTCTTGCACGTTTCAATCGTATTCCAAAGCCCTTTGCCCTCGCACTTGCGCACGATAGCCGCCTTGCCTTCTTCCGCATAACACTCAATCTTGCCAATATCCGTGCATTCGGGCACGAATTCACACTTCTTGGCTTCATTGCACTTGTGATTCGGGCCACAGTCTGTATCACTTTGACATGCCTTGCGACATTCGCCGTTTTCACAAATCCCATCTGTATTACAATTCGTTTCGACGATCTCGCCCTTGTCGTTGCAAGAACGCGCCTTCTTTTCGCCATCGCACGCTTTTGCATATTGATTCGGATCGCACTGCGCGCACGCATTTCCAAAACACGTCGTCTGCCCTTGGGCGCAATTCGTTTCAGTCTTCGTTCCCTTGGCATCGCACACAACTATCGAAGCCACGCCGCCGCCCGTTCCCGCGACGCATCGCGTACCATCGGCCGGATTACACGCCACGCAACTGTTATTCAAACAATACGGCGTCGCACCTTCGCAAACGTGTTCGACGACGACTGTACCATCGCATTTGAGCAACTTGCCATCACTACAATAGTCACTAAACGCATTCGGATCGCAAGGATCACCCGCCTTCGGGCTATCGACGCATGCGCCGTTCTCGCAATGTTTATCGGCCTCGCACGAATCTTTAACTATTTTGCCTTCTTTACATACTAACGGCGAGCGAACATCGGCGCATGTCGCTGTATAATTCGTGCTATTACAATCGACGCAAGCCCCGGCAACGCAAACACGATCACCACACGAATGCGCCTCGACCGTCCCCTGATTGCATACGATCAGCCGACCTTCGTCGTCGCACTGATTCGTAAATTTATCATCACACGGGTCGCCAATATTGACATCGTCATAACAAATGCCGTCTTTGCAATGTTGCCCTGCTTCGCAAGTATAACTCGATATATAACCGAACTCACAAACCTTGCGCGTATTCCCATCGCATTTCGGTGCAAACTCTGACTCGACACAAGCCTCTAAATCCGTCGATTTATCCTTGCAAACCCCAGAATTGCATACTTTGTTCTCGACGGTGCAATAATATTGTTTCCAGACTTTGTTTTCACATTTCTTTGCAATATTCTCCGAAACGCATGCAACGCTACCATCTTTGCATTCTTCGACCGTCGATATCGTTTGGCAAACGCCTCCTTCGCAAACCGCGCCCGTCGCACACTTTTCAATGTATTCCGCGTTGCCTTTGCATATTTTGCGAGCCCCTCCGTCGATACATTTGGGCGTATATGTCGATTCGCCACACGGCGCCAGCTTTTCACATTTGCCCAAATAACACGTCAAATCGGAACTTTCACACGCGCGCTTTACGATCTTTCCACCGACGCACTTGACGACTTTGCCATCGGCATCGCAACGCCCTTCAAACGTCGACGCATCGCAATCATCGCCGACATTGCCACCGCTCTGCGTGCTCCGACAATCGCCGCCAACACACGTCCCATCGCACGGCTTCCGCACTACGTAACCATCCGGCCCACACGTCACGCTAACATTCCCGTCGCAATCTTTCGGGAACGTCGCCACATCGCACCGACGCACGCACTCGCCCGCCACGCACGCCTCATTCGACTCGCACGCACTCGGCACATACACGCCATCTTGGCAAACTACCCTCGCGCCCTCGGTCGTGCACTTCGTCTCGCCGGGCCGCGTACACGTCTCCACGACTTTGCTCCCGAGCCCAGCATCGTCGTCACAGCCATAAACTACTGCGAGCGCACAAACCACCGCAAAACATATCTTCTTATCCATAAAAATGTCTCCTCTTTCGACGTGAAACGATACACCTGTTACATCGATTTTCACTTCGCAAAAGTCTACCAATTGGCGCAAAAAAAGTCAATAAATCGACTCGCACAACATGCAAGCCGCTCGCCAATTATTCGCTTTTTATACGATAAAATCCACAATATGGTGAATTTCATACAAAAACATCAAAATACATCAAACATCGTTCGTTTGTGCATTTTTTGCTCGGCTATTGCCGCAAGCGGCAATACACCTCGCCGCCGTGCTATGTGCTCGTTTCACTGCGCGCATACGCACGGCCTTGTGCGCCTATTTCTGCGAAATACGGCACACTTCGCGGCTATGCGCATTCGCGCATACGCCGCGCTCTCCTCGGGCTACTTCGCCGGCGCAGCCCCTGCCGTCAATTCCGTAAACAACATGGCGATCTGGGTGATTTGATCGTTCGTCAAAGCCAATGTGCCCTTGAGCGACGACTTTTCGGCGCTAAATTTCACGGCACTGTTCAAGAATCCAAGCCCGAGCTGTTCCATCGCCGGATCCGACAACAAACCGCCCACTTGTTTCGTCAATATTTCGGCGCCCATCTTTGCCTTATCCGCCGCCTTCGATTGCGCTATCACTTCGATGTTGAGCCCCTTCGAGAAATCGATCGACAGCGAAGCCGACTGCACATCGCCCACGCTCACTTTCTTTTCGGCACCATCGTCGAGCGAATAATGGCCATACGATTTGCGCATCGTCGGCGTCATCTTCGCACCGATGCGAACATCCGACGATTTTGCCGTCGCACTATAGGCTTTATACAATGCACCGTCGCGATCTTTGAGCAATTTGGGCTTCGCCGCCATCGCATTGTCGATAATCGGCAATATGTCGAGTCCGTTGTCGCAAGCCACGAGGCGCGTCTCCGATACGAGTGCCGCCGTGCTGTCTTCCGATGCATAAACCGTCACGCCCTTGTGATCCTTCGTTTTGAGCGATTCTTTTGCTTTCTCGACGTATTTTTTCACGGCATCGCTCAGCGATTTTTTCGCATCGACGGCAAGGCAGAAATCGCCTTTTTCATTCGCCGCAACCGTCACCACGCCGATGTCCTTCTTATAATCGATGCCGTAATCCGACAACGCCTTGAGCACGTCTTGGACATCGCCCTGGTTCGCATTGTCGCTAATCGCTTTGTCGATCATCGAATTCGCCGCTAATTTCACCGTATCTACCGTCGCAATCCCCATGAAATCACCGACGAATAAATCAATCGACGACGTCTCGGCTAAAGCTTGCGTCGAAAACAAAAGACCCGATGCTACTACACACGATAAAATTGTACGTTTCATTGTCGTTACTCCTATCAAAAGAAATGCCGCCAGACATCGTTGACGTTTGTCAGCCGTAGAGACCCTTTAGCACATTGCGTGCCAAAATCACTCGCATAATCGACGACTCGTGATCAAAATCCTACTATCCCCGATTCGATCGCCCCGCCATGGACGCAAACGATCGCGACGCCGCAATTGTCGCCACCGCCTCCCAAATTCGCCTGCATGATGAGTTCTTTGCAAATCCCCTCGGCATTCCCAACTTGGCGTATCACTTGCCCAATGATTTGCTCCGATTCGCCGAGATCACACGCAACGTAATCGAGTATGCCATCGGTCGTGATGAGCAAATGGTCGTCGTCGATGAGCGCCATTTCGTATAAATCGAACTCGAGCTTGCACGGCACCCCAGATTCGTCGACGTTATAGCCCAAACACTGCACGAGCGATCCGGCATGTGGATGCGTTGCACATACATCGACGGGCACGTAATTGAGCAAACCAACGGTATACAAATTGTGGTCGCGCGTGATGCAATGCATCGCGTCGCTGCGCACGATATAGGCTCGGGAATCGCCCGATGCCCCTAGCGTCAAAACGCCGTGCTCGATGAGCGCGACGATAGCCGTCGTCCCCATACACTCCGAAGACAGCGGATTGAGATTTCCAAAATGCTCCTGTATATAGCGGCAAATCCGTGCATTTGCCGTCTCGAGAATCTCGCCAACACACGATTTCGGATCGATGACACCGGCCTTTTCGATCGACGAATGCCACAACTCTTCCGCCGTCTGCACCAATATCTGACTCGCGATATCGCCCGATCCATACGTCGACGTCGACACGCCGTCGCCGACGACGACGAGCAAACGCTGAGCATCGGCCGATTGCGCTAGCCATACCGAATCTTGATTCACGGGGCATCGCAAAACTTTGGCCATCCCGACATGCGTATCGACGGCGGCATCATAGCAAAGCCCTTCCCACGGCGCGCCGCAACCCGATTTCCCCGACGCTTCGTACGCCCGTATCCGGGAAAGCTCGGCGGCGCGCCTCTGCATCAAGTCTTCTTCTTTCTCGATGCGATGCATCAATACATCGACATTCGACGTCCGTTCGTCAGGGCTCGCACTTAAACCATCTAAAATCGCTTCGTCGAAGCCTATCGGAAACTCCGGATGATACGCACGCGGCATCACCGACGGCTCATAATCGAGTGCCGCGCACGTCTGGGGCAACGTGCCTGCCACCAAATAATACGCTATCGAAGCCAACGCATAGACCGTCTGGCGTGGGCTCGCAAACTGACAGATAAATCCTCGACATTCGGGCGCTATACTCGCCAATTCCACGAGCTGATACGCCTCGACACAACGCTCATTCCACGGCAAACCGACCGATATCAACCCCATCAGACGTATGCGGTCGTCGCTCATCGCTATCGTATCGGGGGTGATGCGCATCACGTCGTAGCCAAGCGTTGACAAATCGTCGAGTGCCGACGACAACTTTTCGAGCACTTTCAAAACGTCGCGCGGATCGAGTTGCCCTTTCTTCGCACACCATTGCCGCAACGTCAGATGCGCATCGGCATTGTAGACTTGAACCGTTATCGCCGACGAACGGCAAAACGTATCGCACGGCTCCATATATGGCACACAACAATCGGGTATCGGCGTCAACGACGACACGGGGAAGTGAATACAAACCGTGTATTCATTCAAAAGCCCGTCAAATGCACGCCAAACGGCAATCGAATCGAAGCTCGGCAGCAATTTCTCGAGACGAAGCTCGATATCGCCCCTCGCATCGAACCGCGACGATGCACTGCGATTCAAAACATAAGCAAACCGGTCGTCGCCGAGTTCGCAAAACGCAAAATTCGGTTCACCCGTCGAATCGCCACACAACGACAACGCCTCCGATGCCTTATCGGGGTAGTTCTCGTGCACATAGCGCGACACATCATCGGTCACGACGAGCACATCGTCACACGCTGGGCATGGAACGAGCTGTTTTGCCAATGCGACTTTTTCGGTATCCGTCATCTGTTTGTGCAACTTCAAGGACAAAACGCAACACGTCATGGAGGGGAATTAAATTCGGCATCTATCGACTATTCTCGAATATTCTTCAAATTCGTCGATTCGCGCGAGCTCTGGGCAAAATGACCATTTCGTCCGAAAGCCATCAACTCAACGCAAAAAACACCGGCTACATTCGGATTAAAACGCAAATCTATACCCAACGCACTTTTTTTTACACAATAATCGACAAATGAGCAATCTATCTCAATCTGTCTTGAGGTTTTTTCACTCGCACGTTAAAAGACGTTGCGCATTTTGCGCAAAGGGGGCAATTCGAGCGGCGTTGAGGCATCATAACGCAATCGCCAAGGGAGTCGCGGCTGTGTTCGGAAACAATAAAAATCGTCGGGGGCGCACCTCAAATCGCGCCTTTTTTGCGCAATTATCTTGCGCCATCTGTTTGTGTAGCTTCGCTTCGGGTTGCGGTCCGCAGCTCGAAACGGGCGACGATGCTCGCATTCGCGTCACGCCCGCCCGCCAAATCGCGTTCTCGCGCGTAACCATCGGGCAAGAACGCTCACTCCCCTTCGTCATTACGAGCGTCGGGCGCGACAAACTCGAAATCGACAAAATCACTTGGGAAGGATCGCAAGCCATCCAAATAGCCCTAGCTGGCGATTTGCCCCATACAATGCCCAATGCATCGTCGTTCCCCGTCTCGGTCGAGTTTTCTCCGACCGAAACCCAACCCGCACCAACGGGCAAAATCCGCATCTATTCCAACGATCCCGATACCCCCGTCTACACGCTCGACGTCGTTGCGCAACAACTTGCGCCGCAAATCAACGTCGTCCCATCGGCCGAAGAACGCCTCATCATCGGTCAAACCGACGTCGGACACACGACGACGCGCCCTGTCGTCGTCACCAATGTCGGCGATCTCCCGCTCACCATCTCTGATATTAAGCTCGTCGCCGGCAAAGCGTTTAGCTACGCGCTCCCCAAAGACAGATCGCTTCCCATCGCCTTGCCAGCCAACGCGCGAGCCTCACTCGACATCCAAGTCGCTTTTACCCCCCAAGCAGCAGGGAAACTCGAGGGCTCACTCGTCTTCGTTTCCGACGATCCCATCCATCCCGAATACAAACTCCCCATCATCGCCAATAGCGATACGCCATGCTTGCGCATTTCGCCCTCGCGCGTCGAATTCAAACCATCGGTCAGCGTCGGTACAACGGCACAAAAAACGGTCAAACTCGAAAGCTGTAGCGATGTTCCACTCACCATTTCCGAAGTCAAGCAAACGAGTGGGGGCTCGGTCTTTTCGTCGAAACTCACCGGAAACGGCGCACCACTCGAAAAAGATTCGAGTGCCACGCTCACTATCGAATATTCCCCCAAAAATATAGGCACCGACCAAGCAAAATTCGTCGTCATCAGCAACGACCCACTCCAGCCCAATGCCGAAATATCGGTCGTCGCTTACGCCTCGAATAATCAATGTCCAAAAGCCGTCGCTCGAGGGCGTATCAATGGCTCGAGCGTTTATAGCCAAGCCATCGACACAGCCCCGCTCGATACGATAGAATTCGACGGATCGCAAAGCTCCGACCCCGAGGACACAAAGCTCAAATACCATTGGTCTATCGAGAAAGCGCCAACGGATTCGGTCGCTAGCATTGCATCGAGTGAAGATTTACCTAATGCTTCGTTTTTCGTCGATTTGGCTGGCGATTACTCGATTTGCCTCAACGTCGAAGACGGCGAGGCAATGATGAGTTGCAACAAAGATTGCGTGACGATTCACGCTGTGCCGCGCGAAACGATACACGTCCAACTCGTTTGGAATGTTCCGGGCGTCACGCCAACAAAAGTCGCCGGCAGTGGCGCCGACCTCGACCTCCACTTCTTGAGCTTGCCCGATGGGCACTGGAACGATACGGGCGAGGAAACACTCAAAAACGGCACCGACGTCTTTTGGAAAAATAAGAACCCGACTTGGAAAGTCGGATCGCAAACCGAGTCGCCATCGCTCGATATCGATAGTCGAACTGGTTCTGAGCCCGAAAACATCAATCTCGACAAGCCCAATCCATGCCGCTGGTATGCCATCGGCGTCAATTACTACGAAAACGATATTTACGGTGCGGCTTATGCCACCGTTCGAATCTATATCAGTGGCAAACTGCGCTTCGAAAAGCCAAAGATAAAACTGACGCGTAAATCGGAATTTCGACAGGTTACATGGCTCTTTTGGGATGGCGATAAGGCAAACATCTTCGAGTCCGATTTTGCAACCACGTCCGATGACGCTTGGCACAATATCACGCCAGTCGTGCCAAACGACGTCATCGAAGATGCGCGCAAATCATCGCCGAAGTGTTTCGATCAATAACGCCATTTCCATGCGCCCGCTGGCCTCGCCAAATATATCACATCTGCCACAGGCAGATGTCTATCCACCCTTGCTTGCCATAAACGCCCGCCACCGCGGGCGTCCTCGTCGCCCATCTTCATAAAGTGTGATACCCCTAGGGAATGGGTAAAAATATCTGCGCTTGATGGCGATGTTCTTTGACAAATCAATTGTTCACATTTAAGATACAATCGTTTTGTACCGGAGTGTTATGTGCAATGTCGTACAAACGGTACACGATTGAGATGATTCTCGATAAATCAAAGAGGTTACGATGAAACAATCCCATTATTCGATTCTCGCCATGATCGCCATGGCAGCACTTACGGCATTTGCTTGTAGCGACGACGATGATAAAAACGACACGCCGAAGTTTGAATGCAAAACGGGGACGACGATCGTTACAATCGAAAACGATAAGATCAATGTCGATTTATGTGGCGAGGGCAATACACTCGATAGAGTAGCAAGTGTCGATAAAAGTGTATTAAATGATGCCGACAGCGTTGCCGCTCGTAGCAATCACAAATGCGAAGGTCATTGTTATATCATTTCGAAAGATGCAAACGATAAAGAAAAAATCGTTGCAACAAACGCCACTGGCAAAGACGAACGCTGCAATTATATTTGCGATACCAATGGTATACAGCGTTGTTGGTCGCAAGACAATGATTCGAAAGATGTCATATGCCAAGGCGACAAAGGTTATAAATGCGGTACCAATAACATCATCGTCGAAACGACGTGTACAACGGCACCGCAAAACTAATACATTGCTATGATGTAGCGACTGCCATCGGGGAGGCAATACAAAAAACTTGCATTCCTGCCTAAAAAACTCACAATGCACGGCAAGGGGCATTCGTTTCGATTGCGCCAACCAAGTCGGTGTATTGGGCGCATATCGGATGCGTTGACGGATGCAGTGGATTGGACAAAGATGCGGGTTTCGCTCGTTGGGGCGATGGCAGTGGAAGAGAAGATGGATCGCGCTGGACAAAAGATATGGATTGTCGGACGCCAGACAGAGGCGCGTTCTGCTCTTTACGATGCTTTGCAGCGATGCAAACTGGCTGTTTCTCTGAGCGAAATCGGTGCGTTGTCGCACGATGGTGACGTCCCCGATCTCGTCGTCGTCTTTTTGACGGGCGACCAATGCGAAGCAGCTGGGCGGATGTTGCGCGATCCGTTTTTAATGCACACGAGGCGCGTGTTTATCGTCGATTCGAGCGATCGCCGTTCGCGACTCTATTGCGCCACCGCCCGCCTCGACGACATGATCATCGAGCCCATTGGCATGCGCGAAGCGCTCGTGCGCATATTGCTCGTGCTCACGCGTTCAAACCATGCGCACGCCGTGGCACAAGCCGTTCTCTCTTATGCACAAACCCACGATCCAGCCGAAAATAGGCTCTTGTGCAATGGGTATTCGTCGGGGGTAATGCCGGCGATTGCACCACCGCAAAACGATCGTAGCGAAGTCGAATCGCACCTTTTGCATGCCCACGAACCACTCGTCACGGCTTTGACGAAAATTCGACGCGATGCCGAATATAGCGATTGGTTACTGCAACGCGAAGAAGTCGAAGATTGGGTGCGCGACGAAGTCATGTTGCCCATTACCGTCGTCGAAGATCCCGAGGGCGACGAAGATCCCAAGTCGTGCCGAGCGGGGGCTTCGCGCGCTGGCGATTCCAATGCCATGTCGGTAGAATCTGGCAAATCGGAATCGTCCCCCAAAAAACGCCCAAACAAGTCGAAAGAAATGCGTTCGGAAACGCCGAGTGCCGAATTTCGTAGCAATGATGGCATTCGCCGCGAGTCGTCGAAAGAAATGCGTTCGGAAACGCCGAGTGCCGAATTTCGAAGCAATGATGGCATTCGCCGCGATTCATCGAAAGAAATGCGAGCGGAAACGCCGAATGCTGAATTTCGTGGCAGAAATCAGGCGAAGAAGGGCACGAAATCCAAAAAGCCCAAGTTGCCAATTGCATACCCAACGCCTGAGCAATGGAAAGCACAAACACTCGCTCGACTCGATTCCGAACGTCGCATCAAAGAGCGTCGCCAGAATGCATTTCTCATGTCGGCAATCGTCATTTGCCTCATCATACTCGCGATTATTTTGTCGGTGAAATTGAGTGGATGACGACAAAAGCGCAGGCGTATGCGCGCAGTGAAACGAGCACATAGCCGGAGCCATAGCCCGTATTGAGCCCAACGGGCGAAATAGGGCGACAGAGAGCCCGTATTGAGCCCAACGGGCGAAATAGGGCGATCCCATGCCGGGAAGATTGGTGGGGGAAAATAAATGAATAAAGCGAGCGTAGGGGCGTTATGAGCGCGGTTTTTGCGGTGTCTTGCCGCGGCTGCTCGGAGGATTTGCGGGCGGTGGCACTGCGGTTTTTCGAAATTTCCAATATCGGACTCGAAGCGAATGCGTAAATCACAATTTCTGATGGGTTGTGCCCTAGCCACGGGCCTTGCGACGTGTGCCACGAGCGCGATGGCGCAAGATTTTTCCTATAAAGGCTCGATAACGAGCGATTTGCGTTTTACGGTGCCTGGTCAAGATATGCCGGGGGATGTCGACAAAGTGCGCTTCGACCGGACCGATAACACGTTTCGTTTTACGGGTGCGTTTACGTGGGGCGTCGTCGATGCGGTGGCCGATGTGTCGGTGACGTTTTCGGGGCAAAGCGAGGTGAGCGAGCTCTATACGGATAGGCGCAGGGAGCACGTCGACCCGCTTTATTTCGAGAGCGAGGCGCTTTATGTGCGGATATCGGATTTTATCATCGATGGTTTGGATATTCGCTTGGGGCGTCAGATAATCGATTGGGGTTCGGCGGACCGTTTTAACCCGACGAGCGTTATCAATGGGCTCGATTTGGAGGATTACCAAGATTTTGGGCGTCGGGTTGCCAACGAGATGATCAACATCACGTATACGCCGGGTTGGGAGGTCGAAGGCGAGGAAACGCCGATATTTAGCGAGTTTCAGATACAGCTGGTGTGGGTGCCGTGTTTTAAATCCGGGTTGATTCCCGAGTCTTCGGAGTATTTGTTTGGCGGCCCCGACCAGTTCCGGCGCTTTGTTCGCGCCAGCACGTTGAAGCGTTTGGTCGATTTGCAGCAGGCGTATGTCGACAATTTGGGGAGCATCAATTACCACGTGACGATCGATGAACCGAGCCGCGCGATCGAAAACTCGCAGGTTGCCTTGCGCGTTGGGTTTTCGCTGTTGGGCGTCGATATCAATTTGATGGGGTATTATGGCTACGACCACCTCATGCAACCGAAAGACATCAAAGTCGACTTGCAGACGAGCGATAGCATTCTCGAGACGGCGATTAATGCGCACATCGATAAGGTCGCCGATCCGGAACAATTCCCCGTTTTGTTGGACTTGATGAACCAATTGGGACCCGAACACATCCGCTTTTTGACGGGGAATACCGATGTCAAGGTGACGTATCCGCGCGTTTGGGTCGTGGGGGCAGATTTTGCGACGAGCCTCGATTTCATGGGCGGTGTAGGGCTTTGGGGCGAGTTTAGCGTGACGTTCCACGACGATTTGGGGATGAATATCGACATCAACGGAACGAAGATTCGCGACGTTCAAGAGAAGAAGGGGGCGTTTTTCAAGGGGGTCGTCGGGATCGACAATACGTTTACGAAGTGGCTCTACGTCAATATGCAGTATATCTATGGTTTCGTCGATGAATTTGGGGCGAGCGATTTGGGTCACTACCTCATGATCAACGGGGATTTCAAGGCGTTTAACGAACAGATGTTGTTCCGCCTGTCTGTCGTGATGCAGTTGACCGAGCCTAGCGCCATCATCATGCCGAGTTTTTCGTTTAGGTTCTGGCCTGGAACGGAGTTGATCGCGGGTGCCTTATTGCACGCCGGGACGGATGATTCGACGTTTGGGAATCGCGTGGCGGGTCCGAATTACGTCTTCTTGCAGGCGAAGTATTCGTTTTAAGGAAAACGGGGGGCGATGGGGAGAGACGCCCGCGGTGCGGGCGTTGTTGATTTGGGGACCTATCGGTGGGCTGAAACAGTTCCCTACGGCTTACCTGCAGGGTGCTGGCTTGAAGATGAAAGTATTCAACCGCTTGAAGAACTTCCTGAATATCTGGCAATTGAAGCATGATAAAAGGGTAGGAGAGGCTTTCAAGACAGCCAAGGTTTTGGTTAGTTCCATCCCTGACTCTTATCGTGCCATCAAGAAATATAAGGGTTTGGAGTCTGTTATCATTCCTGAGACTGGCTGTTTCTTATCTGAAGATATTCCTACGGAGCGATTTGACAATCAGGAGTTTCATGTAATGTGGGTAGGCAAGTTCGACTTTAGAAAGCAGTTACCTCTTGCTTTGCAGGCTATTGCCATGTCGGGTAATCCTCATATTGTATTGCCAGAATAACCTTATCAAAAATACCCACATCAGTGATGAAAAAAACGGATGTGTACGGTTCGATTGCTTCCGCAAATGTGCCAGAAACAGCTTTGAGCGCACTAATGTACTGATTTCGAGTGTTCTCTGAATATGGGGCGCCATTTGATTTTACCTCCCCTGCGAGCCACGATTTGAACGCATTTTCGTAATCAGTGTC
>OQWM01000657.1_pt1 | contig 22583 bp, 10 predicted proteins | sample 1691531 | NCBI WGS metagenome assembly OQWM01 (sample SAMN03418257, study PRJEB22391) | human gut metagenome | biome: human-gut; feature: organic feature; material: feces | host: Homo sapiens | place: Tanzania | collected 2013-01
ATGTAGTTCCGGCCAACTCGGGCAAATGAGTGTGCACTGTCCGGCAACTGTTCAACTATCTTCTTCTCAAACACAGCAAGGTTGAATGAGAACGTATATTCATCGCCATCCACAAGTTTCAGAACGCAATAGCTGCCATCCGAACAGGCATACGCTATCTGTCGGGCAGCCACCCTCAGCAGGAAATTGGCGTTTGAAATGATGAGATAGTCCTCCATACCTTTGCTTTATTACCCTGCAAAAGTAGTTAAGAGTTTCCAAAGGACAATCATACGTCAGGCGTATTTTGTGAAACACTCCACTCGTTTTATGAACAACACCATATGGGAAAGCTCTCGAACCATATATATAAGGTACGGGCGCAGGGGAAAGTCAGAAGAGGAGAATACAAGGGATGCTATTTCTTGCCTACGCATTTGACGGATAAAACTTAAATTCGTAAATTTGCAATGTCAGTTGAAGGTTTGGTTGGTCCTTGTTGCAACACCAAGTCAATCGAATCGCATGACATGACAAAGTACTGAGCAGTACCCTTGCTGCTCACGCTCCTAAAGGTTAACTATTTATTGTGTTGCAAAATAAAGGTACATAAGGATGGTAAGAAAACTGATCTCCGCTCTGCTCCTGCTCTCTGTTACACTTGGTACGTATGCAACAGAGTGGAAAGGCAAGTTCCTGATTCTGGAACATTCACAAAGCCGCCCAAACACATGGGCGCTGTGGCGCAAGAACTTCAATGTGGACAAGGTGCCTTCATCGGTGAAAGCACGCATAGCCACAGACACCAAGTACTGGCTCTACATAAATGAACGGCTGGTGGTCTTTGAGGGAGGACTCAAACGAGGACCAGAGCCTAATGCCACTTACTATGACGAGGTGGAGATAGCTCCTTATCTGCAAGAGGGAGACAACCTGATAGCTGTGCTTACCTGGCACTTTGGCCTCAACGGGTTCAGCCATGTCAACAGCGGTACTTCAGGTCTCCTCTTTGAGGCAGAAGGTGACGGAGTGCAAGTGGTTTCGGACAAGACTTGGCGTGGTGCCCAGTATGGAGCATATGGCGAGACAGATGCTCCCAAGCCCAACTACCGCATATCAGAGAGCAACATACGTTTTGATGGACGCAAGGAAGAAAAGGGATGGTACACACGTGCCTATACCTACGGACTGGAAGAAGTGCTGCCCGTGGATGTGGAGAACTGTCCTTTGGGCAAACTGGTCAAGCGCCCCATCCCCCTATTCAAGGACAGCGGGCTGCTCGACTTCAAGTCCAAGGAGATGAAGGGAGATACGCTGGTATGCACCTTGCCGTACAACTGCCAGTGTACTCCATACATCAAACTCCGTTCCCAGAAGGCAGGGCAACTGGTCAAGATACAGACCGACGTACACATGATAGGCGGTTCTCCCACGGTGAGATGTGAGTACATCACACGTGAGGGAGAACAGGAATACGAGAACATGGGCTGGTTCAACGGCCATCAGATATGGTATATCCTGCCCGAGGGCGTAGAAGCTCTGGATGTCAAGTATCGCGAGAGCGGGTACGGATGCGACATGGTAGAGCCGTTCCATTGTGACGACCCTTTCTTCAATGAACTGTGGATAAGGGCACAGCGCACACTCTACATCACCATGCGTGACAACTATATGGACTGCCCGGACCGCGAGCGTGGGCAATGGTGGGGAGATGCAGTGAACGAGTTGGGAGAAACCTACTATGCACTCACCCCAGATGGCAACAAGCTGGGCATGAAGGCTCTCAACGAACTGTTCTGCTGGCAGCGCGGTGACGGTGTACTCTACTCACCTGTACCGGCAGGCAACTGGAACAAGGAACTGCCCTCTCAGATACTTGCCACCACAGGCTGGTACGGCATCTATATGCAATGCTACTATGCCAACGACTTCTCCGTTGCACGTCGCCATTACGACCGCCTGCACCGCTATCTGCATGAGGTATGGAAGACTGATGCCGACGGGCTGGCCATCCTCAGGCATGGTGACTGGTTCTGGGGAGACTGGGGTGAGAACATCGACCAGCTCCTGCTACAGAATGCCTGGTACTATCTGGCTCTGAAGGGAGAACTGGAACTGGCACGTATCTTCGGGAAGAGCGATGACGTACAGACCATACAGACCATGATGAAGCGTATGGAGGATAACTTTGACCATCGCTTCTGGACAGGTTCGTCGTACCGCTCGCCTGACTACAAGGGTGAGACTGACGATCGCGGCAACGCCTTGGCTGTAGTCTCCGGCCTGGCATCAAAGGACAAGTTCCCTGCCATGAAGACGCTCCTCACCACAGAGTATCATGCCAGCCCGTATATGGAGAAATACGTCCTCGAAGCACTCTTCTGCATGGATGCTCCCGATGAGGCTCTGGACCGCATCAGGAAGCGTTACAAGACAATGGTGGAGTATCCCGGACTCACCACATTGCCGGAAAACTGGATAGACGAGACCATACAGCTGAAGCCTGGAGAGCCAATGATCAATGCCTTTTGGGGTACATACAACCACGGATGGAGCGGCGGTCCTCTCACCCTCCTTTCGCAGAAGGTGTGCGGCATAGAGCCTACCTCACCTGGATTCCGCACCTTCCGCATACGTCCTCAGATGGGTTATCTCAAGCAAGCCAGTTGCCACGTCAGCAGCGTGAGTGGTGAGATTTCAGTAAGCATCCAGCGCAAGGGCAAAAAGCTCCAGATAGATGTCACAGTACCATCGGGTACCACGGCAGAGGTAGTCTTCCCTTCTGGGAAAACCAGAACTTTACAGTCTGGCACCCATAGCATAAGAGGATAAGCCTCCGACAGCCCCACAGGAGAATCTGCACAATTGGCGTGTAGGTTCTCCACAATCTCCCCACATTGTCACTAATTGCAGTCACAATGTGGGGAGAATTGCATATTCAACAATAGCAACAGCCCTTAATAAAAAGCACAACCAAAAAGCCCGAGAGGCTCACAAGAAATGCCCGAGAGCTTGCGTGGATGCTTCGCAATATAGCACAAGAGTCCGACTCCACGGGGAGCCAGACTCTTATTATATAATATATGGCAAGTGCCTTAGAGGCCGCTTGCTACGAGCTTACCAGATATCCTCGGGGGTATTGGGGTTGTCGTAAACCTCCTTGGAAACCAACTCGATGTAGTCCATATAGAGCTGCTTTTCGTCCTGGTCAAGCACGTTCTTAAGACGTATATAGTAAGATACATCGGGATCCATGACGGCTGTCAGCATCACACGACGTGTCAGATAATAATGTTGACGGGCAGACTCGGCCACTCCAGGACCACCGGCACAATAAATCTGAGCACCCTTCATGAAGCCCTTGTTGCGCATCGTCTTGTCAATCTCGGCATTATAATCATCGTCGTCAGAATCCTGCACCCAACCTACAGGACTGGTGAAAGTGCCTGCATTGGTGTAGTGATACAGTCCGTTCAAACGGAAATCAAGCGGTGTGCCCATAGCTGTAAGGTGGTCCTTGTCAGTTCCCCAATACACCTGACACATGCTTCGCCACGGTCCACCTACGGAGTTGGCAATACGGAACTCATAGGTTCCCTTCTTGGGTACAGGCGGCAGACGCATCACCAATTCATAACGGCCAATCACATTGAACTCGTCACCCAGATAGTTGTGCCATCCCTTGCCACGTCCCAACAGATAATAGAACTGTGAGCCGTGCACGATTTCCATATCATCGAAGTACTTATACACGTCGTCCGATGGGATACCAACCGTCATGTTCTCCTTGGTGGTCACCGTCTGGCCACGGATATCATTGTTCATAAACTCGGGGAAGAGGCTCGATACATCCCAGCGCAAGCGCTGACGCTGCAGGTTGTTGCGTGTCTCTTCGTCATACAGGAGCAGTCCCTTGATGGGATAGATGATGCCGTTGGTAGCTTCCACATTGGCATTGTCCTTATCCACAAAGTGTCCCACCTTGCTGGCATCGCAACTGCTCTCGTGATAGTTCTCACGTCGGCCGTTCTGGATATTGGGGAAACGGTTGAGGAAGACGCCTTCGCTCTCACGGCTCTCGAATATCTTCAGCAGGCGGCGCTTGCCCATGGTGGTGTAAAGCTCATACATGCACACGGTAGGGATACACAACTTGGGGTCATAACCTCGCTCATTGTAGTGCAGCACCAACTTATCCACAGGCAGGCGCTCAGGCAGCATATGGTAGGTGACAAACTGGTTGAGCAGGTTATTCTCACTCCTGTACTTGTCGTCACGAGTAGCCTCGGGATACACTCCCTTGGCATCCAGATAGGCCATCACATCCTCGGGAGTGATATCCTTGGGCTCCTTGCCCAGCTTCTCTCTCCAGAATGCATCGGGCTCTGCAAAGATGGTGAAACCATACTTGCGGTGCCTGGGCACATAACCCGAAGAGCCTTCGGTGGGGTGCTTGAAGAGGTTCTCGAAGTAACCCGTCTGGTAGAGAAGTTCATAGGTCTCATCGCGCAACTTCGACAAGGTATCGCCCAGTCCGCAGGCAAACACCAGACGTGCCATCACCTGGAAGCCATCTTTCTGAGTGTCGATATAGCTCTGAAGCACAGCCGTCAGCGCATCGTTTCCGGGAGCAATGACATCTTCCATCTGGTGAATCACACCATTGATGGCAGGAATATCCTTGTTCTTGACCGACATGCGCAGAGTCTTGTTGATGAGGATGCTGTCGGGATCGTTGCCTCGCAGAACCGTCAGTTTGCGGTCGGCCATAGTGGGCGAAGCTATCTCCTCGTTGGGATTATAAGGCATGGCACCTGTCTCATACATGATACGTGCACCGCCGTAATCGAAATCTCCTCCGTCGATGATGCTGTTGAATACAATCACCTTATACACAGAGTCGCGCACCTGGTCTGACGGGAAAGCATCCCAAGAGGGTTCGGGAATGAGTCCCTTGGCCACCAGAGAGTCCAGATAATTGGCAATGGCCTCGTTGGTGGGAGCGAAGCAGGTGTAACTGCCACGTGCTGTGAGCAGCTGCTTGACCGTGGAATTGCTCTTGGGGCTGACCTTCACCTTGTCCAGCAGACTCAGATACTCGCTATACACCTCGTGTTTCTGCAAGTAAGAGACAATGGTCTGCTTCGTAAAGACGTAGCGGTTGCTGGTGTCAACGTTCTCCTGACAGCCCGTCAGCCATAGGGCCAAAGCCGCTGCCATCAGACAAGCAGCCCGTTTCAGGAGCTTTACAAATCTATTCATCATTAGCTATTTTTTGGGGTTACTACGTTAGTACACACGCCACCCCTGGCGCAATCACCTGGGGCAACATGAATACACAAAGTTACTGCTTATTTTTCACACCATGCCGACAAATAGCGCAAAATGTTTTAAGAAATTTTAGTTAAATGCTTTCCGAGCCTTATCAAGTGCGAAAAAACGGCCAAAGCACAGCCTTTCACCTTATATATATAATACGCGCGCGAGGGGTTTTGCTGCTCCGTGGAGACTTCAGATGCCTGCCTACGCACCTGTTCTCACTGGCCCACCGCTTGCAGGAGAGCCTCTGCCGACGGCATGTCGGTGTCTCCGTACATGTGGGTTACCCTACCCTGGGGGTTGACGATATAGATACGGGGGACAATGCCAGTGGCAAAGAGATGGTAGATGTGCCTGTCTTCCTGCGGCGAACAGGGAATTGTGAGGCCATGTTCCTGCCAATAGTCACGTACCTTCTCATACCCTTCCTCACGGCTCACAGCCAGCGTAAACACATCGGCACGCCCGCTCACCTGCCGGTAGAAGCGCTCCACCTCGGGCAGTTCATGCTGGCAATCGGGACACTTCGTACTGAAGAACACCAGCACCAGAGCCTTTCCCTCCCATGTGGCATTGTTCACTTCGGTACCGTCCAGCAGTTTCACAGAGAAGCGCGGAAGCCTGTCGCCCACCTTCACATACTCCTTCACCCCCTTAGGCTCATCGTCCCTGACGCACGAACCAAGCATCACCATGCACAACACAAGTGCACAAGAGCACCACCGCATAACCTTCATACTCATATCCATTTCCCGTTTACTCACCCACAAAGATACATATAATCAGCCGCAAAGGGTATGCTACCCCAGAAGCCATTCCAACACGTTCATACGTCGTATGCCTTCATAGTCTGATACAGGATCGTCATCAAGCGTGAGAACATACTTGGGATACTGGTCGTCTATCTTCTTCAACGAAGCCAATTCACGTGCCAACGTAGCTTCATCACGCACGCTGGCCGACACCTGATAATAGGCTATTCCCTCGCTGCCTATGGCAACAAAGTCCACCTCCTGATCGTCTGTCTTGCCCACATACACCTGGTTCTGACGACGAAGCAATTCTATATATACCACATTCTCAAGCACGCGACCAACATCATAAGAGCGCGAACCGAGCAACATGCGACGCAAACCCACATCCACCAGATAATACTTGCCGAGCGTCTTGAGCAACTGCTTACCCTTTATATTATAACGCTTGGCTTCATAAACGAAGAACGTCTCGCAAAGTGATGACAGATATTTCTCCACCGTCTTCTGGTCTATCTTGCGCCCATCAGCTGTCATGATATCGGCTATACGCTTGGTCGAGAGAATGTTTCCTATGTTGTCGGCGATGAAACGGATTACACTCTCAAGCATCATCACATCGCCCAGTTTCTTTCGGGTCATGATGTCCTTCACCACTATAGTATCGTAAATACCACTAAGATAATCACGTACAGCACCCTCAGAATCCAGTTCGAGCGCATAGGGGAAACTGCTTCTGGTGACATAGTCATTATATGCCTTTTGAAGATTATCACCATAACTGTTTGCGCCAACAAATTCACGGAACGACAATGGGAGCATTGGAATCTCCACATATCTGCCCGACAGCAGCGTGGCAATCTCTGTAGATAGCATATAAGCATTGGAACCAGTCACATACACATCCACATACGGCTTTATATTGAGGCTGTTGACTACATCGGGAAAATCCTGTACATGCTGGATTTCATCAAAGAAAACATAGAGCATGGAATCATTGCGCAGCAAGGGTTTAACGTATGAATAGAGCGCCCGAGGGTCTCGCAACTCATAATTATCAAAGTCCTCGAAATTGACATACACTATCTGACTGCGGTCAACGCCATTTGCCAACAGCCAATCACGATAAATCTCCATTATGGTTGACTTGCCACACCTACGGATGCCAGTGATAACCTTTATCACCTTCTTGTCCCTGAACTCTATCAGCTTATTGAGATATGCATCCCGATTTATCCTTTTCATATGCCGTCGTATTAGTTATCAACAGCAAAGATAGCAAAAGTTTTAGGAATCCGATACCATAAACTTCTATTTTTCCAAAGTTTTAGGAATGTAATACCATAAACTTTCTGCATGCGGGACAAAAGAATGAGGAAAATGGAGGAACAGGTGGAAGAGGAAGGGGATATCGAATGCGTGAAAAGAAGGACATTACAGAGCAATTGAAACAAGCACACTGCGAGGGGAATTCAAGCGTGCTGCGATGGCTGATGCTGCGTGCTGCGATGGTCGGTACACCGCACTGGCTAGAATGACAGGAAACACTTCCGGGTGGCAAGGAGCACTGAAACTGCTCTAATTCAACCGCCGGGAGTCCTTGGCTCACCGTTTTACATCTACACATTTCGCATATAGGAGCCAGTACATCAGATTCGTCAACCACAGGCATCACATATGCAGAAAAAACGGGGAACTGCCATGCCCTTTCAAATGCATGACAATACCCCGCTTCCATGTCAGATGTCCTTAATCTTCTTCTCCCGCTTCACCATACCGCTCACGGAGAGTTTCATCAGGGGCTCCGAGGCATTGGAACGCACGACTACAACCTTGCGGAAGTATCCAGGTGGCATACCCTTGGAGTTGTAGCGAACCACTATCTGTCCTTTCTCGCCTGGTCTGAGTGGGGCTTTGGGAAAGGTGGCCACGGTGCAATTGCATGCTGCTGCTGCTCGCTGTATGCACACAGGTGCGTCACCATCAACGCGGAAATGGAACACAGCTACTGCGGCAGAATCCTTCTCCACCCTGCCCATGTCTATCCTCAGAGAATCGAATACAAGCGTCCCGCAGGCAGTCTGTCCGCTCCGGACTGTCTGTCCGTGCATGGCCAACGCCCCAGCCATGCTCATGAGAAGCATCATCAAGAGTCTTATTCTGTTCATAAGCAGTTGTTCTAAATAAACTGATCTGTTTCTTGCAAGCAGATACACATTCTTTTTATTCATTCATCATCACCCCTCCTGAAACTGCACTCCCGCGAGTGCAGCTCCATAATTTACGGAATGATTACCGTTTTCGTTTCATTTTCATGCTCGCTCCGGGCCTCCACCACATACACTCCTCTGGGCAGAGTGACACGCGCATGGCCATCGGCACTGTCCAAGGTAGCCACACGAACGCCATTGGCCGCATACACGTTCACGCCAAGGGGACTTCCTCCAAGGTCGGTGACAATGAGCACATTGCCCTGAGTCTGTATCTGTATTCCACTCTCCGAAGCCTGCCGGCCACTGGCACGCAGGAAAAGCCGTCCTGTGACACTGCCCTTTACTGCATAGACCATCCCCTCGGTGAGCGGAGTTTCCTGGCCAGTCTGCGTATCACACAGGGTGAGTCCCTGCGACTCATCCACATTGTCAAAACGCAAGGTCACATTCTCTCCCTCAGCAGCAAGCACGCCCACCTCGGTGCTGTCTATCCTGGGCAGGCTGTTGATGTTGACAGCCATATTGCCTGCCACAGTATATACCCTAGCCAGTCTCTCCTGCATATCATCGCTGATGAGCGCCACATCCTCAGCCTCATCATATCCTGCACTTGCTCCCTGCCGTGCATGCAACAGTGCCCGCGACATAACCTTACCGTCCACCAAGGCGGTGACGCACAAGTCAGGGCTGATGCTGGTCGAGCGTGTCTGGCCGGCGGGATCCTCTCTGTACGATGGAGCCAACAGCCATCCAGTCTGACTCTTGTCGGTCACATCCACCTGCATCATACTCTCATCGTAGGCCAGTTCAATGCTGTTTGCCCCGTCCTTTGCCTCTACAAAGAAGGATTGCATGGGAGCCACGAATCCGGCATCGGCCATGCTGCCCACGAATGTACCAGCCGAGGGATCCATCACAGCTGACTGCTGGGAGTCGCTGGTGAGTATCCAGTACTTAGGATTGAGCTTGTCGCTGTTGTGACTGAGGAATACCTTCATATCCAAGTGAGCCATAAAGGGATTGGCGATGAGGAAATACCTGGAGTTGCCCGCACTGCTGGCCGTGAGCTTGCCATGGGTATCATTGAGCCTGTAGGCTGTGCCACCACGGTCAATGGGTGTATTGTTCCCTGACACATTGCCCGTAGTATAATCAGAATAATAACTGTACGAGGCATCGTCTTTGGGCAGGCGCAGCAGACACTCGTCCACCGGCGAGGACTGACGGCTGGCGTCCACCTTGATAGAGAAGCCCTCACCATGCGAGTAATCCTCATCCACATCATTATAGACACGGCTCCAGGCTGTCTGCACAGCCACATTGCGGCTACCGCCACCTATCTCATACACGGTGGCCTTCGCCTTGTTCCACGCGCGCTGATAAACGGCGGGACTAAAACGGTTGTAATCTGTGGTATTGAAAGTGATAGGCACGAAGAGTTCGGTCTCCTGCCTTGCACCCTGAGTGGGGAGGTACATATCACCTGCCACAACCGATTTGAGCGGGCTGCACAGGGTGTACCATCGTCCGGTGGCAAGGTTCATCTCCACCCAAGCTCTGGTGTAGGAGAGGTGTTGCTGGGCCAGCATCTCGCTGTTTGGGGTGAAGTTCACTTCGCGGCAGGTGTTGGCATACCAGGGACGACAAAGCACATGTCCCGATGTGGCAGTCTCGGCGGCCATATCAAACTGGACACCCAGTGTGGGCTCGGGCTGTGCGTTCCCGGTGGCATCTTCCCCAGGAGTGGAATTCCACAGATAAGTACCTCTGCCTGGCAGACTAACTTCTGTGGCAGCCACCCCATACATGCGCGGGGCTGGAACACCCGCAGTAATGATGGCATGTGTGAAATCCAAAGGTGCATAGGAAGTGCTGAGGGCATTGTCTCCATCGGTCACATAGGGATCCTGACTTACGTCACCCGTACGATAGAGCTCACCCGAGGATACACGTGCCCAGTTGGCATCGTTGTTCCAGTTGGTGTTCTCGCCGCCAGTCCACTTCTGGTACTTGGGCACAACCTTGATCGTGAAGACGAGTTCACCAGAGCAAGGGACGGTCTCCACTGTGCGCACGACCTCTTCAAAGCCGAACTTCAGACTATAATAATAGCCCTCGTGGAACTGGAACTGGTCACTATAGAATACTATCTCAAACTGGTTGTCCTGTCCATCCTTGGCGGCCTTTATGGTCTGCAGGAGCCCCACAGGCAGAAGACCATCGGCCGAGGAATTGTCGGGGTCATTCTGGAGGTTCTTATAGGCAGGATCGTTGGTGGCAGAGAGATACACGTTGTCATCACTGGCCACCTTCATGTCGGTCGCACCCTCGGTGACGGGCAGCACCTTCTTGACAGGCACGGCCAGATGACGCGTAAAGGTCTTGGCCTGAGCGACAGGAGCGCTCACGGATTTTAGTTGGTCGAGTCCAATACGCAGGGGTACATCAGTCATCCCGTCGGGATAGGAGTTTATCTGCACAAATCCATCGGTCATGCTGGGCGCATGGTTGTACACTTTCACGCGAACCTCTGTGGGTGAGGTACACACCTGCATATTGCCGTATTCCTTGCTGATAGGAACTGCGGTGACATATACGTACTCGGCGGTACGGGAGACAGGCGGGAAGGTGTAAGATGCCCGCCAGAGCAGCAACTTGGGCGTGACAGGTTTGCCATCGGCATCGAATGCGGCAGTCATGCTGAGCAGATACTGGCGCATAGCCTCGGTAAACTGCCCACCGGGCTGTACGTCCAGCGAGGAACCCTCGGGATAAGCTTCGCGGAAGTACATGAGGGCATCTGAGAGATACACACCACCCGCACTCTCGGCATAGTACTCGTCTGCGGAACCTGCATACCAGTCGATACGCGCGTTTTCCTCCACTGCCCGCAAGCCAATTTCTTCGTCGTCCGACTTGCCCAAGAGGTCAAGCTGGATGGTGGGCTGCTGGTTTTCACACACCACGATTCCGTCAATGTCTTGCACGATGACGCCATCCACCTTGATAACACTGGATGAGCGCACACGCATGACACAAGTCTTGGAACAGTCGTCCTCTATATTGAACTCCGTAGCGCCAGGGGATGTGGTGGGATTGGCAATATTCTGGTCCTCGGTATAGATGGACACATAATACTCCTTGCCAGGCTTCAGACCATTATCGTTCGGGAAGGTGTTGAAGCACAGACAACGGTCGCCATCGATGCTATTACGATAGGCTGTCGGACCAACACCGCTCTCGACCTGATATTCTGGGTTATCTTCATAAAAAGTAGAGAAGGAGAGACAGCCAAAAGTCTGGGCGCTCCCCTGACCAGGCATGTACTCATAGCGCAGCACAGCCGCGTTGTAGGCCGTCACGCCATCCTTGCCTGCCTTTCGCGCCTCATCGTACTTCTGCTTGTCCACAAAGCTATAGAAGAGGTTGAGCTTCCGGGCAGAAGCCTTGTCCTCAGCCTCCACCAGGCCATTGGAGGTCAGCAATTCATCTATGGGAGCGTAAACGAGAGTCTTGGGTGCTATCTTCTCTGAGCACACCGGCTCCAGCTGCTGCGAGAGGACAGTGGGCTTGGACACAAACACGCGGATGTCATCCACTGCATAGTCTGCGCCTTGAGAACTGATACAATTGTTCTCCAGCACCACGGTATAGGACTCCACATCGGCCGAGGTGATGCCAAACTCTGTGAGATTGGGAATAAAGCTATAATAGACATGCACCCAATGTCCTAGGTCTTTCCTGTCCACATATCCTGTAACAAAACTGTGCAGAGTGACATTGCGCCCGTCCTTGAGTTTTGCATTGAAGTTGAGGATGAGGTTGGCAACCTCATTTGTGGCGGAGCACTCTGCCACCCATGCCGACACGTGTATGGTGCTTCCCGCACATATCTGGTCAATATGGGCTGTAGCACACACGCCAGGATCCGTTGCGGCATTCACATAGTAGAAATAACCCATCTTCTCTCCTCGGGTGTCATAGAAGAGCCTGTCATGCAAGCCCTTGCCTTTACCGAAATTCTCCTCGTTTGTCACCTTGGCTGCCGCTCCCTGGTAAGGAACTGCCCAAGAATGATTGGTCACCATGTACATGGCATAGTCATGGCGATTATCGTAGCCAAATCCATAGTTGCTGTCTTCCCACTGCAACGGCCACTTGAACATCTTTGACTTTTCAGAATATTCGCTGTCCTGGAACCTGCTTCCCGCATAGCCTACGTTGACAATATAATCGTTGGACGCAGTCTGTCCGCCCTCGAGCAGGAGATACTCATCATAGTCCACCTTGGCTTGCGGCTCCCCATATTTTTCTGTCAGGTAGTCGGGGCGATGCCTGCGATACTTGTCATCCCCGCCAAGAGTGGCCTCGTTCAGGAAGGAGGCCTTTTCCTCAGGCTCGAAGGTCACCTCGTATTCCATCAGCAGCAGAGGGTCCGATGTTCCGTAGATGTTGATAGGTTTGTAATTCTCGTCCTGCGCCAGCAACTTCACCACATATGTGCCTGCTTTGGCATCAGCGGCATTGCAACCAATCATACGGTAAAAGCCCATCTGCTCGCTGCCCCCCATACCCGTGTAACTGAAATTATGTTCCTGCGTCGCCATTCCGCCCGTGGTGCGGGCTACACGGAAGCTTATGAGAGCCATTTTGTTGAAGAAGTTCTTCACTTCCTTGCCATCCTTGGTGTAAACCCTCATCTCCCAGTTGGGGATGCTCTTGTAGGAACCATCAGTGTCCTTGTAGTAAAGGTCGGAACGCGTGGAGGACTCATCGGGCAGAGGAATGTCCAGGCGTACCTGGAAATCGGCGCCGGCACGGGCAGAAACCTCACGTCTGTGCTCCTCGATATATTTCTCGTTGTTGGACTTCGACCCCGACATTTCCTCAGCCTGTTTCGCGCCATTCTTGATATTGAACAGGTGGCGCACCATCAGAGCCGGTTCGTAGAGGACTTTGGACTTGCGGTCGAGGTTTCTACTGGAATATGTGACATAGGACTGGCTGATATCGGCGGCAATGGTGGTCTCAGTCACGCCTTCCCCTTCGGGTGCATAATAGAGCATAATCGTGCCCAGAGCATGGTTTCCCTCATCGTCATAGGCGAAAGTGGGTACATACTCCTTGGAGGCATCCGTTTTCCAATACCTGCTATCCAGTCTGTTGATGTTCACTGGATAGTTGTCATTCCACGCCACCCCGTCCTGAGCCATTGTGCTATAGCAGTTCACCATACGGCGGGTGCCTCTGGCAAAGGGGCTTCCTGTATCCACCCCACCACCAAAAGTGACTCTGCTGTAACTGTTCTTGATGAGACTATTGCCATTCTGACCCATCCATGCAGCGATGCCTGACGCTGTTCTGACGGTTGAGCTGGAGACTGTCACATTGCCGCATGCCATGCAGTTGACGATTTCTATCTGTGCCTGTCCCCCGTTACCATTGCATCCGAACACTCCTGCCGCATCTGTGACGGAGGCACGGGAAGTGCATGCCGACCAGATGTTCTCTATCAGAATCTTTCCGCTGCCGTGCGAGTCTCCATCCACATAGGCCACAGGAGCGACATAACTCTCGGCCTCGAAAGAGCAGGTACTGTCAAGGAAGAGGTTCTTGATGACGGCTCCGCCTGCAACGCACCCGAACATACCTATCTTGGAAGAACCTTTCATAACCATGTTCCTTATCGTATGGCCGTCGCCGTTGAAGCGTCCCATGTAGGGGTGGTCCCAAGTGCCGACAGGCTGCACCGTCTTGCCATTGAAATCAAGGTCAACCGTGAGTAAAGCGCTGAGCGTGTTCTCACCAGCGTTGACACGGTTGACAAAAGACATGTATAGGTCAATATTGTTGATGATGAGATCGTATCTGGACTCCTTCACCATGCCCATGCCGCCATACATGCCCGACTCGTTGGCCGGCACGAACCAGTCTTCCCATGCGGGAGCGAGATTGGGAGACTTGCAGTCGGTGGCATAGTCGTACCAGCGGATATAATTTTCTTGGTAAGTGGTAACCCATGGCAGGTCGCTGTAAGGTTCCAGAATAACCGCCGAGCCTGGCAGCACATACAGATCATGCTCCACGATATGGGCAGGCTGCCTCACCCCGCTCTTGATTCTGGAGTCATGTGCGTTGTCGAAATAGCCGTAGTCGGGCATCTTTATCCCTATTTTCGCCAATGCCTCGGTATCACGAGTCCACTTGCCTTTTGCATCAAACCCGTCCGTCTTCCAGTATTTTGACAAATTCGAATTAGGATCCATGTCCCTGTTGCGTGCATCCAGAATAGACCGGGTATGCGTAAAGGTGTAGCCGCTGATGGCGTCTCCGCAATTGGATGTGCCGTTCGACGGGTCACCCACATTGGTAGCCGTGGTGGAATGTTCAGTGGAAATCTGCAACTCAGAGAGGGCAAAACTCCATCCTTTATTTTTGTTGGGGATAAAACTTTGTGTGCACTCCAACCTGATGTAGTTGCAGTCATAACGCATCTTCATACCAGGCGTGGTAGTGCGGGTGCCAGGCCCGGTGTATTCCACATTCCATTCACAATTCTTAAACCATTTCTTGCCATCGGCACTGACCTGCACATTGAAGCGCGCGGGATAGTCGAGGTATAGATAGTGGTCGCGGAAAGCTATGGTAAAATAGACAAACTCTCCCGCCTTTACTGTTTCGTCAAGATTCACCTGCAAGTAGGGGGAGTTATATTTTCCATTATAATCTGCATGCCAGAAAGTGCTCACATCACCATCAAGGAGCACTCCCAGGTTCGCAAGCAGACCCTCACTGCCGTAATCGTCAGGGGCATTGCTCCAGAGTTGGTCTGCTCTGGTAATAAGGTCTTTTGCCCACAGTTCCTGTGGTGCCCACATCGACATAAGCGCGGTGAGCACAAGGCATCGTGTGATATTCCGGATCATGTTGTTCTTCATTTTCTTATAAGATAGATTCTTCGGTCATACACCTGGTCGGCAGCACCCTGACGGTGTACCGTCACCTCCATATCCACCGTAGCCCTACCACGGTTGGTGTTGAGCCGCCCTACAATCTCACCCGTAGCATTAGCCGAAGGACTCTTCGCAAGAATACGCTGGGGGTCGCTCACAGTCTTCACCGCAACACTATAGTAGGGGTTCCCTGCGCCATAGACCAGCGCATTGCCATTGAGCGCATCCCGCACCGAAAGATACAGTTCGAAGTCGCCCTCGGTACCAAACTCGCAATAGAAGTCCTGGTCACCACCCGAAGTCACCACTGCGGGATAACCTCCGATAGGCGGGAAGAAGCGTGCGTCCAGCTCTACCTGAAAGTCACTAAGCACAATGGGAATCAATATATGGTCGTTGCGATAGATACTGTACAAATCACGCGTGAGAGCAAATAGCTGGGTCGAAGCTGCGTCACCCGCTCTGGTTATGTTCACCGCCAACCGATAACGGCCAGCCAAAGTGCCAGTCTGCGACTCTCGTACATAGAACACATCGCGACATGACGAAGCCTTTCCCCCTGCATATTTTACAAGAGAAAGGACTGGCGAATAGGAATGCACGTAGGGTCGAGTGCCTCCTGCGACCGATGCTTCGGGCATGCCGTTCTGCAGGTAGGAGTAATTAGGGAGCAAAGGCACCTGGTCGGTCTTGCTCTGCTCCATTGTCAGACTATTGATGGCAATGTCCCTTCCCGACTCATTGGTAAAGGTGACATCCATCTTTGCAAGCATGCGCACCACTTCGATAGAGACGCAGTTGGTGCCAGTAACCACCACGCTTTTCTTGCCTGTCATGGGAATATCGGCACTGCGGTTCCAGTCCTGCTTCAGCGTGAACACCGCTGCATCCACATCAGGGCATGCAGCACCTGGCGTGAACTGAAGTCCGGTCTGCTGCCGCAGAGCCTCGCGCGAGATATTGGCAAAGGCATAGACAACATACTTGCCCTTTAGAATCTGCGCTTTCACGGTCTCCTGTTCCACATAGGAGGTGTTTGCCGACGGCCTTTCTACCACGGCATGTACCTTGTGGTCGCTTTGGTTCACAAAGGCCACCCACCAGGAGTGGATTTTCTCGATGTCAAACTCGGCATCTTCGGGTACTCCTGTTGCACGTGTACCATTGGAACGTGAGCAGATGTCAAGGGTGACAGTAACGGCCGTACCTGTCCCTCCATTCTCCCCTTCGGGAAGATCGTTCTGGCATGAAGCTACTACGAACACAGCCATGCCACACATTATTATATTATATAGAAATCGCATGTTGGCTTTCATTGCTATAGTCTTGTCATAGTCTGATGAGGGGCTGAACGCGCTTGTTCCACATCTTCACATAAATGCGCATACTGGCATTGCCCGTGTCTGGGTCGCCCGGCAAGGGAGTACCTGGACCGGCAACGTATTCCACCTCCACACGATAAACGTTATTGCGTACGATACCATACTTCATGGGATAGTCGGTGATATCCGACAGAGAGGGCGCGTCCGCATGACGAATCCACACCTTGTAGTAGCACACACCATCGGCATAGCACGTCACCATCCCACCACCTGTCACACTTGCCTTGTGGGCATTGGCAGCTGCTTCGTTGTCGAAATAGACACAATCACTCTCCATCGCTGTGGAATGCGAGGGAACGAAGCGCCAGAATGTGCGACCAGTGCTGAAGTCCTCAGTCGAAAGCACAGAGGCAGCCGCGTCTGAATACACTTTCTGTGGTACATATACAGCGCGGAGCAGAAGCCCGGTCACATAGTTCTCGCTAAAGCACTTCTGCGGTTGGGTGTTCTCGTTGGCATAGCCCACGGTAACAAAGGTATCACCGCTCATTTTCCTGATGTTCTGCGAGTAAGTGCTGACATCCGTACCCGTGAGGTAAGCCAACGGACTGGCAAAGACCTTGCTTGCCCTTGTATTACCAAACCAGTTATCAAGGCGTTCGGCACCCGTCACACCCTTACTGAGCGTATGAGGCTCTATCACGCAGTTGACAGGAACACCGTCATTGTCCCGATACTCATGCCCGCCATACAACATGGAGCCATTGCCCTGCACATCTCCACGTTTGGTTGTATGCCTGAGGATGAATGAACCTATCTGCTTCACGTTAAAGGGAATGACATTCAGGATATGCATGTTGGCCAGAAGCTCGCTGCTCTCGTCTCCAGCCACACGATTGACCCTATAGTCAAAGGAAGAATAGGGAGCCGAGCCACTCACGTTCTTCACAGGGTCAAACTGGAAGTCGATGCGTGCAGCCATCCGCTGCAACTTCACTCCACTCACATAAGGGTCTTCCCTAGACCCTGTTTTCCCCTGGAACACAATCTTTCCGTTATCGGGGTCGTTATAGGAGGAGGTGAGCACAAAGTGGTCACACTCGGGCAAAGTATTTCCCTCGTGCCATGTCTGATAGCCCATTGCATCCCTCAACTGTGACAGATTTTCGATATTGTCAAAGTGGGTACCCGTATTGGCCAGCACGATGACACGATCATCTTCCTCGGGCAGATAGCCTGTCAACCTGAATTTTATGTTCAAGCCATCGTTGGCCTTTTTCCATTCCACACAGTTATCGGGATCAAGATGTCCCTTGAACCTGCAAGGTGTGCTGCCGTCAACATTCCAGTCTTTCATATTGAACAAGAAGAATGCAATGTCATCTACCTGGTCTTCTTTGTCGAATCCTTGCTCAAATTCATCTCCGTCCTGCCCCTCGGATGTAATACCGCGTGTGCTGGTGGAAGCCAATTGCAGGTTGAAGGTGACATAGGTATCCGCATTGCCGGGCTTCACGCTCCCGGCACCACACTCCTCTGCCACATCGCGGATACAAGCAGAGAGGCATGCCACGACCAGCATGACAAGCGTCAGCAACCGTATGTTAGCAACCTTCTTCATCTTCATTTCTCATATAGGGGAGAGTTCTGGAGCCGCTCCCCATCCATAATGGGTCTGTATGTTCGTCCCTTTTAATATAATGTGTTTTCTCTGTTATTGTCTCCTGTCTGATGCTTTCCCACCCTACAGTTCCTCGTTCTGTTTTCTCACCGCCCAAGGCAACACATGCACGGCTATCGAGCAGTAGGCCCAACGGTCGCCCTTGAGGAAGAAGTTCAACTCGTAGTCATACTCACGGTCAAGGTACTCTTGCGCGGGGTAGCTCCAGTAGGGTGAGATGCGACACTCTGCCAGGAAACTGGCCAGTCCAATCTTTGCCACGGTGACGCCTGTGGTGCGGTTTCGGACAATCAGCTGTGCTTGTGTGTGCACATCGGAATACTTCAGACGGTTGAACATCAAGTTGTAGTGTGCGGTGCGCTCCTCCACCTCTCCTCGCGTGGCAGGATGCACATCTCCATCGATGGTGATGTCACTGCCATCATAGAGTGTGGTCCACTGCGCGTAGGGTATGTAGCGCAGAGAATCTCCTGCGGCAAGTTCGCCATTGGCACATATCACACTGTTGTTGTCCAGAATGTACACCTCGTAGTCATCAGCGTTGAGCACTTCTGGCTCCTCTATCTGCCTGAGCGTGATGTTGAGGTGCTTGGTATCTCTCATCATCGAGATGGTGGCGTATGTGGCATATCCTTCCCGCAGCGTCACCGTCTGCTCATCGGGAGTGGGCTGGTAAGGCTGTTGGGTAGGCTGCAGCGCAGGAACCTGATGCCCGAACTGCGGTTCGAGTGAAGTTACCTTCATGGAGTGCCACAGGGTGTCCAGCGGAGCCTGGTTGTTCACTATGACCGGTGCGCCTAGTTCAGGAGCGGCCGTAGGCGACTCTTCATGGTCAAGCGTCACCCTAAGCCTGCCATAGGTGTCGGCATCGTGCATTCGATACTTGGCACCGGGTGTGGCCAGAGCCGCATCCCAGTTCTTCTGCATGGCAAGCGCCTGCAGGTGATAGGTGTGTCCGGCAGGCAATTCGTCTGCGGAGAAGTGCATGGTATAAGCATATTGCGACAGAGGCGCACTGGTCGGCGTGTTGCTCACGCTCTTCTCGGCCACCTTGCGACCCGTCTCATCATAGACATAGACAACCACATAGCCCACATGGTCCTTGAACATGTCGGCGCGCTGCATGTTGTAATCATACACAAAGCGCACATACAGCCCAGTAGGACAATCCGAGCGGTCTTCCTCCATCATGGAACACGAGGCCACGGCAAGCGTCAGACCCGCAGCGAACAAGAGTGCCAAGAGTTGTCTGAATCGTTTCATTTTCGTCTTCTTGTTATATACTTGACTTACTGTTTTATGCTTTTAGCGGCATGCTGGCGGCATGGCTTTGTCCATGCCGCCGGCATATCACTTGTTTAGTTAACGTGCTGACACGTTTTAGAGAATCTCGCTCTGCGTGCGCACAGCCCAAGGCAGGATGTGAATCTTCACGCTCAAGTAGTTTCTTGTCTTGTCATCAGGTGTTTCACCAGGAGTAACCACGATGGGATCACCAATCTGGCTGATACCGCTGATCTCTATCTGATACCAGTTGTTACGTACGATGCCATAGCGACCCAGGAAGTTGCTCTCGGGAGTAGCGGGTGCTGCTGCATTGTAGATGCCAGCAATAGTGTTCTCGGTGTGCTTCTCGCGGTTCCAGGGAGTCTCATCATCGCCGAAGTGCTTGATAAGCAGGTTGTAGTAGGCCACACCTTTCTTATAGAACTTGAATGTGATGAGATGATTGATGTATTCGGGGGTAATGCCTGCAGGCAGACCTGTGCCAGACACAGTTGCTACAGTGGCAGTACCTGCTACAGCATCATCGTTCATTGTTACAGCGAAATCGGTAGTGCCGCTTCCAAGCCAAGCCTTGAAGGCACTGTTGTTGTTGCGGAGGTATTTTTTGATGTAGTCGGCTACAGTCTCCTTGTCAGTTGAAGCTTCGCCCACGCGCTGCAGAATCTTGTTGTCACCATAGGTGCTGGCAATATAGAAATCCTTGCCGTCATTGAAAGTCGCGCTGATGGAGAGACCTGTTGTGTTCTTTTCCTTCTGGTTATTCACATCGAAGGTGTTCTCTGTCACATACACGCTCTTGCCGTCCTCGGCCTTAGTGGTGATGTCTGCGGCTGCAGGAATTGCCTTGAATCCTGTGGTCTCACCATTGTCATAGTTCATATCCTCTGCCCAATAGGTACGCACCACGCCTTGGTGGATCTCAGAACCACTCAGGAAGCGGAACTTGGTGGTAGGTTTCACTGTTCCTTCTGCACCGTCTGCGGCATAGACGAGCCATTCATCCTTCATCTGGCGTGCATTGTAGTATGCCTTGTTCTCGTTGTTCACAGCCCACTTGATGGATGCCTTGGAGTATTTCACATTAGCATCAGCCTTAATGGCATCCTCATCGGCCATTGTAGCTGTCACAGTAATCTTGGCAGCTGCACGCTCCACATATGCCTCTCCGGCAGGCTCAGCCTGTGCCTTAGCCTCTGTGGCGAAAATCCTGCTTCTGTCCAACTTGGCCAGAGTAGTAATCTGGGCAGCGGTAGGAGCAACGGCTCCGCCAGTCTTGTCGCACACAGGTGCGTTGGTCATCACCAGATTGTCCGAAGTGCCCAACTCAGTCATCTCCAACTTGCTGAAGTCTGCAAAAGTTGTACCTACGGCCAATTCCACTCCATTGATATTGGTGGTCGAAGCCGGTGTGGTGCTGGCAGGAGACTGGGTTACCGTCACCATATTATTATGGTTCAGCACCACATAAGCAAAGAGATCGTCACCAGCGGATGGCTTGAGAAGTTCTGCAGTCACGATACCTTCGGTGGTGCACTGGCCATTGGTGTTAGTCTCAAAGTTAGTGACGTTCATGGGATAAGCAGCGATGAACTTGGCATCTGCCTCGCTGTTGCCGCCAAAGAGGAACAGGGTGGCATTGTTCACCTTGTACTCATCAGGACTGGGAGTACCATCGTCAAACTCGTCATTGGCACGTGTGCCTTTTGCTGTGGGGAGTCCGATAGTGAAGCCGACATAACCGGTTTCGCCGTCTGCAACCTCGCCAGCTGCAGGCTTCAACTCACTCTCGCTGGAGCAGCTTGCCAGAAAGGCAGCGGCCAGCATTGCAGAGAAAAAGATTTTCTTCATAATTAAAACTAAATAATAACGTTAATAAAAAACACATATTCTACATTTGGCATACCGACCGCATCCGTTTAACACACGCACACGGCATTCTGCAGCCCTGCTACTCCAGCAGAGCCTTGTTCTTCTGGGCCTCGGGCAGGGAACCTGCCTTTTCGAAGTGGCTGGCAGCAGACTCATAATTCCCCTTGAAGGCAGCGAGCACTCCACGAGCATTCTCTGCTTCGGGCAGGTTACCCGCCTTATTCAGCAAAGCGGCAGCCTCATCATAGCGCTTGGCCTTCAGCGCGGCCACTGCGGCATTGGTATTGGCCACAGGGTCGTCGGCATAGAAGCGCAGCGCAGTATGTATTGTAGCATCAAACTCCTCCGACCCCTCGGGATAGAGGCGAGCCACTCGGAACATCTGATTGAGGCTGAGCATCTGGGGCTGCTTCTTGATAATCTCGGCCAACTGTGTGTCGCTCATGGGACGCAAACGCGTATTGATGACAAACTTGGTGCAGCGCAGCAAGGGGAACCACACCGGCAGGATGGTAGAGCGATAAAGCCGAGCAAACACGGGAGAGGTTTTCAGTTCCCTCTCCTTGGCATCGTAATCGATGGGGCCATAAACCGGCCTGTCTATCAGTTTAAGCAGACTGGCACGCTGCTCCTCTGTGATATCGCGGCTCTCCTGAGTCATCTGGCGGAACTCTTCCCAGTTCTCGGGCACGGCACTGAACGTGCAACGTTCCTGTGGAAGCTGGTACCTTTGGGCGAGATAAGCAGCCAGAGACTTCGAACGGTTGGTGGCAAGGTAGTCATTGTGCATATAAGACGCCTCGGGCGATGCATATCCGCACACACTGATGGCAGCAATCTCTACATTGGGATCGCTCAGCGCATATCGTACACTGTCATCTATCACTTTCAGCTGCTGGCTGTTGTCTATCCTCTGACCATTGCGGCACTTGTACGGAGTGGCATGCAGTGTCACACTGTCAACCTCAAATTGCACTCTGGCTCTACCTTCGTGAGCCACCACAGGAAGTTCTGTCACCGGTGGGGTGACATAGGCAAGATACATGCGCGATACAGGATTCATATCCAATGTACCCAGAGGGTCAGTCTCCCCTCTGCCCAGGTCGAGTCCACAGCCGCAGGTATCCACACTCAGGCGAAGGCTGGCCTTTCCCTTGCGCATCCAGGATTCCTGGCTCACAGCGGCAAGATAGGACACCGACTGGCGG
>OQWM01000658.1_pt1 | contig 22541 bp, 17 predicted proteins | sample 1691531 | NCBI WGS metagenome assembly OQWM01 (sample SAMN03418257, study PRJEB22391) | human gut metagenome | biome: human-gut; feature: organic feature; material: feces | host: Homo sapiens | place: Tanzania | collected 2013-01
ATAGCGAAATAGGGCGACAAAGAGCCCGTATTGAGCGATAGCGAAATAGGGCGACCCCAAAAAAGAAGTGCGGGGCACGTTTGGGGCGATCGGGTGAAAAAAAGCACACGAGGGAGAAAAAGTAAGCTATAAGATGATGGTTGTGTTCTCTCGATGAATGATGAAGTGCGATGAGACGGATTTTTGCGACAATTATTGCCATTTGGGCGCTGTGTGGTTGCACGCCGATGCACGGCGGTGGGGCGCAAGTGGCGGCGCAGGAACAGCCCGATGTTGCTGGTGGGGCGCAAGTGGCGGCTGTAGCTGGCGTGGCTGGCGTGGCTGATTCGGGGGCTGAGGCAAGTGCGGCGGAGTTGGCGCGATTGGTGGCGCCGGTTTTTGGCAAGTCGTTGGCGGTGGGCGTGGCGCATGTCGAGGGTGTGAGGAATCCGAGTGCGGCGCAGGTGCTGTATTTGATGCGTGCAGCGCGGTATGCGGAGGCGGCCGAGGCGGCTTTGCGCGTCGATGGTGCGGCGATGCGATTTGTGGCGGTGAAGGCGCGTATTTTGGCACATCGGTGCACGGATGGCGGGTGCTGGGCGGAGTTTGACGATGCGTTTGTGGGCGAATTGGCGGCGGAGACGGGGTTAGACCGGGCTGCGGTGGCGGAGCTTTGCGAGCGTTGGCGCGTGCGCGGGCGGATTGAGGAGGCGAATTGGGGGGCGGCGATGGCGGGCATTGGGGCGCATGCTGGGGAGCGTGCGTGGCGTGGCGTCGTGTTGGCGCTCATCGGCAAGTTGATAGATGCTGCTTTTTTGGTCGATGGCGGTGAGATCGACTGGGATCGGCTTGGGAGACAGGTTTCGGAAGTGTCGGGGGGGAATGCGTTTGAGTCGGCGACGTTGGCGTATGCGGCGATGCGGATTGCGCAGAGGCGTGGCGACGAGCGGCGAGCGCGGGAGAAGGCAGACCAGATCGTATTGCGATACCCAGCGACGCAGATGGCGTTGTGGCCCGAGCTTGCATCGAGTGAGGATTTGGCGCGATATAGCCCGAAAGCGCGATATGGGCGGATTGGGCGGTTGATATCGCACTTCGACTACGACAATGCGCGGCGCGAATTGAAGGCGTTGTTGGAGGATGGCGCGACGCCGGCGGCACTGGCGGCAGAGGCGGAATGGGAGTATGCTCGCGTATCGCTGACGAATAGCGAGGATCCGGCGTTGAGTGGGCGGATTTATGAAAAGTATGCGCATGCGAAGGGGGCCAAGGGGGAGGATGCGACGTTTGGGATTGCGCGTTCGTTGTCGAGGCAGTTGAAGTACCGCGAGGCGATTGAGGCGTTGGAGGCTTACGATAGAAGGTATCCGCGAGGGAAATATGCGAAGCGTTCGTTGTATTTGCGCGGGTGGTATGCATTTGATTTGCGAGCGAATGACGAGGCGCGGCCGCTTTTGAAGGCGTATGCCGAGGCGACGAACGACACTTCGGTGTGGGGATTTTATGCGCAATCGTTTTTGCGCGATGGGGATTGGGCGGAGGCGATAAAGGCGTTTGATAAGCTGTATCGTGCGGGGAATCCGATAGTGCGCGGCAAGGCGATGTATTGGCAGGCTTATGCGCAGCATGCATTGGGCAATGACGACGAGGCTCGGCGTCTTTTTGCCGCTTTACACGAGCAGTATCCGTTGACGTGGTATGACGTGTTGGCGTTGGCGCGAGAAGATGCGTGGTTTGGAGCGAGTCGCGCGGAGGCGGTCGAGGCGATGTTTCGCGCCGAGAGCGATAAGGCGCCAAAGCGCGAGTTTTATCCGTTTGGCTATGGTTCGGCGGTGAAGCAAGTCCCCGAACGCCATGCCATTTATCGCGAAATCATGGGATATTTGTCGATTGACGAGGTGGAGACGGCGCGAGAGATTTATCTGAAGCACGAATCGTCGTTGTTGGGTTCGGTGTCGGCGGGGAATCGCGACGATTTTCGGCTCTATATGACGCACATGGTCGAATCGTATTATCGGGCGTGGCAAGACGTGGCTGGGTCGATTCGTGCGATGAGCGGGACGATTCCCGAGCGTTCGAATCCGCGGCATCGGATGGCGTATCCGCAGCCGTTTGCGCCGCTCGTCGAATCGCTGGCGCATCGCTATGGCGTGCCGAAGTACTTTATCTATGGGATAATGTTGCAGGAATCGAGGTTTCGGCCGTGGCAGGTATCGAGCGCCGATGCGATTGGGGCTTTGCAGATGATTCCGAAGACCGCGCGAGTTATCGCAGATGATTTGGGTTTAAAGTATGATCCCGATACATTTTTCGACCCGAAAGTCGGATTTGTGTATTCTGTGTATTACATGCAGATGCATCGTAAAATGTGGGGTGGGAATCTTGCGTTTACGGCGGGTAGCTATAATGGAGGACCGCATCGGATAGGTCCGTGGGCGCTTCGCGACAATGGCAAGACGCTCGACATCGTCGTCGATGAGTTTTCGTTTGACGAATCGCGGCATTATACGCGTAAAGTCGCCGAGCATGCCCTGCGCTTTGCGTATATGTATGCGACATCGGTAGAGGAATGGCGCGAGATGGTCGATGCGTTGTTTCCGGTCGTCGTGCCCGAGATAGAAGCGAGAGACGATTGGGGAATTTAAGCATCGATGGAGCGGTGGAACGATCGCTTGGAGGGATTTTGAGCTGGCTACGAGGATGTAGCGGATTGTGAGAAATGGGGGCTCTGTGGACATGATGAAGCTCGAGGAATATGGAGAACGGGCGAGAATGAGGCGGAACGGCGAGAATGAGGTGGAACGGGCGAGAATGAGGCGGAATGGGCGGGAATGAGGCGGAACGGGCGGGAATGAGGTGGAACGGGCGAGAATGAGGCGGAACGGGCGAGAATGAGGCGGAACGGGCGGGGTGATGGAAAAATAGAATAGATAGATCGTGCCAAAGAAAGGCATGTGTGGTATAATGGGCGGGTTTATTTGGGTTGTGATAATTCACGTAGATGTGAAACCTGGAGTTAATCGATGATCAAAATAAAGAGCATTGTGTTTTGCGCGCTATTGTTTGGCGCGTTGACTTGTGCATTGTTGTTCTTGGCAGAAACGACGGTAGTGCCGTCGGCGAATGAAATCGAAACGATGAATCAGCGGACGCAAGAGGCGGTTCGCAATCAGCTTTTGGGCGCAGAAGAGAGCCTAATACAGCAGTCGCAGTCGTTATCGCTCGATGCGAAGTTTGCGTCGGAGTTGGCGGAAGTTCGCGAGCGATTGCTTTCGGCGACGCCATCGGAATTGAAGCAGCAATCGAAGAATACGTGGAATGCAGGGGTATTTTCGAGCTTGCTCGACTGGCGCGAGAGCCGTGCCTCGACGATATCGCGGAATCTGAATCAAACGGGGCAAAATGCCGCGATTGGTTCGATGACGTCGCAAATGCCCACCGCCGACTGGTGGCACAAAGCGCCAAACCTCGCTTTGGCGTTTGCGACCGTACCGATGAAGAGTGGCGAGTTGTCGGCGACGCTCATCGCCAACGGCACGAAGGGGAAAGATTTACAAGGGGGTAAACGATATGACGAAGAAGTGGCGTCGTTGCGCCGTGTTATCGAGACGCAAAAGGCGGAATTCGATTTATTTGCTTGGGACGGCAAGATGTACTTCGCTCGCATTTCGCCGCTGTTCAAATCGGGGAATTTGATCGGTTTGAGCGTCGTCGGCATGGAGCTGTCGAACGATTTGTCGGATCGTCTCGAGAGCATGTTGCGAGATGAAATCAAGATTTTAGTCGTCTATTCGAGCCCGAAACTGGGGACGCCAGGGAAACGCGTCGTCTATGCATCGACGAGCGCGAATAAGGTCGCGGGCGACGATATCAAAAAAGTGCTCGATGGTAGCCGATTTAAGACATCGAGCGACGATGCGCCAAAGCGATTTGACGAAATCGCCGCCAATAAAGTTTATGAAAAAGTGAGCGGAAAAGGCGGCGATTACCAATTATCGCGCTTCGTATGGACGTGGAACGAAAACGCCCAAGCCGATATTTATACGTATGTCGATATCGACATGAGCAAAGCCGAGATACGCCGCATCGATAAGATCATCGTCATCGTGTGCCTCGTCGGATTTGTGTTGGCGCTGATCATCATCTTGGCGTCGATTAATTCGCTGCAGAATCGCATCCAATACATACGCAAGGGTTTTGCCGACGCCATGCGTTCGGGATCGCCGCTGGATTCGGAAGTTTTGTCGACGCTCATGGGCGAGAATGCCGATGTATTGGGCAACGTGAATGTGGTGCGCGAGACGGATCCGAACGAAGAGAATGCCGCCGAAGAGGATTGGTCGAATTTGATGGTCGATTTCGACGACGCCCAAAATGCCAAATCCGATAAGGAAATGACGAACGACGAAATCGAAAAGATGAAGCACGATAGCGATATGCAAGAGGCGCAGAAGCTGTTCGACGAATACATGAAGGCACGCCAAGAAAACGACATCGATACGCCGATGGATTTCGATTGCTTTATGCGACGTCTACACCGCAATGTGGTGAAGATCAAAGAGACGTATCACTGCGAAGAAGTCCACTTCGAAGTTCACGTGAGCGATGGCAACGTCTTATTGAAACCAAAAATCGTAAAAAAATGATAAACCTACCCAATAAGTAGGATATAAAGCCGCATCACTCGGGATGCGGCTTTTTTTTGTCGCCAGCGGATTCCCGTATTTGACCAATCATTCGAGAGATTGAGATTTATGATTGCACATTTACCCATACAACTCCAAAAAAAGCTGACGCGTCACGTTTCGCAGTGTTCGATAGCGTGGGAATTGATAGAACCGAACGACAAGATCATGGTCGCCTTTTCGGGCGGTAAAGATTCGATTTTGCTCATCCATTTGTTGGATTCGATACGCCGGATCGTGCCATTCGATTTCGAGATTGGCGTGTTTCATTTGAACCAATCGGCGCCCGATTTCCCAGCTAAAAAGGCACTCGAACAAATCGCTAGCGAAGGGTTTGAAGTATGGCACGAAGATTTGGAAACGGCATCGATATTGGCCGAGAAGATAGCTGCCGATGAATCGCCGTGCGGGTTGTGTTCGCGTCTTCGTCGAGGGATTATCTATACACAAGCGACGCAACGCGGTTACAACAAGATAGCCCTCGGGCATCATCGCGACGATGCGATCGAAACGTTTATGATGAATGCCCTCTTCAATGGGCAAATCAAGTCGATGCCTCCGAAGCTCGTCGCCGACAATGGGCATAACGTCATCATTCGACCGATGTTGTATGTCGCCGAAGAATGGCTGATCGAGGCGTCGCAGTATCTCGACGTCGCCGTGACAGAGCAGACATTTTGCACGCGTGGGCACAGCGGGCAACGATACGAAACGAAACAGCTACTCGCCGAGCTCGAAAGGCGGAATCCCAATGCAAAAGGCAGCCTCATGGCTGCCTTGCATCACGTCGTGAAGACGCATCTATTGGATAAAGGGATTTAGTGGGAATCCCGCCCTGCGGGCGGGATTGCTAATATTGGATAAAGGGATTTAATGGGAATCCCGCCCTACGGGCGGGAGTCTTAGATAAATCATAATCATCAATCCCGCACTACGGGCGGGAGTCTTAGATAAATCATAATCATCAATCCCGCCCTGCGGGCGGGATTGCTAGTAATTGACAAGGGGATTTTATGAATCCCTAATTGACGACGCTTTGGCATGTCGCCGAGCAACCGCTACCAGGCTGACCATTGAGTTCGCCAAGGTCGCATGCTTCGCCATTGTCTTTTTGTGTGGTGCCATCGCCACAACGCGGCCCCCAGGTGCAGTTCTTCTTGCAACCGTTATAGACGTTATCGTCGTTTTGATCGCCGAAGTCGCATTGTTCACCTTTGTTCGCTTGGACTTTTCCGTCGCCGCAGTAGGGGGTTTTGAAAGAGCAATCGGGGGCGCAACCCGGTTTTCCGTCTGTGCCATACTCGCCCGTATTGAGCGAATTTCCGTTCGCGTCGACGCCTAGGTCGCATGCTTCGCCGCGATAGGCTTGGACGATGCCATCGCCGCATTTGGCTAACTTGCAGTTGAGCGTGCATGCGGCATTATTGCCATTTGCCGCACCATTGTCGCATTCTTCGCCGAGTTCGGCTTGAACGATGCCATCGCCACATTTGGGCACTTTGCACGTATCGAGACATCCAAGTTCTTGAACTTTTTGATCGATGCTGGGTTGGAATTGGCATTTTCCATCTTTACAATCGCAATCTTCGTTCGGATCGAGCTTTCCATCGTTACAAGAGTCGTAACGACATTTGTCGTTACAATTGGGATCTTCTTTATACGATATGCCTTTTTGTTTGCATATATCTTTATATTTGTCTTGATTACACAAACTCCCAGTGTCGCAGACTTCACCAGGTTCGACGATGCCGTTTCCACAAACAGGTGCTTTTTTGCACGATTTACACCCCATGAATTCTTCTTCGGCTTGAGTCGGTTTGACTGGGTTGCCATTGACCATTTTGCCGATATCGCATTGCTCGGTCGAAGCGATAATGCCGTCGCCGCAAATCGATGCACACGAGGCCTTGCCCGTGTTGAGGAAGCCGGTCAGATAGAAATTGAAATTCGAGTTTCCAAATTGACGTTCTGCGTGGAACAATTTGATTTCGTATATACCGCCATCGTATAGTTCGAGAGCTCGATCGCATTTTTGAGTCGTCAGTTTACCATCGATTTCGACTTCGCAATCATCATATTTAATTTCACCTTCTTTTGGCAATTCTGAATGCATACCGCCTAAATCGACGAAGAGCTTGTTATTGATGAATACCCAAACGTCGTCGTCGCCACTAAACTTGAGTTTTGTTTTTTTACCTTCAATATATTTGTATTGGAAATACGTGCTCACTTCGCTCGTGAAGCCACCACCAGATTGTTTGTAGCCGTGACCATTAATTGGCGTAAACTCATTCCCTTGCTTCGGCGGATTAACGCCTCCGACATCGGTAGCACCTTTTGGTAAGTTTTTCCCTTCGAATCTATACGCTTTAGTATCTTTATTGGTGAGTTCCATTCTCAATGTATAGGGGAATGATTTATTGATACCAGTCACATCACGATACCAATACTTAAACATACCCGGGCAAGTATAATGACCTGTTAGTAATGCACCGGTTATGTCGCATTTGGAACTACTCCAATTACCCGTGTTATATGTTTTCTTCATGACGGGTTTGCCATCGGCATCGAGCTCATTTTCCAAGATGCCATAGCAACCACTACCACCGTATTGTTGGAAATCGGTAAAGCCATGATTTATCTGAATTGACCTTGATGGGTTATTCTTACAAATGGGGTCTTCTGCTTTGACTTTCTTGATAAAAGCTTCGTTCAAATAGCCATCGCCACCTTCTGAGCTATAGTCAGTACTATACCTAAAGTCGCGATAGACGACTGGGATGTCGATGTATTGCGGTAGCTCGCCGACGAATCCTTCACATTCAAATCCTGGTTCGATTTTGCAATCGGCCGAACATCCATCGCCAGAGATGAGATTGCCATCGTCGCATTCTTCGCCAGCCATCCACATGGTGATGCCATCGCCACAGATGGGTTTGCATTCATTATTGTAGCAATCATAAACGGCTTCTCGTTTGCACTTGGGATCGCAACCGTCGCCACCTTTTGTGTTGCCATCGTCGCATTCTTCGCCTACGTCGAGGAGTCCATCGCCACACTTGCCTTTAACGCAGTTCTTGCCATTGGCATCGCAACGATATCCCGGTTCAATGCGACACGTATTCGAGCAGCCCTTGCCTTTTCCATTGTCAGAGCCTAAGTCACACGTCTTATAGGTCGAGTACCCCGCGCCGGGATCGATCGTTCCCTTGCCGCATTCGTCTTTCTCGCAAGCGCCACCGCCTGATTTGCACTTATACCCTGGTTCGATTTTGCAATCGGCCGAACAGCCATTGCCACCGGCTTTTTTATCGCCGTTCTGATATGCGTCGTCGCATTCTTCGCCATATTGAACGATGCCATCGCCGCAGTAACCTTTCGTGCAATTTGTCTTCCCTTGTTTTGTGGTCGAACATGAATAGCCATTTTCTCGCCGACAACGCGCCGAGCAGCCGTCGCCGTCGAGCGTATTGCCATCGTCGCATTCTTCGTCGCCGGCGAGTATGCCATCGCCACAAGCCTTTGCGCGGCAAGGTTTTCCAGGCTCTGAGCAAATCCAGCCCGGATCGACGATGCCTTTCGTACATCCGTCGTTATCGTTCTTGTTTCCGTCGTCGCAATCTTCGAAATCTTTGTCGATTTTGCCGTTGCCATAGAGCACTTCGATGCGTTCGCAGTATTTAGATTTATCTTCGCAAAACTCTTTTGGGCATGGTGGGTTTGAATCTCGACACATCCAACCGGTTTCGACGCGACAGTTAAAGCAACCGTCGCCTTGTACGAAGTTTCCGTCGTCGCATTGTTCGCCCAAATGGGGTTCGAATAAGCCATTGCCACAGGTGAGTTTTTTGCAAGGCTGGCCTTCCTCTGGGCACGCCCAGCCCAATTCGACCGATTTACAATCGGCCGAGCAACCGTCGCCGTCGAGCGTATTGCCGTCGTCGCACGCTTCGCCCGAATTGATAACGCCATCGCCACAACGCCCAGCAAATTTGCAATCGGCTTGGCAATGGCCGTATTCCCCAGTTCCGCCAACGGGATTTCCATCATCGTCGACGACAGTTTTACCGCCATCGCCTTCGTCGCATTTTTCGCCGTGATCAGCTTGAACGATGCCATCGCCGCAATACGGCGTCAATTTGCATCCACCCTCGCGATATCCGGTGGCGGAGTTATATACCGAGAGCGTGCAATATGGCGACTTGTTATCTTTGTCCCATCCATAAGGCACGTCATCGCCTATGGGATTATCGCATTCTTCGCCGAGTTCGGGCTGTACGAGACCATCGCCGCATTCCTTGAGGTAACACACAGAGATAAAACCAGTTCCCAGTGTCTCACAGCGATAACCTGGTTCAATTTTGCATTCCGCCGAGCAGCCATCGGTATCGAATGTGTTTCCGTCGTCGCATTGTTCGTCGCCGACGATGAATGAATCGCCACAAATGGGCTTGCATGTACCGGTTGAGCAATCCCAGCCTTCTTCGATTTTGCATTCGGCCGAGCAACCGTCGCCGTCGTCGGTATTGCCGTCGTCACATTCTTCGTCGGTCGTCTTTTGCCCATCGCCGCAGACGGTTTCTTCGAGTTTGACGCACGGCCCACCTAGATTGGGGCAGGCATAGCCCGTTTCGACGACGAGGCAGTTTGCGGCGCAACCGTCGCCATTTTCGGTATTGCCGTCGTCGCAGACTTCGTCGCCTTCGACGACGCCGTCGCCACACGTTTCGGGCGCGGGCTTCAATACACATGTCCCCGACGAGCAATCCCAGCCATTTTCGACGGTACATTCGGAAGAGCATCCATCGCCATCGTCGGTATTGCCGTCGTCGCATTCTTCAGTACCTTGACGGGTGCCGTCGCCACAAACGATGGGCCCGGGGTTAGGTTTGGGATTAGGCGGCTCGGGATCGGTCGATTTTAACTCGCACGGCATGCCCTCTCGATAGCAGACGTAGCCGGGTTCGACATTGCATTCGGCAGAGCAACCGTCGCCAGAATTCGCATTTCCGTCGTCGCACGATTCGCCGTCTTCGACTAAACCGTTGCCACAGACGGGGCTTTGTTCGGACGGTAGCGGCGTTACGCCGCTACTGCCTTCGTCACAACCAAAGAAACCTGCACTCACCATGAGACAGGAGAGGAGCCAAATTCGCTTATTTTTCATCGATAACCTCGCAAAAGAAAAACAAAAAAAGCCAAGGCCACCGATAGTTATCATTTTTATCGAATGATATCAAACTGTGTATCGGCCCGCGGCATGCGGCGCGAGGATGGGAACGGGCTGAGATCTGGTATCGATATCGCATCTGTTCGTTGAAAAGAGGAACAAAACATTGTATACTAGGGGATGTTTGATTTGTCTTAGCTAACACAAATCGTTGACGAGAGGTACCGTATGCGCATGAGACATTTGCTAACATTTCTAATGGCGGCATCTTTAGCCGTTCCCGCTGTATCGTGTAGCGACGACGCAGGTTCGTCGTCGCAAGATGAAACCCCCGATAATCCCGATAATCCCAATCCCCCCGATCAACCCGACGATCCAGATTTGCCCGATGGTCCGATCGACGATCCGGTCATGCCCGAGGAGGGGTGGAAAACGATTCTCATCCCGAATATGGCAACCGACGTCGAAATCGCCAACACGGGCGTGTCGAAGTTATCGGTCATGGCGATTTCGATCGGAGAAGAGACGGCGGGCGAAGGCGTCGTCGGCGAATTGATTCGATGGGGAATCGAGACGAATCGCGAATCGCTGTCGCTTGGATCGTCGTCGTCGCAGACGCGAGAAGGAGGCGTTGCCTCGGTCTCCATACGCGGGCTCGGAATCCCCAACGACGTGACAGTCGTCGCACAAAGTCAAAACGCCCCCAAAAACGTACGATTTAACGTCAAAGTGAGCGATTTGCCCGTTGGGAATCTCGCCGTTAAGGCAAACTACAACGGGCTCGCTCCTGTCGAGAATTACAGCATACACATCTACGACTCGAAAGATTTTTACTGTGGCTATTACGATCCGAAAGTCGGCGTCACCGCCGATGCATTGTTCCCTCCGGTCGATGAGTCATTTGCCGAGTTCAAGGGTCTATCGCCGACGCAGAATTATACGATCGTCGTCAATGGCTATAGTGCGCAAGGGGCTAAAGTTGCATCGGGTTGCCTCGATTCGGGCACGCAAGTCTTCGAAAATCAAACGACAAACGTCAACGTCTACCTCGATACGATCGATTTATCGCTCAATACGACGTTTAGAGCGCGTAGTTATTTCGATTTGGGAGACGTCGCCAACGCGTTGGGAACGGTGGGGCAATTCGTCAAATATGTGACTGATTTTGCCGATAATCCCACGCAAGTCTTATACGATTTGTTGTTCGATCTTATCAAAGATGCGATTGGTGGCCCCATCCCTGGTGGGATAGATGCCGTTCTCAAAGCCACAGGTCTAAAAGATAAGCTATTCAATTACCTCAATGGTTTATTGATACAAAATAAGACGGTCTGCCAAGTTGGCAATTTTGCGTGCCAAATCCGCAACATCATTCGCACGATGGAATTCATGGGCGACCTCGAAATACAAAGAGCTGGGCAAGTCGAGCTCAGAGGTCACAATGCTTATGACGGATTAGCCGTATATTGGCGCGGTGGTTGCGAGACCGACAGCCAAGGCAATTACGTCGATCCGACGTGTGGGCGTTATCCGCTATCGACAAAACAACTCGATCTCCCCGAAGACATCTATTTCCTCGAAGGCACGTGGTCGGGATCGATTGCCAACGGCTACGACAAGATTTCGATCGAGTCGCACCAGCTCAATCTCGAATACGGCAAAATCGCCGTCTTCCTCATCAATAACGTCGTCTTGCCGAAGTTGGCGGGTGGCGCCAAGAACTTCCCCGATGCCATCGCCTATTGGATCAATTGTAATGCCGTCGGCCAATGGTTGTCGAAGACTTTGACGACTTGTATTGGGTATCGGAAAGACAATGGCACATGCATCGGATATGAGCTCGTCGTTAAGCCTGCTCAAGCCACGGGTTGGTGTAAGTCAGCCTCCAATACACTTGGATCGGCGCTCGGATTTTTGACGGCAATGGGCGAGCTCCAAAAAGCCAATTCGAATGTCGAAATCAGCGGAACGGCGCTCGTCATCGATACGAATGCCGACAACGTCGTCGACGACATCCATTCGGGGCGTTGGTCGGGGAGCATGACGATCAATACATCGGATGATGCAGGCAATCCGGTGACGACGACGACAGCTGTTCGCGGCATTTGGAGCGCCTATAACGCCGAAAACGTCAAGACGGGCGAAGGCGAAGATGAAATTTATTGCTCGACGCCGAAATCGGGCAAAGATTCTGCCGATCAAGTGTGTGGATACCCGACAATCGACATCAATTCGCTCGTCTCTTCGAACATGTGCAAGAAGTACATTGAGTGCTCGAAGTAAGGGGGACACGGCGGGCGTTTGATGACGTGAAGCGGATCAAATGGATATTTATCGATGAATGCAGTGCAACGATTAAAAGACGCCAATATGCGAACGACGCAAAATCGCATTGCGATATTAGAGCTCATCGAAGAACACGATGAGCCGATGTCGCATGCCGAAATCCTCGGTTTGCTCGATGATTCTTTCGATCGCGTCACGCTCTATCGCATTCTCGATGCGTTTGTCGAAAAACGGCTCATTCACCGCGTGCAAGGGACCGATGGGACATGGCGATTTTGCTCGCACGATATCGATGCCGAAAGTTGCCCCGGTGGGCATGCCCATTTTTTATGCGATGTATGCGGCAAAATGACTTGTCTCCCGCAAATCCCCATGCCGCACGTCACCTTAGACGAATGCTATATCGTCAACAAAAAGCAGTTTCTGATAACGGGCATTTGCCCGTCGTGCAGGGTAGAAACATAAGAATTCGAGCACTTTATCGGCGACAAAAAGCAGTTTCTGATGACGGGCATTTGCCCGTCGTGCAGGGCAGAAACCTAGAAAACGAGCACTTTATCGACGCCGTATTTATCGATGAGTCCGTCGATGTATTTGAGCGCATCGCGACGGCGTTCTTTGAACCGTTCATAGCTCTTGAGCTCTTCTTTCGTCGGATTGGGGATGAGCCGAGCGAGTAGGTCGTCGGGATCGAGAAGTCGAAGGTTCTCGACGAGGGCGCGGCTGAATGTTTGGACTGAATGCAAACGCTTGACGACGCGCGGCGCGTGCCAAGGTGGAAATGCCGCGCCGTTATCGATGGCAACGATACCGCCAGGCTGGAAATGGCAATTTGCACCGTAATTCGACTGTGCGCCACTGTATCGATCCCAATTATTCGTCAAATAGTCGATGAGCGTGAGATCGGAGAGTTGTTGCATGAAATCGCGCGTCGTCATATCGCCCGCATAGCCCAACAGTTTGCGCACTGTCGTGACAGAGCTCTCGCGCCCGCCTGCCAACGCGTTTTTAAACACCGTCGCGAGATCGGGATAATTCGTCGTATTCGGGCGCTCGTAGATAGTCCATGCCGAGGTCACTTCGATGGGGAACCCGACGAAATCGGGGATCCATTCCTTATAGGCGGCATAGAGATATTGGACGCCATCTTCTCTTGCCCAAATCAAATGTTCGAATTTTGAACGATAAGCGGCATTTTTTTTCGAATCCGATGCAACATATAAGCGGTTGAAATCGGCTTTTGACCAACGCACTGGGCGCGTCACGGGCGTATAGAAACTGCAACCGACGATTTGGCACAAGCGATAATAGGCGATTTCTGAGCGATACATCGTCTGTCGCAAGTCTTGATCGGGCTTAATCGCCGCCTTTGCCGATTCATCGGCTATATCGACGTATTTGAACGATACAGTCGATCCGCCGCCGAGTGCCGAAATCGAATTCGTCTCGCTCGGCATGACTGTCTCGTATAGGGTTTCAGTAAGCATGGGGTCTGCATCGACATAGGCCCAAAATTCCGAAATGTTCCCCTCTCCAGAGCGCAAATTTTCGAGCATGATTCGACGCGCACACGCAAAATCGCCATTTGCTGCACATTGCTGCGCAGGCGTCATCGGTGCGGGCGCGGGCTCGATCGCCTGCTCGGGTTCGGGGTCGGGTTCGATCTCGGGCTCGATTTCGGGTTCGGCGACGAGCTCGGGATCGCCAACAGTCTCTGAATCGCCAGCCAAGCCCGATTCTAGGGCGAGTTCTGTCGTCGTCGCCGATTGATCGATATCTTGGCCGCTAGGCGCGGCGATTTGGTCTGCCGGAGTGCCACTGGCATTATCTTCGATCTCGGGTCGGCTATGGTCGAGCGCCGAAGTCGTGGGCGCATCGGGATGCAAAGCCGAACCCGTTCCCGAGCTGGCACATCCAAGAGAACCCAACGATAACGAAATAAAAATCGATGCTAATGTAAAATATCGCGATGTCATTCGATGTTCTTTATTAAAAACTGAATTTTATCAATATCTTCTCACATATACCTATCACATACACCTATCGGCTAGATCGCCCGAGACTTCTGCCTTTTCGACGTCGACGACGGCAAAAACGCCGTCTTTGAAGGCGTAGCGCTTCGATATCTTGCCCGTTTGCGCCGAAATGACCGAGAAATATCCATCGCCCGAGCAATAAATCGAATCGCCCGAAACGGCGCATTTATCGAATCTCTCGGCGACTTCGCTCCAAACCGATCCATTTTTATAGTCGACGATGGCCAAGCGATTGTCTTGCAAAACGACGGGATAATTGCCCCAGAATGCGATGTCGTGAACCTTCTGATATAACTTCGCAAAGGCGATGAATCCCTTCTTGTCGACGGTATTGACGAAATAAAAATCGCCATTCTCATCGATCACGCTAATATAATTCGAAGACGGCGAAATCGCTACCGCCGTAATCGGCGTATTTGTACGCGCTTGAACGGCGAGTTTCCCTGGGGCATTGACCGTATCGAGATGATAGATAAGACCGACTTTGCCCGAATCGGGATCGTCGGCGGCGACGGCGATATTGCCATCTTTGCCCAAAGCCATGGCGCGAACGACGCCCGGATATCGCAGCGAGTGATCGGGGCTTTGGCGATTCATAAAATCTTGAACCGTTTCGCCCGTCGATACGCCAGCAAATCGCTCGCGGGTATTCCACACATTATAGCGTGCATCGGCGGTTTGAATGGCGAGTTGTTCGAAATCGAGGGAATACCAGACGTGGTCGATCGAGGCATCGCCTTGGAGTTTGAACAATTCGAGCCCCGTGGCGACGTCTTCGACCATGACGCTATCGTGCGTTCGGTGAATGACGATATTCGAAAAAGGCATGAGCGTATAATGGCGCGCTTCGTCGGGGAGATCGCGAAGTTTCGCCGGCGATCCATCGGTTCCGATTTGGAAGAGCGATTTATCGGCCGTCAAGACGCCAATCGTGCCATCGACATTGCGCACGAATTCAACGATATCGCTACGGCATTCGCGTTTGACACCGATCGCGGCGACCTCGTCGGCTTTAGACTCGACAACGACCGCGCCATTGACTTTTGCCGCCTGTGCATCGGCAGCGGTCGCCGCACCGTCGGTTGAACCGCTTGTGGCACACCCGAAACTCGCTGCCATCGCCGCGATGGCACAAACGATGCCAAATTGCATTTTCTTTGCTCTTCTCAATTCTTTTTCGAATAACATTCCAAATTCTCCAAACGCACCAATAAATCTTCGAAACGACGCACTAAAGCGCAGATTTCTTCGCAAAGCACGTAGCCATAACAAGCGATAGCGAGCGATGACAAACGATAAAAGCCATATCAAACGATAAAAGCCATATCAAACGATATCATACGCCAGCAAGCCATATCGACGACACGTGCCACTACAAAATCGCGCAACAAAACGGCGCACTATTCTACCACGCCTATCGATCATATCGTTAGATCTTTTTCCGTTTCCGGTCACGGCCTTCTACCCAGATCATCCGATTCCACTTTGCCCCACTCTCCCTGATTCCACTTCGTCCCACTCCCCAGATTCCACTCCGCTCGCATCCAACCTCACATCTCCACCGCTCCACCGCGCCAGCGATCCACAAACCGCCCACGTCAACCGGCTATCCGTTCGATCATCGCCATCCGACGCCATCGCCGTGGCCCAAAAACCAAAAAGGCACATGTAGTTATACATCTCATCTATTCACACCTCGCCACACAAATTCATACATTGAACCGAAATATGACAATCGCAAATGCCCGAAACAGCCCACTCAATCGCCGTTTTATGTAAAAAATGACATTTCAAAAAAAATCAGAAAAAATCAGAAAAAAACGAAAAAATGTATTGTTCAAACTCTATTTGGGTGTTAAAGTGACTTTTTGCTTTTTGAAGCAAATGTTTTTTGTTTTCTTTTTTTTTTTGCAGAGAGATGTTGCAATGACAGATTTGACAGCGCCTAAGAAGCAGATCAGCATTTGGTGGTTTGCGTTTGGGTATTTCGCAGTTTACGTTCCGTATTCGTTCTTTACGAAAGTCTTGACCAAGGGCTTGTGGGCCGACCCCGATGCAGGCAAATTGGTGAGCGATTGGACCGTTTCGAGTGGTGAAATTTTGCCCCCGACGATCATGGCCTCGATCATCGTCATGTTGTGCTTTATCAGCATCATCGGTTGGTGGAAATACGCCACGCAGTGGAAACTCAATCTCGGATCGAAGAGCATTTCATTGCCACGTCCTCGCATTTGGACATTGCTCTCGGGTATTTGTACGGGTTTCGTCGTCGTCACGACGACGTTGGCATATACTATCGACGGCGTTTCGATCGTCTTCGCCATGTTGCTAATGCGAGGCGGTATGCTCATCATGTCGCCAATCGTCGACACGATATTTAAACGCCACGTGCGCTGGTTCTCGTGGGCAGCTCTTGCCTGCTCTGTGGCCTCGCTCCTCGTTTCGAACTTCTGGCCATACGCTTTCGAAGGCGCCACATTCGGCGAAAAAGCCCTCATCAACACGATGCTCGCCATCGACCTCGTCGTCTACCTCGCCTCGTACTTCTTCCGTCTTTCGTTCATGTCGAAACTCGCCAAGAGCGAAAACGACGACGACACAAAACGCTTCTTCGTCGAAGAACAAATGGTCGGCACGCCGTCCGTCCTCCTCATCCTCTTCATCGCGCAATTCTTTGCCCCCAAGCAGGCGACAACCGGCTTCGGTCAATTGTTAATCGACATCCACAACGGCTTCTTCACGTTCTGGCAACACCCGACGCAAATCATCGTCACCGCCATGTTCATTGGCTTCTTCTCGCAGTTTAACGGCGTGTTTGGCGGCCTCATCCTCCTCGACAAATCCGAAAACGCCTTCGCCGTCCCCGTCAACCGTTGCTCGTCGATCTTGGCAGGCGTCACCGCAACTATCGCCCTAGCCGTCTTCTTCGACGGCTACAAATTGCCCGGCGTGGGTGAATTCGTCGGCGCTGCCTTCATCGTAGGCGCCATTCTCTTCCTCACCCTGCCGAAGATGTTCCAAAAACTCAATGCGAAAAAAGCGGCCAACGCCCCCACCGACTACGATGTCATCGACAAGACCGACGCAGCCAGCACCGAAGATGCCGAAACGAGCGACAACGCCGAGACCGCCGAAAAGTCCGACAGCGACAAAGAAGCCAAAGAAGAAAACATCGTCGAATAATCTTCTAACAGCTTAATCATTTGCGAAATTTCATTCGCATCCCATACGAGAGGCACTTCACCACGATGTGCCTCTTTTTTTGTTTTTGGCGCTCCGCTTGTCGCCCTATTTCGCTATCGCTCAATACGGGCTTTTGGCGCCCTATTTCGCCCTTTGGGCTCAATACGGGCTTTGGCTACGCTATTGCCCCATTCGGGGCAATACGCTCCGCTTATCGCCCTATTTCGCCCAATGGGCTCAATACGGGCTCTTTGTCATCCCGGGGTTGCGCTCCGCTTACCCCGGGCTGTATTCTGGCGCCCTTTCAGGGCGCTCTATTCCCCCATTGCCAAATTATCACATCTGCCGTAGACAGTTGTCAGAACTACCGCATTTACTTTTTCCGATGAAACATCATGGCGGGGGATATATTATTGATGCGATTTTCGTGGCAATCGTGCATAATGAAAAAGGCTCAACGATGAACTGCTATGAGGAAATCTGTTATAAGGAAATCGCCATGAACGAAAAAAGTCGGCAATCAAAATCGCACATATTCTACCGCTTCACAGTCGCGGCGATTGGGCTTGCGCTAGCTATCGCCTTGCCTAGCTGTAAACGCGACGCGCCCACTGTTCACGACTCCAGCGATCGGCAAATCGAAGCCCAAGCTCCATCGGAAACGACAAAACACGACGATAATCGAAGAGAAGACACCGACGAAAACGCCAAAAATACCACCGATGCCGCAAATCAAGGCGACATCTATACGCCCTCTAAAGAAAAAGAAGGCGAAATTTTTAATCGCCTCAAACAATCTAATCACCTCAAACCGGGGCTATCGTTCATTGCCGATGCCCCGACCGTGATCGAAGCTAATCCCAACGCCGGCATCGATAAACCGACGAAATGCCTCACCTACCGCATTGGCGAGGATCATGAAGATCGATTCGTTACACTGGAATTCGTCCACTACTGCCCCGAGTTGGATAAGCTCTTCGAGTACGATCCCATCACCGACGATTATTTTGAAATCGTCGCGCAATAACTCATACTTAGTGGTGCCCCTCGGGGGCGCCAAAAACAAATACTCTATTTGACATCGAAAACGTCGACACTCGCCGATGCCGAATTTAATACAACCATTTTCTTATTTGTTGAATTATATTCGGCATCGATCGGCATCTTGACGTCGCCTTCAGGCGCCAATGCAAATACATGCGACGCATTCCCCTTCTTCCAACGCACCGCATTCTTCGCACTGTCGAACAAAAATAACGCCTCTTCAACGACAATCGGCTTAATGAGCGTCGTATAATCGCCCCCCGATAACGCAATCGTCTTCAAATTCTGATCTTTCGACGCCATGTCGAATAATTCCGACATCGCTATCGCATGATATTGCGGTTGCATGGCGTCGCCGACGTAAAACATCTCTTTCGACCACGCCATGCCCCCAAGACTGGCGTTTTCGACGCATACGCTCTTTGGCGAATATTCTTCGTCCTTTTTGACGAAATCCGAAAGTTTCCACACGTCGAGACACGATCTCTCGGGCAATTTCTCGACCGAAAAATCAGCACCATACGAAATCACGCCGGCATCGACCACGACGATATAGGCGTCGTCGCCATATTCGACGACGCGAACAAATACCGGATTCTGCGCCGACGTTTTGCGCTCCACAAGTCCCCCATCCGACGATATCGACAAAATCGACCCACCAGTCTTTGAACTGTCGGTGTAATCGTATTCACTGTCGGCAACGATCGTATAGCCATCGTAAAACACGACATCGGTCGGTGCGACAATGTGCTCTTCCGATAAAACTAAACTCTTCTGCTTCCCCTCTCGATCAAAACGCAATACTTGCTTTATTTTCTGCGTCGTCACCCAAATATTGTCGCCATTCGCATAGACCGAATAAGGTCCCGCATTTTGCCCCAAATCGATAAAGTTCTTGTCGACGACATAACGCTCCAAATCTACCCGATGAATGGCGTTATTCGAATAATCGACGATATATGCATGCTCGCCCGCGATCGATAAATCACTCGGATACGATCCCAATCCACCAATTTCTTTCACGCCAACTATCGGCAACGATGCCCGTACGTCATCACTCAAGTTGCCAAATAAATACGCCCCCTCGATATCGCCTTGAACTTCGCCCGAATCATCGCAACCCAATAACGCTACGCCACACAAACCTAGCCCAATGCTCAAACCCACCATTCGACGCAATTTCTGCATCAATATCGACCGATTATTCTTCGCCATAAAAGCCTCCAAAAAACGCGCATAGACGACGAATCAACTTCGAGCCAAATGCGCGTTTGAACAAATCATTGAATTCGAGAAACCCGAAACAATGAACGATAAAATTTAGAAAAATGTCGTTTCAATCGAAAAAAATTCATTCAATCACACTACCTGCCGCATTGACAGCAACTCGAATCATGCGTTCGACGCCCATCTGAATCGTCTCTTCGTCGGCTCGTTTCGCTCCAAAAACTTGATCCGAAACCGTCATCATCGCCGCCGCACGAATGCCATGCGTCGCCGCCATCGCCAAAACCGTCGCAGCCTCCATCTCGACCGCGCAAATTCCCAGCTTCGACAAACGACGATACGTCTCTTCGTCGTGCCCATAAAAGCGATCGAGACTCGCCACTTTCCCCATGTGAAACGGGATCTTCTGCGATAACGCCTCATCATGCGCCGATCGCAAAAAATCAAAATCTGACGTCGCCGCAAATCCCAACTTCGATATCGTCGTCTGCCTCATGTAATCATCGACGATCTCTTTCGATGTCCCATCTGACATACACGCCGCCGTCACGATCAATAAATCCCCAGGATTCATGCTCGGATCGAGCGCGCCACACGTTCCTATTCGAATGAAAAATCTCGCCCCCAACGCGATCAATTCCTCACAAACGATCGCCGCCGACGGGCCGCCCATCCCCGTCGTCTGAATGCTCACCGGAACACCGCCGACAAGCCCCGTATAGCCCAACATCTGGCGATACGACGTCGTACATATAGCCCCCTCAAACACATTCTCCGCAATCCACTTCGCGCGATTCGGATCACCTGGCAAAAAAACTATCGGCGCAACGTTCTGCTCACATCTCACATGTATCGGCATGACAAATCCTCCTCTCTTCGCGTCACACGACTCTCCCCTCTTACATCATTTTCTAAGTACATTCGGATGCACCATTCCAGCACCACTTACTGTTATCCATCCCGTATTTTTACATAAACTACATCCACTTCCCTTACAATTAAAACATGATATATCAGTTTCTACAGATGGCTCAGTAAATTGATAATAACTAGGATGGAAACGAGTCTCAACATCATTACCAAATAGTTTCTTAGCAATAACATCAAATGTTCCCTTAAGGTCAGATAAACTTACCTTTTCATCTATTAAAAGCCCCTCTATTTGCATAAATTGATGTGAATGAGTTGCATCATCATCATCTCTTCTGTATGTTTTACCAGGACATATCATTCTAATTGGTTTTTCTCCCTTGTTAGCAAGCATAACGCGAGCTTGTACAGGAGATGTTTGGCTTCTTAAAAGCAGCTTATCATCTTCAACGTAAAAAGTATCTTGAGCATCACGTGCCGGATGATTTTTAGGAATGTTTAAAAGTTCAAAGTTATAGTGATCTTCTTCTATTTCAGGACCATCTACAACATCATATCCCATACTCATAAGTAAGTCTTCTACTTCTTCTATTATTCTTTCTAGAATATTAGCTGATCCACTAGGAACTTTAGTTCCAGGAAGTGTAATATCTATTTTTTCACTTTCCAATTTTTTATTTAAAGCTTCTTTTTCTAAAAACCAATCTAATTCTTTAATTTCGCTTTCTTGCGCTTGAGCCATAAAACTAGAATCTTTTAATTCTCCTAAGAAAAAAATAACATCTTTTACCACATTTTCCTTTGGACAATAGGTAGAAATTTTCCTGAATCTTGTATCTAACGTAACCTCAAGATTTATATATAGTTGATATGGCAAAAAATATCTTTAAATATTTTATTTTATCTGTTGTTTGTTGTTTTGCTTCTTATTTTGTATGGATTGTTTTAGGTACACATGTTTATACGACGATTCTGCAAATTTTGGTGGCAATTGTATTATATGGAATCTTATTGTTTGTGGTAAAGGACAAACAAGTGTTACAGATTTTAAATTCAAAAAGTGTTTTAAAATAATCATATGTAATATGATTCAAATTCTTGTATAATAGAATGAGTAGGATTTTAGTGGAGGTTAGTATGAAAAATATTGCACTAATTATAGCTGGTGGAGTAGGGGCTCGTATGGGTCAGGATATCCCCAAACAATTTATTAATGTTTATGATAAACCCGTATTAGTTTATACTATGGAGGCTTTTCAAAAACATCCAGACATTGATGGAATTGAAGTTGTATGTTTAGAGGGTTGGCATGAAATTCTAAAGGCATATGCTAGACAGTTTGGCATCGCAAAATTAGAGGGTGTTGTGAATGGTGGTAAAAATGGGCAGGATTCAATCCGTAATGGTTTATTGGATATTCAGTCAAGACATCCAGAAGATGATACGATCGTATTGGTTCATGATGCGATTCGTCCAATGTTAAGTCAGGAAATCATTAGCGAAAACATTCGTGTTTGTAGAGAAAAAGGGAATGCGATTACAGTTGTTCCATGTACAGCTGCTATGTTGAAAACATATGACTCAGAATGTTCGGAAGAACAGGTTCCTAGAGATAATTTGAAGATTACGCAAACACCTCAAACATTCTTCTTAAATGAAATTGTTGAAACACATAAAGAAGCTTTAGAAAAGGGTATCACGAATTCGGTTGCTTCTTGTACTTTATATATTGAATTAGGTAAGAAATTATTCTTGGCTAAGGGTTCAGAAAAGAATTTGAAATTAACAACGGCTGAGGATATTGAAATTTTCAAGGCTTTATTGAAGTCTAAGAAAGATGAGTGGATGCATTAATGTCTTATGTAGATGGAGTTAGTCGTATCGCAAATCAGTTGAAAGTAAAAGAAGGGAATATTCTTGTTACTGGAGCTACTGGATTAATTGGTTCTTATTTAATTGATACATTGTTGTATGCGAATGCGCCAATGTTATTATAGTATGGAGTCTGTGTTAAATCTTTTACATAAGTATCTACTGTTTTTCCGGATGGATTCACAGATC
>OQWM01000661.1_pt1 | contig 22464 bp, 26 predicted proteins | sample 1691531 | NCBI WGS metagenome assembly OQWM01 (sample SAMN03418257, study PRJEB22391) | human gut metagenome | biome: human-gut; feature: organic feature; material: feces | host: Homo sapiens | place: Tanzania | collected 2013-01
TCAAGTATGGCGGTAAATAGCCGTCCTTTTTCAGCATCTGACACCTGTTCCGGAATAACCATAATCCGAACCTCTCGGCCCGCCTGGATTGCATAGGATTTCTCAACTCCCTTAAACGAATTGGTAATCTCCTCCAAATGCTTCAGACGATTCGTGTACGCTTCGAGAGTTTCTCTTCTCGCACCTGGTCTTGCTGCAGAAATTGTATCTGCGGCCTGAACGATGCATGCAATTAAAGAGGTTGGTTCTACATCGCCATGGTGGGATTCCACAGCATTGATAACGATCGGGGACTCTTTGTATTTCTTACAAAGTTCCGATCCGAGCTGTACATGGGAACCTTCCATCTCATGGTCAACGGCCTTGCCGAGGTCATGCAGGCGGGTCGTGAAATTCGCGTTATGGTCGTTCCCGAGATGGTCGACGAGGCTGCCGCCGTTGTTTTGGCGCATGATATCGCGAAGCAGATCGAGGACGAGATGGAGTATCCCGGTCAGGTTCGCGTTGTTGTGATTCGCGAGTCCCGAGCTGTCGGCGTGGCTAAGTAGCAACGCATGGGGTCGGCCGATACAGACCTTCTAGGATTTGTCGCCTCAATGGGTGGCGAGCGTAGCCTTCGCGTCGAGGAGAATCTCGGCGAGGGCTACGTTCGCCTTCGTGTTGCCGAGGCCGAGAGGCGCCAGGCGAAACACGATATCCGTTGTATCGAGGATGTCGTCATCGAAATGCTGAGAAACTCGCGCGATGCGGGCGCGAAGCATATTTATGTCGCCACCTCACGTGAGGGCGATCTCCGTACGCTTGTGATACTCGACGATGGCTCGGGAATCCCCGATGATATGCAAACCCGCGTATTTGAGGCCCGCGTCACGTCAAAACTCGAGAGCGTGCATATGGATCGCTGGGGTGTACATGGCAGGGGCATGGCACTCTATTCAGTTAAGGAAAACGCTCTTTCCGCCGAGGTTGTTTCAAGCGGCGTGGGCAAAGGCAGCTCCATTCGAGTAACAACAAGTGCCTCCGCCCTTTCGGAAAGAGCCGACCAGTCCACCTGGCCCTCCACGACCGTTGACGAGAATGGGCAGCTTATTTGCGAGCGTGGACCGCACAACATCATTCGGACCTGCTGTGAGTTCGCCATCGAGGAACGCGCGGTTTGCGAGGTCTATATTGGATCTCCCGCTGAAATCGCCGCGACGGCTCGCGCCAAGGCGACAAAAACGGTTGAAGCTTCGGATCTCATGTTCCTCGACGACCTATCTGAGCTTCCTGTTCTCGAGAGACTTCGTGTTGCGGCGGACGCCTCCGAACTCAAGCGCGTGAGCGAGAGCCTTGGACTCGATATGAGCGAGAGAACCGCGCACAGAATCGTTTCTGGCCAAGTGAAGCCTCAGCGCAGCGTGATAGCAAGGCTTACGCATCGCGCTGGTCCAAAGGCTCCGAAAGACGTGGATATTACGCGCGACCATAGAGGCCTTAGGCTATCCAAAGAAGACTGTGCGGATTTCTCAAGGGTTATGGAACGAGGTTTTGCTGAACTGGCGGAGAAGTACTATCTCCAGCTGACCGACGCCCCTAAAGTTAGGGTTGGAAAAGGCAAAATCACCGTAACCTTTGATTTGGAGCAATCCGACTGATTTTTACGGGGCCCCGCTCTTTCCAAACATGCGTTTTACCAGTAGAATATGCCCAGCTAAACGCAGCCTGATTACATAACAACGATAAAAAACGCACCAGGAGCGCACCACATGGACTACCTGAAGGTTTCCAGCAAGTCATCGCCGGCATCGGTTGCCGGCGCAATCGCCGGTCTCGTAAAGGACGGCGAACCTGTCAATATCCAGTGTGTTGGCGCGGGCGCCGTAAATCAGGCAATTAAGGCTGTCGCCATTGCCAGGGGGTTCCTGATCCCTACGGGACTTGACATATCCTGTGCACCGACTTTCTCAGATATATCCATAGGCGGCGAAAGCAGGACCGCAATTCGCCTTGCCGTTTACGTACATCGCATCCAGGCTCCCGGCGTTTCCGCCGGATCGGCCGCAAACTTCGCTTCCTAGGAACGATTAATGAATTCTCTTGTTGGTAAGACCTATTACGTAAAGACCTTCGGCTGCCAGATGAATCTCCACGATTCCGAGCGCGTTGAGGGTCTTCTCGAGCAGAACGGCTGCATTTGCGTACCCGAGCCTGAGCAGGCGGATATCGTCGTCTTCATGACGTGCTGTGTCCGAGAGAACGCCGACCAGCGCCTCTATGGACAAGCATCGGCGATGGTAAGTGCTCCGAAGCCCCCGTGTGGAAAACGCGTCGTTGCCATCGGAGGCTGCATTGCCCAGCGTGATGGTGAGAAGATCCGCGAGCATATTCCTGCCGCAGATGTAGTTTTCGGAACGAGCGCGCTTGCCAGCCTGCCCGGGCTTCTTGAGGAGGCTTTTGCCGATACCGGGAAGAACGTAGAGGTCGATACCCTTAAGGAAGGCCGTGGTTTTTCCTGCGACCTACCCAGCCGCCGCGCGCAGAAGTTCCATGCATGGGTTCCCATCATGACGGGATGCAACAATTTCTGCACATACTGCATCGTTCCGTATGTCCGCGGGCGCGAGAAAAGCCGCACCATTGAGGCAGTAGTGGGGGAGTGCGAGAAGCTTGTGGCCGACGGCGTGCGAGAGATCACGCTTCTTGGGCAGAACGTCAATTCGTACGGTCGAAACATCTACGGTGAGCCTAAGTTTGCCGAGCTGCTTCGCAAAGTCGCTGCCACGGGAATCGAGCGGGTTCGCTTCACCTCTTCGAATCCCCACGACCTTACTGACGAAACTATTTCTGCGATGGCGGAGCTTCCTTGCGTTATGCCGCACCTTCACCTTGCCGTACAGAGCGGCTCCACACGCGTTCTCAAGGCAATGAACCGTAAGTACACGCGTGAGCAATATCTCGAGCTTGTCGGGCGCCTGAAGGCTGCTATGCCTGATCTCGCCCTATCCACTGACATCATCGTCGGATTTCCGGGCGAAACCGAAGAGGACTTCGAAGAGACGCTTTCGCTCGTTAAAGAAGCCGCTTTCTCAAGCGCCTATACCTTCATCTATTCACCTCGCCCCGGTACCCCTGCGGCAAAGATCGCCGACGACACTCCGCACGAGGTCATTCAAAACCGTTTCGATCGTCTTGCTGATTTGGTGGCTCAGCAAGCTCACGACGCGAATCAGGGCGACCTAGGCAAAGCTGTCTCGGTTCTCGTCGAGGGCTCCTCCAAGCGTGACGATTCCTTTATGGTTGGCCATAGCGAAAAGATGCGCACTGTGCACTTCTTGCTGCCTGATGGGGCGGATCCTTCGGATTACGTCGGAAAGATCTGCAACGTGAAGGTTGAAGAGGCTCGCACCTGGTATTTGCGCGGCGAGATCGAGGGCGACCCCCGATGACCTTGCCGGGACCCGTAATTGCCCTTGTGGGGCCAACCGCTTCCGGCAAAAGCTCGCTTTCTGAAGCCGTCGCTTCCAGCCTCAATGGTGAGGTCGTTTCGGTTGACTCTATGCAGGTATACCGCGGGATGGACATTGGCACCGCAAAGACTCCCGTGAGCGAGCGAAATGTGCCGCTCAGGATGGTTGATATTTGCGACCCCTGTGATGATTTCTCGGTCCAGCAATTCCAGAGACAATGCAGGGATTGCGTAGATGAGCTTCTCAATTGCGGAAAGCCTGCCGTTCTTTGCGGGGGGACCGGATTATATTTGGATTCCGTAATCGATGAAATGAGCTTTCCGTCCGGTGAAAAGGGCGACCATGTTCGCTCTTGCTATGAATCTATACTCGATGAGCTGGGTGTCGATGCGCTATACGCGCTGTTAAAGGATAAGGATCCCGATAGCGCAGCTCTCATCCACCCTAACAACTCTCGGCGGGTCATACGCGCGCTCGAGATGCTTGATGAGGGAAAGAGCTATGCCGAGCACCATGAGGGCTTGCTCAAGAGGGCTCCTCACTATGAAGCGCGCATTTGGGCTATTTCTATGGGGCGAGATCGTCTCTATGCTCGCATAGAGACTCGGGTCGATCAGATGGTCGCCACGGGCTTGGTAGATGAGGTTGCAAGCTTGCGTTCCGCCGGTTTGTCAAAGGATCGCACCGCGGGCCAGGCAATTGGCTACAAAGAAATTCTTGATTACCTTGACGGTCTGATTTCGCTTGATGAAGCCGTCGCTCTCATTAAAACGCGCACGAGACGCTATGCAAAAAGACAGCTGTCCTGGCTTCGTCGTGACGGCCGCGCAAAGTGGCTCGACTACGATACGATTAGCGAGGCGGAAGCCCTGAGGCTGATTGTGAATGATTACCGTAAGGCCAAGGAGGCAAGGTAGCGTGGGTCGGTTTGAGCCGTTTGAGACCGCTCCTGTTCCCGAGAGGGCGATTCTTGTCGGTGTTGACCGTGGCGGCTCAAGATGGAGCTGTGACGATTCCCTGGCCGAGCTCGGACGTCTTGCGGAGACCGATGGCGCAGTTGTTGTCTTAACAATGAAGCAAAGACTCGATGCGCCAATACCAAAAACCTTTATTGGCAAAGGAAAAGTCGAGGAACTCGTTAGCTATGTAAGGAACCTCGATGCTGACGTTGTAATTTTTGACGACGAGCTTACTCCATCTCAACAGTCAAATCTTGAACGCGCTGTTGGTGAGCCGGTTAAAATCATTGACCGTACGGCCTTAATCCTTGATATCTTTGGTGAGCATGCCAGGACAAAAGAAGGCCGTCTCCAGGTTCAACTTGCTCAACTTCAATATGTACTTCCACGCCTGCGAGGCATGTGGAGCCACTTGGTGGGTGAACAGACACGCGGCGGCATCGGTAGTCGTTTCGGTCAGGGGGAAAGTCAGCTGGAGGTCGATAGGCGACTCATCCGTGATCGCATTTCTACGCTTCGCAAAGAACTTTCAGAGCTTGAGAAACGTCGCGGTGTCCAGAGCAAAGCACGCTGGGATTCCGGCGTTTTTCGCGTTTCTCTCGTCGGCTACACAAATGCCGGCAAGTCGTCGCTGCTTAACAGGCTTACGGGAGCCGGTGTGTATGCCAAAGATGAGCTTTTCGCGACGCTTGACCCGACTACCCGCTCTCTAGTTTTGGAAGAAGGGCGAAAGCTGACCCTTACCGATACGGTTGGGTTCATCCAGAAGCTGCCCACAACACTGGTAGAGTCGTTCAAATCAACACTTGCAGAAGCGCGTGCCGCAGATTTACTCCTTCTAGTGGTTGACGCGTCAGACAAGCGTTGGCGAGACCAGATGGCAGCTGTCGTCGAAATCCTTAGGGATATCGATTCTGATGGGATTAGACGCGTTCTTGTTCTCAATAAAATCGACCTGTTGACCCAAGATGAGAGGATCGCCCTTAAAACGGAGAACCCAAGCGCTGTTTTAGTTTCTGCTGAGGACGGCACAGGCATCAACGGCCTGTTATACCGCATCGGTAAAGAGGCGTCTGAGGGCGACGAGACCATAACCGCCCTGATCCCGTACAGCAAGGGGCTCCTACTGAAGATGTGCCATGAGCGGTGTCAGGTTATTCGAGAGCGCTATGGAGATGGTGGACTGCTGGCAACATTAAAAGCTTCTGAGCGCATGAGAGCGACGCTTGAGCCTTATCGCGTTGACGATGACCTAGAAAGCAACGCCGCTCAGAAGAAGCAATAAAGGTTGATGCGCCACATACACCGCTAATGCGTGCCTGCCAATATACTCAAGCGGCGGGCAGGAGATCTTTTCTATGGGAATTGGGATTCCAACATTTCGGATTATTTGGCCGGCGGCTGAGCCGGCCAAGAACATCAGCGAATAGGGGAGAAGGGGATAGTAATCTCCCGAGGAAAACGTAGGTCCCGGAAATCCCAGCCAAGAAATCCATTCGGTTGAATATAAGCAGCTAGGAAGGCTAACCCTCAATCTTCCGAGTTGCAGATACCCATTTGGAAGTTTCAGCAAAAGTAGGAACAAGCAGATAAAGGCCATTTGTGAAACGAGGCCTTTTGGTTCAACGCCGAATTTACGGAGGATGGCGTAAAGCATCGTTGATGCTGACATGCAGAAGATGATTCCGAATGAAATAGGTATATCAACTGCTAGGAGATAGGTGACCGACCAAATAAGGAAAGCCACGAGCCCGTACTTGACGGCACGTTTAGTGTTGTTATGGGAATACGAGCACATAATTCCGGCAAGAAATAAGAACGTCCAAGAAATGCTTGCACGCCAAACATCCTCAAAGGGCGGCTTGAACCAAGATAGCTCGATACCAGCCAGCTCAACTAAGTCATAACAGTAGTGAAAGCCAATCATCGAGACAACGCAAAGTCCGCGTATGACGTCGTATACGCGGACCCGACGTTGAGGATTGTGACCTCCGCACTGAGAGTTAGCGAACAATTCCTCAATCATGACTATGAAACTGAACGAATCAATGCCGTTACCTTACCGATGATCGTGGGGTTATCTACATAAATCGGTGCCATGGCATCGTTCTCGGGCTGCAACCTGATCCTGTCTTTTTCACGGTAGAAGGTCTTTACCGTGGCCGAATCATCTATAAGAGCAACAACAATCTCACCATTGTGAGCTTCGCTCTGCTCCTTGACGACAATATAATCTCCGTCGAAGATGCCGGCATTGATCATCGACTCGCCGCGAACTCGAAGGATGAAGGAACTCGCGTCGCCGACGATGCTCGTCGGAAGCGAAAGCGTCTCCTCTACGTTCTGCTCAGCGAGAATTGGAGTGCCGGCGGCAACGCGGCCAACAAGCGGCAGAGTAATGATGTTGTTGTTTGCGTCCAAACTAACCGTGGCAAGCTTATCTGAGGACTCTTCGGACTCTTCAGGCACAACCTCAATAGTTCGGGGCTTCTTTGGGTCGCGCTTGATATACCCAGCGGTTTCAAGGGCCTTAAGGTGCATGTGGACTGTGGAGGGGCTCGCAAGGCCAACTGCAGCGCCAATTTCACGCACTGAAGGCGGATAGCTGTGTTCTTGCGTGTAGGCACAAATAAACTCGTAAATTGCGAGCTGACGCTTTCCGATCTTTCTATTAGCCATGGATGCCTCCTTTATCCGTGCGACCATGCTACCGCAAACATTTGTTTTCTGCAAACGAGCGTTCGATTGTTGTTGACGCGAACAGATGTCCGTTATAAGATACATACAGATGTACTAGCGAACAAAAGTACGTTCTGTATTTCTGTCCCAACCACTTTGTATAAATGAGGCAATCCACACGAACGGAAAGGTCTCACCATGCAAGCAGCCATCTCTAACGTCGCCCTTTGCTATGCAGCTAATGGCACCAGCGCTCTCAAGGCAGATACTGCGCCCAATCTTTATCTTATCGAGGGCGGACGGAGGGATACGGCGACCCAACCTGTTCGCACGGCATCCATTTCCAATAATTACCCCATTGTCCTGGCTATTGTTCTAACTGCAGTCGTGTTGCTTATCGGTGCAATGAGCATATCTTTGGATAGTGTTCGCGAGGCTTCCTTCTCCGATGCAATTTACAATGTCGGTACCGTAGCCGTCGACGTCGTTCCCGGAGACACTATTTGGAGTATCGCAGAGGCTCACAAACCCTCCGGTGCGCAGACTTCAGATGTCGTTGACTGGATCCGCAGGGAAAATAACCTCCCATCTTCAAACTTGAGCATTGGACAGAACCTCGTGGTGCCGAACTGCTGCTCGCTGTGATACCGTATGGGCAGCCTATTCGAGGAGGACTATCGTGCGATGCCCGAGGTGCGGCTGTGAGGATAGCAAGGTCGTAGATTCCAGGCCGAGCGAGAGCAACGATGCAATTCGCAGAAGACGCGAATGCACCGGATGCGGTTTTAGGTATACAACTTACGAGCGCTGCGAGGAGATGCCCCTCATTGTGGTTAAGCGCGACGGCCGCAAAGAAACCTTTGAGCGCCAGAAGCTCATGCGTGGATTATTCGCTGCAACTGTTAAGCGCAATGTGCCCGCAACGACCCTTACTGAGCTTATCGACGATATCGAGAGCGAGCTCCGCGACGGCAGTGTAACCGAGATTTCCTCGATTGATCTGGGTAGCATGGTCTTAAAGCGTCTCGTAAAGATCGATAAGGTCGCTTACATACGCTTTGCATCCGTATACCGCGAATTCAAAGATGTCGATGAGTTCAGTGAGGAACTGAGGAGTCTCGAGAATGAATAGCGATCGAGTGGATCTTCCCATTAAAAGGCTTGATCCTGACGTGGTGCTCCCAAGCTATGCTTACGAAGGCGACGCTGGTCTTGATCTGAGGGCGAATGTTGATATTGATATTTCGCCTTTTGAAAGGAAACTTGTTCCGACTGGTCTAGCTATCGCTATTCCAGAAGGTTTCGCCGGCTTTGTTCAGCCTAGAAGCGGACTCGCCCTCAAAGCCGGTCTTTCTATGGCCAACACCCCTGGTCTCATTGATTCGCATTACCGTGGCGAGCTCAAGGTTATCGCGGTCAATCTTGATGCTAACGAGTCGATTCATATTTCAAAAGGTGAGAGAATCGCACAGCTGGTAATTCAACGCGTTCCCGTGGTTTCGCTTATAGAGGTTGACGAGCTTGACGAGACAGACCGCGGTGAGGGTGGATTTGGTTCAAGCGGGGTTCATTAGGAGATAAGACAGACTGCTTCGTCAGTCTGTCTTTTTTTAACGAATTCATGTACTTCTAGAATGAGAGGAGGCCACAATGAAGGTTCACGACCTAATTGTTATCGGATCGGGACCGGCCGGAGATACAGCTGCACTGTATGCCCAAAGAGCGGGCATACAGACACTTGTTCTCGAAAAGGCGGCGTTCGGCGGCCAGGTGGCAGTTACCTCGAGAGTCGATAATTATCCCGGTGTCACTGAAGTCGACGGTTATTTGCTAATGGAATCGATGAAGTCGCAGGCGCAGGAATTTGGAGCAATGTATGAGAATCGCGAGGTTCTCGATGTGCGTATTAGCGGGGATCGCAATCACTTTTTATTGATAACACCAACAGAAGCTATCGCATGCAAGTCTGTTATAGCTTGTTTCGGGTCAAAACCTGCACGTGCCGGCTTTAAGGGTGAGCAGGAATTCACCGGGCGCGGCGTATCGTATTGCGCAACATGCGACGGAATGTTTTATCGAAACAAACAGGTGTTCGTATGTGGGGGAGGGAATTCTGCCGCTCAGGAGGCGATACACCTATCTCATATTTCGTCGCAGGTCGTGGTGCTCGTGCGCAAAAACCAAATGCGTGCGGATCGATACCTTGTGGACCAGCTCGAGCATGCTGAGAATGTTGAAATTCGATACAACGCGAGCTTAGTAGAAGTATCCGGAACAGAACTCTTAGATTCGCTGACCATTCGGGACAACATCACAGGTGACCTTACTCAGCTCAGCTTCGAAGAAGGTTCTGTTGGCGTGTTTGTATTTGTTGGCAATTATCCTCAAACCGAGCCCGTGAAATCAATTCTGAGCCTCGATGATTCAGGTCATATAATCACGGACCAAGATATGAAAACGAGCGTCAACGGGCTATTCGCTGCCGGAGATTGCAGGGCAAAATCACTGCGCCAAATTGTAACTGCAACGTCAGATGGAGCTATAGCTGCTCACACTGCCGCCCAGTATTTGAATGAAATAAAACCGCGATAATATATCTTATGTAAAGTAAGACTGCACCAAAATAGGAGGGGTTGCACACCCCTCCTTTGTTATCTCTGTACCGTTGGCCGCGTCATCAAATCTAGCTTCAGCATAGCATCGGTCTCCGCCTCAGCGTCCATGATCATGAGCAACTCGTCCAGGGCTTCTAGCTTGGTGGACCCCTCAGGAATCAACTCAGCCGAGGCTCTCTCTATCATAATGACGCGCGAACCGTCTGGCCAGGGCACATCCTGTATGAGCATGCCTTCAAGCCTGCTTCCCGCCCCCACGTGAATCTTCTTAACCACTTTTTCGCCCGTGAGGCCGGTAACTACAGGGTTATCGATTGCCACATCAAGCTGTTTGGCCAGCAAGTGCTCATAGAACGGGTCCGTTTTCGTCAAATTCGCAACCATATACGAGAGGATCGAAACAAGAGACACAGAGAGCATCGCATCAAGAGAACCCGTAAGTTCGAACACCATGACGACCCCGCAAACCGGAGCCCTCACAACCGAAGCAAAGAGGCCGGCAATTCCCAGCGCAACAAAATTTGGGTAATACGCAAGATCAAAGCCAAGCGTTTGGTTTGCAAAGAGCGCAAACCCGCTGCCTGTGAGCGCGCCCATCACCACGAGCGGAAATAAGGTTCCACCGGGGGCACCAGAGCCAAAAGAAATGGTGGTAAACAGATATTTACCCACGAGCAGCACGACAACAGAAACCAGCGCCAACCCTTGAGGCTCAACGATCTTCTCGAAAATTGCGTCTCCGCCACACATAAGGTCAGGCCATACGAACGCAGCAACGCCAGCAAGCATAAAAGGAACAACAAGCCGCAGGTATGGTGTAAATTTAGATATCTTATTATATATTGTCTGACAAGAGAACATTCCACGGTTGTGAAGCGCGCCCAAAATACCGCAAAGAACTCCTAGGGCCACGATAAGCAAATAGTCACCATGAGGAAGGTCACGGACGAAACTGAGCCGCATAACTGGCTCCACACCAAGCACGCCTGAAACAAGGTAGTCTGCCGCAAGAGAGGAGCACATCACCGAAATGATAAGAGACGCCGTGAACTCCTTGTGAATCTCTTCAATGGCAAACAAAACACCGGTAAGGGGAGCATGGAAGGCTGCGGACATACCTGCCGCGGCTCCACAAGTCACAAGCAGTCGCTCCTCTCCCCTCTTTCGTCCAATTGCGCGGGACACTGCTTTTCCCGCCATGCCTCCAAGCTGAACACTTGGACCTTCTCGACCCATAGATAAACCAGCAAAAGCGCAAGCCGTTCCTTCGAGGAACTTTGCAAAAATGACGCGATGCCACGGCATATCAAGGTGATCAATGACCTCAGCATCCACTTGCGGAATGCCGGAGCCCACCGTAGCTGGTTCCCAGCGCATGAGGGCACCTACAAACACAAGCAAAACAAGAAGAACGAGGAACCAAAGAACCATAAGAGGTATGTTTCCGGTAATGGCTCCGGTAATTGCTCTCAGGAGTTTCTCGGCATTTGAGAGGGAGAGTCGATACAACGTCACCACTCCCCCGCCTACAAGGCCCACGAGAACCCCCTCGAAAACAAGGTCGATTTGATATCGTCGTGAAAAACGCCTCGACACCACGGCCGAGGCGTTATTTGAGTTGTTCTTGTCCACTATGGACTCCAAAGAATCAGACAAACGAAACGACTAGTACGAGCCGCCCCCGATAAAAGACCAGACATTCGTGGTGCAAACAGAATAACCCGGCCTTGGTGCATGGACCATGGTGCCACCGCCAAGATAGATACCGACATGGCCATAGTCGGTGAAGATGAGGTCGCCGTAGCTCAACTGGCTTATATCGGTTTTCCAATCACCTGATGCTTGAAGCGATGAAATCATGGCGCCGGTGGTACGACCCCTGGCATAGCCGTAGCTATAGCACACAAGACCCGAGCAATCAAAGGAATTCGGGCCCGTAGCGCCGTAAACGTACGGCTTTCCAATCTGCGCAAGTGCCGTCGAGACACCGCCTCCGCCAATCGACGAAGTGGAGCTGCCCGAATTCGAATTACCGGGAGTTGTATCCGACTTACTCGAAGGGGCGTTGGGCTCAGGGACATTCTCGGCGTCATGGTTGGCCTGGTCCTTGGACTCCTTCTCCGAAGGGGCGTTCTGCTCAGCCTTCTGGGATTCCGAGGCGTGCTCATTGGCATCTTTTGCTGCTTGAACAGCAGTTGTGACCGCGCCGTTGTTCTGCTTGATTGCATCCTCAGCAATCTGTTCTTGAAGTGCGGAATCGAGTGAGTTGAAGTACGACATAGCCTCGCTAACGCGGGAATCATACTCGGATGCCTGGGCCTGAAGCAGCTCGACCTTTGCGGACTGCTGCTCCTGTTTGTCCTCGAGATCAGCTTCCTCTTGTTTGAGCTGCTCCTCGAGCGTCTTAACGGAATCAATTACGTCCGCCCGTTGCTTGGATACCTTGTCCATGTAGGTAACGCGGCTCACCAGATCATCGATGCTGGTGGAGCCGAGAATGAAATCAAGTGCAGAAGCAGACCCCTGTTTGTAGTTCGAGCGCATGATTTCTGACAACTCGCTCTTTTTTGCCTCAAGATCTCCATGGGTCTGCTCAACCTCGCTTTGCTTAGCGGAAAGCTCTTGAGAAGTGCTCACAACGTCATCAGTTGCGCCCTGAAGCTGAGACTGGATATCAGAAAGCTGGCCCCCGAGCTCAGCGAGTTTTGCTGCGGCTGAATCAACATCTGCCTGCGTGACAGCAAAAGCGGGCACAGTGCCCAAGCCAAAAGTGAGCGATGACGCTAAGCCAACAGTGACGATTGACTTAAGAATACGCATAAAAGAAAACATCTCCCTGGAGATGGGTTGTAAAAGAGTAAGTCTCAATTACAAAACGATACTACAAACCCCGCCAAACGGATGCGTTTGACGGGGCGTTTTCATCGATGGCGCGATGGAGTTGGCGTCTGCAAATACTATTTGACCGTAATAAGCGAGAACACGTCGATGTCTGGGAACTCCTTTGCGATGGCATCCCTTGGAGAGAGAAACTCCAGCTCAAGGATAAATCCGAAACCGGACACATCGGCGCCCGCCTTGCGACACAGTTTGGCAGCAGCCTCGATGCTCCCACCCGTGGCAACAAGATCGTCGACAAGAAGAACCTTGTCGTCAGGCGACAAAGCGTCCTTGTGCATCTCTAAAGCATCAGTACCGTACTCAAGGGAATACTCCTGCTTGTTGACGGCGCGCGGGAGCTTTCCGGGTTTGCGAGCGGGCACGAAACCAACGCCAAGCTCGTAAGCAACGGGAGCACCGACCAAAAAACCGCGCGCCTCGGGGCCAACAACCTTCGTTATCCCAGATTCGCGGAAATGGTCGGCGATTTCCTTAACAGCGGACCTGAACGCCTCGGCGTCACCAACGAGGGGCATGATGTCCTTGAAGATAACGCCGGGTTCAGGGTAATCCGGGATATTTACTATTCGACTTTCATAATCGAAACCAGACATGCAAATACCTTCTTTACTGCGCAGGGGATACTCCCCCTATTCGCCCATTCCCTTGAATTCCTCTCGAACACGACGTCCAATAAGCTCGTTTCTTACCGCGTTGGTGAGGCCGAGCATTCTTGAAAAGGCCATCTCGAATTGCTGGCGGCTTTCCTCGGTCCGCTCCACCTCGACGCCCCCGCCCTTCTTTGCAAAGACCATAAGAGCCTGCTCGAAGGTCGAAGACTCGCGATTTGCCGCGATGACGTACTGCCTCAAGTTCTTTGCGCCGAAACCAAAACGCCTCAACTCGTCACAAATGCGAATAAGGGGCAAATCACGCCCATCGACAAGATCACGTCCGTGCGGCGACTTCTTTAGCTGGATGACACCGGCCTCGGAGAGCTCGCGCACAAACGAAACCGTCGTTCCACAGAGTTCCGGGATTCGATCGATTGAATGGAGCCGCTCGGAGACCTCCTCGTCGTCTCGCTGGATCTGAACCGGCTCGACGCTCAAATCTGAAGCAGCGCCGGATAAGGCGGAATCGGTGGGATGATCGAGCTCTTCCTTGATAACCGAGAGCGGCATGAACCGGTTCTTTTGAAGATACAGGACCGTTTCGAGTCGCCTAATGTCCCTTTGGGAATACAGGCGGTATCCCCCAGGAGTCCTCGACGGGTTGATCAGCCCCTCGTCCTGCAGATACCTGACCTTGGAAACAGTGAGATCTGGATACTGGGACTGCAGGCGCTTAACTACTTTGCCAATGGTCAGGTAGCCGGCATCAGGCATAACGAGACCTAAATGTCAGTGGCGATGCGGGACTTCCGAGCATTGGTGTGGAACACCATGCGGAACGTACCGATCTGGATGGTTGAGCCGTCCTTGAGGTTCGCCTCATTCACGATGGCGCCATCGACCCAAGTTCCGTTGAGGCTTCCGAGATCCCTGATGCTGGCGAACCCGCTTGACACGTTGGAAAGGTCCAAATTGGCGTGATGACGAGAGACCGTCATATCGTTCAAGAAAACGCTGTTGCTCGGATCGCGCCCAATTGTGATGGTCGCCGCGTTGAGCTCAAACGTCTCGCCGATCTGTGGGCCCTTAACGATAGTCAACGTGGGTTGAACGGGCTTAGAGACGGCCATGATGTCGGGCACGGTGGCGTCGGCAGAAGGCATGCGGAAAATCTGAGTTGCGCCGTTGCCTGCGGGAATGCTTTCGTTATCCATATGCGTTACTCCCCTCGGTGTGGAAACGCAAATAGCGTCGGTCTAATAGAAACAGTTTATACCGCCTAGCGGCAAGCAACGGCGTCCATCTGGACAAGGGCGCCGAACGGCAGCTCTTTGACGCAGGCTACAGAGCGTGCCGGCATAGGAGGAATCAAACGGTCGGAGTACACCGCGTCAAATTCCTCAAGATCGTCAAGGCTTGTAAGGAAGACGGTGACTTTTGCAATGTCGTCAAGGTCAAGGCCGACTTCAGCGAGAACCGCCTCAGTCTGGTCGAGTATCCGTGACGTTTGGGAACTCACATCGGCGCCGATGGTGGTGGCGCCATCGTCGGCAAGGGAAACCTGGCCGGACACGAAGACGAGTCGACCTGCCGTCGTCCCCTTGGAGGCCGCACCAACGGGATCCGGGCAGCCGGTGGCATTGACTTGATACTTCATGGCAAATCTCCGAATCTACCCAAAGAGCCTGCACCGAGTTGCCGCAGCATCAAGGCGGGAAAGCGAATTCTCGAGCACGGTGGTCGGGCAGGCAAGGTTGAAACGTTCAAAGCAACAGCCCGCCTCTCCGAACATCTCCCCCTCATCGAGCCAGAGAAGCGCTTCTTTTCTCATAAACTCCTTAAGCTCTGAGGAAGTGAGCCCCCAGGCTCCAAAATCAACCCACGCGAGATAGGTGCCTTGAAGCTCATAAACCGTAAGCTCGGGATGTTTTCTAGACGACCAATCAACGAGCAGCGAGAAGTTCGTCCAGACGACATCGATGAGCTGCGAAAGCCATGCCTCGCAGCGATCGTAGGCGGCCTCACAGGCGGTGTATGCGAAAGCATTGAGGTTCGAGAGCATCAATGACTCGAACCCGGCCTTGAACCGAGAGCGAATATCTTCATCAGGGATAAAGATAACGGAGCACTGGACGCCGGCGAGATTGAAGGTCTTTGACGGTGCGGTGCAGATCACCATGCTTCGGAGCTCTTCATCGCTCGCAATACTGCCGAGCGTCACATGGGAATTGCCCGGCATAATGAGGTCGTTGTGAATCTCGTCGGAGAGGATCAAAACGTCATTCTCCATGCATATGTCGATGACCTTTCGAAGCTCGGCGACTGTCCACACACGGCCGACCGGGTTATGCGGGCTGCAAAGCACCAAAAGCTTTGCGTTGGGCTGCACGGCCTTGCGCGCGAGATCCTCAAAGTCCATCTCATAGCGTCCGTCGACGATCTTGAGCGGATTCTCAACGAGGGTCCTCTTGCTGGATTCTACAGCCATCTTGAACGGATAGTAAACGGGCGTCTGGATAATGACTCCATCGCCAGGAGCCGTGAGCTCCCGTATAGCGTTGAAGACGGCTGGCACCACACCCGGCGTAGTTGCGATCCAATCCCGCTCAGGGACCCAGCCGTGGTGGCGAACCTGCCAATCGATTACCGAGCTGTAGAAACGGTCGGTAGGCCTTGTGTAGCCGAGCGGACCAGCGTCTACGAGCTCGTGCAGCGCGCGCTTGACCTCAGGCGGGTTGGCAAACTCCATATCAGCAACGGAAAGGGGGACGACATCCGAGGGAATCGACGGGTTCTCTCGGAGCATCTCGTCCCATTTCATGGCGCCAACACCGCGTCTGTTCACGCGGGAGGTGAAGTCGTACTGCATGAATCTCCTTGCACAGAAAATAGCGAGATTGACTAGGACAGGGCACGCGCGCCGACAAAGTCCCGCGTGCCCCTCAGAAGCCCCCAAGACTCAAGCTGGGAAACGGAGGGCGAGACCTTGTCTTTTTCCGTTAGCTGAACGCCCCAAGGAAGCATTTCGGACATGACGCGGCAAACCGCCTCGCATCCAACGGGGGCGACCACGTTGAACGAAAGGAAGCTCCTCCACAATACAACGGCCTGCGCAGGAGGGACAAGCAGCACAAAAACCGGGAATGAAACGCCGGGAATGGCAGCCCTCGCGGCGACAACAGAGATTTTATCGAGATAAACGTTCTTGACCTGACCCTGACTGGGAAGATCACGAGGATGCGAGACGTAATCGGTCAAAACTGCCGTGGCGGCGTTTCCGGCCATTAAGAGAGGCGTGAGCATGTCGGTGGCGTCTTCAATCTTCGTGCCGGCATAGGGAGCAAACCCGTTCTGCTCAATTTGCGAAAGAAACCCGAGCCAAGCCACAACGACATCGCCGCGAACGCTGGGGTCGACGAGGACGTATTCATTGGCGCCGGTGCGGATAACAAGAGGCACAGAGGTGAGGGCCCCTTCAGCTGTAAGGGCGCACTGCCAGGCGCACTCCCCGACTGAGATCTTAGGTCCGCAAAAAGCCGCCTCAATCAAATCAGAAGCATGGGGCCCGCTCACCAGCACATAGGAAGACCCCGAGAGGTCGTGGAGGTACGCGTACCCGGAATCGACCGAGCCGCCCTTCTCGCTAGGGTACGAGACGACACGGATATCAGACCCGTCATCAGAAGAAGAAAAGCTGGCGCCGAGAAGCGCGTGTTCTCCATAAAGCACGCCCATGCGGGCAACGTTATTTGCCTGGTTGCTCATGCAAGAAACCCCTATTCATGCTCACTTACGTCGGCGAGGCCGCACTTCTTGTAGCGAATGCCTTGTACGGTATAAATCGCCGCCGTGATGAGGGAGCAAACGACTCCGATATAAACAAGAAAGACACCGAGGCAGGCCGACTGGGAGTTAAGTCCGGGAAGCCAAGACGCGGCAACGACTCCGAGCCCGGCGATATCGGGCACGCCAAGAAGACATAGCGAGAAACCCGTCATAAGTAGTGCAGTAGTCACTTTGCCGATGAACACAACGTCGAGCGGCCGAGTGCGGTACCTCGTGAGAATGGCGCCGCCAATAGCAAGGTATACGTCCCTACCGATAACAACGATGGGAACCCAAATGGGAAGCTCTCCCACGACAAGGAGGCCGAGAACGCCGGTGAAGAGCAGGATTCGGTCCATTATCGGATCCATAATCTTGCCGAACCAACTCACGGTCTGGGTACGCCGAGCAATCTGGCCATCGAGGAAGTCGGTGACAGCCGCGGTTGCGTAGCAAATGAGCGCAACGTAACGATTCACGCGCCCGCAGAACAAAACAAGGAATACGACCGTAAGAATAAGACGGCAGAACGTGATGATGTTGGCTGGCGTGAGAATCTGCGTGGAGGGGTTGTTCGCGCTTCCCACGGGGTCAGTTGAGATGCCCAGAGCCTGATGCTCTGCAGCATCAGCGTCGGCGATTTTCTTGATTCTATCTTTGAGCTGGTCAAACCTATTGGACACTTTGTGCCTCTCGATACTGTCTAGTACTTTTAACTCTTAAATGTTACCCGAGTTCCGTTTTGATATGCGCCCATGTGGAGCAACGATGGTGGCGACCACGGCTAGAAATCGGCCGAGAAGGCCGTGTTCTCCAGCAGCCTGGCAAGAACCCGAATTCCCTGGGCGTAGGCGCGCTTCGAAATCCTCTCGTTTACCCCATGGACGCCGCGCGACTCTTCCTCGGGGGCGGGGCGGAACGGGCAGACGCGAAGAATCGAGCCGCAAATCCCCTCGTAGCGAACCGAATCCGTGCCTCCGCAGACAAAGGACGGAACCCATACCACGTTCGGGTGGTAATGCTCAAGGGCCTCTTTGAGCTGGAGATACCCTGCGCCATCGACAGAGTCGATGCGGCCGGCAGGAGTCTCGTGGGCAATACGCGCATCCACGCCCGTTCCAGCCACAAGCTCTTTGATGTGGACGAGCACTTCTTGCCCCGTTACGCCGGGAAGCAAGCGAAAATTAATGGTCGCATGTACATCTCCGGGCATGACGTTGGCCGCAGCAGAGCCGCCCTCGAGGCAGTCGACAGCGACCGTGGTACAGACGAAGGGGTAAAGCTCGCGAATCTTGGAGGCCTCACACGCGATCTTCTCTGCGTTTCCGCATACATCGCCAACGAGACCCGAAAACGGGGCCTCGGCAATGTGCGGCGACAGGGCCTCGAATGTGCCAGCAACGATACTCCCGAGCTCCGGGGCGGGTTTATTCTCAGCGATGCGCGCCACAGCGCGGCAGACTCTCTCGAGAGAAGTCCCCCCGAAGGGATTTGACGAATGCCCTCCCTCGCCGTGAGCATAAAGCTCTATGTCGAGATAGCCCTTCTGAGAGACGCAGATGTCCGACACTACCGTTCCAGGGGCGCCGTAGGCCGATCCATCGAACAGGGTTGTGGTTCCCTCATCCACGAGAAAGGCCGATCGGGCACCGCGTTTTGCAAGCTCAGACGCCACGGCGGCAGCTCCGCGGCTGTGGACCTCCTCGTCTTCCCCAAAAGCTAGATATATGGTGCGCCGAGGCCGTAGCCCCTTTGACAGAAGATGCTCGGTTGCCTCGAGCTCCGCCATGAGCATGTCCTTGATGTCAAGGGCGCCGCGGCCCCAGATCCACTCATCGTCGATATGGCCAGAGAAAGCTCCGTGAACCCACTCGTCCTCGGTTCCGCAAACGATGGGGACGACGTCCTGATGGGCAATGAGCTGAACGGCATCGAGATCGGGTTCGCAACCGGGAATCGTAATGAGAACGGAATGGCCGACGAGCTCGAAGGCTCCCGCCGACATGATGTGAGGGTAGCTCGCTTGCATGAGGTCCTGGAGCTTCTGGAACTCGCCCCAATCGGTATCCTCGGCTGAGGTATAGACAGTTTTGCAGCGGAGCGCCGCCGCAAGGCGCTCGAAGGCCCCTTCGAAGTCGAAGTCAGAGTATTCGTCCTCATGGGCGAAGTAATCGTACGGATTTATGTCTTTAGGCATGACTATTCCTATGGCTCTGGGTTCGATTGTCTAAGTGCAGACCTGGCCTACGCGTGAGATGCTTCGAAACGCCCCATGAAATCGACGAGGGCGTCAACACCCTCGGGGGGCATGGCGTTGTAGATGCTCGCTCGCATACCACCCACGAGCCTGTGCCCCTTGAGGTTGACAAGCCCCTCGGCTGAGGCTGCGGCGATGAACTCGGCGTCAAGGTCCTTATTGCCCGTAACGAAGGGAACGTTCATTATCGAGCGGTCGCGCTCGGCGACGGTAGACGAGAACAAAGAAGATCCATCGAGGTAATCGTAAAGAACCTTCGCCTTGGCGCGGTTGCGGTCGGCCATGGCCTGAAGGCCGCCGATGCGCTTGATCCATTTGAATACCAGTCCGCAAACGTAGATTCCCCAGCAATTGGGAGTGTCGTAGAGAGAATCCGCATCTGCGTGGGTCTTGAGTCGAAGCATGGTGGGGACACCGGGAAGATCATCGGGAATCAGATCTTCACGAACGATCACGATTTGAACACCAGCCGGGCCAACATTCTTTTGGACCCCGGCGTGAATCAAACCGTACCGCGAGACGTCGACGGGTTCAGAGAGAAACATCGAGGACTGATCGGCGACGAGCACATGGCCGCGGGTATCGGGGAGCTTGGGATAGCGGGTACCCGTGATGGTTTCGTTTTGGCAAATATAAACAAAGCTGGCGTCATCGCGGACGTCGAGATCGGAGACATCGGGAACGTAAGAGAAGTTCTTGTCCTCGGAGGAGGCGAGCAGTTTCGCATCCCCAAGGATCTGCGCCTGCTGGAACGCCTTCTTTGACCAGTTTCCGGAAACGACATAGTCGGCCTTGCCATTGAGGGCGAGGTTCATGAAGACGGTGGAGAACAAAAGCGAGTCGCCGCCTTGCAAGAAAAGCACCTTGTAGTTGTCGGGGATGCTCATGAGGGAACGGAGATCTGCCTCGGCTTCGTCGAGGACGTCTTGAAAGGCGGCGGACCTGTGGCTCATCTCCATGACCGACATGCCCGTGCCGTTGAAATCCATCATGGATGCGGCGCACTCGCCCAGGACTTCCTCAGGGAGCACGGCCGGGCCGGCGGAGAAATTGAACACGCGGGACATAAGACCTCCGGTAAACAAACGCAGGCATATTACTCGTCACATTCTACATGCCGGTTATATGGGCTATTGTTTTTTGAAACAGAGGGGAGATACATATGTCCACGTTTCTCAACAACTCGCCCATTTTCGGCCCCGTGCATAGCAGGCGCCTGGGAATATCCCTCGGCGTTAATATGATGCCTGCGTCCGGAAAGATATGCACTTTCGACTGTCTTTATTGCGAAAACGGCCTAAACGCCGAGCGTAGGTGCTCAGACGGCTACAACTCCGCTGCGATCGTGGCCGAAGCGCTCGAAAAGAAGCTCATGGAAATGCGGGACGAGGGCACACTCCCCGACGTCATCACGTTTGCCGGAAACGGCGAGCCGACCGCGGCGCCAGAATTTCCCGAGGCTATACAGGCGGCGGTGGAGCTCAGGGAGCGAATCGCCCCTAAGGCAAAGATGGCGGTTCTTTCCAACGGGACCAAGGCGCACGAACCCAAAGTTCACGACGCGCTCATGCTCGTGGACGACAATATCCTTAAGCTCGACACCACCAATGCGGACTACATCCAACTACTGGATCGCCCCGTTGGAGCATATGACGTAGAGAAGCAGATCGAAACCTTCGCCTCGTTCCAAGGCCATGTGATCGTGCAGACGATTTTTCTGCGTGGCAAATGGAGGGGGTATGACATGGACAATACCGCCGACCAGTATGTGGAGCCGTGGCTCTCGGCACTCGATCGCATACGTCCCCAAGAGACGACCATATACACCATTGCTCGCGAGACGCCCGTGGCCGGGCTTCAAAAAGCTCCTGCCAACGTCCTGGATGGTATCGCCGCGCGCGTGAGGGGGATTGGAATTCCCTGCCAGGTCTCGTATTAATCTTTGCCGGCCTCCCAAACAAACCGATTCATATCGACCCTGCCGTCGGGTAGGAACCCCACGCCTTCGGACTCAAGAAGCGCGCGTTGGGCATCAGGTCCCCCGAAGGCAAAACCGGGCGCCAGGCTTCCGTCTTTGAAAACAACCCGATGGCATGGAACGCCGCCGGCCATGCCAGGGCTTGAATGCATGGCAAAGCCAACGTATCTAGCGCGCCTCGGCTCCCCAAGAAGCCTCGCGACTTGGCCGTATGATGCGACTCTGCCAACAGGAATTTGCCTGACTACCGAGTAACAGCGAATGAAGAAAGAATCAGACATGTTAACCTTCAGATAACAATACAGGCCAGAAGCATGTAACTTCTGGCCTGTGATAAATCTGGTCGGGTGGACTGGATTCGAACCAGCGACCCCTTGACCCCCAGTCAAGTGCGCTACCAAACTGCGCCACCACCCGAAATCTTTGCGCCTGCGCGCGAAAAAAGAATATACAGGCATTCGCCCAAGAATGCAAGCGAGAATTTTGAAAGACCGGCCACAGATTAGAAAAAATCTCTTTTGGAAGGGTAATGCGGATTACTCCCTATAATTCAAAACTGGGAAGAGGACAGGTCACAAGGTTCTCGGAGGTAGTTTTATGGCAAGTATTTTCGATCGCATCGCTGATGCATTCAAGTCCGACGATGAGAGCGTCGTCAGAGAAGCCGTCCAGGCAGCTGCGACCGCCGGCAACATCCTTCAGGCAGTCGGCGGAAAGGACAACGTCGAGTCCGCGACCAATTGCGCGACGAGACTCCGCCTTACGCTGAAAGACGTCTCTAAGGTGGACTATGCCGGTTGCATGTCCGCCGGCGCCATCGGCGTCGTTAAGCCCGAGGACGAGGCCAACGGTGTCCACGTGGTCCTCGGCTCCGAGAAGGTCCAGAATATCGCCGACGCCTTCAAGAAGCTTCTCTAAATACCCTCGCGTCAATCAACGCCGCTCATCTTCCCTCTGAGGATGGGCGGCGTTTTGGGACAAAAGGGACGGGGTATTTTGTCCCAACTTGTGGAGACGCTCCACATCTTGGGACAGAATACCCCGTCCCTTTTGTCGGCGACGCACAGCTCGCGTCCCATGAGGGCAAAGAGGATCTTTATGCGGGCCGTGTCCGAGAAGACCTTGAAGAGGTCGGCGAGGTCGTAGAGCAGCTCCTCGTCCGGCAGCTCCTCGAGCGCCTCTCCGACGGGAATGGGGCCTTTGGGCTC
>OQWM01000662.1_pt1 | contig 22457 bp, 15 predicted proteins | sample 1691531 | NCBI WGS metagenome assembly OQWM01 (sample SAMN03418257, study PRJEB22391) | human gut metagenome | biome: human-gut; feature: organic feature; material: feces | host: Homo sapiens | place: Tanzania | collected 2013-01
GAATCAAGATTTACGGTAAGGGAATTGTGCCCGTCCGCGTCCGTCGTCACATTGTAAGAGCCGGAGCCGAAGCCAGGATAAACCTTCCAGGTCCCCGGTTCAGGAAGCCATGCGGTGATATCTTTCTTTTCCATCGAGAAATTGCCGATGACCGCAAATGCATTTCCGTCAACGGTACAATAGACAAAGCGTCCGTCATTCCAGTTGCCGCCGGATACATACCATGAGAAATCAGCATCAGAAGAGAAGAAACGCGGATTCTCCTTACGGAATTTCATCAATGATGCATATGTGTCATGAAGGGCCTTGCGGTCAGCATCGTCCAGATAGTCCCAGTGAACAGGTTTCTTGCCGGTCCTGCCATTCTGTTCTATTGAGATGTCATAACCGAGTTCCTCGAACTGCCAGAGCATCTTAGGTCCCGGAACCGTGAGGAAAAATGCAGCATTGAGCGCTTCACGTTTCATTCTGGCGGCCAAGTTCGAGTCTCCGCTGATGCCTGACGCGCCTTCTTTAAGCGCTTTGTAGGCAGTCCTTTCCTCATCGTGGCTTTCCATAAATCCCACATATGCGCCGAACGGCATTGCCGAACCGGTCCAGAGGCCTTCAAAGCCACTTCCAGAAGACTTGCCCATAGCGGCCTGACAATAAGCATTGTTCAGATTTCTCCAGACTTTAGCCCCTGCATTGGCAAGAGCCTTTTCCTCGCTGGTCTCGCAGAAATGCTCCAGAATCACTACGGCATTCGGGTTATAGCTCTTCACGCTCTTGGTGTAGTCCGTAAGGATGTCCACGCGGCTCTGGTCGTAGTTGGAAGCGGTACCCTCGTCGCTCTTCTTATTGGTGAAGCCCTTGGTGAGGTCGAAACGGAAGCCGTCCACGTGATATTCCTCCATCAGATACTTCAGGCTTTCCTTGACATGCTCACGGAAAGGCTGGTACTCGTGATTCCAGTCGTGGAACACGCTGTACGGATGCGGAGCGTCAACATTGAACCACGGATTGTCGGAAGCGGTCTTGTTGTTCTTCGAATCCCAGTAAAGTTTCGCATACGGGTGCGCACCGGTCGCCTGATTGTAAACGACATCCACGATTACGGCCATACCCCTGGCATGACATCCGTCAATGAACTGCTTGTACATATTACGCGTACCATAGGCCTTGTCAAGAGCGAAATATGAGCATGGGTTATAGCCCCAGCTGTCATTGCCGTCAAATTCCTGTATCGGCATGAGTTCCACGGCATTGACACCGAGAGAAGAGAGATAGTCGAGCTTTCCGAGAGCACCCGGAATGTCACCGGTAGATGTAAAATCACGGAAATGCATCTCGTAGATCACGAGGTCATTCTGGTCGGCGATCTTGAAGCCGGTGCTTGTCCAGTTATAGACATCCTTGTTCACCTTGAACGAAGATACCAGTCCGCTTGTGCCCTTAGGATATGCCGGAAGGTCAGGATAAGTCGAGGATGAAATGTATTTGTCATTCGAGCCGTCGTAAACGATCTCAGTATAAGGATCATGTATGCGGAAAGCCGAGCCGTCCTTGTTCACGAGATAGTACTGGAACATATATTCCTTATTCGGGTCCACATTTGTCAATGTGAACCACCAGCAGCCTGCCGCGTCGTCACGCTTCATGGAATAGTCGTTGGAACGCTGCCAATTGGAAAATTCTCCTGTCACATAACAGTATTCATGGCATTTTCCCTTGTTGTCGAGGTCGCGCAAAACCAGTGTCACGCTGCCGTCAGAGTTATAATTGATGCCGTCATGAAGTCCTGAAGGCATTGTTTCCTTGACGACCGGCGCAGGTTCGAAGACGAATTTCTCATCTTTGACATTGACAAACAAATCATCCGTCTGGAGTTTTCCGTCGGCGCTTCGCACGACTACACCGATCTTGTTTACAGGCGATTCGCCGGAAGCGAACCATTCCCTGACGGAAGGTTCGAGCTGAAGTTTCCAGAGATTGCTTTCCTCGCACGGCTGCCACTTGCATTTGTCAATGTTCTTGTCCCACTCAGACTGGACATACATCCATTCAGCCTCAACGATTCCGATGTGGGCGTAAATGTCCTCGTGGTAGTCATAGAACGGAGAAGACTTGTCCGCCCTGTAATAAAGTACGCACGGAGAATCAGCCTCCGGCAATTCAGGTATCGCGAAAAGTCCTGTAGCTGAAGGGTTTATAAGTTCATCTACAGGATGCTGTGTCACCTTTACGACAGCTGATTTGTATCCGGATGCGGAAAAAGTGATGGTCGCGGTCCTCAGTTCCTTGTTGTTTTCGGTAACATTGACGGTAATTTCGCCTGAACCGGTTCCTGATGTCTTGTCTATTTCAAGCCAATCATTCTTGGAAACCACTGCTTTCCACTGCGAAGCATTTGTCTTCAGTTCCAATGTCTGAGAGGATGCGGCTTTGGTAAAATACAAGGCATCCGGTGTAACCTGCAGTTTCTTTCCCTGCTGGACTTGTTCCTCCTTGCTGCAGGAAAAGAGTGCCGACAAGCAGAGAACTGACAGGACAAAAAATCTTGTAATGTTTTTCATTATAAATTCGAGTTTCACAAGCACTGGCTTGAGATACTATATCCAGTAATTTTCAAAAAGGGCAGGCCTTTCCTTAGCGCAGGGCCTGCCCGGATTATAAATTCAGTAAATCCACACTTTAGCTCAGGAGATTGAGTTCGAAATCAGAGGTCTTAGTATCTAATACGAGTATGTATTTTCCGGCCGGTTCAGTGAACTTGATATTGCCTCCGCCGAAAACGACATTGTCCATCTCGCCACCGAAAGAATAGGTCCAGTCAGAATTGAAACGGATCTTGATCTCGTCATTCTCCTTCATTTCAAACTCGTCTGCTGCAGTCCATCTTGAACCGTTCCTGGTCATCGGGAAGAATGTTCCCCAGCCAGAAGCTGCGAAACTGCCGCCGATTTCAAGGTTCTTCACCTGAATCATCACGAGTGTTCCGTTTTTCTTGTCGAGTTTGATGTAATACAATCCTGAAGGCACTTTGATGTTGGATCCGCCCAGCGTGTTCGATTGCGCATACGCAAATGGGAGGTCCTCACTGCCTTTGGTTTCTACTGTCACGTCCTCGAAGCCGAAATCAGTTTCTGACCATGAAGGAGTCGCACTGAACTTGAATTCCGCATCAGAACCATCCGCAGTGGAGAGATCTACAAAGCCCTGGTACACGCCTTTCTGCTTTGAGGAAAGAGAGAGTGCAGGAGCATTGGCAATATCCCACTTCTGATAGCTTCCAGGGAGCCACATCTTTTCAGGGAATGAAAGGATATAGGTAGTAATCTTGACTTTTACGGCATTTGAAACGACACCTGCAGGCATGCTTTCACAAAACGCATAAACCTTCAATGTCAATTCCGCTTCCGAGCCTTCAGCTGCACCGGCAGCAACTACGGATTCGTTAAGACCGTCCACAGTGGTCTTATAAGAAGTACTAGTGAGACCGTCGACAAGAACCTTTTCCGCTCCGGTGCCGTATGACATTGTTACTTTATATGTAACATCCTCGCCATAAACAAGCCTTGCATCGGTCCAAGAGAGAAGTTCAAGTTCATCTGACTGCTTTTCCTTGTCAAGAACGATTGTTGACGCAGATACGCTGGCTACAGGAGCGACAGCATCGTCATAGAAGTAAACTTTCACGCCAACTGAAGGAGACGAATATACATTACCGGCCTTGTCAGCAACATTGACAGAGAAATCAAGCTGGTGTGTCGCATTCTTTTCCAGTTCGAAATTGGTCTTGAGGAATGTTCTGAGTTCCTCCTTTGAGACCGTATAGAAGTTGTCGGTGATACCCTCTTTCAGAGCGGCTTCCTTCTCTCCGCTCTTGACATTCAGGTTATAGAGATAGGCTTCCGCGTCGATCTGACGTGCAGCAGTCCATGTGAAAGTCACAGACTCAGCCTTGGTACCTTCTGTGATGAGGATGCCTGAATGAGCATCCAGTACCGGAGCGACAGGACTCGTCGAGAAGGTGTCTTCACTTTCTATGGTGCAGGCCACTGCCGCAAAAGCTGCGGCAGAGACTGCAAATATGTTTTTAATCCATTTCATAAGTCAAACCTGTTTACTGTTTTTCATATGTCACAACAATAGGTGTCCTGTTGGCATAGAGTCGGACGATATAGTCACCTGTTCCCGGAGTCGGGATGTTCTCTCCGCCCTTCGTAATCTCATATCCGCCTGCAATGTCGTTGGTTGCAACTGCACTGCCATACTTGTGGTCCCAGTTCTTGTTGAGTCTCAGGAGCCAGCCCTGGCCTTCTGTGAAGCTGATGACAGGAGATTCCCAGACATTCTTCGCAGCATTGTATTTGAAATCAGGCTCAGCGCCCTCATTCCATCCGTTGAAGTCGCCGATAAGAGCAACTTTGGATACGACCTCTCTTGCAACAGTCTTGGTCTTGGTGCTGATAGTCAGCCACATGATAGGCTCATCCGCTGGCACTGAGAAGTTGCCGTCAGAATTTGAAGGATCCGCAACCTCCCAACCTTCAGGGGTATAGCCCTCATTCATTCCTACCCAAGACTGGTTTTCATCGACAATCTTGAAGTAATAAGGAGTCTCTGCGTCATTCGAAACATCGACAAGAATCTTGTACGTGCTTGTACCGGCCTCTGTTTCCCAGATTTCAGTTCCCAACTGATTCCAGTCCTGATATTTTCCAGGAAGCCAGATGTTCTTCTTAGGAGGAAGGTAAGTGTAAACTGAGAAAGCGACTTTCTCGGAAGTCAATACAGGTGAGTTTACCACGTCCTTGAGGGCCGCCTCCACATAGGCATTGACAGTGACGGTGGTGTTCTTCTCGCCCTTCAGTGAGCTGCATATCATACCGACAAGGTCTCCCTTGCTGATACTGAGAGAGTTCTTGTAGTTCTGTCCTATAAGAGCCTTCTCTGAGCCAAGTTCGGCATATACTGAGTAGAGGATTTCTGTCCTGGCCCCGAAATCAGCAGGGTCCCATGTGAAATTGACCTGTTCCACCTTGGTGGTGTTGGCATCGGAGATGACATTGGAAACCGGTCTGAGGACAGGAGCCGTCAACTCTGACGAAATCTGTTCCTTCGGCAAATCCAAGGTGCATGAAGCAGCCAGAACCGCAACTGCGGCCATTGCCATATATTTCAATGATTTCATAATATCAATTTTAAATGTTATCAATTCTGCTAATAACCTTCATTCTGAACGAGGTTGCTGTTTGAACTGAGGTCGCTCTGGATAATCGGGAATATTGTCTTGTATGAAGGGATGGCAATCTTTCCGTTCATAAGTCCGCCCTTGAGTGTCCAAGGATAATTCACGTCAGTGAACTTGCCGAAACGGATGAGATCCACACGACGGTGACCTTCCCACATGAACTCACGTGCCCTTTCATCGAGCAGCCACTCGAGATTCACCTCTGACGGCATTGATACGCCTGCACGGTCACGGAGGTCCTTCACATATTTGAGAGCATCTGCATCCTTTACGACACCGCCATTGAGACGGGCATCTGCCTCAGCATAATTGAGATACATCTCGGCGAGACGGAAGATAGGCATATCGGCAGAGGAGAGTTTCCAGTTTCCAGGAACGCCATCCTGCTGAACGAGTTTGTCTTTGGAATCAAGTCCGCAGAACTTCCAGCACATCCAGCCTGTAGAAACTTGTTTTTCATCGAAGTCCTGGACTGAACCGTAATTGGTGAAGAACGCACGCTTGTCACTGGCTGCCCTGTCGTATCCGAAGACATTGGTCTTGCTTCCCCATACTACACCATTGAGCTGGAAACGTGCAACATAGTCATTAGGAACATGGTAACCGGCCCAGTTTTCAGCATTGATTTTGGAAAGACCGAACTCTGCACCGAGTTTGAGGTTCGCCTCCTCGCTGAGAGATGCGGAAGCAAATGTTGAAGTTCCGCCCCAGCTCTGTGTGGAAACTCTGTCATAAGCGATAGCGAAGATGAATTCTTTTTCTGCCGAACCGTTCTCGGTATTGTCCTGACGGAACATGTCAGAATACTTTGGAGCGAGAGAATATCCCATTCCGATGACCTTCTTGGCGGCATCCTTGGCATCCTGCCATCTTGCAGTTCCGGTATAAACCTCGGCATTGAGGTACATACGGCTGAGAAGTGCCCACACGGAACCCTTGGTAGGACGAGGATATGGAACAGAACCCACGGCAGGCATTGCGCTGTTGTCAGAAGCGAGGTCAAGAAGCTCTGTTTCAAGCCAGTTGAAGAGGTCAGTTCTGGTGATGCGCTTAGGATTCTCTCCACCGATGTTCTCAGGCATAGGGAAAGGAGGGTTTCCGAACTCGTCCATAAGAACGTAGAAGAACATTGCCCTGTGGAAACGTGCCTCTGCCCTGTATCCGGCAATCTCACCCTTGAGTGATGACTGGCCGCGGGCATCGATCTTGCTGTCAGTAGTCTGGAGAAGAAATTCGTTCACGAGAGCGATGGCCTTCACCGCACGGGTATATACGGCCACAAGAGCATCGTTAGTACTTGAACCCCATGAATCATGCTGAAGTTCAGTAAGATAAGAGTCACCCCAGACGCACTTGAGTCCGTCGCAGGTCATCTCGTTCATGTTGATCCACTGTCTCAGGAACTCAGATTGTCCGGAGTCTGAGAATCCGAGGTCATTGTTACCTGCATCATCCTGTCCTACAAGCATATAGTAGCCATTGATGTAGGCAAGTGCCTTCAGGTAGCTGTCTTCATTGGCATACGCGTTTTCAGACGTGAAGTCAGTCGTGTTCAAAGGAAGTGTATCCAAATCCTTGAGGCATGATGAAAACAGTATCGCCGCAACTGAAAGTATGAATAATTTGTTTATGAATTTCATAATGTTGTTCCTCCTGCTTAGAATGAAATGTTAAGACGAAGAGTATAGAGACGAGGACGAGGATAAACGTAATTGTCCACACCATCGATATTGTTGATTTCCGGATCAAGTCCTGAGTATTTGGTGAATGTGCAAACATTCTGGACAGAACCTGCAAGACGGATTTTGAGGTTGTTCTTGAGATTGAAGGTATAGCCGAGATTGATGTCGTCAATCTTGAAGAATGTAGCATCCTCAATCCAAAGGTCTGAATATTTCTGTGTCTCGCTGTTAGGAGCGTGCCATTCAGGAAGGAGCCACTTAGGGCAGAGGTTGTCAATGTAACCCTTTGTCCAGTTGTCGCTGTAAGATGAAGAATATCCGAGGGCAACCTTATTGATGAGCTCGGCTCCGATGGAACCGTGGCCGTTGATACCCAAATCCCAGTTCCTGTATCTTACCTGTGTGCTGATACCGTAGTAAGCCCAAGGTGTAGCGCTGCAGCCAGTCATGTAACGGTCATCAGCATTGATCTTGCCGTCGCCGTTGCGGTCCACGAAAGCATTCTGGACTGGCTTGCCTTCAGCATCATAGAGCTGCTGGTACATGTAGTAAGTATATGGAGCGAAGCCTTTGCGGTGGAGTGAGCTGAAGCCGACATTGGCACCCATTGAAGGACCTGTCTCTACTCCGAGGTAGGTTTCATCGCTGTTGGTGAGCTTGGTAATCTTAACGTCCTGGAATGTGATGTTACCACCGATTTTCCAGTTCCAGTCCTTGGTCTCGACAGGTACGAAGTTGGCTGAGAGCTCGATACCCTTGTTGACCATTGTTCCGATATTGGAAATGACCTGCTTTCCGAAGTTGGAACCGAGAGGAATGGAGATATTGTTCAGGAGGTCGAATGTGTTGCGGTAGTAAGCCTCGACTGTACCGGTAATCCTGTCATTGAGGAAACCGAAATCCAAACCTACGTTGTATGTCTCGGTGGTCTCCCACTTGATGTTAGGGTTGTAGGCCAATGGTGAGAGGAGGTTGTATGACTTGCCGTCAGCACCCATAGGATACTGCATTGTCACAGACGCCGACTCATAGTATCTTGCGATATAAGGATAGTAATCGTCTCCGATATCCTGCTGACCGGTGCGGCCCCATCCGAGACGGAACTTGAGGGCTGATACTGACCTGTTGCCCTTCAGGAATTCCTCATTGGCAATGTTCCATGCGAATGCTGCAGAAGGGAAGAAACCCCAACGGTTTGAAGGAGAGAAACGGCTGGATGCGTCACCGCGGGCGGTGAAAGTGAAGAGATATCTCGAATCGAAGCCGTAGTTGAGACGTCCGAAGAATGAAATCAGGTAGTACTCTTTGGCATTGACAGGAGCGATATGATATACGGTTTCCCTGTCATTGTTGTAGTACTGTGAGTTCTCGTACTTGATGTAGTTGTGCTGCCAAGAATAACCTGCCATCGCATTGAAATTGTGTTTTCCCCAAGTTTCATTGTAGTCGAGGTAGGCCTCCAGAAGCATGTTCTTGTTGAAGTTCTTGTACTTCTCATAGAGGTCAGGAGCACTGGTGAGCGAACTGCGTGAACCGACGGTGTTGTACTTGGTACCGTTGGTCCTGGCGATATCCATACCCAAGTTCAGGTTTGCCCTCAACGCCTCAAGTCCGTGTACCTTATAGTCAATCTGCAAATTGCCTACTCCACGGTAAGTATGTCCGTAGTTGACGTAGTCATAAACTGCAGAAAGAGGGTTGGCAGCTGCCATGGTATTAGGCACACCTGCGCTGAACCAGTTCCAGTAACCGTTGGAAATGGCAGTCTTGTCGATGTTGCCTTCAGCATCCGTGAAATAGATAGGCTTGGTAGGGTCGAATGAAAGAGCACTCTCTACAGGGTTGTTTGCCCAGTTGGTATGCTGATATACGCCCTTGGCATTGAAATTAATCGAAAGATGATCGTCGAAGAATTTAGGAGAAAGGCTTACGTCAATGTTACCTCTCTGGTTGTCGCCGACTTTGATGGTAGCCTGGTCGAGGTTGTAGCCCATGCTGACACGGAAAGGAACAACTCCACCTGAATAAAGGCTGATGTTGTGGTCAGTATTCACGCCGATACGGTAAATCTGATCCTGCCAGTTAGTGTTGTACATTGTACCGTCCACACCGAGAAGTTCGATAGCTTCAGGACGATATTCCTTGATATAGTCAAAGAACTGGTCTCCGTCCATCATCTTGATGGCATCGGTATTCTGCTTGAGGGAAACGCTTCCGCTGTAGCCTACGTGGATTCCTTTGCCTGTTCCTTTCTTGGTAGTGATGATGATCACACCGTTGGAAGCGCGGGAACCGTAGATTGCGGTAGCGGACGCATCCTTGAGGACAGAGTAAGACTCGATGTCGTTAGGATTGACAGTAGCAAGCGGATCGCCCATGCCGGCACCACCGTCCTTTGTTACAGGGACACCGTCAATGACAATGAGAGGGTCATTGGATGCGGTAAGAGATGCCGCACCGCGGATTCTGATGGTAGAAGAAGAACCAGGCTGTCCGTTCGCAGGAGTGATGTTAAGTCCGGAAACCTTACCGAGAAGCATTGAGCTCGGAGAAGTGACGGCACCGCGGTTTACCTCCTCTGCATTGATGGCGGTAACGGAACCGGTCATGTCGCTCTTCTTGACTGTACCGTAACCGATGACCACTACATCGTCGAGATACATGGCATCTTCCTGGATGACAGTCTTCGCAGGATTGGTTTTTGCCACGAAGGTCACAGTCTTGTAGCCGATACAGCTGATTTCAACGATTGCATCAGCTGAAGACACCTTCAGTGTGTAATTACCGTCAATGTCAGTCGACAATCCGTTGGTAGTACCCTTTTCGAGAACGGTCGCGCCGATTACAGGCTGGCCGGTCTGATCCATGACGGTACCCCTTACCTCAAACCCGTTCTGGGCTGACAGATCAGGGGTGATGAGAAGCAGTCCCATCAGTCCCACTATAAAAGATAGAAATCTGTTCATAGGATCTTATTGTTATTAGTTTAAAAAAATATAGTAATTATTTTCAATTTTCTCTGATAAAAGCGACAGACACCGCAGCCAACAGCATGAAGACGCAGGCCAATGCCAACATCATCACTGCATTCGAGCCGAAACAGTATTTCACGATGACGCCTCCGGTAAGTCCGATGACTATCTGCGGTATGGTGATGGTGAAATTGAAGATACCCATGTAAACGCCCATACGTTTCGGGTCAACAGTGCGGGAGAGAATCGCGTAAGGCATGGCGAGAATGCCGGCCCAGGCAATTCCGATACCCAGCATCGGTATCATCAATGCATATTTGTCTTTCAGCAGACAGAGTCCAGCGAATCCGAGCACTCCGAACAGGAGACATGTGGCATAGACTCTCTTGTTTCCGAATCTGGTAGCGAGCTTCGTCATGAACAATGCGGCGATGCAGGCAGGAATCGGATAGACTCCGTTAAGGACACCGACCCAGGTCTGTGTCTCCCCTTCCGAAAGAAGGACGCCACCTGCTGTCACTGAACCGGTTATGGCCGGTTTCAGATATGTCCACATGATGAACAGCGCCGCCCATGAGAAGAACTGGGTCACACCGATGCGGATCATCGCGGACGGAGTGTTCTTTATCAATGTCATGAAACTTGGCTTTTCCGCAGGTACACTTGCATTGACCTCAGCGATACCGTTGTACTCGGCGAATTCCTTCGGAGGATACTCCTTGGTCCTGAATGCTGTCACCAGGACGGTAGCCAGAAGAATTGCACCTCCTATATAGTAGGACCATGCAATGTGGGATGAAACCTGACCGGGAACAGCATCGTCGCTTACACCGGCCCATGTCATAATCAGCGGGAGGACGGCTCCTATTACGGCACCTATATTGATAAGGAAAGTCTGGACGACATAACCTTCTGTCTTCTGCGAATCGTCGAGCATGTCAGCGACAAGCGCCCTGAACGGCTGCATGGTAACATTGAAAGAAAGGTCCATGAAAAGGAGGATGAACGCACCCATCGCGAGAGGGGCCAATGCCAGAAGAGTCGGGCAGTTCGGCATGAGCATAAGTGCTATCGTCGAAATCAATGCTCCTCCGAGTATATACGGGATGCGTCTGCCGAATCTGGTCCATGTCCCGTCTGAGAACATGCCTACGATAGGCTGGATGACCATTCCGGCAAGAGGTGCCGCCAACCAGAAATAGCTCAGGTGACTTACGTCAGCGCCGAGTGATTCGAATATGGTGGATGTGTTTGAATTCTGCAGGGAATATCCTATCTGGACTCCAAGGAATCCGAAGCTCAGGTTCCATATCTGCCAAAAAGATAATTTCGGTTTCTTGTTCATTGGTTTTCGTTTGTTCTATGTGGTCGCGGAATTGTCAAGTTCCGTTTCTGTCACTGTCAAGGCCTCAGGTACTCCTTCAAACCTTAAAACGTTTGCAAATATATTTATTAATATCCTATTAAAAATATGTGACAGGACGGATGGTCGGAATTGGCTGACGGACGGGAAAAATCTGACGACGAATGAACGGCAGGTTTTTAAATATTGGCAAATATTCCTAACTTTGACCTGCGACGGTTGCAGGACATGCCGGCATACCACACAGACACTTGAAACTTGAGTTATGAACTTGTCTAAGATAAAGCCCTCGGGCGTAATACATATATTTGCATTGCTCCATGCAGCCGTGACCATTCTGTGCCGCGAGGCCGGAATCGGAGACGAACTGTTCCTCACGGTGCTCACCATGGCGATGATTCTTCTCGTCTGCCTGAAAAAGAACCTGAATCTGGAGTTCACGGCCGGAATCATCATAATCATCAATGTTACCGGATATCTTCTGGGAACTGCCGGAGCCAACTTGATAGGAATGATTTTCAGCTCCGACCTTGCTGTCCATGCCATTTCCACGGCATTCACGACAGAGCTCCTCGGATGGGGCACGATACTCGTCGGCAATATCCTCAATCGGCTCCGGCTGTCCTCCGGCTCCATCAGGATGCCGCACATGCCGTGGCTGATAGCGGTCGTGCTCGCCATCTTCCTTTTCAGACTGGCCATCATCGCGCTGAGCGACATGAACATCCTGTCAAACGGCGGATTGTACAAGAACCTGGTAAGACTGATGTACAATATTCCTGTCTGCATCATTCTGATTTGCCTTAATATAATATATGTAAGGTTCGCCAGGACCAGGCTCCGCCAGAAGCCTGCATATTTCCGCTGGATAACATTGACCTCATTCGTGGTTCTTGCCGTTCTCGGCGCGACATTCGCCGTAGGCATTGACCTTCCGTTTTCCATACAGCAGTTGCCTCCGGTTCATGACCTGGTAGAGACGGCTGTAGTGGTATTCATCGCTGAAATACTGTTTTATGTACTTATATACATGGCTGACTACGTGAGAGTTACGCATCAGGATGTGAAGGCTGAGAAGATGAAAAGACACAAGGCCCAGTTCGAATATCTGAAACTGAAACAGCAGGTGAACCCGCATTTCCTGTTCAATTCACTGAATGTCCTGGACTGCCTGATCTGCGACAACAAGAACGAAGACGCAAGCCTTTTCGTCCACAAACTCGCCGGCATCTACAGGTATATGCTTAAAAATGACTCGCTTACAGCCATCAGCCTGGGCGAGGAAATGGACTTCACCGAAAAATATACCGACCTGCTGAAAGTACGCTTCGCGTCAGGGTTCGAGGTCAATGTCGATGTCCCCGAGTCTTTCATGTCTTACGACGTGGTGCCGTGCTCGATCCAGATGCTTGTAGAAAATGCAATCAAACATAACAGGGTGTCTCCGGACAATCCGCTCCAGATAAACATTACGGCGCGGAATTCCAGAATCATCGTGACAAACAACAAATATCCGAAGGTGGCGCTTGGAGAAGACTCCACAAAAGTCGGTCTGAACTACATCCGCCAGCAATACATTGATTTGTCGGGCAATGACATTGAAATCAATGACAATGGAACGGATTATTCCGTATCGCTTCCGTTGCTGCCCGCACAGAAAACCTCCTAAAAACCCGAATTATGGCACTAAAAGTATTGATAGTCGAAGACGAACCGATGGCACAGGCCAACCTGAGCCGCACTCTGCAGAAATATTATCCGGATCTGGAAATCGTCGGCATGACAAGTTCCGTCAGCGGCACGGTCGAGTGGCTGAAGGAACATTCCGCCGATGTCATATTCATGGACGTGGAGCTTTCTGACGGTGACTGTTTCAGCATCTTCAGGCAGATCAATGTCGATGCAAAGATAGTAATGACCACTGCCTATGACAGTTACGCCGTCAAGGCTTTCGAGGTAAACAGCGTGGACTATCTGCTGAAGCCTATCGAGAAGGAGGACCTGGACAGGGCTGTGCAGCGCTGCCGCAATTCAGCAGGTGTCACAGACATGTCTGCCCTCCTCTCCACCATCTCCGGCACCCAGCATGAGTACCGGCAGAAGTTCATGGTACGCCTGAATGACAAGATCCTTCCGATTCCTGTCAATGACATCGCGTATTTCCTTTCCGAGGACAAGGTCACATGGATGTTCACATCCGACGGGTCGAAATATGTTATGGACCAGTCACTTGACGTCCTGTCATCCCAGCTGTCGCCGTCCAGGTTCTTCAGGATTTCCCGCGGCTGCATCATCGCCTCGTCAGCAGTGCAGAGCATAATCAAGCTGCAGGGCGGAAGGCTAAAGATCAATGCAGTTCCACGGTCAGGTCCGGAAATTCTCGTCAGCCGTTCGAGGTCAGAGGACTTCCTCCAATGGCTTGAAAACACCACCTGCTGACAGTTCATCGCCTAAAAACGACATCTCATCCGAAAATACCGGCAAGTCATTTTCGGATGTTGGTTTTTGTATATAATTTAGCGGTCACAAAACCACAACAAACAACGAATTATGACACGTAATTTCAGAATCACATATCAAACCTCCTGGGGTGAGGAAATCAAACTTTCATTCGGAAAAGAGCGCGCTGACATGAATTACCGCCCCGGCGGAATTTGGGAATTGTCAATGCCGGAGAGCAGGATCCCGTCAGGCACCGAGTATCATTACGAGTGCTGGAAAGACGGCAGAAGGCTTCGCCGCGAATGGAAAAATCATATCGTTCCGGATACGAAAGCCACTGATATAGAGGACAAATGGACCGATATCCCGGTAGCTGCACCTTTCTTCACATCGGCATTCGCCGACAAGGTTTTCAGCATCGACCAGGACTCCCCGAAGTTCAAGGTCAATGAAGACATGGCTCCAGAGAAGATGTTCCAGACCAACTGGAAATGCGCCGGCACTGCCGTTCCTGTTTTCTCCCTGAGGACTGAGGACAGTTTCGGTATCGGAGACTTCCACGACCTGAAGAAACTCGTGGACTGGGTAGCGGCTACAGGCCAGAGAGTCATACAGCTTCTTCCGGTCAATGACACTACAATGACAGGCACTTGGGTGGATTCATATCCGTATAGCGCGAATTCCATCTATGCCCTGCATCCGCAGTTCGTCTATCTTCCTGAGGCAGGAGTCCGCAGGGACAGCAGCTACAAGACATTGAAAGCTGAACTGGAGGCCCTCCCGGAATTGGATTACGAGCGTGTGAACAAGGAGAAAGACCGTCTCATGCGCAAGGCCTTCGCTTCGACATGGGCAAAGGTCAGCGGTTCCGCAGAGTACAAGAAATTCATAGAGGACAATGCCGACTGGCTCGACGCATACTGCGCGTTCAGGATTCTCCTCCGCAAGACCGGAACAGGTGATTCTTCCAAATGGGGAAAATACGCTTCATATAGTGCAAAGAAAGCGGCTTCAGTTCTTGCAGAGAATAGAGAAGAGGCTGATTATCAGTCCTTTGTCCAGTTCCATCTGCACAGACAGCTCGTCGATGCCAGGAACTATGCCAGAAAACATGGCGTCACTTTCAAGGGTGACCTTCCTATCGGCGTGAGCAGGACTAGCGTGGACGCATGGCAGCATCCTTCCCAGTTCAACATGAATTCCCAGGCCGGCGCTCCGCCTGATGCATTCTCTGCTGACGGTCAGCTTTGGGGTTTCCCGACATACAACTGGGACAAGATGGAGGAAGACAACTTCGCATGGTGGAAGGCCAGGCTGAAGAACATGGAGCAGTACTTCGACTTCTTCCGCATTGACCATATCCTCGGATTTTTCCGAATCTGGGAGGTTCCGACAGGGGCAAGCAGCGGTCTTCTCGGCCATTTCTACCCGGCATTGCCGTTCAGTACCAATGAGTTGGCATCGATGGGATTCGACATCAACACCGGCTGGTACACGTCCGACGGCATTGACACTCTCTTTGTGGAAGATTCTCACCGGAAGGGTTACTGGCATCCGCGCATCGGGGCTCAGCACACAGTTCATTACCGCAATCTTCCGGACTGGCAGAAGGATGCGTTCAACAGGCTGCATGATGACTTCTTCTACAGGAGGCACAATGCGTTCTGGCGTGATTCCGCACTTCGCAAACTGCCTGATTTGCTGGCCGGCACACGTATGCTTGCGTGTGGCGAGGACTTGGGTATGATTCCGGATTGCGTGCCTGACGTGATGAGGGAACTGCGTATCCTGTCATTGGAAATCCAGCGTATGCCGAAGGATTCAAAGCACGAGTTTGCTGACACGTGGAGTTATCCGTATTTCTCCGTCTGCGCGACTTCGACACATGACATGAGTCCGCTCCGCGCCTGGTGGAAGGAGGACAGGGGCGTTACCCAGCGTTTCTGGAATCAAGTTCTCGGCAAGTATGGTGAGGCTCCGGCCGAGTGCACTCCTGATATCTGCCTGAGTATCATACTGATGCATCTGCAGTCCGCGTCCATGCTGGCGATTCTTCCGCTTCAGGACTATCTGTCGCTCAAGCCTGAGCTCTGCATGGATGATCCGGACAAGGAGAGAATCAATATCCCTGCAATCTCGCCGTTCTACTGGAGATTCAGGATGAAGACGACAATCGAAGAACTTATCAATGATGACATCACGGGCTATATCCGTTCTCTGATACGCGACTGCGGCAGGAGGTAGGAAGACCGGACGAACCAAAAATGTCAGGGAAGACATAGGTGCTCCCTGACATTTGTTTGTGTTTTGTGACGACGTGGCGGCTAGAACGAGAAGTTGTAGCCGATAGCCAGAATCGTGTTGCAGGACTTCTCGACAGCATAGGCCTTGAGAGTGGTTCCCGCCTTGTTCGTATCGATTTCCTTGTTCTTCTTCCAGTCCTGCATGAGTTTGAAATCAATGCCGTGATGCTTGGTGATTTTCCACTCGACGCCGACGGCTCCGCGGACACGGTTCACATAGGCATCATCGTAGCCAAGGAACTCATAATCGGAGTAAGTAGCTGAAGATGAATCATATGACGCATTGAAAGAAGGAGCATTGAAAGTATTCCTGAGTTCCACATAAGCATATGGCTCCCAGTTCTTAAGACCGCGGTACGCCACCTTGGCACGGGACTTCAGGTCGAAATCATTTCTGGCCTCCTGATACCTGTTCACGCTATAAGACTTGTGCGTGAACTGCAGACGCTCCCTCAGGCTGAAACGCCAGTTGCCCGCATCCACAGAACCTGTCACCTCAGCACCGAAACGATGGCGGGGCTTCAGGACAGAGGCCGAATTATAATGGACGATAAAATCATAGTCTGCTCCGACCTTGAGGAACTTGCAGACCTTGTACGACATACCGACATTGACCATATGCCTCTCGATTCCGTTCCACGAATCTTTGGTTCTCAATTCATATCCGGTCTCGAGATGGAGCCCCTTGGCGATTTTCCAGTCTGCGGAAGCAGAAAATCTGCTCTTGAACGAGTTGTCCTGCGCATTGGCAACAAATACAAGCGCGGTTGCAGCAATCAGACTTGCAATTAGTTTCTTTGTCATTGACAATTATTTTTTAAGATTCAAATTCCTGGTTTTCAATAAATTGCTTGTTGCGCATAATCTCCGTGACCGAAGACTGCGACTCCTCTGCGGGCAAATTGTAGTAAATCTTGACATACGCGGCATCCTTCAGAAAATCGACATTGCCAATCTCGATACGCTCCGGATGCACACCGCAGCGATGCTCAATGTCAGCCACAAGTTCATCCCGCCGGGAAGGAAGGATAAGGTCAATGCGGTCGTACAATAACACCTTGCTTGCGCTTTTGCTCATCCCCACGCTGCGTTCAAGTACCCATACAAGAACGACCGCAAAGGCATTGGCAATGAATGTCACCAGAAGATGACCGCAGCTGAGCTCATAATGGGGGTTGTTGCCCTCAAGTCCGACTACATTGTAGAGAGGAGCCAGGCCGTTCACTGCGGCAAGTGCGATTATTATGAACAAGTATGTCATTTCACGGATAGGCACCGTCTCTGTCCTGTAACGGATTACGCCGAATATGGCGAAGAGGCCCAAGGTAAGGCCTACGCCCACATCGACACGGCCCATGGTATAAAGCAGGAGCAGCATCGCTGAAGAGAAGGCGATGAACGTGAAGACATAGTCTTTCCTTCCACGCTTTGGGAAATACAGAAGATATACAATCAGGAAACAGACAAGGAGATTCAGTCCGAATCTCATGCCCAGTTCCGCCAGGCTCTGTATCGTAGTCATCATCGGTTCGGAATAGTTCTGGATTCCGAGAAGTTCAGTTTCTTCCATTATATCAAACAGTTAAATAATTCAAGTATCGTAAATTGCAAGGCAGCCGCACTGCTTTGCGCACATTACCCTCTGACTAAGTACCTCGGCCTCTGGGATGAACATAATTTCTCGCAGGCCCTGATCTTTTCAAGGAAACGTCCGGGACGGCATTGGGAATCGGTCAATGCCACTCCCATACAGTATTTGCTTATGCGCATTGGCTTTACCCTGAGCGAGAGAAGAATATCCTGCATAGTGCTCCGTTTCCTTCCGTCCCGCTTAAGTTCGATTATCACGACATCGCCGAGACCTGAAGTCACGCCATTCCTCATATTGCGGAAGCATATATCGGAATCTATCGTGATGCGTTCCGACAAGTCCTTGTCCACCAATGTCATACGAGAAAAGGACGTCTCCACTGACGGACTCAGGCTATCCGCACGGTAATCAGTTATCTTAGACAGGAAATCACTGCACAGGCCATCGCCTCTGAAATCAGTGAATTCCTCAGGAGGAATGGAAATCCTCTTCTTTTTGGTTCTGGAATGATTGTTTTTGGACTTCACTTCCAGAAAACAAAGTTCCGAGGCGCTGTAAATCCTTGTCCTCACCTTCTGCCTGACCAGACGCGAATTGCGATGGTCCAGAAACATCCTGAGATCGGAAGTGTCGAAATAGATGCTGTCATAGGGATGAATCCTCACCCCTTCCGAGACGAACATCATGTAGCCGCAGGCCAATGCCTGACGAAGAATCGCGTCGAGAACGGATGATGTAGTGACATATTTCGTGTCAATGCGGTTCATGAGCCTTATGGAGTCCATCCTGTCCAAGTCAATGGGCTCAAATGCCATAAGCAGTTCAGGATCAATTGCCTGATGATGTCGAGTACTCATATATCTTGTATCTGGACATTTTGCCTTTGGCATTGTAAATGAACTCTTTGTGCTTGCGGCCGGTAGGTGTATATTCGAATTTTCTGATGTTGTCAAGTTTCCCTGACGAATCATATACTAGGACTCTGGCAAGAGTCCCGTCCGGAGAGTATTCGAATTTCTTTCTCCACTTCACGCCATCCTTGTTATACTCGGCCTCTTCCACTTTAAGGCCAAGGCTATTGTATATTGTCAGGTGGTCCAGCACTTTGACACCGGAAGATGTCTCCACGTTCCACTCCTTGATTATAAGATTCTCTTTACCGTTCTTGGTCTGGGCAATCACAGCAAAAGGCAGGAGCAAAGCGATAATTATGGGCAAAATACGTTTCATTCAATATTATTTTTTGCGTACACTCAAAAGCAATTCATTATGTGTACCGCAACGAAATTAATAGATTAACTCCTTTTTAGCAAACTTGTAACATTTATTTAACAAGTGGTTAAGTAATCCTAAAAAAATAACTTGGTAATCTTTGCGAGTCTTTTCGGTCTAAATTTCTTTTCTCATCAGTCGCGTACGTCCAGTACACTCCTTCTTCGAAAAGGAATTTACCCTCGAAAATCCTTTACAAATCTTTACCAACTTATTTTTTAACGCTTACTAAACGATATCCGGCCTGCATGATTGTTTTCAAAAACAGATTAATCTGATTATTTTTGACAAATGTTTTAGGATTATTTAGTAATTATGAAAAAAGTATTTGCATTTGTTGTCCTGTATGTTGCACTTGCATTGGGCGCAATCGCCGGGAATCCGGTGTCAGGTGAGAAGAAAGACAATTATCAATATCTTAGGGATATTCCTTATACTGCTGTCAATGAATCTGATGCGTACCGCAAGGAGAGATGCAGGCTGGATATCTATTATCCCGAGAACGTCAAGGAGTTCAAGACTCTGGTCTGGTTTCATGGCGGTGGACTCGAGGGCGGCAACAAGGGACTAAGGGAGGAGTTCCGCAACCGTGGATTTGCTGTCATTGATGTAAATTACCGTCTGTACCCGAAGGTGAAGTGTCCGGGATATCTGGAGGATGCGGCGCTTGCGGTGAGCTGGGTCTTCAATAACATTGAAAGGTATGGCGGCAGCCCGTCGAAGGTTTATATCGGCGGTCATTCTGCCGGCGGCTGGCTGACATTGATGCTGGCGCTGGACAAGAGGTGGCTGGCGGAATACGGCATTGATGCGGACAGGATCGCGAAGGCGTATCCGGTCGGCGGGCAGACGATGACGCATTTCACAATCAAGAAGGAGCGTGGTCTGGATGTGGATCTTCCTTTCATAGATGACATGGCACCATCGTTTCATGCCAGGAAGGAGGGCGCGCCGCTGATGCTGATTACCGGCGACCGGAATCTGGAGATGCTTGCCAGATACGAGGAAAACGCCCACCTGATGGCGATATTAAAGCATTTCGGTCACGAAGCGTCACTGTTCGAACTCGAGGGTTTCGATCATGTCAATGTCCTTTCGCCGGCTTGCCTGCTGATCAGAAGGGATATCGAGAAGCAGTAGAGTGCGCTATTTGGCCCAGCGGAAATTCCGGAGGCCGGCGGCTAGTTCGAAATGAAGTTTGACAATGCCCATGTCCATCCGGGTGTAGCCGATTAGGGAGACGCCTCGGGTGATACGGACTTGGGGCAATGGTTCACCGCCAAGGAACTCCAGGAAGAACTTCTGTTGATTTACTGCAGTCGGGGCCAGGAGAGCAGACTCGACACCTTTCCGGAACCAGTCTGGAGTCTGAGGGCTTGCATTGCTTACATCATTGACACTCTTGGACTTATGCTGAACACCGGGAGTCTCGCCATAACCTATGGCAATGTAACAACAGATCTTTTCGTCCGGCTCGAGAGAATACGTTCCGAAAACTTTGCGGTAACTGATGCCGGCCCAACATGAATTGAGGCCAAGACGCTGGGCCAGAAGCACGAGACGCTCACCATAGTAGCCGATACGCTCATCAAGGTCAGCCGACTTGCGGCCAGCCATCACAAGGTAATTCTTCACACCGGAGAACTTGCCATAGGCCATCACGCCACTGAAAGCCAGAGGCTCATCAGTCACTAATTGGACATGAAGATTTCCTTCGGCATTGACATTGGCAATCTCGGAGCGAAGCGAATTCAGGACGTTGACAGGAAGCTTTCTGTCAAGATACCTGCGCACTGAATGACGCGAAATAACAGCATCCATATCGCTCATTTTCAAGACTTTCCAGAAACTTTCAGGAAGAGTGACATTGGCCAGTTCCGCTGCCGCACCGAAAAGAGGCGCAATCTCTTCCACGCGCCAACCCGCGATTCCGCAGCCTATCGGAGTCACGAGGAAGGTCAATGCCGGATGTGATTTCGCATAAGCGGTGAAGTCGTCAACATGCCTGCGGATAATGTCAATGCTGCGGTCCATTGTCGGGATGGCGTAACATTGACCTGTCATACCGATACCTACACCCCATTCGGCGCCGAAGTCTTCGTAAGCGATTCTGGCAGCACCGCCACCATGCATACCTTCTTTGTTGCTGCCGAAAACAAAGATTTCATTGTCATTGAGAGAGGTGATGCGGTCGGGAGTTATACGGGTCTGGTCCATAACATTTTACAAAATAGATTCAAGTTTCTGAAGGGGGACGCGCTGCCTGATACGCATGTGGGCGTCACGATAAATTACTTTGACATGAGAAGGCAAGGGGTCGGAGATGAGGTCGACGGTCTGCCAGAGGTGAGGTGACGGCTTGCGGCGGAGAGGAATGAACTCGTCGCGATGGGCCTTCCTGTAATCACGGGACCGGGAGGCATTGAGGCTGATAACCTGCTCCACTTCCGGAGCCGTCATCTGACTCCGCTCACATGAACAAGTCTTATGCCCAGGGACAGAGATGCGGACGATGCCATCGGACGAACCGCCGAAGACATTGATATACAGACGATAAGAACGGGCGGTAGAGTCATTCAGAACCGCCCAGGCGGACAACTGCTCAGAAGCCGGCCTGCCGATACACTTGTAGGACAGGTCATAAGTTCCGTCGCGATGAATGTCGGCGATGAAATAGCCTCTCGGAGCCCCGCAACTCTGCAGAGCATAAGGAATTCCGTCAGAATCCCTGACGCCGCGCCACCAACTGCCGCACGATGCTCCGGCAATGAGTTCGCGGAGGGAATCATCGCGGGAAACGGAATGCGTGTGCCCGCTGACAAGCAACAGACGCGATGTGTCCGGAACCAATGCCAGCACGGAATCGCGGCCTTTCATCTGACTGAAAGGGATGTGGGTGGCGAGAATTGTCAATGCCGGAGTAACGCCTACACGTGACGGCTTCCGGCCACGGGTCTCCCCTACGCCCCGATTCAACACAGAATCAAGCCAATGCTTCTGCCTGTCCGTAAATCCTCCGACATAATCCGTCATACCGAAATCAGAAGGACGGACATTATTCATCAGGACGAAACGCACATTGCCACGGACAAAAGACGTGTCCACATAGCCGACCACCTTACGCCATGTGGAAAGGTCACGCTGCCGATACGCGGACGATTTCGGGCCACGGTAAACATCACGGTCATGATTGCCCGGAACCATGAAACACTGATATGGCAGAGAATCTACAACTCCCACAGACTCAGGGAGCAAGGACATATTGTCATTGACCAGATCCCCGAGAAAAATGCACATGTCCAGGTCACGGCGCGATTGAAGTTCACGATAAACCGACCGCCGCGCATAACACATCTCCGTCGAATCGTCCACCTGCGGGTCACCGACCAGCGCCACACGCAGGACACGACCGCGCGCCTGAGGGTTTCCACCACCGTCAGCACCCGAAAGACGCACGTTCCCCACCAAGGTACAGGTCAATGCCAGTGTAACCGTCAGCAATATGTGTTTCAAAGACTTATCTCCAGTCATACGTCCACTAAGTAATCCTTAAAAAATAACTTGGTAATCTTTGCTCGTCTTTTCGGTCTATATTC
>OQWM01000665.1_pt1 | contig 22404 bp, 14 predicted proteins | sample 1691531 | NCBI WGS metagenome assembly OQWM01 (sample SAMN03418257, study PRJEB22391) | human gut metagenome | biome: human-gut; feature: organic feature; material: feces | host: Homo sapiens | place: Tanzania | collected 2013-01
CCTTGGCAATGTTGTTGATCAACTCCATGATGAGCACCGTCTTACCTACACCGGCGCCACCGAAAAGACCAATCTTACCACCCTTCATGTAAGGCTCAAGCAGGTCGATCACCTTAATACCGGTAGCAAGCATCTCCTTGTGAGTAGAAAGTTCGTCAAACTTCGGAGCCTCACGGTGGATAGGATAAGCACCCTTCATGTCCAATTCATTCATACCATCAATAGGCTGTCCGATGACATTCATCATACGGCCCTTGATCTGCTCTCCGGCTGGCATCTGGATTGGGTTACCTGTAGGGATAACCTCCAAGCCGCGCTGCAAACCGTCAGTATTATCCATAGCGACACAGCGAACTGTATCCTCACCGATATGCTGCTGCACCTCGATGACAAGTTCGCGTCCGTCTGGACGTTTTACCTTCAGAGCTTCATAAATTTTAGGAAGCACCTTCTCTGGATTCTCGCCCTTTGTATCGAAGTAAACGTCGATAACAGGACCGATAATCTGAGAGATACGTCCATTAATTTGTGACATAAGCTTATTAGTTTAAATGTTATATATATTTATATTATTCTTGGCTGCAAAAGTAACAACAATTTATGGAAACCACAAATTAATTTGAAGTTTTATTCGGCTTTTATACCTTATTAAACCATTTTTAGTTCCCTTTAAACCATTTTCCTATGCAAAAGCAAGAAGTCAGGAGTCCAAACTCCCTTCTTCTTACTCCAATCTCTATAAATTAGATACTCAACTCGTCCAAAACCTTGATGAGTTTACGGTCGAATGGCTTATCTGAGCGGATGGCTTCAGAAAGCGGAACGTATACCACCTCGTTGTTGCGTACACCAATCATCACATTGCGCTGTCCCTGCATGATAGCCTCGATGGCACCACAACCGGTACGGCTCGCAAGAATACGGTCACGGGCTGATGGACGACCACCACGCTGCAAGTGACCCAGGATAGATACACGTACATCAAACTCAGGGAACTCCTTGCGCACACGGTCAGCATAATAAAGAGCACCACACTTAGGACTCTCTGACACGATGACGATACAACTCTTCTTAGACTTACGGATACCACGCTCCATGAATTGAGCCAACTGGTCTACATCGGTAGAATCCTCTGGAATGATAGCTGCCTCTGCTCCACTGGCGATAGCTGAATTCTGCGCCAGGAAACCGGCATCACGGCCCATCACCTCGATAAAGAAGATACGCTCGTGGCTCTGCGCAGTATCACGGATGCGGTCTACACATTCTACGATGGTATTCATCGTAGTATCATAACCGATTGTATTGTCTGTACCATAAAGGTCATTATCAATTGTTCCTGGCAATCCGATGCAGCATACATCAAACTCACGTGCGAAATTCATCGCACCTGTCAGCGAACCGTTACCGCCAATCACGACAAGCGCATCTATTTCCTCTTTCTGAATCGTTTCAAATGCCTTCTGGCGACCTTCCTCGGTCATGAATTCCTTAGAACGGGCTGTCTTCAGCATCGTACCACCTGTGCCGATGATACCGCTTACATTCTCTGTAGAAAAGGTTTTAATTTCATCATTGATGAGACCATCGTAACCACGATAGATACCTTTCACAGTGAAACCGTTGTAGATAGCCGAACGGGTAACCGCACGGATAGCAGCATTCATACCTGGAGCATCTCCTCCAGATGTTAAAATTCCAATAGTCTTAATCTTTGCCATAACTATACCTTATTATATTATATATATTTTTTTAATGTTAGTTTATTATCCTCTCAGGATGATGTTTTTCATCCATTACCCCTACATATACAGTAGGTATCCAAGGGTATACCCCTTGCTTTGTTTGGGCTTATCGATTTAAATAATTAGGTTTGCGGCACCAGCCACCAGGATATGGGAGAGCCAAAGGATAGCAAGTCCGATGACGCCACCCATCAAAGCTTTCCAGCCAATATTGCGGAAATACCATCCCATGTGCATACGTTCCATCTTCATCAGGGCAAGACCGCTGATTGTACCGATACCAAGAACGTTACCACCAGCCATTACGCAATATGCAATCATCTGCCAGTAGATACCATTGGTATGATAATCAGTAAGCATGCTGAATGAAGGATCATTCACACTTGCCAGATCATGAAGGGAGAAAAAATTCATGGCTGTAGCAAAGTTGTCAAGTACAGTACTGACTATACCTGCCAAGACACCATGCAGTAACACACCAGGATGCTTATCATCCATACCGACAGAGTTGAGAAGAGCGGCAAAATCGTCAAAAGCACCGGTCTCCTTCACCACTCCGATGGCAAGCATGATACCCATCACGAAGAGAATCATCTGGACGACTCCGTATTGGAACACTCTAGGAGTACGACGGTCAGCCATCGCATCCATATTCATGAGTTTACGGTTGAATATCTCGTTCACAATCCAGAGTACACCCAATACGCAGAGCGCACCGAGGAAAGGACTTAATTTCGTAATATTATGGAAGGTAGGGATAAACCACAATCCACCGATGCCCACAAAGAGCATCAGCAAGCGCTGCCATACATTGAGACGGGTATCATCCCCGCGGTATGGCATCGTAATCCATTCTGTCTCTACTCTTTCAGGCTGCATGCGCTGCATCATCAACAACGGAATGAGCCAGGCTGCAAGACATGGCAGCAGAAGCGACAGGAAATAATGAGTAGCCGTTACAGCACCCATATTCCACATCACCAGTCCTTCCGGATTTCCGATAACGGTAAGAGCTCCGCCACAGTTGGCAGAAAGAAGAATGGCACCTCCATACACCATGCGCTGACGACGGTTTGGAATTACTCCATGCATCATCGTAAGCATCATCACTGTTGTAGTAAGATTATCGAGATTTGCCGAGATAACAAAGGTTACGGCAGCGAGAATCCATAGCATTTTCTTGGCGCTTCGGGTACGTAACAACTGGCGTATGAAATCGAAGCATCCGTTGTTATTGAGAATTTCAACTATCGTCATAGTGGCTAGCAGGAAGAGTACGATTTCTGCTGCTCTACCCACATAAGGAAGGAAGATGTTACGGGCAATAAAATACTTCACCGTTGTACTGGTGGATTCTATCTCGTTCCACATTCCGAGATTCAGATAGCGTGAATAATCAGAAGAGTGTTCACTGGTCACGAAGTCCATACCGAAACAGATATAGAGAACCCATCCTACCGTTCCAGCAAAGATGGCTACGGCAGCACGGTTCACCTTGGTAATATTCTCAGTTGCAATGAGAATATATGCCAGTATCAGTATGGCAAGGATGACTAGTGTCATATCATTATTTTATTATATTCATTACATTTTGAGCGCAAAGGTAACAATTATTTTGTAATCGCCAACATTTCGATGTCTTTTTTTAATGAATTTAACTCATTTTTCATACAAATGAAAATTTCGCCCGGTTTTATCTTTCGCCATTACTTTTCTTCCCTCTTCATTTTCATCATAGAATCAGATGAAAACACGGATAACAGAGAAGAAAATCACAGGAAGAAATATCGAGGAGGAAGTTATCAGAATATTTAAAGGGTTATGCGTATATATATTATGTATTTCCCCGAAGGAACCCACCAAAAACAGCAATTTTAGTTAAATATTACTAACAAAAAGAAGAAAATCAAGAGTAAATGCCTGTAACTCAAAGAAAATGAGTAATTTTGCGCCCGATTTATACAATTCACATAAAGTCAAACTTTATTAATTTTAATTTTTTAATTATTATTTATGTCAGATTTAAAGAACGTAAAGCCATTGGACGACTTCAATTGGGATGAGTTTGAGAATGGCACAAGCGCAAACGTCAGCAAAGAGGACCTCGAGAAGGCCTATGACGAAACTCTTAACAAGGTAACAGAGCACCAGGTTGTAGAGGGTACCGTAATCTCTGTAGACAAGAAAGAGGTTATCGTAAACATCGGTTACAAGAGCGATGGTATCATCCCAGCTTCTGAGTTCCGTTACAACCCAGACCTCAAGGTAGGCGACAAGGTTGAGGTTTACGTAGAGAACCAGGAGGACACAAAGGGTCAGTTGGTACTCTCTCACAAGAAGGCTCGCCTCAGCAAGTCTTGGGAGCGTGTTAATGCAGCTCTCGAGAACGAGGAAGTTATCCAGGGTTACATCAAGTGCCGCACTAAGGGCGGTATGATCGTTGACGTTTTCGGTATCGAAGCTTTCTTGCCAGGAAGCCAGATCGACGTTCACCCTATACGCGACTACGACGTATTCGTAGGCAAGACAATGGAGTTCAAGGTTGTCAAGATCAACCAGGAGTTCCGCAATGTTGTTGTTTCTCACAAGGCTCTCATCGAGCAGGAGTTGGAGCAGCAGCGTAAGGAGATCATCGGCAAGCTCGAGAAGGGTCAGATCCTCGAAGGTACCGTTAAGAACATCACTACTTACGGTGTATTCGTTGACCTCGGTGGCGTAGACGGATTGATCCATATCACAGACCTCTCTTGGGGCCGCGTAAGCGATCCACACGAGGTTGTTACTCTCGACCAGAAGATCAACGTAGTTATCCTCGACTTCGATGAGGAGAAGAAGCGTATTGCTCTCGGTTTGAAGCAGCTCACTCCACATCCATGGGATGCTCTCGATCCTAACTTGAAGGTAGGCGACCACGTACACGGTAAGGTAGTTGTTATGGCTGATTACGGTGCATTCGTAGAGATCGCTCCTGGTGTAGAGGGCTTGATCCACGTATCTGAGATGTCTTGGAGCCAGCACTTGCGCTCAGCTCAGGACTTCATGAAGGTAGGTGACGAGGTAGAGGCTGTTATCTTGACTCTCGACCGCGAGGAGCGCAAGATGAGCCTTGGTATCAAGCAGCTCAAGGAGGATCCATGGGAGACTATCGACGTTAAGTTCCCTGTAGGCAGCAAGCACGTTGCTAAGGTTCTCAACGATTGCCCTCAGCCCTTAGAGGTGTTTCGTCTGTTGGGTTTCGAAAGAGAGGCTCTTTTTTGAATCGGACAATTCCTCTCGTTGGAATAAATTACTAGACTAAACTGGCTTTGTTGACTCTAGGTCTATAGTTTAATTTATAATATTCTTTCGATTAATGCTCTAGTGGATTGTTGAGTTTGCCGCTATTTGTTCCCATCAGCTTACTAGGCGGTTCTGAAGACGCTAGATATCGTCTTTCAGCAAACTTTGAAGACTGTATGGTCTGAGATGAGATAGTTTCGAAGCTGATTCTGAGATCTACTAAATACGTTTAGTTTGATTCTGCAAGCAGCAACTGTCGCGTCCCCCTGATTTGTAAGGGCTATAATATCCAATCATTAAAAGATGATAATCGCAGTGCTCTAGCAGCTCGCCTTTGGATTAACGACGTGTTGGAACGAGGGTTAACTAATGAGTTTATTTGCAAAACTGTATGGCCACCTTCCTTCATCAAAACGTGAAGTGGCTGTCCTGCAAGAGTCGATAGAGAAACTCTATGCTCGTATCGAACGGGCTGATAGCGGAATCAATGGCAATATCGACTTTAAGAGAGATGAGTTTCTCTTGCAGTGCAATCAACTCTATTCTCGTATTGAACAAGCCGATACTGGCATAAACGGAAATATTGACGCCAAAAGACAGGAGTTTGTTAACTATGTGATGCCTGTCGTTCGTGAGATTTGTGACTTCCAGTATGCAAAAGCTGAGCATGATAAACAGCGCTTTAGCATCTATATGAAGCAATGCTTTCCTCAAGATACGCCCGCCGAGAGCCGCAGAAGATTATTCAAGATGCTTCCTGATGCTGAGGGAGATATTAGGCTTATGCAACTTGCGAATGCAAAATTGATGCATGAGCTCGATCGAATTTGTACTCAGGAGAAGCTGCCCTATTGGCTTTCTTATGGTTCGCTTGTGGGAACGTTGTCTCGCGATGGCTTTATTCCTTGGGATGACGATATTGATATTTGTATGATGAGGAGTGATGTTGCAAAACTTATCTCCGCATGCAAGCATAATGCCGACTATCAAATAACTGTTGTCTATGATTATTATGCCAAATGCAAGCAGATTCGCTTTTCTAGCAGAAACCCCGACATCCCGTGCTTCATTGATGTGTCTATATACGACTGGTGTTTGTCGTGCGATGAGCGGTCGGATGATTTGCTGAGGTCTTTCAGGTTGCAATTTATGGATGAATGCGAATCACTTATACCTGAGCTTGATTATTGGAAATCCAATCCATATCTATTTGCGCCTGGCAGTGGTTATGTTCCCCAATGTGCAGAGGTCAATCCAGAGAAGCAAGATCCGCACTTGGCTCAATTGGCCATTGATGCGATCGAATCGATTTTCGACAAGTACTATGAATCTGCTAGCAAGGCTGGAATCTTCAGCGCTTCAAAGATGGATGCTACGGGAGTGGCTTACTCTATTGAAAATGTCTACGATGCTCCATGGCGACGGATCATTTGGTCCAAGGATATGATTTATCCAGTGACGAAACACGCATTTGAGTCGTATGAGTTTTGCGTTCCAAATCAAGCTGATGAGGTTGCCGACGAGTGCTATCCTGGATGGCCTTATTTGCCAAAGGATATCTTGGGGCATGAGCATTTCTCAAAAGAATTGCTAAAACGAGACTCGGTGCGACATGCGTTATCGTCATTTGTTGGTTTCCAAGATAAATAATTTCCTGCGGCGTCTGTATTCGCGAATCACACGCTGCGCCAATCCAATTAATGGATGCTAGGTGGTTACGAGGTTATTTCATATACGAGAGGCCTGAGAATTAACTATTTTGCGGTTAGAGAGGATTGCAGATTTTATTTTGCAACTTTACCGCATAACCTTAAAAAGCCGAATGTCTATGAGGTGCGCCTCGAGTTAGACCGCTGAATCCGTTCATCGAGCACTCTCGCGAACTTCATTTCGGAGTTTTCCGCAGATCAAAACGCCATCTTCAAAATGGCCCGTTCAGCCTATTTAAGGCACCTGTATTGGTTGGGCTGAGGAGGCGTCACGATGACCTTGTATTACGTACATTAATGCGTGGGGCAGGGCCATGGTTCAAAGAATGGAGGACGGCGGTCGTATGCGTTTCGAATCGGTGCGCTCGCAGGAGCTCTCTATAACAATAGCCGCTACGAAAGGCGCTGGCTATTCTGGACCCGTCTCTCGAGGAGATTGGGCTCCATTCTTCTATCTTGAGTGCCGGTCAAGAGTCGTCTCAAGACGCGTCTCATGGGCTTTAGGAAAGGTTAGAAATTAGAAAGGCTGCGATTTGCAAGCTTCACGAGAGGTCAGTTCCCCTTCAATTGAAACCGCTTCAACCCTCCGCATGATGTGCTCTCCGTTTAGAAAGCACCGCTTGCGCTAAACTAAAAGACCATATGTGACAAACTCGCCCGCGTTAGGAGCTTCCATGAATACGACGGCAGAGCCTTTGGTATCTGTGCTTATCCCAATCTGCAACGTCGAGCAATATCTTGGCCAGTGCCTGGATTCCATCGCAGCGCAGACCCTCGAAGACATCGAGATCATCTGTATCAACGACGGGTCGACCGACTCTTCCCTCGAGATCATTAACTCGTATGCAGCCCGCGACCCCCGTTTCGTCGTCATCGACAAGCCGAACAGTGGCTACGGCGACTCAATGAACAAGGGCCTCGAAAAGGCCCGTGGCAAGTACATCTCTATCCTCGAGTCCGATGACTTCGTCGAGCCCGACGCCCTTGAGTACATGTACCGGCGTTGCGAGGACGAGAGCCTCGAGGTTCTGAAGTGCAACTTTTATCTGTATTGGACCAACCCCGGCCCTGAGCGCCTGAATCACCACAACTTGTTCTTCTCTGCTGCCCCCGCGGAGGTCTGCGCGATGGGCGCTCACCGCGTTATCGACGTGCCCGATCTGTTCTGGTCGAAGAACTCCATCTGGTCGGCCCTCTATCGCAGGGACTTCCTCGAGAAGAACAACATCAAGTTTCTTCCTACCCAGGGGGCATCGTTCCAGGACACGAGCTTTACCTTTAAGGTTTATTGCTGTGTCGAGCGCCTTGCCTGCTCTTCAAGGGCGTTTTTGCACTATCGCCAGGACAACGAGAAGTCATCGGTGAACAATCCCGGAAAGGTCTTCTGCGTCTGTGACGAGCACGAGGAGATGGCTCGCTTCCTGAACGAGGAGCGCCCGGATCTTAAGGCCGAGATTGATCCGATCCGTGCGAAGATCAAGTTCTACAACTACCGTTGGAATCTCTATCGCCTTGCCCCCGAGCTTCGCCTTCAGTTCTTGGAGCGCTTCGCCTCCGAGATGCGCGAGGAGCTCGCTGCTGGCAATGTCCGCTCCGCAGAGGGTGATTTCGCGTGGCTTGGCTTCTCGGATGGGGAGCTCGACGAGGTGCGCTCGATCGTTGAGGACACCAAGTTTTACGGTACCAAGTGCACCGTCGGCGAGAATGGCAAGCTCGAGACCGCCCGTGTGTATTTCAACGCTGGCGGATTGCCCTTCGTTGCCCGTGTCCTCGGTGATAAGCTCAAGCGTTAAAGGTTTGCTGCATGACCATTTCTGTTGTTGTTCCTGTCTATAACGTCGAGCGTTACCTTCCCGCCTGCCTGCAGTCCATTCGCGGCCAATCGTTCTCTGATTTCGAGGTTGTCTGTGTGGACGACGGCTCCACCGATGGGTCTGGTCGGATACTCGACGAGGTGGCGGCCATCGACGGGCGCCTAAAGGTCCTCCATACGGATAACCACGGCGTCTCGCATGCCCGAAACCTTGGCATCAAGGAGGCAACGGGCGAGTTGATGTGCTTCGTCGATGCCGACGACCAGCTCTTGCCAGGTGCGCTCGAGGCCATTGCGACGGTATTTTCCGACAACGACGTCGATTTTATGAAGTTCTCCGGTGAGGTTTTCCCGCAAGACCTCGCCTCACCTTGGGTCATCGACCGTATCCATCTGGACGACGAGCTGATTGAGGACGACGTGATTACGCTCGCCTTTATGCGAAAGTCCGGGCCGTATCCATGGAACGGAGCCTATAGGTCTGCCTTCCTCAAGGACAACGAGATCGGGTTTCCCGAGGACCTGAGCTTGGGCGAGGACCAGGTCTTTTCGTTCCATACGTTCTTGAAGGCCGATCGCGTTCTCTTCTTGTCCAGGCCTCTCTACCGCTACCGCGTGGGGAGGAAAGACTCAGCGATCGGTCTTACCAGCGACGACGTCGTCGACAGGTTTGCCAAGCACCAGGTGATCATGTCCAAGGTCTTCGATCTTTGGACTGAAAACGGGATGATGGAGGGGGAGTGCGCCCATCAGCTCCTCCGGTATTGTGCGATATTCCTTCTGGTTGACATCTGCGAGCTTAACGACCGCGCCGGCAAAGACAGGCTCCTAAGGTCTCTCAAGACGCTTCTCCTCGAACGTTTTACTCCTGATCAGATCTCGGACTGGCTCGAGGGCGATGGCATTCAGGAGTGGTTGCTTCGCTGTTGCAGCTATAGCGGAAACCCTTCTCGATTTGGTGGCCTCGGCCTCTACAAGCTTCTTAGTGCTTTGTATGGGAAGCGCAGGGGCATCGATCGCGCCAAAGGCGACCTCAAGGAGTATTGCCGCGGCATCCGAGACCGTGTTCTCGGTGAGCCCGCACAGTCGGTAGCTAAGCGTTCCGAGATTCAGGCTCGAATCGAGGAAGCGAAGAAGCGAGACGATGCCGAGCTTGACCAAGCGAGGCAAAAACTTGACAACGATGTCGACGGACCATCCGCTGGGGATGGCATGTGAGCGTTCCTTCAATACTGTCAGTGGCGGAGCTCGCCGATGCTATTCAAGCCTAGCTGATGGGCTGGATCGGCCAAGGCTTGAGAGCATGGCGTTGCCGTGTAAACCCGAAAGGCATTGCGTGATTGGTGATGAAGAAGGCCTAAAGCGAGCATTGGCTTTAGTTGCGGATTGGTTTGCTTAGGCACGAGTAGCGCTTCTGGAGGTCAGTGAGGGCTATGGTTCCTACGGATTATTTACTAGTCTTTTGGGACTACTGAAAGCGGACCAGGTTGTCCTGCGTTCTTTGTTTTAGGCTTAAGGGTGACTATTGAGGGATCATTGAGTTGCGTTTGGCTCGAGTTTGATTTCGCCATATGAGAAAGCGGTTCGATTGACAATGAAACGGATTCCAATGGGAAAGAGTGGCAGGCCAAACATGGGGAAGTTACTGGCGCCCTATGCGGTCGCTTTGTCTGTGGCGTTGGCCTCTGAGGCCGTGCTTACCCTCTCGAGGGGCTTTTCGCCCATGCGTTTCATTTGCTTTGTTGCGCTGGGGGTTCTTGTCGCCTACCTTCGGCCGGGGTCAGTCCTGTTCAAGATTAAGCTCGACTGGGGTGTCAGAACTCAACGTCTCTTCCTCCTGACGATTCCCGTCATCTTGAGTCTGTTCCTCATTCCGTTCTCGCAACTCACTGACCAAGGTGAGTGGCTTGATGCAGGCCCGTCCTATTGGGAGGGGTATCAGGTTGTCCAGGATGGCGCTCAGTATGACTACCTTGCCGATTCACTCATTGCGGGACGAGTGACACTCGATCTTCCAAAGTCGGAGATCCTACTCTCCATGGACAATCCCTACGACACTCCGCTGAGGACCCGACTTAACGCTGAAGCTCACGAGCCCATCTACTGGGACTATGCGTTCTATGACGGTGAGTACTACTGTTATTTCGGAGTTCTTCCGTGCCTGCTTACGTTCGTCCCTTTCAAGTTGCTTACGGGCAGGGATTTGCGAACAGATATAGCGGTAATCTTGTTTGCTATCCTCGTGGTGTGGTCCATCTTCCACCTGCTCAAGGTGGTGCAGAGGGGATTCTTTAAGGGCTTGAGCATCGGTTCATTCGTGATTGCCCTAGTTGCCGCCTACGCGGCTTCGGGCGTCTTCGAGCAGGCGTTCTTCCCCAGACTTTATTCCCTGCCTATTCTTTCTGCGTGGCTGTTTGCATCGCTTGCCCTCTCTTTCTGGTTTGAAGCAAAGGCAATCTCGGTTGAAAAAGGGAGAATCAGTAGGCGTCATCTGACAATCGGTGCGCTGTGTGCCGGTTGTACCCTCGCTTGCAGGCCTCAATATATCGTTGTGGCCTTTCTGGCACTTGTGATTTTCTGGCAGGAGATTAGGGACCGACTGTTCTTCTCAAAGAAGGGAATCGTCAACACATTGGTCGTGATTCTACCGATCATGGTTATCGCTTTGCCGGTCATGTACTACAACTACATCAGGTTTGACTCGCCCACCAACTTCGGGGCCTCTTATAATCTCACTGGTGCTGATATGACCTCATATACTTTCGTGCCCAAGAAGATTCTCGCTCAGACTCTTGAGTATCTCTTTCTGCCGCTGGTCACTCAAGCGGATTTCCCGTTCGTGACCACAATCAATAATGCGGGATGGTCCCACATCCTACTCACCAACGAACCTTTCTACGGTGGTTTCCTCTTTCTGAATCCTGCGTTGTTCCTTTCGCTGAGTATTGCGGCGCGTTGTTGCCGCTTAAGGCTTCGTGAGGGGTGGGATAAGATTCCGCTTGTTATCGGAGGAGTGGTCGCGGCGGTTTTCGTAATCGTCGTGGCGAGCTACGTCTCTGGTGTGAACATGCGTTACTTTGCGGACTTTTCCTTATATCTAATTGTTCCGTTCCTAATGTGCTTCTGGTCGTACTCAATGGAAGGGACTTCCAATGGGAGGTCAAGAGGTGTGCTGCTCGGATCAGTTACGTGGTGTGCGACGCTTCTGGGTATTCTCATGTACGCGATGACCTTTCTGGGGACTGAGCGCCTCGGGGCCCTCATCAGTTCCTCGCCGACCGTCTTTCAGATGGCTCGGTCGATGTTCTAGGAGTTTGCCATGGCTAATTCTGACACTGGCGTGAAAGCTAATTCTCGCCCGTGTGCCCGCATAGGATGGGTTGATGTCGCGAAGGGAATTGCGATTCTGCTCGTAATCGTGGGGCACACACTCAGCTCTGGTGGTGCGCCGTGGAGGGCGGTTTTTTCCTTCCACATGCCCCTGTTCTTCATCCTTGCGGGATACACCTTCGGGGCGAGGAAGTGGGGGGAGCTGGTGCCCTCGTCCGCTAGGCGATTGCTCTTTCCTTACTTTTTGATGTTCCTCCTCCTGGCAGTTAGGAGCGACGCGGGGCTTTTCCTTGAGCCGCGCAGGCTACTTGAATCTCTGGCGTATGCGCTCGCGTATCAACCTAAGCAGCTTGCCTGGACCGTCGACATACCATATGTTGGCGCCATATGGTTTCTGCTGTGTATGTTTATGTCCCGCATGTATCTTAATGCGGCCCTTAAATTCTTCGGGCGTCATCCTATGCATGAGGCCATCCGCCTTGCGGCAATGGGCGCCCTTGCGTACTGTGGAGTGCTCGCTGGGAGACGCATTCTCGTGCCCTTCACGTTCGATATTGCACTCGTGGGCGCATTCTTTATGTATTTGGGCTGGGAGTTTAGAGAGCTTGGCCAGGCGGCGTCTCTTCGCGGCTGGAAGCCCACTGTCCTTGCCGCCTTCCTCTGGGCGCTCACCTTCGCCTGGAGTGGACTTGAGATGGGCGCTCGAGACTATACGTGCTTCCCGCTTGCGGTTGTGTGTGCATGCGCAGGATCGTTCGTCTGCGTCAATGCCGCAATGTTCTTGGACTCGGCTGCGCAGGAGGGCACAGGTCTCATAGTTCCGGTGAGTCGATATCTCGCCTTCATGGGTCGCGAGTCCATGACGGTCTTTTGCGTTCACTGCTTCGAATCCGGTGTCATTGCCTGGAGAAAGCTGCCTTTCCTAATGGGCGTTCCTGGGGAGGGGCTAGTTGCCGGAATCGTGCGCGTTACTTTTGCCTCGTTGGTCATGTTACTGATGGGCATTCTGTAGTGGTTGACTCAGGGTAGGGATAATTAGGCAAAAGTAGTAACGACTACCTTTGCAATGGCTTAATCGGCGCCATATTATTGTTCGTGTTTGGATTTGGTTTTTCGGAGGGTGTTATAACACCGAAGTCTCCACTGTTTAATTACTGCTACAACGTTGAGAGGCATCTGCCCGAGCGCCTTGATGTCGCGCTAGACCAGGCCAGCTGTAACATTGTGATCATCCACATCAACGGAGGTTCGACCGACTTCACGCTCGATGTTATTTGCAGGTATGCGGATGCCGCTGGTCGTGGGAAGATTATCGACAAGCCCAATGATTGCTGCATCAAGTCTATGAACTGTTGCTTTGATATGACCATGGGCAAGCACATCGGTTTCTTCGAGTATGATGAGTTCATTTATTCCGATATACGCAAGCTTCATCGCGTGTGAATGCTCACGACTTCGTAAAGAGCATTATCTACTACTGGTCTGAGTCCAAGCTGGGGGACGTCTTTTATCGCCGTGACTTCATTTGTAAAAGCATCACTCGCTTTAAGGTGACGTCCGGAGTTTTTTATCTGGACGTCTCTTTTGTCGATGCCTGCGCTGAGCGTTGAGAGGAGGCTTGAACATACGAGCCGCGTGATTGAGTGGAAGGCTCGAGACAATGCCGCATGTGCTCGTTCGCTAGTGATTCTACGAGCGGAGCTGGATGCCGGGGACCTAGCTGTTTAGGTTTTCGAACGTGTCGCCAGGATGCAACGTTATCTGTTTTTCGAGCTTTCTATAAGGCGCGCCATGACCTCAGCGAATATGAAGGACCTCGAGCTACGGATGGCAGCGAGGGAGCCGAGGGCGTCGTCGCGCTCGGCGTGCGTACGGTCGAGCTTCTCGCGTGCGTCCAAGAAGTCCAACCTCAGGCGTCCGATTTCCTCTCAGCTCCTTGCGGCCTCCGCCTGAAGCTGGCCAGGCAAGCCTCGATTTCACCGAGCATCCTCGGCTTGCGGCTTGCGGCTCGCGCTGTGCGCTGCGATGCCGGCCTGCTCGAGCACGAGTTCCATCATGTTGCTGCTTCCCCCCGCGTCCGGGGGAGCGAGGGAGGCTCGTGGGCGAGGAGCTAGACGGAAGCCTCGCGAGAACGATCCTCCACATCGCGGCTGCGTCGAAGCGGCAGACGGCGTCGTAGACGCGCCGAATGAGGGAGGCGCACGGCGATGAGGGCTGGCTACGAACTTATTCGAGGGGACCGAGAGATAGAATAATGGGGATCGACAGTGGCATGGACACCATTTCCGTTATGGTTGCGGTGACTATTTGTTACATTCGGTCTATCATGTGTCAGGCGAGCTTCCCTATCTATTCTTACTGCCCTTGGTCTGTCTTTAATAGGAGCTTATGAGATGCTCAATTCTGGTTACAAAATTGCCGCACTTGTACCTTGCTATAACGAGGCCCTAACTATAGCGAAGGTGTGCGACGATTTCAAAAATTTCCTGCCTGAGGCAACTGTTTACGTGTACGACAACAATTCAACTGACGATACCGCTCAGATAGCTGCGGAGCACGGAGCTGTTGTGGTCCACGAGGGTCGCCAGGGTAAGGGCAACGTCGTCCGCCAGATGCTCCGCGACATCGATGCTGATTGCTATGTGATGGTTGACGGAGATGATACATATCCGATCGAGCAGGTTCGGGAAGTCATAGCTCCCATACTCGACGGCACTGCGGATCATGTTGTGGGGGACCGGCTCTCTAACGGAACTTATGCCGCGGAGAACAAGCGCGCTGGTCACGGTTTCGGTAACGATCTCGTGCGGTGGCTCATTAAGGTTCTCTACGGCTTCGAATATACCGATGTTATGACCGGCTATCGGGCGTTCAACCGTGAGTTTGCAAAGACGCTGCCTGTGCTTTCCCCGGGCTTCGAGATTGAGACCGAGCTGTCCATCCACGCCGTAGATAAGAACTGGCGCATTGCCCAGATTCCCATCGATTACCGCGACCGCCCGGAAGGTTCCGAGTCCAAGTTGAATACGATCTCGGATGGCTTCAAGGTCCTGAAGATGATTTTCTCGCTGTTCAAGGATTACAAGCCACTCGGGTTCTTCTCGCTACTGGCGCTTATCTTCTTCGTGATCGGCCTTTTGCTGGGCATTCCGGTGATTGCTGAATTCGCCTCGACCGGTCTCGTGCCTCGTTTTCCGACTGCACTCCTCGCTGTTGCGTTTTGCGGCTTGGCCGCTCTTATGCTCGTATGCGGCCTCATTCTCGACACCGTTGTTAAGGGTCATCGCCGCGATTGGGAGCTCCGGGTTATTGAAGAGTATTCTCGAAAGCGGTCTTAGCTCAGGCTAGCTTTACTTATCGCCCTTTGAACGAGTCCTGTTAGCTGGTTGAAGGCTCAACATTCTTCAATCTCTTGATAATTGTCGTTGCCTGACTATATTTCTCTATTCTCAGTCGGTGCCCGACATTAAATATAATTAGTGATCGCGGATATGGCCTCGGAAGGAATGACAGTGTAGCTAGAAGAGGCACCATATACGCGAGTGTTTCAATATGTAAGTTCAACTGATTCGTAAGAAGGGTAGGTCTCTTCAGCTTTGGTAAAGGGGTTGCATATGCAGGCTGGTTTGCTATGGGATAGCACCATGATTCGTGAGCAGGAAAAGCGTCGTATCATACTGGTGTGCCTGGTGGCTATCAGCGTCTTTTCCTCCTTGCCTGTTCTAAACGGGCTCTATTGGGGGCATGACCTTAATTATCATCTTTATAGAATTGCTGGTCTTGCCGAGGGGATAAAGTCTGGGCAGTTGCCTGTGCGATTCTCGTATTCTCAGCTTAATGGCATGGGGTATCTTGATCCACTTTACTATGGCGATTTACTCCTATATTTCCCGGCGCTCTTGGTTACCTTAGGATTGTCTGTATCTCGGGCCTATCGAGCGTTTGTAATCGTTGTTAATTGCTTGACGTGTGTTTCCTCATATGTATTTGCGAAGAGATTTACAAGAAGCAGATCGACTGGAATGGCAGCCTCTGTAGTGTGGACCCTTGCTCCTTATAGATTGGTTGATGTTTATCTAAGGGCTGCTGTCGGGGAGTACCTTGGCCTATTGTTCTTCCCGGTTGTTTTATACGGTCTTTGGTGTGCCTTCTCTTCTACGGGCCGCGATACTACGAGGGTTCACCCTGCTCTTTGGCTTACTCTTGGTATGAGTGGAATAGTGCTGTCGCACGTTCTTTCCGTGGTTCTTGCAGCTGTCGGTCTGGTCGGCGTTTTTCTTCTGTTGTTAATTTCCGGTGATAGAAGGAAAGATGGGCTGCTTTGCTTGCTGAGTTCCTTCCTGTTGACGTTGCTTGTCTGCGCATCTTTTATTGGTCCTTTGGTTGAGCAGTTAGCATCGGGAAGTGTATCGAATGGGACCTCATACAAAACTAGCCCTTCTTATCTAGCTGCCAATTCTCCAACGATTGGTTGGGTGCTTTCGATCATGGTCCCGATGCGGGGGATGTCTCCCGTAAGAGGAACAAGCGTTGCCGGCAGCATGCCTGTTAATCTAGGGCTAGCGTTTGATGTTGTTATAGCAACTCTAATTGGCCTGCTCGTGATGAAACGGAAGACTAAGTTTCCGAATGCACGGGATAAGAACTCTTCTTTATGTCAAGAACAAGTCGGGACCGCGTTGCTGGTATTCGCTTTCATCTTTATAGGGTTAGCCTGCACTCCAGGTTTTTGGGAGATTCCGTCACTAATTATTAAAGCGCTTTGCATGGTGCAGTTTCCATGGAGGCTTATCGGGCCATCAGCGGTTATTGCCGTTGTATGCATGTGCATCAGTGCAAATCTAATAATGGCGTATTCTGGCCGAACAGCTCAGTCGCTGTTCGTTGCTGTGGTCTCAGTGCTCGCCTTAATTGAATCTGGCTATATGCTTACAACGTATGTACAGGAGAACGGCCTTGTCCCCGAGATTGTTGAAGTGAATGCCGATTTGAATACAGTAGCAAGTGGAATCTCAGGAGGAGAGTATCTGCCCTCTAATGCCGACCTGGGCTCAATTGAATCGCTGGCGGTGAACGTCGGATGCTTGCAGGGGTATGAGGGCGATGGTTACTCGATCTCGTATTCCAATGACCAGAGGGGCAGGGTGTTTACTGTATCCTGTGATGGTTCCAGTTCGAAGATTGTTTTGCCGTTGACTTGGTGTGATTATCATCATCTTTCAGGAGTTGATAGTGCGACTCTTACTCAAAGCGACGATGGGCTTGTTCTTGTTGAGCTGCCTGAGGCTAAGTCGTGCACTTTAACGATTCGCTTTGAGCCGCCTAGGCGTTGGATAATTTACGATATGCTATCGATCGCGGGTCTTGTCGTATGTCTTTTTGCAAAACTCCAAAGCACGAAAATGGAGAGCTTAAAGTCAGTTTAGCTTTTGTCTGCTCGCATTAATTCAGCTATTGATTTGATGTGACACGCATTTATGGTTCTTTACTGCACTCTAATTTAAGCAAACAATGGCAATTTATGGGGCATCTCATGAGTAAAGGAAAACTATGCATCGTCGTGCCATGTCACAACGAGGAAGAATCAATCCCGGCTCTCTTTAAGCGTATGCATGAAGTAGAGCCTCTCCTGACGCGCTGGTTGTCAAGCCCCGTGGAGTATGTGCTCGTTAATGACGGGTCAAATGATCGTACGCTTTCGTTGATGCGGGAGCTTCACGAGGCTGATCCCCGAGTGCATTACCTATCGTTTTCGCGCAATTTCGGCAAAGAAGCTGCGCTTGAGGCGGGTTTGCAAAAAGCCGTTGACCTTGGAGCGGACTTCATAGCAGATATGGACGCAGATCTTCAGGATCCTCCTGAACTGCTCTCGCAGATGTTTTCCGAGCTTGATGCGGGTCATGATGTTGCCGCGGCATATAGGACTACACGTGATGGCGAACCCCCTATTCGCAGTTGGTTTGCGAGGCGGTTTTATGGATTGATTAACGGTATTTCTGATGTGCAGATGAAGGATGGCGCCCGGGATTTTCGGCTTATGCGCCGCCGTGTTGTCGTCTCGCTACTAAGCCTTCCTGAGGTCGAGCGATTCTCCAAGGGCATTTTCCAGTGGGTTGGATACGACACGGCCTGGATTGCTTACGAGAACATTGAGCGCGAACATGGCCAGACCAACTGGAGTTTCTGGTCGCTTCTTCGCTACGCAGTCTCTGGTATCGTTGCATTTTCCACGGCACCGTTGGAGATTATTTCCGCTTTTGGTCTTGCAACCTTCGCATTTGCTCTTCTATTTCTTTTGGTTGTGTTTTTCAGAGCTCTTGTGTTTGGGGATCCAGTTGCCGGTTGGCCGTCTATGATGTGCGCAATTCTTATGCTCGGAGGCGCTAATCTACTTGGGGTGGGACTTGTGGGCCTGTATCTTTCAAAGGTATATTCGGAGGTCAAACGTCGCCCGATGTATTTGGTTGCAGAAGAGGATGGCGAAAACGTATAGCGCCTAAACTCTCCGTTCGTCGAAGCTATCTGCTCAGCCGCATAATATGGTTGAGATTTTACTTAACGCAGTCTGAATAGGTCTTAGAATGACCATATTCGACTGCGTTTTTTCTGAAAGAGCTGGATAATATCGGTGGGAGTATGTGCGTAGAGGCTTTTCCAATTGAGTTGCTATTTACATTCAGCTGCTACTCGAGAGTGCTTCAATAAAATGACCAAAGGAGTTATGTTGAACAAAAGAATTAAGGGGCTAGTAGCCTCTGCAGCGCTTACTGCCGGACTTGGATTGTTCCCCTGCGTTGTATTGGCGGATGCCGTTCCTACCTGCGCGGGAAACGAAAGCTCCGTCATAACTGTTTCTAATGTTTCAAATTCGAATGTCTCGGGATTGTCTGAAGAGCATCAATCAGCCGATTCCACCATGTCCGACGAAAATGGATTGGACGAGGACTCCCCTTACTCTGAAGATTTGACTTCTTCTGATGCCACGGATAATCCTCAGATCGGCGAGTTATTGCCGGAAGATACGGTTGATGGCACTATTCTGTCATCGCCTTCGAATGATGTTAAGACTGATGCTCTTACGGAGCCGGTTCCCGATACCTCAAATTCTGATTCACAGAATACTTCGATCCCTCAGGATGGGACTTATTCTATCGGGGCTTCCGCTGCGCCTGGAAAGACCATGGATGTCCTCGGTGGGTCAGCATCTGGTGGCAAAAGCCTACAGTCATGGAGTTCAAATGGCACCGACGCTCAGGTGTGGCGTACCGAAACGGGGTCAGATGGCCTTACTACCATTTATCATGCTTCTTCTAATTTGGCACTTGATGTTTATTCGGGACGCGCCTTTGAAGGGGCTAAAGTTCAGCTGTGGTCTGCCAATGGGACCTTGGCACAGAAGTGGGTTTTGATCGCGGACGGGTCTTTTTTCAAGATCGCTTCTGCACTTGACCGGTCCTTTGTCCTGGATCTTAGAGGCGCATCTACCGATAACGGAGCTGCTCTTCAGTTGTGGTCCGACAACGGTACCGCTGCCCAGCGATGGTCTTTTTCCGAAGCGACGACTGTTCGTCAACGAGCCGACGCTCTGGCCCGCGACAATTTCGGTGCGATTGCTGACGGCACGTATGCACTCGGATCAATAGGATCCTCCGGTAAAGCAATGGATGTCGAGAGCGGGCAAACCTCAAAAGGAACTCGGGTTCAGTCTTGGAGTGCCAATGGAACCGATGCTCAAGTATGGACGGTGAGCCACGACTCCAATGGATATGTCACGTTCACGATGACGTCCTCTGGAAAAGCGCTTGATGTCAAAAACGGGCGTGCTTCCGCTCAGACTCAACTTCAGCTGTGGGATTCTAACGGCACGTATGCCCAAAAATGGGTTGTGGTGTCCTGCGGGGACGGTTCGTACAAGCTGCTTTCCGCGCTTGACTCGTCGCTCGCCATTGACGTTATGTGGGGCTCGACTGAAAACGGCACAAGGCTATGGCTGTATGGTGACAATGGCTCTGATGCCCAAAGGTGGTCTTTTTCCTCTGCGACCACTCAAAGAATGCGTCTAGATTCACTCGCTGCTGCAAATCTTGGCGTTCTTGGTGATGGAACCTATGGAATCCGGTCAGATTTGATTCCAACGATAGTTGTTGACGTACGCGGCGGAAATACGTCCAGCGGAGCTGCTGCTCAGACGTATACCGCGAACGGAACTGCTGCTCAGCTGTGGAGCGTGCTGCACGATTCCAAAGGCTACCTTACCTTTATCAGCAAAAAATCGGGAAAGGCGCTTGATGTTTGCAATGGCTCGGCGTTTAGCGGCGCCAAAGTGCAGCTCTATGCGTCTAACGGCACTTTTTCACAAAAGTGGATTGCTGTCCCCTGCGGTTCTTCCTTCAAGCTGATTTCAGCCCTTGATGATAGGTTGGCTTTGGATATCCCCGGGGCTTCTTTGAGTGATTCCATGGGACTGCAGCTGTATCGAGACAATGGCACCTCTGCTCAGCACTGGACTTTCTCGAATGCTAATGCTCAGGATATAAAGTCTAATGTTACGTTTGCCGGCAATGGCATTATTCCCGAGGACATCTTTTTTGGAGATAAGTTCATTGCGCTTCCTTCTGCGGCAAAAGTAGCAGATACCGAGTTTTCGTTTAGCGAAGATGTCTTCTACGGTGATCTCGGGGCACATGTTGCAAAAGGGTCGAACGTTAAGCTTTCTGAGCTTCTTGGCCCTTCATTCGAAGGGTTAAAGCGCCTTGCTCTCTTTGATAAAAATGGCAGGGAGATTCAGCGCCTGTTCATTGCGATTTCTGGGAATGTTAGCGCGATGTTCGTAAAGAGCGATGACCCCGCTTCCCACGGGCGCGAATGGGTTGAGTCGAGCCCCAATCATACAAACGCTGCCAAGGGAAGTCTCTCTATGTACGCCAGTGATGGCAAGGCTATCTACGATGGAAAGCTATCTCAGATAAAGGGTAGGGGCAATTCCACGTGGGGTTTGGCGAAGAAGCCTTACCAAATCAAGCTTGACAAGAAGACCGATCTTCTCCAGTCGGGTGTTAAGGATAATAAAGCGAAGACTTGGGTTTTGCTGTCGGATGGTTTTGACGACTCATCGTCACGTAGCGCCATTGCGTACAAGTACGCGCAGCTTCTGGGCGTTAAGTCTGCTGTTGAGTTTTCTTATGTAGACCTGTTCTATGATGGCGAGTATCGTGGAACTTATCTTCTTAGCGAAAAAGTGCAAGTCAACAAGGGTCGAGTTGATATTGAGAACCTTGAAGATAAAAACACCGACCTCAATCCGGACATTGAATCCGCGACCATAGTTGAGGGCAAAAACTCCTATGGCCTTGCAATGAGGTATGCGAAAGGTGTGAAGTCTCCCGAGGATATTACCGGTGGGTACCTTATTGAGCACGAGGTTTCTGAGTCCAGATATATGCAGGAATACGCTTGGTTCAGTGTTTCCACGAAGACTGGTCTACAGCACTTTGTGTGTAAATCTCCCGAGATCTGGTCGTTTGCCGAGGCTGATTACATGAGTTGCCTTATGCAGGACCTCTTTGATGCCTTCGCTAATGGCGGCGTTGTTCCTAGTTGGAGAAACAGCGCTCGAGCTGGGTTGACTACTTCAGATTTGCTTGATGTGGATTCGCTCGCTCGGATTTACTGGCTCAACGAGATATTCAAGAATCCGGATGGATATACGTTCTCTTCCGGGTATCTGTACAAGGACAGCGATTCAAACAACGGGAAAATTGAATTTGGCCCGGCTTGGGATTTCGATCTTTCGGCGGGCAATAGCTCAAATGGTATTTGGAATAATCCCGTTGTCGGATATGAGGGATGGTACACGCGAAGCAACGGGCTCGGTACCTCGTTTATGAACGATCCATACGTCTCTAGTGCCATTAACAAGACAAAGAACGAGGTTATCCAGGCTCTTCGCTCCTATTTGAACGACGGAGAGCTGGATGCGGATATGAAGTCGGTCTCGGATTCGTTGAGGATGGATTCCTTTATTTGGGGCCGTCAGAGTGAGTCGTATACAGATGTTCGATCCTGGCTGAACGCTCGTCTTGACTGGATTGAAAGCAATTAGGAATTTGAATGTTTCGCGCGCAATAGCTGGTGCCATTTCTGACTGGACTTGTCTGTGACGCCGGATTAACGTGGGGCTGAGGTCCGGCGAGGTAATATCTCTGCCTCGCCGGGCCACTCTGTTTCGGGAGGCTTTGATGGGTGTGAGATATAAAGTCATCGTTGGCTCTGCCGCTGCGGCGGCTCTTGTGATCGGCTTAGGGATGGCGCCTGTGCCGGTGCTTGCCGATGACAATTCCCCGCTCGTTGCCGGGTATTCTGAAGCTCCGGCGTTGACCCCATCGGACTCCAGGTCGCTTGAATCCACCTGGGGAGAAGCCGCAGCGGCCTCGGGACCGCCCAGGCTCCCCTCGTCGCTTGGGACAGCACCCACCTCTGACGCGGACAGCCGCTAGTGCCATTAACAAGACAAAGAACGAGGTTATCC
>OQWM01000666.1_pt1 | contig 22376 bp, 16 predicted proteins | sample 1691531 | NCBI WGS metagenome assembly OQWM01 (sample SAMN03418257, study PRJEB22391) | human gut metagenome | biome: human-gut; feature: organic feature; material: feces | host: Homo sapiens | place: Tanzania | collected 2013-01
TATAGTTACCACCAAACATTTCTCTCTCAGCATTTCTTCTAGTAGTTAATCCTCTTAGTTCATTATCCCTTGAAGCCCACATAGCTTTCTGTACATCTTCTTTGGTAGCATTTCCTTCTGTATAAGCAGTTAGTATTGGTACAACTCTTTTCTTTAGCCTTCCCATACCTACATTATATCCATAAGAATACAAAGCATCTTTCTGTTGTTGAGTCAACCTGTCTCTCACCTCAGAAGGAATTACTCTGTTAAAGTCTCTTGCCTCATCCTCAAAGCTTCTATTGGTTCTCATAGAGCTTCCCTCCCAATTAGCTATTCTCTTCTTTATACTGTCTGAGGGACGGTATCCTTGTGAAGCATTCATCTTTCCTCCCTTAGCAAACTCATTATAAGTTCTCCTTATCTCAGGTAATGTAGTAATACCATTAGCAATAGCAACCTTCATCATTTCAGCTTTATCAGAAATAGAAAGATTATCCCAATCAAGATTATTAAGACTTCCTCCCTCATCATATTTAAATGAAGAAACATAAGGTTTATCAAAAGGTATTGGAGTCCATTTCTTAGGTCTTGGCTTTGAAAGTCTTTCATCAACAACCATTCTATTAAAAACTTCTTTACCTACTTTTAATCTATTCTGATAGGAATCTCTTTTTCCTTGTGGTCTTACATAACCATAACTGAATGCTCTAAACTTATCAGCAAAAGTATTGTCTTTATTATTAAAGGTATCATAAGCATCTTTTTGTGTTTTATAACCACTCTCTTTACCTCCATGAGTCCAACTTACTCCATCTGTAGTATTACCTATTGTATTTAGAATATACTGGATTTGATTGTTTAATTCTACATTAGGGTCTGTAGATTGAGGTCTATATCTATCTGCACTCCATTGTAATAGTCCTTGATATGCTCCAGTACTATTCTTAGCATGAGGGTCTCCACCTGATTCTTCTATTATAGAACCAAGAATAGCTGCACGCTGTTCCAATGGAACATCTTCTGCTTTTAATTTCTCATTAATCTGTGATATTAAAATTGGAATATACTTCCTATCTTTTGTAGTTTGTATTCCTTTAAAATCTGTTGGCATACTTAATCCTCCTTATATGGATAATTAGTTAAATCAATATATTCCATAAAAACAACATCACCTCTATATGAGGTTGCATATCTTAAAAGTGTATAATCACTTATGTTCTTATAATATTCAATAGAATCTGTATACTTATAATTATACTTTCTATATATCCTCAGATATATACCACTCTCCTTATAGCAAGCACTGTCATATAACCATACACTATCTGCTCCTAAGTATTTTATCTTTAACACACCATCTTTAGGACAGTGTGTTCTCTTATAGCTACACCACAACCCAAGTACTAATACTATTGATACTAAGACCGCCAACAAATATATTAACTTTTTCATACTATTTGATTTTACAAGCCTTACTTTAGAACATCCTAGACCATCTAGAACTTCTATTCTCTACACACTCTGCAAAGTTACATTATTTTTCTTTATCAATTCCTAATCCACATCATCAAATATTGTCAACTCCTGACTTCCTCTTGCTTTACTTTGTTCACTAAGCTCACTCTCCACTTTCTTCTGAAGATTCTGCAATGATGATACTATTCCCTCAACATTCTTCAATGCTGTAGTTATTGCAGATATTTGATACTTAGGTCTTCCTTTATCATCCTCTTCATTCAAGATATTAGGATTCTTTAGGAAAGTGCTTACAGTTCTTGCTGCTACAAGGGCAGCATTAAGCAACTCCTGTGATGGTGTTACTGTATGTTTCTTATATATTTCCATTGCTTCCTGCAACAAAGGTGATGGCTTAAAGTCCCTGTCAAGTCCTTCCTGCTCTATAATAGCCTTAGCTCTCTCTTCCTCATTTAGTATGTATGAGTAAGTACTTCTTGGGTCTATCATAAAATAAAGATATGACATCTGTTTATAGAACTGTTCTTTCGATGCACTTCTATCTTGGTTGTATAGTTTTCTTATAGGCTTTATCAACAATGCCTCATCAGCAATCTGCAATGAATAATTCTCTATCTTTATTAACTTCATCTCTTCCTTTATTTAATTGTTATCTAATTTAAATAGTCAAGTAGTTAAGAATTACTTAACTACTCAACTCTTTTTTTACCCTTTTACTTTTTTACCTTTTTACTTCTTCAACGCTGCATTCACTTTCTTCTCTTGAATCCTCACATCATCTGCTTGTTTTTTCTTTTGTAATGCAAGATTTTCATTAAATTGTCTTGCATTCTCCGACAGTTTTTCTCTCTCAAGTGTAGCAGTATCAGCTGCATCATTATTCATAATAGCCATTCTATCTGCTTCAGCCTTAGAATTTATTTGAGCTACCAGTATCTTCACCTCATTATCTTCTTGGTGCATCTTATATTCCTGCTCTGCCTGCATCTGTGCAATCTGCTGTTGCTGCTGTAACTGTGCTTGCTGCATCTGCTGTGCCTGTTGCTGCTGTTGCAATGCTTCTTCTCTTTTCCTTCTTTCATTAGCCTCAACCATTCTCTGTTTTTCTGCAACACTTGTTGTAGTGTAAAGCTTCATTATTGAAGAGAAGTCAAGCAACTGATTCTGAAGTGCTGCCTGTGCCAGTGTATCAAGCTTTTGGTTAAGTTCCATAGTGCCATTGCTATTATCCACTACTATTCCATAGTCACATTCTGCAAATTCATCACCATCTATCTCAACAAGCTTCTTACTTCCATCATTCAATATATAGTCAAACTTCTTCTTCCTGCCTCTTATAGCTATCTTTGCTGTCTCCAAGAAACATTCCAGTACTCTCTTCTTCACACTGTCATGGGTAAAGAAGAGTCTTTCTGTAATGAGTGACGATTGTAGTGTTGCTCTTTCTACACCTCCAACAGTCTCTCTATTACTAATCTGTCCTTCTCTCTGCTTTGATATTCCAGCAAGCTCTCCTATCTTTGTTGAAATCCATTCAAGCACATTTATGTATTGTTGTATCTCATTACCCAAAGAAGCATCTATAACTCCTGATGAAGCATTGTTCATTGCTCCTGCAAGCTTACCAGTTGCCATACCTACACTGCCTTCCTTGAAGCTATCTTCTACTGAAACACCATTCACATTAATATAATACAACCATTTATCTGCATCCCATCCTTTTGGTGTTTTTGCAAGGTCCATTCTAACTATCTTTCCCATATTCTTTGCAAGTACTTTATTAAGTCTATCATGAAATATATCATATAGGTAAGAATATGGTTTCATTATATCTACCAATGAATATGGTTCATCACCATTAAGGTTATATATACTTCCCACAATACCAAAGTGACATCTTGATGGATTGCTCAATCTGTTATATTGCACTGGTCTTGGTCTCATGTTCACATATATATCTGCTCCAATCTTTGTTCCTTCCCATGCCTCATTAATCCAAAATGTCTGTTCCTCTTCTCCTTTGTCTGGGTTACTGTGATAGGTCTCAGGATAAAAGTTAAATTCTTCTTCTCCTGTTTCAGGGTCATAACTTTTCACTTTTTTTATCTGTCTCCTTGACTTCCAATAAACTCTCAATACTCTTACATTTCCATTCATGTCATAGGGCAGATAAGATGTATCATCCTCATTATCAAACAAACTATATGAATCTATAACTTCATCTCCAGCAGTTGACAAATTTACATTAGGTATAAAACCATATCTGCTATCTATATTATCCATACTGTCTGCATAAGGACTACTTCCTGTACTACTTCTTGTGTTTTCCAATGCTTCAATATCTTTCTTAGATAGTTGGTCCCAAAAAGTATCTATTACTCTTCCTGGATTCCAATAGTCTTCCAACACTATCATGTCTGCATCTTCTATATATGATGAAGCTCCTGACTTTATTACTCTCATCTTCAGAGGATTTATCTTTTCCAAGTATGGCTCTCCTCCGACTATATCACATATATAAGCTTCTTCTCCTACGGTATAAGCATCTACAAATCCCTTATTAAAGAGTTGTGACATTTCAAGCTCCTTCATATAGTGATTAAGCAGCAGATTTCCTCTTACTTCTCTTTTGTCTTGGTATTCATAAGTAAAGTAGTCTGCCTGTTTCTCCATTTCTCTGTTAAAGCTTTCCTCATCCATAGAACCATCCATCACAAGCTGTTGAAGCATTGCATTTACTTGTAGATTCTTCTCTTCTTCTATCTCTGACACAGCATTTGGATTAGTCACAATCACTTTAAAGTCAAAAGTTCTCTTTGACTCTTCTCCTCTAAGAACTTCAAGTTTTGAATTTATAACTGGATAGTGTTGTATATTCTCTGGTATAAAGGATGCCTCTATATTATAAGGGTTCACTATAACTTTTAAGTCATCCATGTGTATTCTTCCATTCAGTAAGTCATAGTTTATTTTCATTGCTCTTACTGATTTTCTTGTAAGATGATAGTGCATCAAGCTATGGTCATCTCCAAAATCTACACATTTAGCTCTCCACTTCTTTCCTTTCTTATTAAAAGAAAGCTGTTGTGGTGGGAAACCTCCTATTGCATTATAAGCCATATATTATCTCCTTTTATTTTTCTTATTATTATTCTAAGACAAAGATAATAAAACCTATTAACTCCATACTTCATCTAAGATTTCCCCTAATCTTATCTAACCTTATTGCATAAAAATAGCCTTCCCATATCTTTATTAGATATAGAAAGGCTTAAAATCTATACTCCAAAGTATTTCCTTACATTAAAAACTCCATCCTTATCTTTCAACTTATCCAATGCTAATAGGTGTACTGCATTAAATCTCTCTTCTTGTGACATTTCTGTCAGAGATTTCCCTGCTATTTTTGCTATTGTCTTTATACTGTCTGAATATACCATGTTCATTGCAGTATACATAGCCCATTTATTATAGTAAGGCTCTTCCTCCAAACAAATGCCTTGTGACTTCATACAGCTCTCCCATTCTGAGGTATTCCATCCTCCCTCTGGCTCCATGCCACTTACTATCTGTGTAGCTTCTTTCTTTGATAAATAGTTGTGCCAGTTTATTGCCTCCAATCTGTCTATGTATTCCTGTGCTACATCTGGTCTCCAATCTGCAATATCCTTCATCATGCATTTCATAACACCTCCAAATATACTCATGTACTTTGGTTCTTTTGATGTTACCATTTTATTGTATAGCCTTTCAAAGGCTTTCATTATTTCATTCTGTTCCATATCTCAAGTCTTATTTATTATGTTGTGAGCAATGATTTCAACTCCATAAAATCCTCACTACTGAATGTTATTGTTTTCTTACTTCCAAATATTATGTTCATCAGTATATTGTCTGGTAATGTTATAGCTAACTTTCCTTTTCCCATAACTCCTTTCACAAATCCCATGTCAAAGGTTGCTTCTTCCATACCATTGAACATTTCCATAGCATCTGTAAACAATGTATTTGGATTAATGTCTCCATTTTCATCAGCAAGAAATAGTGCTGCATTGTCTATGCCTTCACTTATCTTTCCTTCATACTTGTTTATAATGTTATGGCATCCTCGCTTGATATATACTGATGGTACTGTAAGAGCAGGATTGTCTTTCACCATTTCATCCACTCTTTCATTAAACCATAAATCCAAGCTACTTAGAAACTTCTCTTTTAATGTTGGTATATTCATTTGTTTCCTCCTTTCTTTGCTTTCATCATTGTCATAAAGTCCTTGAAAGTCATGTCACTATAGTTTGTCATGTACTCATTCCACAATGCAGTCTTTTCTTCTTCTGCTTGCATTGCATTCTTCCTGAGTTTTCTTATAAGGGAAAGATGTTTCTCTAAGGCTTCCTTTCCATCCTTGGTTTGCTCTACCAATGGTCTGATTATCCTTAGTTCTTCTCTTTGCAGTATGTCTGCTACATTCTTATAGCTCTCTACAAACTCTTCATTATTATTCAGATAATTTTTCTGTGAGTCTGTCAACCCATCCATTATTTTGTCTATCTCATCCCAAGTAGGAGTCTTTGTCTGCTGTGGCTGCATGTTTATTGTACCCTTCTGCTTCTGCAACTCCATAAGTTTCTGTGCCCATTCTTGGTTCAACTGTTCCAAGGTTTGATTCTGCTGTCCCCCTAATACTGGGTCTGATCCAAAATTCATCATAACAAGTATTTGGTTTTATTGTTTATACTTTAAAAGCCAGCACCAAGAGCTTCCTCCCTCTTAGCACTGGCTCCCTTCATCTATTTCCTCTTACGAGCTTTAGTTTTTTTAGGCTCCTGCTGGTGTTCCACTACTGACACAGTTGCAGCCCTGATAACTGCCATAACCTGTAACTGTAGGAGTACTTGGCAATACAAGCTGACCATATATGCACTTGCAAGTCTTCTTGTCAGTATAGTCCATCAACAGCTTGTCCTGATATGGACGTATAGCTTCCATTACAGCTACCTTCTTGTCAAGTTCATTGAACTTTGCAGCATATTTCTCATTAAGTGCATCATATCCATCCCTCTGACTCTTGTAGAGTCCAAAGCCTTGCTGCACCATTGCATCCTTCAACTTGTCATCACTATCTCTCTGACTCTTATAAAGACCAAACTCTGCCTCCATAGCTCTCCTATTCTCAGCATTCTGTGCCTCTACAAAGCCTTTCCACAAGCCAAACTTCTCTGCCACATCTGTCTCTCTCATTGCATAGAATTTATTTGCAGTGTCAAGCTTCAGTCCAAACATGTCTGTAAGCAACTTCACTTCATCTGCACATTCCTTCTCCATTACCTCAAGAGCTGTTGGAGCTGCATTATTAGCAGACATACCTCCATAAGTATTGATGTTTACATTGTCTGGCATACCGTTACCAAGGGAACCAAAAATACTGCGACCACCATTACCTGTAAGCCAAGGTAATACTCCCAATGCAGTGCCTGCTATACCTAAACCAAGGGCTGTTCCTGCAACACCTTTGCTTGCATAATCATGCTTTCTGTTGTCATCTTCATAAACCTTTTTCTCAATGACTTTCTCATTTGTCATATCCATGATACAATCTTTATTAAGCAATTAACTATCAAAAAAATATAAAACACTATGTAATCGACTACATTGCAAAGATACAATAAAAAAGGTTGGGCAACATAACATTGCTCAACCCATATCATAAGTCATTGTGTATCAAGTCTTTCTTTTGAGTAACATTGTCTCCTTATATTGCTCAACTATTTCTCTCTTCCATACTAAGTGCTTTTGATGCACTATCTTCCTTCCTTTTGGAAACTTTTTTCTTGATATCATTCTGTCTAAAGTTGAAGTACTTACTCCAAGCAGCTTACTTGTTTCTATCTTAGTCAACCACTCCTTTTCATCTATACTAACTTCTCTTCTACCAAACTCATACTTTAATAAGTTGCTGAAATAGGTAATATCTACCTTTGAGCAAAGTCCTTTCATCACTATTTCCTTGAATCTGTCCAGTGCTCTACACAACCATTGTTCTCCAGGTGTTGTCATTGCTTCCTCCTTTCCATTTCCATCATTACCTCATTATACAACTCATTAGTCTTCTCATTTCCCTCAAATGGTTTTCTAAGTATCTTCAATAAGTATATCAACATGGATTTTAGGATTCCTCCTACATTCTTCCTATGCTTTACACATATCTCCGCTATATCCATTGCATATATACAGAGTATACAGTATATAAGGATATAGTGTGTGTCAACCATTTCATTGGTACAAAACCATGAGCCATAATACCATCTCTCTACATTAATAAATATAAAATACACAAATGGTACTCTGAGGAAGTTACACCATCCATAAAGAAAACTTGCTGGTAATGTTATTAATGGTAACACCAAGAAAAGAAATACGTATATCCATGCTATACATATCTCATTCTGATCTGAATATTTCATCAGCTCTTGTGTGTTTTGACTAAAAACATAAAAAATACACCAATGTGATAACATCAACAATATAGGAAATATCACTGCTGCACATTGATAGAATCTCCAGATTATGTTTTCTCTTACTACAGTGTCCCCACTGTCTTTTGTTTCTTCTTTCTTTTGTCTTTTTCTCATAATACTAAGTTTTTTAATGTCGTTGTATTAGCTTAACATTGACAAAATTATCTCAATATTATAAGTATAACAAGTGATTATAAACTGAAAAATGCTGAAAGTTACTGATTTTTATTGATAGAAAAACTGATTTTTACTTATTTTTTCAGTTTTAACATTACAGGTTTTCTTTTTCTATTTATTATTCTTAACTTTGCTTTTGTTATTAATTCACTCTTTATTCTAACAATATAATAGTTATGACAACATTTTTCTTTAATTTTATAAGTAAGCTTGAACACTTCAAGTATCCTTATTACTGTGGTCTTCAGGAGCGCAGACAATTTGTGTGTTTCCTTTTCACTACTTTTGTAGAACTTTTTTATATTCCTGCAAACATTCTTGGTCTTAATGACTACCATCATTCCACCATCTTTGATACCTACAACTGGCTTCACCTTATCTTTGTCATTATCCTACAGATTCTTTTCTGGACTAACACTCTTTCCACCAAAGCATCTGTCTACATCTTCTTTACTGCTATTGCTATAAAGCTATCAGCAGAATCTCTTTACGAATTATCTACAGAGGGTGCTTATGGTACCCACATTCTTGGTAACTTCACTATCATCCTCATCCTTGCCTCAATATCCATAGCTGTGCGTCTAAATAAGTTGGCTACCATCATAACAACAATCCTAACCATCTGTCTCATCATCTTCTGCATCACTTCTCCTCTCCACCACATCTTTAGAGTCATGCGAGTCTTCTTTGTTGGTTATATGTTCATTCTCTATGTCATAATCTTCGACTCTAAGAATGCCACCAAAGGTCTTCGTCTCCCCGACAGAATCACCAAAGAAGAACAGTCTGCTATTGACATGCTTATCAACCTTAATGAGTCTGATAAGGAGAAAGTCTATTCTCTCCTATCAAGACTGTCTTCTACTCATCAAGAAGAACTCCTCAATAACATTAAAGATTACTACCATAAGCAGTATATAGAAACAATCAACCTTCTCTCAATCTGTCCATCCCTCACACCCTCAGAAGTAGAAATCTGTAAACTCATTCTTATTGGTAAGTCCTTAAAAGAAATATGTTTCACCCTTCACAAAACTCCTTCTAATATCACAAGCCAACGCACTCATATTAGAAAGAAACTTAATCTTGTAAAACAAGATGATTTAAGAACTTCTCTTATGGTGTTACTAAATAAAGCTAAAGACTCAACAAATAAAACTTAGAAAAACACATAAGACAGTGAACAAGGTAATAAATATAAAGATACAAACAGCTGTAGAAGATTTGGATATGATAGAATAAAGCAAAGAAAAAGTGGTGAACCTTCTAAAAGTTCACCACTTTTTTTATTTACTTGTTATAGCTTATGTTTTATGTAAACAAAGCATCAATCTCAGCATTAGACATCACTTCAATATCCTTTTCATTAACAAGAGGATAGAGACCTTTACTATCACCCGTATATAAAGTAGGTGATGCAGTCGAACCAACCACTGATATCTGTCCTGCTTTCTTTAAATACAATTTACCTTCTACTGGAGTATTTGAGGCACCAAAGGTTTCTGCTCTATGCGCCCAGTTAATATAATATTTACCCTCATATTTTGCTACAAACATATTTTTAGTTGTAAGATAGATAATAACATAGTTTACAACAGACTCAGAAAGTGATTCTTGAAGTATTTCAACATCCCCAATAAGGGGTGTAAATATATCATCAAACTTACATACATCAGAGTATTTACCCACAGATAGTTCATCATTGATTGTATCAAGAATTTTCTTATCTTCTTCTGACATCAAGCCATGCTTCTCACTTGTTGCATCCCACAACTGGCCATCAGTAACCTTGCCCTTTGCATCCAAGGTAGCTACACCATTAGCCACACCCTTCTGCTCCAACTTCATGTAAGGAGATAAGTCCACTGTGGTTGTATACTCACCCATTTTCTCCCACTTGGTTTCATCATAGGTGGCTGAGGTATCACCAGTATAAATATACTCGGCATATATATTTTTACCATTAGGGTCTCTGTTTTCTGAAGCTAAAATATATATACGATTCTTATTAATACCACTTGTAGGAAGAGCAGACACAATCTGAAACAGTGTAGTGTCAATGTTATTTGGATCTACTTCCTTTATCCAACCACTTGATGTTTTACGATTAGCCCAGTTGGTTAGTCTATAGAAACCAATTCCCTTAACATACCACTGCTGACCTAATGCCAATGCTGTGTCTGTTTCCTCAGGATTAAGCAGCTGCCAATCCTGCAATGCATACAAAGCTGTTAGACTTGCTACAACTTTATGACCTCCAATATGTCTTGCGTCTGCCAAGGCAAAACCTGTTGCTGACACATTACTTGGAGCCAGCGTATTTGCTTGTTTTAATGCCATATCTTTTTTATGTTTTTAATGTTAAACAATTATTTATGCTATATCCAGGAATGAGTTATCCTTCAATGCTCCTGGGTTTACTGTACGGTATACCAAGTAAACTATTGAAGCACCAGCTGCATTTGTCACTGTTACCTCACTCTTTACAAAACCTCCATTCAGCAATGGTGTGGCTCCATTCTGTACTATCTTAGTCAACTCACCCATTATCTTTGGATAAGCTATTACATAGTACTGAGCATCTGTTGCCGAAATACCTTCAAGCTTTGCTGTGCGTGAATTATTAAGGTCTGTCTTACTCAAACCCTTTATAACATCTGCTGTTATATTTGATGTTGAAGCCAAACCAAAGTAACGACGATGATAGAAGTGTACGCTTGCAGATGCTGTCTTTGTGTCATTGCCACTTGCAGGCTTTACATCTGAACCAACAACCATAAGACCAGTTTTGGCAGCTGCGATAGTTGCCGAGATAGTGGTGTCAGTTTTTACCTTCTCTGGGGTTTTGTATGTTGCAGATGGTGTATTTGCTGCTGGAAGTGCAGTCCAATTACCAGATACACTTGTTGGAACTTTCTGGCCTTCCTTTGCTGCTGGATATAAGAATGAGCCTGTCCATGATGCTTGATAACCGTTTTCAAGTGACAGAGAGGTTGATGGTGAACCCATTGATTCCACTGCTGTACCAGCTGCGTTGAACACATTCCATCTGCCTCTGATTTCTGGTGTCACAAGAGCGAGGTTGCCGTTCTTCACTCCACTAATGAAGTCAGCATTTGCCTTACCCTTTGCTCCATCATAAGCTGTGCCAGTTGCCTCACCAAGCTTCAAGGTACTCTTTGCTACATGAGCCTTCATCAGCTTGGTATACTCTGTAAGGCCTACTTTGTCTAAATACTTTGTCATAACTATTTGTTTTAAAAAAATTTTATGTTACTATTTATCGTATTATTTATTTCTATGCACTCATTATTTCCCTAATCTCTTCAACAGTCATAGTCTCTGTTGCTGCCATTCCTTTTTCAAGGTCTGCTATCACTTCTTGCACACTCTTCATACCTTCTGCAATATCTTTACCTTGATATCCACCAACACCAAGAAGATACTGATAACCATTTTTTGGATCGCTTGGATCAACTTCTTCTAACTCATCTCGTCCAACATATATTACAGAAGCATTCTTTTTATTCCTTTTATTACCAACACCTACCATGTCAATAAAAAATGGATCACCATAATTACAATAACCTTGTGCATGTGAACCTTTTCCATAGACTTCAGTGTTATAACCTTCGACATGTGAAGACTCTCCATTTGCTATAGTATCTTTACCTTCTGCATGCGAGGCCTCTCCCTCGGCACTAGTACCAGAACCTTCTGCATGCGAGGCCTCTCCATCGGCACTAGTATCAAAACCTTCTGCATGAGAATAATTTCTATAAGCACTAGTATTAGAACCTTCTGCATGAGAATAGTTTCCCTCTGCGCTATTATTTCCCATTACAACAGAACCTTCACCTTCTCCTTTCTTAACTGGCAACCAAACTCCATTACCAACTGCTTCAGCAATCTTTGTGACCAATCTCTTTAGTCCCAAACTGTCTACAAATTTTGTCATAATTACTTGTTTATTAATTTATTGCTAATGTTTGTTAAACTTTATCTTTTATATCTATTTTATATCTATTTTATTTGCAAGAACCATAAAAATGTGGTAATTTTGCAAGTGAAGAGGATTCCACCTTAGAACCTAATTGCTAGGCTATCGCCAATGTTTGGGACATTAGTGGAGCCTCTTTTTTTTGTCTTTTACCTTGCTTACAACCCATGTTTGCATATAACAACTTTTCTTTTCGCTTCCATGTTTAACAGTTATATTACAAATACCTGCGGTGACGTTTTTACGTATAATTTTTTTCTTTTTAATACGTTTACCTAAACTCTCAAGCCACTTAGTAGTACGTTTAGTATATTTGTAGACAATTATATTTTGAGAATCACTTGCTGTATCTACTAATCTACTATCAACAAATCCAAGTGATTTTGGCAAACGTTTATTTACCACAATACCATTCTCGAATTTTCTGTAAGGACTTGCAGTATCAAAACTGCTTGGAATATTCTCTTTACTTAGAGTAATTACATAAATATCATCATCTCCGTCAACAACATTGCTTACATACCAAGCTCCTTTAAACGGAAGGAATATATCCAAAGGTATTCTATAAAGTAATTTATCAGTTGTAGAACTAATAGTAATTACCTTAGATGCATCTATACTTATAGTTATGTCAGATGAATTTAATCTACTTCTGCTAGCTGCACCCTTAGTAAGGGGGATAACGTTATCATTTATATCTACAAATTTCACTTTAATACTATCCCCTTTAGCTGCTAAAAGACTATAATATTTATTACCAACTAATAAAGAAACTGTTTTTAAATTACAAGGTACAATATATCTAACTCTATCATATGATGAATAAGTCAACAATGAACATTTCATTGCTCTGCCAACAACATATTCTTTTTGTGGTTTGCTCTTTTTTACATGCTCTAGTAATGTAATTCTACTATCATGATCAGCAAAAACTTCCTGAACACTCTTCATTCCATTTTCTACTGCTTGTCCTTTATATCCACCTACGTTGAGAAGGTACTGGTAGCCGTTCTTGGGATCTGTAGGGTTAATATCTCCTCCATCGCTATATCGACCAACATATACTGCAACAGCATTCTTTCTGGGATGACCTGAATAATCCCTACCAACACCAACCATATCAATAAATGAGGCATCGTCATAATTACAGCAGCCTTGTGCATGTGAATAAGTTCCAGAAGCAATAGTCTTATTTCCTTCTGCATGAGAAGATAATCCAAGTGCCTTTGTTTCCCCTCCTTCTGCATGAGAACACCAGGATGTTGCCTCAGTATTAGCACCTTCTGCATGAGACCATCTTCCACTTGCTGTAGTACTATAACCCTCAGCGTGAGAATATTCTCCACTTGCTATTGTTCTGTTTCCTTCTGCATGACACCATCCTCCACTTGCTGTAGTACCATAACCCTCAGCATGAGACAATATTCCACTTGCTGTAGTACCATTGCCTTCTGCATGGGAGTACTTACCTGTTGCTTTGGCTTCTTTTCCTCCTTCTACAACAGAACCGTTACCATCTCCTTTTCTCACTGGCAACCATTCTCCACTCGCAACCTTGCTGCCAATAACCTCCAAGATTTTCGACACAAATCTCTTTATACCTGTACTATCTATCAGTTTCATACTTTATTATCCTCCTACTACTATTTCTGTTATTTCCTCCTCTGTTATTCTCTCCACCATATTCTCCTCCAACAATTCAGGAGAGAGTTTATCTTTAGTTACAGCTCCATCATATATCTTATCTGTAGTTACAGCATTCTCTGCTATCTTTTTCTCAGTCACAGAATTATCTCTAATCTCAAGTCTTATTTTCTTCTTGGGATTATCCTTCATAGTAGATTCACCAAAGTAATTTTCTTTATTCATACTTAATGATTTTATTTTATGCAAATGTAAAAACTCTTTTCCTGTATTCTGAACAACTAATAAAACCATTCATACAATGTAAATAAAGTTCTAATAACAAATAAAAGGTATATCAAGGCTAATAAATCCTTCACCTCAATATACCTTCTTACATCAATCTATCTTACCTACAATCTTCTATTGTCTTCATCCAGGCATCAATATCTTTCTCTGATGTTCCAATACTATCTACCTCCACATTTCTATCTTTCAAGAACTTCTCAAGTTGAGCAGGAGCAACAGGAGCATCTTTCCATTTACCTTTAACCAACTTTATTATACTCATTCTATGTTTCTTATTCCCTATAAGTTCTGCAAAGGTTTGTGTTGATGCAGTATTGTTACTACTCTCAGTCTTCTTATTATTCTTCTCACTTTTAGATTCTTTCTTTATTTCTTCTTTTTTGTTTTCATTCTTGTTTTCTTCTTTGGGAACAGGTGTTTCATCAACAGTATTATCTACAACCATTTCTCCAGTGTTTGGATCCATCATAAGGTCTACATTATCGGAATTTCCTATAATATCTACATCTTCAGAATTTATTATCTTCAGTTGCTTCTGTGCCTCAGCTTCCCTCTGCTTCTTGGCTTTCTCTTCCTCTATCTTACTAATAATCCCCTTAGCCTTTTCCTCACTTACTTCCTTTACTTCCTTAGTATTTCTATTCACCTTTATAGCCTCTGGATGTTCTCCTTCTTTCAAAATAAAGTATTCCCATACTCCTTCATTCTTGATAGGACTAAGCTGATTGTCTATAATCATCTTGTTATACTCCAACTGCTTTATCATCTTTTCATCAGTGATGGGTTCTCCATTAAGATAATACATTCTATCATCCACTCTATAAGTGTAATATTGATGCTTGTATATTACCTGACTTTTATTCTCATTCTTAAAGTCACTATTAACAGTAGTCTTAGAAGCTTCATTCACAGGATGTTTTGGTTTCAACATATTGCCTTCACCATCAAGTCCATAAATAGAATAAGAACTTCCTGCTGTACCAAACATTGCTGCATCTGTCATAAGTGCTCCTGCTTCATCATACTCTTTAAGTAACTCTTGACTTTGTAGTACTCTTGCAGTAATATTAATTCTTGGATTCATGTCTTCCATTGCCTTCATAAACTCTGCTCTGTCAAAGTTACTGTCAAGAATAAATGTCTTCTGCACCATTCCATCATGCACCAATGATAACTCTGCCTTGTTTTTTCTAAGCAATATTGTGTCACCTTCCTTATCAAAATAGAAGATATTACTCAAATCTACCACTGCCTGATACCTTGTTGCATAATCTGGAGATACAACATTTTGTAATAATCCTTCTACTTTGTCTTTTAATGCACCATCTCTCATCTCATTATACTTCAACACTTTCAAGTAGGATGGTACCATCTTTCCATTACTTGCTGGCATAAGCACAAAAGCACTTCCTGCATTCCTTATAGTATTCCTTGGAACCATTACATCATCTACAAAAGCTCCTATAGTCAAGAACTTTGTCAACTCTTGTATTCCCCATGCTACACTTTGCATATCATATCCCATAGGATTTCTATCCCTATCAGCAAGTAATTCTCTAACACTTCTAAACTCTGTATTACTGTCATTTAATCCTTGCTTTACAATATATCCTGGTATCATAGAATATGGCACTATCTCAGTACTTAAACTCTCATTCACATAGAATCTTTCATTGGGATGTGTCTCAAAGAACTCCTTTTTAGGCTTAATCATTAATCCAAATGGTTCTCCCTTACTGTTTCTTGAAGTAGGAGATACAGGATTCCATAGTACATTATAGAGTGACTGCTGTGCAAAGTTTCCATTCCTATAACCAGCAACTCCTATCACAAGATACTTCTTTTCTTGACTCTCTATCACTCCACCATTATCATCATTGTGTATTGCAGTAATTCCTTTATTAATACTATTGTCATAGTCTAATACAAGCATTAAGTGTCTCTGCATACTACTATCATTAGTAGCATTGCTTTCTGGTCTCACTGCCATAAACTTCACCTTGGCATTAGGATTTCTCTTTAATATTTTTGCAAGTTCTCGGTCAATAATATTCTGCAACTTTATTCCAGCTGCATCCATCCAAGCATAATATTCATCCATCTGCTTTCTATCATCCTTGCCTTTTTTATTAACAAGTTTACCATCCTTCGCTAATGGATCAGACTCATATCTACTCATTGCATTACCACTAATAGTATTAACATTTGTCTCTATATTATGCTCTCCTATACCATTCAATTCATCAGCATCTTCATTAATCTCCGACACCTCTATCATCTTATCATCAGGGGTAATGTTATTATTCTGTTCATCAATGTTTTCAGATCTACCTTGCACACTATCTCCATTGTCAACAATATTCACATTGTCAACATCTACTCCCTTGGCTGCAAGTTCTGCTTCCCTTGCTTCCTGTTGTCTCTTTATGGCCTTTTCTATGTCAAAAGATTTCTTTGCTTTCACTTCTGTAGTATTTTTGGTTCCTGCAAAATTACCAACAAAATACCAATCATCACCTCTTTTCTCCATAGAACTTGCCTCAAACACTGCATTTTCCCCATGCTCCTTAGTCTCAGGAGTTACATCATATTCATCAGAAGTAACACTCAGCACATCATTCTTCTCATCTGTATCAAAGGTTACAGTATCTCCCATCTTTGTCACAGTGAACTTTCCTTTCTTAGCATTACCCTTTGTACCATGCCACATATCTCCTGCTGTAACACTTATATCCCCAACCTCATCACTCAAGATAGTCTTCACATTCTGAGTAACAGGTGCTGAAGCACTCTGTTTTTCTCCTACTTCTTCTTTGCTTTGTTCCTCTAAAGACTCTTCATTACCAAATATATCTACATCTTCTTCATTAGTAATATTATCATTTTTACCAGGAACTTTACCTATATCTTCCTGCTTATCTTTATCCTCAATAACTTTCTTATCAGCAGCATTCTTTGCAGCCTCATCTACTTTATTCTTTTCTTCTTCCTTCTTCTTTGCTTCCTCTGCTTCACGTTGCTTCCTTTGTTTTCTGTTCTCAATAATAGTAGCATCTCTCAGATAACCTAACTTCCTCATACCATCAAGGATATATTCAAAGTCTTTCGATGATTCTGAACCTTCTGTATCATCTACAACTTTCTCAAGAGCTGACATAATCTCTTCTTTATTGTTGGCATTTTCTACTATTGTGTCTATATTCTTCAATATATTGTTTTGCCAATCTTCTCCCTTGTCTGATTGATTGATTATAGAAACAATATCCTCAACAACTTTACCCCATTCCTTTGCATCAACTACCTGCTGCTGATATTTAGGAAGCATGGAGTCTTCATCTATAACATCAAGCAGTCCTGTATTGAGTTTTCTTAATGTTCTGAATATATAATTCTTCTTACTATCTTCAGATATATCAGAACGGTTCTTTAGTCCTTCATCAAATCTATTGATAAAGTCTGCAACAGTCTCTGCATTCCTCTGACCTATCAGTTTATATGCAGCTTCAGCTGACTGTAATCTTTGAGCCTCCAAGGAAACTGCTGCTGCCTCTGGATTCTGTGCCATTCTACTATAAGCATCCTTATTAGAATCTATTCTTTGTGTCAACAGTGCTATGTCTTGTATTTTCTGAAGGGCATCAGCATCTCTCATAATAAGCCTCTGCTCAAGTTTCTCTATTTCTCTTTGCTGTTCTTTGTTATACAGTTCTCTATTATCTTTATTCATCATCCTTGCCCTTGTCACTGGGTCAAGTGCAAATATTTCATCAGCAGCTAATATCTTTGCACTTATATTTGCAAAGTTCTCTTCCAAAGATTTCTTCTTGTCTTCAGTCATTGAAACAAGTCTTTCAAGATAACTCTCCTGCTCCTTTGATGAATCAAGTTTTGCTTTTATCTCTTTCTGCTTTTTCTCTACTTCAAGTATTGCCTCACTATCCCAATTCTCTTTTGCTGTTTTTAATTCATTTATTATCTTTTTATACTCTTCATTAATGATTTTTGTTCTTTCTTGTTGTTCTGTAAGTTCCTTTTCTATCTCCGCTTTCTGTCTATCATAGACTTTAACAAGTGCCTTGGCATTATTTATACCTCCAACACTTGCTATGATTGTACTTGCATCATGTGTCTGTTCACTTATAGAAGCATCATCTATCTCTGATTGCATTTTCTGCTTTCTTTCTTCCCAGTGTCCATTGAGTGCCTGCTGAATTTTCATCTTAGTTCTCACCTCTGGGTCTATGGCTTCACCTCTATTTTTCTCTATCTTCTGAATCTCATCCTCTGCCTTGTCAAAGGCTTCTGATGCCTCTTGTAATTTCTGTGCATTCTGTGCAATGGTGTATAATGCTTTCTGTGAATTATACTCACTTTGATCTAAGTCTGGGTTTGCAGCGTAATATTGTGAAAGAAGATTGCTTATATCTTCTTCACTGAATGAACTCTTTCCATTCTCATCATTAAGCTGTGAAGCTTTAGCAATGAAGTTCTTAGCATTCTGTACTACCGACGATAATGTAGTTGGGTCATTAGAGTTCTCTCCTAACCTATTCAGAGCATTAATAGAATGAAGGGCTTTTATAAACTGTAATGTCTTTGCATCTCCTTGGCTTTCTAAGTTTTCTGAAGCTACATTTGATGCTACAAGTCCCTCTATATCCTTAAAGTCATTATAACTGTCCAATAAGTCATTAACATAGTCTGCATGACTTTGTAAGTCTCTCTCACTCTGTTTCTTTCCATAATAGGTATTTAGCACACCATTCTGAATGAAATAGTTTGCTCTTTCTCTCCAGTTATCTGTTCTTTTAAGGTCTTCATATTTAATGGAACCATCTTCATTCTTCACTGGTATTCCATTCTCATCTCTTACAATTCTTTTTGTAAAATTATTATTGTAAGCTTCTCTACCTTCCTTTGTAGCAAGTCTTGCTATATTAGCAAAATTAGGAGTAAAATTTACTACACTTCCTAAACCTCCAACCAATGCTGCATTCCATGTTGTCTCTTGACCCATTGAGTTACTTAGTCCTTTCATATATGAATACAGTCCATCCGCAAAACCATAAGTATCTGCTATGGCTTCTCCATTCTGATAGGCATCAAGATATCTCTTAAAGCTATCCTCATTGATTCTTTCTGCTGCATCTACTTGCATATCATCAGTGCCATTAGTCCATGCTCCTCCCCATGCCTGTGAACCTAATGTCTTACCAAACTCCTTCAGCTTCTGACCTCTTGTAAGAAACTTACTTGCTCCTGCTGTCAATCTCTGCCTGCCTTCTTTTGTTGTAATCTCTCTTAATCCCTTGAATGTAGAAGATATTTTCTTTGACAGTCCAGCAGGATTGGTATATAAGTATTTCCTATATCCAAAGTTATTTACAAATCCATACTTTATTCCTTCTGTCAAAAATGAGTTGAAAGCTATATCTCCTGCACCATCAATGGCTTTCTGCTGCAAATCTGCATAATCCTTTGATGCCATTCTTTCTTTCATTCTATTTTGCACCAATTCTCCAAGCACAGCTTCCTGTGCCCTTGCATGAATCATCTTGTCAAGAGTATTCTCATCTATCACTTTCATGTTGCTGTCTTTCTGAATCTTAGCTAAATAGTCAGCCTTCATACTTGCAGCTCTTGCATTGATAAGTTTATCTACTCCTGCCTTATAGTCTTTGTCACTATTATATTGATTATAGATGTCATTCCTACTTGCTGTTTGTGCTGCTTCCTCTGCATTTGCAAGATTCTGTTGCAGTGTCTCTTGAAATGCTCCTCTACCATAAGCATAAGCAATACCAAGAGCACCTGCTGTACCCTGTGTTACTTGTCCTATCTTTGTCTCTGCTGTAAGCATTTTTCCAGTAGTGTCAAGTACTTTACCAAAGCCTCTTGCAACTTTTCCTACCTTACTTGCTGTACTTAATGATTTTCCTAATATTCCTACACCATAAGGTATAAGTTGTGATGCTGCATCTGCAATACCAAAGCTCATCATCTTAAATGCCTCATACATTATATCACTGTCTTCATTAGGATTATATGCTACCTTATAAGGACTGCTTCCTAATTTCTCATATTGCTTTTGCTCATTATCATCAAGAGTTCCATACTGCTCTGCTCTTGTCCAATATTGTGGATTCAGTGTCATCCAATCTACACCAAAAGCTCCCTCTATATCACTACCATCAGGATTCTTTCCCATATTATGTAATGTAGTATAGTCTACTTGCTCTTGATGTACTGAATGTAGCTGTCCATCTTTGTCTTGATAATGCAATCTTCCCTGCTTGTCACTTACAACTTTTATCTTCTTAGGGTCAAGAATATTTCCTTTATCATCTACCATCACAATGGGTTTCTCTGCCCAAGCATCTTGTCCCATTCTGTAAATCTCTGCTATACCATTCAGTTTATCTGCTGTGTAGCTCATTGAAGAGATGCCTACATCTTTTAGGAACAATCCAAATCTCTTTACACTTCCTTGATGATCTCTAATATATCTCTTTGCATCATTATTCAATGCTGTCATTGCCATATCTGGTGACATATAGGCATCATAGACTCTCTTCTTTGCAAGCACTTGTCTCATATCATCAATACTAAAGTCTTGCATCTCTGATGTTATTTGACTTTTAGTACCATTTCCATAATGTGATGCTAACTCTGGAATACCTAAGTCTCCCTTCCTTGGATTACCATTAATGGCTTGTACAAAAGCTTTCTTCACTTGAGTGTCACTCATTGTTGCAATCTCTGAACCATAATAGGCATTAGCCACCTGTGATGCAAACTTGCTTGCAGCATTGTCTACATCATCATTGTATATTTTCTCAAGTATCCTGTTATTCTTATCCAGTGCTAATTTCCTTCCTGCTTCATCACCTGAAATACCTCTTAAAAAATCTACGCTTGCACTACCTGTAGAACTCTCAGCAGCAGGAGCATTAAGTACTGCACTTAAAGGCATAAATGCACCTGCTCTACTTTGTCCAAGTACTTTACCCCTATCATTAATTTCCTTTATATGCCTCTCCCATTTATTATTAAACTCATTTGGAGTCAAGTAATTACTCTCCATTAGTTTTAATTTGGCATCTGTTGAGAGTTGATTATATTTCTCAAAGTCAGCTCCAAGTCCTCTATTATTGTTTCTTACACCATCTACATCAAATGGACTATATAACCTACTAAACTCTGTATTTACTACATCGTCCTTATACATAGCATTACGCATATCTATATTAGGCATAGCTTTAAACTTCTCAACACCATACCTATCTATAAACTGTTTATTTGAATACAAATTATTAATATATGTAGGGTCATATCCATGCTGTGAAATCAAGTTTCTGCTCTTCTCTATAAAACTATCATATTGTGTTTTAGAAAGACCGCCTAATCCTTGCAGTCCTTTCAATCCTTGTGGCTTATTTATTGGCATACTCTTTTTTATTTTAGTTCTACATGCAAATTTAATAAACTACTTAAATGCTTCAATCTTATTTACTACTATTGTTATTTAAGTTAATCGCTTTACTAAGCCAATTTTTATGATGATATTATTTGCTTATCTATCAAAAACTTTTTATCTTTGCCTTACTAATAATTATAAACATTTCAATCATAACATAATATGAACCCATTAACAATCATAGGCTATATAGCATATCTCTTTTTTGCTATAATAATAATCGGATTAATACCTAATTTCTTTTTTAGGTTTGTTGCTTTAGTTATATTTGTGGCACCAGTATTGAGAAAACTCTTTATGCCAAAAACTGTGTATAACAAATATAATAAGCTACTTAGATTATTCAAACAAACTCACAGAAGTTTCCAAATTACTAAAAATGAACCTGAAGTAATAGAGTTCACCTTAAAAGGCTTTGAAAAAGATTCTCTACAATATGGAAGTATTAAATACAGCATTAATGCTCCTATAATTGATTCTGGTAATTTTACCATTAACTCAAAACCAAGAGTGTATATTTCTCTACATACAACATTTGAAGGCCATGATATTCATATAGAAAAAGATTTCTATCATTCCTATGATCAAACTCTAATGTTTAATGAAATCATAGAACCTTATACCAAAGAGGTTATGGAAATTATTAATAACTCTCTTGATGAAGAAGATAGTACCGAAGAGAGTAATATTAAAGAAAATGATATTGAAGCAAACAAAGAAAAAGTAAAAAACTATATCATGAAAAATGGGAAAACCATAAAGATAGAAAAAATGGATATGAATGATAAAAGTGTAAAAAAAGTAAAATCAATTT
>OQWM01000668.1_pt1 | contig 22356 bp, 13 predicted proteins | sample 1691531 | NCBI WGS metagenome assembly OQWM01 (sample SAMN03418257, study PRJEB22391) | human gut metagenome | biome: human-gut; feature: organic feature; material: feces | host: Homo sapiens | place: Tanzania | collected 2013-01
CCAAGCTACTCTAGTATAAGCTGTCTATGTTTACCAAAACAGGGATACCTCAGATTGTGGGGGGGGGGGAGCGCAAACAAACGCGAGATTGTGTGAAAGTATTTCAAAAAAAGTGAATAATCGTGACATTTTTTTTGTTTTTTTGTTAAAATGTAGTGCCTTTTTTTCCCTTTTAACCCTAACAAAAGGAGATGGTTATGAAGAAGGGATGGTTACTTTTTCTGAGCGTTTTTTTAGCGGGGTGTGCATCGGATGCCGTGCATGACGAGCAGAATGAGTGTAAGTCGGACGATGGCAGGTCGTTTTTCTGCAAGTCTGACCAGTTTTGTGGCCCCAATATGTGCGTCGACGTGAGCGATGAGCATTGCACGGGGTATGGCAAAGGGTGCACCAATGGCAACACGTGCGACACGAAAGAGCAAAAATGCGTGTGTCGTTCGGACGAGAACAAGGCTTGTTCGCTTTGGTGCACGCAGGACGATGGTTGCGTCGATTTGAAGACGAACCCGAAGCATTGCGGTGCGGAGGGGACGGCTTGCGACGTGAGCAAGGCGGAGATGTGCGTAGAAGGCGTTTGTTTAGACAAGTGCCCGTCGGATTATGAGAAATGCGGCGATATGTGCATCAACACGGAGACGGACCCGAACAACTGTGGAGGTTGTGGTGTGGCGTGTCCGGCGCCTGGCGAAAACAACGTGAGCCGTAGTTATTGCCAAGCGGGCGAATGCAAGATCGTTTGCGCGCCGACGTATTTCGATGCTGACGAAGACATCACGAATGGCTGCGAGAAGCAGGTCAAGAGTGAGTGTGGCAACGGGATTGTCGAGGAAGGCGAGGCTTGCGATGGCTCGAAGCTCAACGACCAGACGTGTGAGACGTTGGTTGGTGAGGGATCGCGCGGCACGCTTTATTGCAAGTCGGATTGTCGATCGTTCGACACGAATGAGTGCACGGCGGCGACGACGTGTGGCAATGGCCGGCGCGATGGCGACGAAGTTTGCGATGGCGTGGATTTCGGCGGTGCGACGTGCGAGACGGTCGTCGGTTTGGGTTCGACGGGGCACTTGGGTTGCCAAGCCAACTGCGCGGACTTCGACACGAGCGAGTGTACGCCGCCGACGACGTGTGGCAATGAAAAGCTGGACACGGGTGAAGATTGCGATGGGAAGTTGATTCCGACGGGAGCGACGTGCGCCACAGTTCGCGGCGTCGGGTCGACGGGAACGCTGTCGTGTTCGTCGCATTGTATGTTTGATATTTCGTCGTGTGGTATGCCGTCGGTTTGTGGCAATGGCCTGGTCGAGATTGGCGAGTTGTGCGATGGCACGAACTTTAACGGTTCGACGTGTGAATCGATTATCGGCAAGGGATCGACGGGGACGCTCGTGTGCGATGGTTGCAAGACGATCTCGACGGCACATTGCAGTGCGCCCTCGACGTGTGGCGATAACAGAGTTCAAGAGAGCGAGGCATGCGATGGCACGGATCTCAAGGGCGCGACGTGCGCTAGCGTACTCGGCGAGGGATCGACGGGGACGTTGAAATGTGCGGCGAACTGCGGTTCTTATGATATATCGGGTTGCACGGCTGCGTCGAAATGCGGCGATGGCATTATCAGTGGCAACGAAGTTTGCGATGGCTTGAAGCTCAACGACCAAACGTGTGCGACGCAAGTCGGTTTTGGTTCGACGGGTGTGCTCAAGTGCAATAGTACGTGTACGGGATTCGATACAGCGCTTTGTTCGGGTTCGACGACGTGCGGCAATGGCAAACTCGAAAGCAATGAAGTTTGCGACTTGAACAACGTCAAGGGCGCGACGTGCGAATCGGCCGTAGGCAAGGGTAGCAAAGGTACGGTATTGTGTGGCAACGACTGTACGTATTTGAACCTTTCGGGTTGCTCGGCGCCGACGATGTGTGGCAATGGCAAGCTCGATGCTGGCGAAGTTTGCGACAATTCCAAAGATTCTGTGGCGCCGTCGTGTGAATCACTCGTCGGCAAAGGCAGCAAAGGCGCGGTCAAATGTGGCGACGGTTGCAAGCATTGGGATACGTCGGGATGTTCGAAACCGGAATCGTGTGGCGATGGTTCGATCACGGCGCCCGAGGTTTGCGAGCCGAATAATCTCAATGGCCATACATGCGCGAGCATTTTGGGCGAAGGCGCGACAGGGCTTTTGGCTTGTAGCAACAATTGCATGAGCTTCGACACGTCGCGTTGTAAGGAACAGCCCAAATGCGGCAATGGCAAGTTGGATCCTGGCGAAGTCTGCGATGCGCAGTTGCTCAACGGAGCGACGTGTGCGTCGCAAGTCGGCTTTGGTTCGACGGGGTATTTAGTATGTAATGATACGTGCACGGGCTTTATGACGACCAACTGCTCGGAAAAGAAGACGTGCGGCAATGGCGAATTGGAGAACGGCGAAGTTTGCGACGGTTATAACCTCAATGGTGCGACGTGTGCTTCGGTCGTGGGTTATGGTTCGACGGGTACACCGGTTTGCAATAGCACGTGTTCGGGTTATTTGCGTGGAACGTGTACCGAAGCATTGACGTGTGGCAACAGCAAACTCGATGCAGGTGAACAATGCGATGGCGTGTTGCTCAATGGTGCGACGTGTGAAACGGTCGTTGGTTTTGGTTCGACGGGTACGCTTTCGTGCGATGGTTATTGCCGTTATAACACGACGAACTGCTCACCGGCGGTGACATGTGGCAATGGCAAGCTCGATGCTGGCGAATCGTGCGATGGCACGACGTTTAAGGATAACATCAAGACGTGTAATGCGTATGCACCGACGATTTACAAGAGTGGATCGCTCGTATGTACTTCGGATTGCAAGATCGACGTGTCGCAATGCAAAGCGTATTGCGGCGATGGTTCTGTAAACACGACGGTTAATGGCGTAGCCATTAACGAGGCGTGCGATGGCAATAGATTCCCGAGGTCGAAGGATACGTGTGAAAAAGTCGTCGGTCTGGGGTCGACGGGCACGCTCATGTGTAGTGCCAATTGCAAGGCGATCGATACGCGTCAGTGCACGGCAGCGGCGATTTGCGGCGACGGCGTCGTCAATACGGCTAAAGAAGAATGCGATGGCAGGGCATTCCGCAATGGTTCTGCCGATTGCTCGCTTTATGGCGATTTCAAACATGGCAAGAATGTGAAATGCTTGAGCAACTGCATCGTCGATACGTCGATGTGCGAGCCGAAGGTGAGCTGTGGCGATGGCATCGTCAATCAAGACACCGAAGAATGCGATCTCGGTAAATTCCGTCATAATGTCGACAGTTGTATCGATTGGAATCCGTCGTATGAATCGGGCAAAGTGACTTGTAATCAGGCGACGTGCAAAGTCGACTATAGCGCATGCGTCAAGAAAGTGACGAAGAAATGCGGCAATGGCAAGATCGACGATGGCGAGTTGTGCGATGGCACTTTGTTCTTTGGTGGCAATGACGAGTGCGCGAAATACGATTCGCAATCGTATAGTGGTGGTAAGCTCAAATGCGATCCCACGACATGCGATATCGACGTGAGTGCGTGCGTGAAGAAGGCCGAGGCTCCCAAGTGCGGCAATGGCCAGTTGGATCCGGGCGAAATTTGCGACGGCACAACTTTTGCGTCGGGCGTGAGCACGTGTAATGCGTATGCACCGACGACGTATAAATCGGGCAAACTCAAATGTGGTAGCGATTGTAAGACGATCGACACGAGCGCGTGCAATGCGTTCTGTGGCGATGGAATGCTCAATACGACATATAACAGAGTGCCCATTAACGAGCCGTGCGAAGGTACGAGATTTAACACGAAACTCAACACGTGTGCGAAAGTCGTCGGCCCAGGTTCGACGGGAACGCTTTCGTGTAATGCCGATTGTACGATTAATTCATCGAAGTGTTCGAGTGCCAGCACGTGCGGCAATGACAAAGTCGATGGCGATGAAGATTGCGATGGCACCAAATTCTTATTTGACGAAGACACTTGTAAGGGTTGGAGCTCGATCTATAGCGATGGCAAAGTGACATGTAATAAAGATTGCACGATCAATTACAGCGCTTGCAAGATCGCGGCAGATCCGATTTGCGGCGATGGACTCGTCAATCAGGCTAGTGAAGAGTGCGATGGCGATTCGCTTGGTAAAGGTTATGAGTCGTGGAATTGCTCTGATTTTGGCGAAGAGTATACTGGCACGATGAAGTGCGGTAGCGATTGTCGCCTCGACGTGAGCACTTGCCAACTCAAGCCGCAACAGAAATGTGGCAATGGCCAACTCGACGCAGATGAATTCTGCGATGGCGATAAATTCATCGATGGCGATAACAAATGTAGCGATTGGGGCTCGTTTACGAGTGGCACGGTCAAGTGCACTGCAACGTGTGAAATCGATACGAGTGATTGTCGAGTCAATTACTGCGGCGATGGCATAGTCGGCGGCGACGAATGGTGCGACAAGAGCGAGTTCATGGCAGGTCTCGATACGTGCCAAAAAGTGAGTTCGAATTACTCGGGTGGCATGCTCAAATGCAACGCCGATTGTACGATCGACGAATCGGGTTGTACGCGCAAATGCGGCAATGGTGCCGTCGAGGAAGAAGATGGTGAGTGGTGCGATCCGAACCCAGGAGGCAATCCCCTCTTTGCTAAAGGTGCCGATACGTGCAACGACTGGGTGAAAGGTACGACGGGCACGCTCGGTTGTACATCGACATGCGAAGTCGACACGTCACAATGCAAAGCGAAACCGTCGGCATATTGCGGCGATAAAGTCGTCAATACGGCGGCCGAAGAATGCGATAACGACAGCTTCTTGCTCGACGTCAAGACTTGTCAAGAGTATAGCAATCAATACACGTCGGGTAACCTCAAGTGTACAAAAGATTGCAAAGTCGATACATCGGAATGTTATGCGCCGAAGTGTGGCAACAACATCTTAGACGATAACGAATATTGCGATGGCGACAAGTTCATGTTTGGCATTCGTACATGCGTCGATTACAGCAGTACGGCATATAAGGCTGGCTTGCTCAAGTGCACCGATAAATGTACGATCGACACGTCGGCGTGCGTTGCGGCTGGTCCCGTTTGCGGTAACGACATTCTGGAAGACGACGAATGGTGCGACACGACGAAGTTCCTCGACGACAAAGACAATTGCGCGGATTGGGGCGATTACATTGCGGGTAAGGTGACTTGCAATGCAAAATGCGAACTCGATCTCAGTGCATGCGTCGCGAAACCAGAAGCCAGATGCGGCGATGACAAGATCAACGTCGAAGGTGAAGAGTGCGACGGCACGGCGTTCTATGCCGATGTCAAATCGTGCGCCGAATACGATCCGGAGACGTATAACGGTGGTACGCTCAAGTGCACCGGCCTGTGTCGCTACGACTTTAGCGGTTGTCAGAAGATTCCAAGTGTACCCCAACCCGTATGTGGCAACAACGTCGTCGAAGGCAAAGAAGATTGCGATGGCACGGCATTCTATGCCGACGTTAAATCATGTGACGAGTATTCGTCGAAATACTCTAGCGGCAAACTCAAATGTACGAGTGATTGCAAGTACGATTTAAGCGAATGCCAGACGGGCGATCTTTGTCGCGAAGATGACGTGTATTGCAGCACCGACAACAAATTGTACATTTGTGATCGTGAAACTGGCAAACCTGCAAAATGGGAATTGGCGAATGATTGTAACGAAAAAGCCAATCAGATTTGTGATGTGACCACGCTTGGTTGTATTAACAAGCCGGCACCTGCAACAGATTTGAAATGGTGTGCATTCCATTATCTCGATACGAATTCAAAAGTCGGCTACGGTCGTGTTTTGATGCCCACTGGCGTATCGACAGACGATATGATCGCCTATATGGCTTGTACGACCGATCTTTCGAAGCCCGTGAAGACTTGGGATATGATCGATTCCAGTGAGAATGCGGCATGCGATAAGTGTGGCGACAATAAAGAGTTCATGACGGTTCCATACGTGAATGTGAAACCGGGAACGAATTATTGTACATTCGTGTTTGAATTTAACAATGATATGTTTGCTTGCCGTCCGCAACAAACGGGCGCAGCAGAACCCATCTTGTTGAACGATAATTCGAAGCTCCCGGCGACGCTCACGCGTACGATCGAGACGACAGTCGTTTGTAGTGAAAGTGCAGTCAAATGCGATGGCAACAAGCTCATGTTGTGCGATGAAAACGCATGGGTCGAGTATGAGGTTTGCGAGGGTGCAACGCCCGTTTGTGACGCCAAAGCAGAAGGATGCAAAGCAGCCGCGACGACGACGTATGACAACCTCGAAAAGTTTGACGATATTAAATCAAACATTACTCAATATACTAATACGAAGACGTATACTTATGAGGATGGATCTAAGTTGGTCGCCGAAAAAGTTGCGCTTTATGCTAAAACGAATGTCATCGATGGCGGATCGATCGTCGCGAAAGGCGATAAAGCAAGCAAGATTACGATCTCTGGTCTCAAATCTGGCATTGGCACGCTTTCGTTTGATTACAAGTTGTGGTCAACCAGTGATCCAGCCATTACGGTCAACGTAAAAGTCGGTGAACGTACGACGTGGTTTAATGTCACGAAGTCCGATACGACGAAGCGAACTTTCGAATACTCGCCTATGGATGTCGGTGCTAAAGATGTGACGATTACTTTCACAAATGAAAATGCACGCGTCATTATTGACAATATACGTTTCACAAGTGCGCATTAATTGAAATAGTATAATGCGTCGTAGGGCTCTGTCTTTTTGGGCAGAGTCCTTTTTTTGTTTTTGGGGCCACGGCTATGTGCTCGGGCTATCGCCCTTGCGCGCATACGCCTATGGCGGCGCGCCTATTTCTGCGAAATACGGCGCGCTTTCCGTGCTATGTGCTCGGGCTATCGCCCTTGCGCGCATACGCACGGTTTTTTTTATGGTTTGTCTAGACATCCCATTCGGGTTGACGGTGCCCTAAATACAAAATGCCGATTTTGGGGTTATCTTCGACGATGCGAGAAAAGATCGTTTGGCACAGTTCGGGTTCGATTTCGCTCGTCATTTGGTCGATGATGAGGAGTTTTGGTCGATTGGCGAGGGCTCGAGCGAGCATGACGCGTCGCTGTTCTCCACCGCTGAGGCGAGATCCGGCCTCGCCGATAGAATCTCGCCCGATTTGTTTGGCGAGTGGCTCTAGACAGCATATATAGAGGAGGTGATTGAAATCGTCGTCGGAGAGGTCGGGGCAGAGCATGGCGATATTGTCGCGCAAAGAGCCGCAGAATAGGATGGCATCTTGAGGGACGAATCCGATCGATCGGGAATCGCCATCGGGGAGCGATATGGTGCCTTTAGGCGTTGGATAGAGTCCCAAGATGCATCGGGCTAGAGTCGTTTTCCCCGAACCCGATGGTGCGAGTATGCATCGTTTTTCGCCTTCGCGTATGGCAAAAGAAAAGTCGTGCCAGATTTCGTTGTTGTGGAAGGCAAAGTTGAGATGATCGATTCGCAGGACGTCGGGCGAAGATGCGGTTGAAAATTCGACGCGATCGATTTGTGGGAGTTGTTCGATGACATTGGATCGGGCTCGACCTTCGACGTATTCTTGATATGCGCCAAAGAGGCCAGTTCCCGAACGCAAAAGCCCGAAGAGGCGAGCCAAGTAGATTTGGAATCCGACGATGGCGCCAACGCTGAGCGTTCCTTCGATGGCGTAGTAGCCGCCTATGCCAAAGATGAGAACGACGGAGAGCGCTTGTAGTATGTCGAAAAATGGGCCTTGGATGGCGATGAGCTTTTGTAGTTTGTGAGCCGAGGCGGCAGAGGCTTGGGCAGAAGCATTGAATTCGCCTTCGAATCGCTCGTCTTGGTGTAGCGCACGTATCGACGTAATGGCTCGGAAGACGTCGATAATTCTTCGGTATAGGTCTTCGCGTTTTTCGTATTCGTCGCGAATCGCAGGTCTTATGTTGCGACGCATCCACAGCCATAGGCCGGCTGCGCATGGGCAGAGCAGGAAGCAGACACAAGTGAGCGGGACCGATAGCGTTAAAAGTGCGGCGAAGCTCCCGACAGTCGTGATGAGGAGGGGGATGCCTTGATTGAAAACGGCTTCGAAAAAGCGTTGTTCGCTCGTTGCCGAAAACAGAATTTGCCCCATCGTTTGACCTTGTGAGAGATCGGTGAGGGGGCTAATTTCGGCATATAGGCATCGATGAAATAGGTATTTTAGGCGGTTTTGCTCGATTCGAAGCCCCATGCTGGCGATTTCGCAACGGCTCCAAAATCGCCCGAGCGAAGCGAGGATTTGGACGATGGCGACTGCCGCGATCCAGAGGCATAGGATTTCGATCGAATGGGTTTCGACGCCGCGATCGATGGCTTGAACGAGCCCCCAAGGCGCGATCGTGTCGAAGATGCAAGCCAAGGCAAGGCAAACTAGCGTGAGGATGAGTCGTCGTCGCGATAGTGTATCGTTTTCGAAGAGTCGTTTGAGCATTGGGTCAAGTGACGATTGAAGAAAATACGAAAAAAGCCCGAAAAATCGGGCTTTGATAGATCAGGATGCCATTGGCGCGTAGAAGAAGCGTTGCAGGTTGTACAAAAAGCATCGTTTTAAGTAATGATTGGTTTGGTCGGATTCGATGGGCTGGGTGGGAAATCTTTGCCGTTCCCTGTGCTGCCTTGAATGAGTGAGCTCAATTTGCCGAGGCATTCGATTTTGGGGGATTCGTAGCGACGCGTGCTGGGGCGATTGGATTGAGAATTGTTTGACGTATGGCGTTCTGATCGGGGCGCTGTATCGAGTTTCATGGCGTTATCTCCTCGTAGAAAGACAAAAATCAACTACCAACACTTGAGTATCGTCGAACGCAACCGACAAATCAAGAAATATGGACAAATTCATCGCGATATCGTCCATTTTTCGAAGCGGGCGCAGTCGGATAAGATTTCGCGTTCGACGCGAGCATGGTGCGAGAGAACGACATTTGGACCGATATGCGCGTGTTTGCAATGGCAAGATGCGTCGACGTAGATGGGGGGCGTGAATGCGACGTCGTCGATGGAATGATCGTCGGCAGAGGGTTGGATGAGGCGTGCGCCGGGCAAGAGATTTGGATGAGCTAGTATGGCGCTTTGCGCATCGAGGTAGCTGTTTGGCGTGCCGATATCGGCAAAGAATCGCTCGTCGTAAATGGCGTGGATTCTTTTGCCCGACGCCATCATTTGTGGGTAGACTTCGGTGACGAGGCAAGTGTAACGGTTCGGATCGATGGGATCGAGGACTTGTCGTTGGACGATGTGAATGCCCGTAAAACAACGCGCTTCGTGCGCGGCATTGGGATCGATTTGATCGTCTGGAATGCACCAATCGCGGATTCGTACGATTTGTCGTTGGCACGTTTCGATGAGTCCGAGCGGGGAGTTTTCGGGGCGCGGGGCGACGACGAGCGATACATCGCATTGGGAGCGTCGGTGTTCGTCGAGGGCTATGGACAGATCGGCGCCCGATAGGACATCGCCGTGGTAGATGACGAATTGGTCGCAATCGGGGAGCAGTTTGGCGCAAGCGGCAGCGCCGCCAGCGGTGCCGGCGATCGTCGTGCCTTCGCGATAGCATACCGGTTCATCTGTACCGATTTCGGCACAAACTTGGCGAAGGCATTGTTCCATCGTATCGGGCAAGTGGCATAAATTCGCCGCTATGCGGCGTATCCCAGCGCGACATAGAGCGCGAACGGCATACCAGACCATGGGCTTGCCCAGAAATGGAATGGCCGGTTTGGGGATTTCGTGCGTGATGGGTTGAAGACGAGTCCCGAAACCGGCACATAAAACGATGCCGCCTATGCGTTGAGATTTCATACGACCTTCGTAAATAACAACGTGATATCGTCGTTTTGCGGCGCTTCTCCACAGAATTGTGTGAAATCGCTCCAGAAGTATTTCATTGCCGTGTTGACGTCGCATTCGCCGAGCGTAGCAATGACTTTTCGGAGGCGTTTTTCGCCGTATTCTGCGCCTGCGGCGTTGAGGTATTCGGTGACGCCATCGGTATAGAGCAAGAGCATATCGCCTTGCATGAGGTCGAAGTGGATCGATTCATAGCGAGTCGTAGGATTATCGCCGAGTCGCTCGCCGCGGACGACGATGCCTTTGACTTCGCCCAAGCGGACGAGTAGTGGGAAGTTGTGGCCGGCATTGACGATTTCAGCCATGTGTCCATCGGAGCTGATTCGGATTGCTTGGAACGTCATGAATAGCGTGCGCTTTGCCGTTTGGCAAATGGCGACGTTGAGGCTTGCCACGATTTGCGAGAGGCTAAATTGTTGCATCGACGACATGCTCAACAGGGTATCGAGAGCGCTTTTTGCGCAAGCCGTAATCATGGCCGACGGGACGCCGTGGCCCGTTACGTCGCCAATCGTCAAGAGGACAGAGCCATCGGGGAGGCGGTTATAGCACCAGAAATCGCCGCCGCATTCGCTTGCGGGCTGGAAAAAGCCGTTGAGTTCGAGCGGACCGCATTTGGCAAAGCCGCAAGGCGGTAGCAAAGTCGTTTGAATCGATCGCGCGATATCGACTTCTTTTTCGAGCATGGCTTTTTGCTCGGTTTCGTGCATGAGGATTTGGACGCGATCGGCCATGACGTTGAATTGATCGCCCAATTGCCCGACTTCGTCGCGCGATTTGATATGGCTTCGAATCGACAAGTCGCCGCTAGCAATTTGCGTGGCGGCGCGCGTGAGCAATTTGATGTTGCGAGTGACGAAAACGGCTTGAATACCTGCGATGATGATGCCGACGATAATCGAGAAGACGGCGATCCAAAGGGCACGGCTGACGGCACTCGTCAGGCGAGCTTGCCCATCGTCTTTGATCTTTTGGATGACTTTATGCAAACCTTCGGTCGAGTATCCGACGATGAGATAGCCTTGAACATCGCCGCGATCGGCGTCTTCGTCGGTTCGTTTTGGCTCGATGGCGACGGCATATTGCCGAATATCGGCTTCGCTTTGGGAACCGCCTTTACGGACGATATGTCGCTTCGTATCTTCGGAAGTCTTGTTGTTTTTGATGTTTTTAGCGAGTTCGTCGACATAGGATTTTTCGACGCGCATGCCGTCGCCATCTTCTTGAGATCGATCGAAGAAAGTCTTTCCGGCGATGTCGAATCGCTCGATTTGTGGATTGGCAACTGTGACCCAGACGCGCCCATCGGGGGCGATAATCGAGGCATAGACGGCGATATAGCTTTCGTCTTTTGCTTCGCGTTCGGCAACGATTGGGTTTAATAGCCCGCGTAGACCTTCGAGATCGTTGTCGAACATGAGGCTTGATGCCGGTAAACTGACCGTTTTCGTCGTCTGTGCACCTAATCCATCGAGCGCATTATTCTGGATGCCTTGAATGCGCGCCGTCTCCTGGGTGACGCTTTCCTCGGTATCGTTGCGCATGATGTACGTGTAGGCGAGTACGACCATGATGACGAGTAAAATCGAGCTTAACGTCCATTTTAAACTGATTCCTATGCGCATTTCAGCATCTCCTATTTGAAAACTCACTGCTTTCGCGCGCCGAGTATATCACAAAATGAACGCATTTCAACGTCGCGAGGAATCTTTGCGCATCGCGACGTCGTTTGTTTTATTAGAAATTGCAGGATTTTCTGATTTCTTTTTGCCCGCATTTGCCTTTGTCGGGGCACAATTCGCTCGATTCCACATAGCGGTGCTTGCCCGTATTAAATTGTTGGCAAACGTATGTAGTTTTATAGAACCAACGGTATCCCGTTTCGTCGTCGTGGTAGCAGTACTCGTATGTCTCTGATCCCTGATCTTCGCCTTCGCAATCTTCTAACTTCGAATAGCACATGGCAACATCGACGTGTTGACCGCCGAAATTGTCGGCGATATCGCATTTATAGTTATCGCCATACGTCTTTTTGCAATCGACTTTGATGACTTTGCCCGTATCTGCGTCGCACGTGACGACTTGATCTTTCATGCAAATTTCGGAGAACGTCGACGGTGAGCATGCATCGCCATAGACAGGAGTGCGGCACGAAGCGGTTTTGAGCGAGCTGTTGCACATTTGTCCGTTTTTGCACAGCTGGTAGGCGACGACGCCATCTTGGCAGTATTGGCGCATTTGCGGGGTCACGCATGATTCGACGAAATCGCTTCCGCATTTTGTCGAAGCCGCTTTGCACGTGTTGTCTTCGCAAACGCCAGTGCATTTTTCTTGGACGCGTTTGCCCTCTTTGCAAAACGTGCGCGTGACGGAGTCTAGGCACTTGGCGGGATAATCGGCTTCGGTGCAAGCGATGTCTTCGACGACGCATTCGCCGTTGTCGCATTTGCCAGCGCAGACTTTGGTGTCTTTCATGCCTCCATTGCAGAATTCTAGCGTTTTGTCGTCTTTACACGTCGCCGGATGCGTTTCGTCGGTACAGATATCGTCGTTAGCGATGCATTCGCCGGCGACGCATGTTTGACCTGTCGCACACGTTTCTTCGGCTTTTTGACCGTTTTTGCACAACGTTCTCACGTTATCGACGCCGGCTTTGCATGCGGTTGGATAACTCGCTTCGGTACAAATCGACACGCTTCCATCGGGATTGGTGCACGTTCCTGTGGCCTGGTCGCAAGATTTTGAGCATTTTTTTGCGACGACACTGCCATTTTCGCAGACGTAGACATGCGTTAGGTCGGCGTTACATGCGCTCACAAAAGACGATGCATTGCATGGCGTTTTTTCGTCGCCATCGTCGCTGCACGACGTAAACAAGGCACAAACGGCACAACCTAAAACGATTTTTAATCCCAATTTCATGGCGTTTTTTCGACTCCTCAAAATGTGCGTTATGACGGCTATCGGACGATAGCCAAACCGCGTACTTTTAGCACGCGGATATCGAAAATCAACGAAATACGCCGATAGCTTGGGCACCACAAGCACGGCATTTGCCGTCGACGAGTCCCGAGCGATCGACGCGATAGCCTTGGCGTCGGATGACGATTTGCCCACATTCGCGACAGCGCGTATCGCATCGCGCCATGACATTGCCCAGATAGACATCGCGCAAACCCGCTTCGTAGGCTAGATCGCGAGCCATTTCGAGTGTCGATTCGGGCGTGGATTCGATTTCGAGTGCGTGGTAGTGCGGGAAAAAAGCACTCAAATGCAATGGAACGCCATCGCCGATGTGGTCGTAGAGCCATTGGAATTCATGGCGCAACATATCGGGGGTGTCGTTTTGCCCGGGAATGACGAGGGTTGTGACTTCGAACCAAATGTTTCGGTGTGCGTGTAGATATTCGATCGTGTCGCAGACGGTTGCCAAATCGCCACGCGCCCATGAACGGTAGAAATCTTCGCTAAACCCTTTGAGATCGATGTTGACGCCGTCGATATGTGCAAAGACTTCGTCGCGCATCGATGGCGAAACGTATCCGGCGGTGACCATGACGTTTTTGAGACCCGCTTCGTGCGCGCGGCGGGCGACGTTTTGCATCGTTTCCCACCAGACGATCGGTTCGTTATAGGTATAGGCTATCGACGTCGCGCCTTCGCGCAAAGCCATATCGACGATGGCGTCGGGCGAGAGTTCGAATCCCGAGCCTTTGTTTGCGCAAACGCGCGAAATACTCGCGTTTTGACAACCTCGGCACATCAAATTGCAACCAAAACCGCCGAGCGATAGCGCCGACGTGCCGGGGAAAAAGTGATAGAGCGGTTTTTTTTCGATCGGATCGACGTTTATCGAAGCGTAGAAATTGGTTCGAATTTCGCGCACTTCGCCGCCTTTGTTCATGCGTGCGCCACAAGCACCGATATCGCCAAGCGATAGATTGCAGTGGCGCGGGCAAAGTTCACAATGGATTGCGGAAGATGGCATCGCTTAAATTCGAAGTCCTATACAAAACGCCGAATGCTAAACGGCGTATCGATTAAAACTGTGCAGAAAATGCCATGCCAGCAAATTCTGGCGAAACGGCAGGAGAAACCGTCCACGAGAAGGCGGTTTTGTTTTTCTCGAATTCTTGGATGCGCGGTTGGATGACGAGTGCGTCGTAGACGACGAGAACGATACCCGTCACAAGCAAAGCACCGCTAGCGGCGACGACGCCATAGGAGGCGTTGAGCATGACTTTTGAATCGTCGTATTGCTTTTTGGCAGCATTTTGCGTGGCTTCGTTTGGGGCTTGTCGATTTTTCTTAATCGCATCGGTATTTTGCTTATCGGCATACCACATCAATACGCCGCTGGCTATGCCTGCGGCGGCGCCAATGCCGATAAACGAATAGCCAACGCCTTTGAATGCCTTGGAACGCTTGCTCAATTTTTCGGGGCTAACGCCGGCATCGGTTGCGATGCGTTCGTAGTCGAGGATTTCGATGTTGTAAGTACGCGTTTCGCCTTCGACGGCTAGGGCTTCGATGCTACCGAAGCCGTAATTCGTCTTGCCCAAGACGTAGTGTTTGCCTGGGGTGACGGCTAAAGGCTCAGATGAGCAAGTAAATTCGTTGCCATCGTCGAAAGTGAGCTTCATATCGGCGGGCGAACATTTGATGATGACGTTTGCCGAGCACTGAGCTTTGAGCTTTTCGAGTGCTTGAGCGGCGCTTTGTTCGATGGCTTCGGAGGGAATTTCGCTGATTTTTGGCGATGTCCAGACGCGTTCGAAGGCGTCTTTTGCTTCGATACATTTGCCTTGTTTGGCGTAGACGCCCCCCAAGTTACCCCAAATGATATTCATTTCGCCGCCCAAGATCATGGCCATGAGTAGCTGTTCGGCTTTTTTATAGTCGCCGGCATTGCCGGCGTCGACGGCTTGGTTGTTGAGCAAGATCTGTTCGTCCGAAAACTTGATGATGTCTTTGGAGGGATCGGCTTGGGTTAGTGCGTCGTCTTGTGGGTCGGCGTTGTCTTGAGCATAGCTCGCAGTGGGAATCGCTAGCGCAAGCACACATGCCGAACATAACGCAATCTTTCTCATTTTGCCTCCGAGTCCATGGGCGAGGCTAGACCGTGCGCCAACATGGGAAAAATGCTTCTAAAGGCGTCGAAACGCCAGTCCATGAAATGGCGAGAACCCGATATCGCGATATTCAAACAACTCGATTTGCTCCCGTCGCTTTGAAGGTGCGTATCATTCGCCAAATACAAACCTTAGCATTCTAAATGATTGCGTTCATTTGTGCAAATCTTTCTAGGCATTTGCCAGCATCGCCGCGCGTATGCTCGCAGTGAAACGAGAACATAGCGCGGCTGCGTAGCGTATTGCCCGTAGGGCAATAGCGGAGCCGCCTGCCGCCGTAGGGAGGCAGGCGCAGAGCTGTATGCACGAGCCAAAGCGAGTGCATGTGCGATGCACAAAAGGTGCATGTGCGATGCACAAAAGGTGCATGGGATTCGATAGAGATGGAGAAAAGTCGAATTTTATTCGTTAAACGCTAGAATTGCCCCGAAAGAGCGAGCCCCGAGAATTCGGGCGAGAGGGCTGGGGAGAGTGTGAGGTTGAAAGTGGAGGCGTGGGGCTGGAACTCGTTGATTTGTGGGCGGATTTTGACGGCATCGTAGACGACGAGTGTGATGCCAGTCACGAGCATGGCGCCGCCGACGGCGAATAGGCCGTATGCTGCGTTGTATTTTTTTTGCGTTTTTTTGCGCTCTTCGCTGGCAGCTTCGTATAGGCCTTTTGTGCCGGGCGATTTGGTGTAGGTGTCGTATTTGTCTTGGTAGTGTTTGTGGCCGTCCCAGACGAGTACGCCGCCCGAGATGGCTGCGGCTGCGCCGACGCCGATGAAAGTGTAGCCGACGGCTTTGAACGTTTTGGAGCGCTGTCGTAGGTGTTCTGGGCTGACGCCTGCGTCGCTGGCGATGCGTTCGTAGTCGATGACTTCGAGTGTTTGGGACGTCGTTTCGCCGGCTGTCGCATGAAAGGTGATGCTGTTGAAGCCGTAGCTCGTTTTGCCGAGTACGATGTGTTTGCCGGGCGTGACGGCTTGTGGGGCGGCGGTGCAGGGGAATGCGTTGCCGTCGTCGAAGGTGACGGTCATGTCGGCGGGCGAGCACTTGAGGATGACTTTTGCGGAACATTGTTCGCTGAGCTTTTCGAGGGCTTGGCGCGCGCCTTGTTCGATCGTTTCGGCGGGGATTTCGGTGATTTTGGGCGATTTCCAGACGCGTTCGAAGGCGTCTTTGGCTTCGATGCATTTGCCTTGCTTGGCGTAGAGGCTACCCAAATTGCCCCAAATGATGTTCATTTCGCCACCTTGGAGCATGGCCATGAGCAACTGTTCGGCTTTTTTGTAGTCGCCAGCATTGCCCGCATCGACGGCTTGGTTGTTGAGCATGATTTGCTCGTCGGAGAATTTGATGATTTCTTCGGGCGGGATGGCGGGATCGAGGGCTGTTTCTGCGGCTATTTTGGATTTTCCTTTTGAGCTCGATTTTTTGTGGCTCCTCGACGATTTCGACTTTTTGCTCGAGCTCTTGGAAGCCGATTTCGAGCCCGAGTCTTGGGCATAACTCATCGTGGGTACGCCTAACGCAATCACACATGCCGATAATATTGCTAGAGATATCCGCCTCATAATGCCTCTAGTCACTCGTTCGATAGCCGCCTGCACAAACCACTCGCCACAGACGTCACTCGCTTTGTATCCTCAATATTACCACAAACGCGCGAGCGCGTAAAATATCGAACTGCAAAGAGGCACGAGAAATCGGCGCAGCTATCAATAATATATGGCAAGATATGGCATATTGCTACGCAAGATGGGCGAGCGCGTAAAACATCGAATTGCAAAGAGGCGCGAGAAATCGGCACAGCTATCAATCGTATATGGCGTATGTGGCAAGATATGGCATATCGCTAAGCAAGATGGGCTTTCGACAAAGTGGCTAGTGGCAAAGACGCGCGAGAACCTGACGCATTTGTCGTTCAAAAATGAAAAAAAGCGCCCAAAAAGGGCGCTTAAATCGTCGATTTAACGACTAGTGATTCGCTTTGTAGACATCCCAGAGTTTGAGAGCGACGTCGCGAATGCCGTTATCGAGAGCTTCGATTTCTTCTTTCTTCCATTCGCTCGGGTCTTTGCGAGCAAACGTCGTGAGGTCGCGGCGATTGTCGAAGCGGCCGACGGGAATGTAGTACGTGCGACCAGCTTTTTCGATCTTGAGCATGTTTTCGCGATCGCTGGCATCCATGAGCTCGAGCATGTCGTCCGAGCCGTAGTCTTGCAACATGACCGATTCGGGCGTGCCGTGGAACAAGATCGATTTGTCTTCGCCGGGACGAGCGCGGTCGCGGTTTTTACGACGCGATTCTTCGGGCGTAACCCAAATGTAGAGAATGGCAGCGCGTTTGAGCAATTCGTCCGAGAGGCAAGGCAAGCTTGCGGCATAACCATAGTATTCGGGCAACGGGCGAACGCCGACCGGACCACCGCGCGAAAATTCGATGACGATCGTCTTGCCTTCGCGCGATTTGAGGACGTTTTTGATCTTGTCGTCGAAAAGTTCACGCGCCTCGGCTTCGAGCTTTTCTTCGAGTTGGGCACGAACTTTCGCGCTCAAAGCAGCAATCTTCGCTACGCCACCGACGCGAACCGACGCCGCATCGAGACGTTCAAAGAGGCGAATCGCCGCATTCTTGGGATTCTCGGCTTTGCCCACCAAAATTTCGTGATAGTCCTCGTTGAGTAGCTCAATCAACGCACACCAATCGTATGCATCGATGAACGGGCCGTTACGACCGCCAGCATCATCTTCGTGGTGGTAAATGCGCGGCTCACCCATCGCTTTGAGCTCTTCGTCGATGACCAACTGAATGTGGACATATGGATAGTCGTCCAATTGGATCGTCTCACCCATGTGGAACAATTCAGGGTCTTTGTTCGTCAAAAAGTTACGAACCTCTGACTTTCCCGACGCAGGCAGCGCTAGCAGCAACAACGTGTCAAAAATCTCAGCCATCTCTGTCTCCTATGAGCTCTACTCGACATGAGTAGATTGAAGCCCCCTTCTAATGGGCTAAAGCACTTTTTGACAAGCTATTTTTTGCACTTTGCACCGCTTTTCACGACTTTCTGCTAATTCTATTCGCACTTTTATTAAAATATGTAGGTTTAATACATACCATCGCTTACGATTGCATACATCATCATTCGTCGACGGCGACGACGCGATATTTGCGCTTATTCGGTTCGTAGCTTGCGACGACGACATCCATGCTATCGCCGACGCGATAGGCGATGGCGCCATCTTCGCGCGTCAGAATCGTCTTTTCGTCGTTGAGAAGCCACGCTTGCCCCGAATACTCGGCCATATCGCGGATATAGACTTTTAATTCGATGGGGGGCATGTCGAGTCGCACGTAGAGGGCTTCGGCTTTCATGCCCAATATCGTGCCGCGGCGGCGTGGGCGTTTGTCAAAAGCGAGTTCGTAGTCGCTGCGAATGACGTGTGCAATGGCGCATGAATCGATGGCTTTGTCGATATTGCGTTGCGCCGTCTTTGCCTTATTCGACGATTCGATGACGCACTTGCGCAGCTCGGCGTTTTCTTCGCGCGACAAGGCACAAGCCCCCGCAAACTCCGATTCTACGGCTTCTTTATGCGTAAATATGCCGACCATTTCGCGCATGGGGGCACTAAATCGCGCGTATGGATTGACGCCCAAGGCGCTGTGAAGCCCAGCCTCGGGCGAAAACACGCTTCGCCTCTGGACCATGAGCACGAGCCGTTCCATCGCCTGCCGAATGCGGAAAAGCCTGATTTCTTCGGGCTTATCGATATCGGGATTGCAACTTTCTGCGGGCAAATGGTCGAAGAAATCCGCCAAGCTCTGCGCCGAACGGTTCCAAATCCAAGCGTCGTCGAGGTTTTGGGCGCGGGCAAGCGCCGCTATCGAAGCCTCGAGTTCGGCGACATCGCGCAACGACGGCGCTTCGTGGTTTCGGAATATCGCCAAAACTTCGGGGTCTTCTTGGGCTCGGCGTTGCAAGATGGCGGCGCCTTCGATGTTGCACAAAAGCGATAACTGCTCATTATAGCGGTCGACGTCGCATCGGTCGTCGAGCCCGAGTGTAAACGCCGTTTTGGCGCTATTGAGCCCGACGTCGAGCGCCACGCGATTGAAATGGACGACGTTGCGCGTTTGGCTCTCGGCAAAGCGCAGCGCTCCGACCGCCTTGAATCCCTTCAAACTCTCGGCAAACTCGCGGTCGTGCCACGGATGCACCTCGGGGGCACACAAAAACGCCGATACTTCTTCGCACGTCAGTTTTGCTCGCGATTGCACGCGTGCTCGCCGTAGGTCTGTATGCACGCACACGCCATCGCCTGCGATTTGCATGATAAAGACGAGCGCGCGCCTGTCGACCCCCGGATTGAGGCTGATGAGCCCACGCGAGAGCGCCGCCGGCAACATCGATGCACTCATGCCCGCAAAATAAATACTCGCTCCACGCGCCAACGCCGACCGATAGAGCGGCGTATTGGGCCGCACAAACCACGATGCATCGGCAATCGCATACCAGGCGATGTATTCGGTTTCGTCGAAAATGGTCGAAATATGGCGATTGAGCGCATCGTCGCGCCTGCCCACATAGAGCGCTTGGTCGAGGTCGCGCGTCCCCGCCCCGTCGACCGTGACAAACGGCACGTCGCCAAAATCTTCGCAATCCGAAAAATCGATCGGCGCATCGATGAGTTCTGCCGTCTCGGCCTCGACGCTCTCGTCGAACCCAAATTCGAGTCCGCATCGCTCGGCTAGCCCATAAATCTCGTGCAAAACGCTCCCGCGCTTCACAATCCCTCGGATGCAGTACTGCTCGAACCCGCGACGCTCCAAATCGAGGTAGTCGCCATCGCTCATCTGGCTCGAAAACGCCCCAACATCCGAGACGGCATCGCACGGCAACGCACCCAACGGGCTCGTCAGCGAAATCTTGCCGCCGTTTATCGATACGCGAACGACGCGCCGCGAATGCTCAAAAACTTCCATCACGCACTCCTCTCATCAATCACCACAAGTGTCAATCGCCACAAGTGTCAATCGCCACAAGTGTCAATCGCCACGGGTTTCAATCGCCACAAGTGCCATCCGACGCATGGCAAACTTGCCCCTTTGTCGCACAATCGAAGACGTCGACAAACGCATTGCCAACGCAAAGTTGCATCACCGTCCCCCGACAAGTCCGCTGCCCCTCGGTGCAAACGCCGCGCGCACACAGCCCCGTCGCCTCGACGCACACGAGCCCCGTCGCCGCGCAATCCATCACATCAATATAGCTATCGTCGATGCACAACTGCGCCACGCTCCCCACACAACGCCGAGCATCGCCCGTGCATTCGCGCTTCACACACGCACCGCGCACGACATTACATGCATCGTCGCCACACGGCGTTTCGCGCCATGCACCTGCTTCGCACGTCTTGAGCACGCCATCGACACACAGCACCGCGCCCGCACTACACCCCGGCACCATGCACGACGACGCATCGATCTTGCACTTATCGCTACAACGCAATTCGCCTACGAGTCCCGCAAACACATCGTCGCACGTCTTGCCCCCCAAATTGGCGCCGTCGCACTCCTCTTCGGGCTCAACCGTCCCATTGCCGCAAACCGACGGCACCGATACACAGCCATACGTTTCGTCGCAAATCGGCTTCGATTTCACACATTCGACGTCGCGCCAACGCCCGTTGTAACACGTCCGCGACACATTGCCCTCGCAGATGCGCTCCCCAACGCTGCATTCAGAATCGCTACAGCCGCCAATCAACGCACAAAATACGGATAGTAATAAATAGTATGAAATTTTATTCAAAACAAATCCACTCGTCCACGTCTCGCCACGCGCAGCCACCAGCACCAGCCCGCGACAAAACAACCCCTACGCCCATATACCATATTCCGCGCGTCGATCGTTTGTCGTTTTTTAGACCGCCCTATTTCGCCCGTTGGGCTCAATACGTGCGCTTGTGTTGCCCTATTTCGCCCGTTGGGCTCAATACGTGCGCTTGTGTCGCCCTATTTCGCCCGTTGGGCTCAATACGGGCTCTGGGCTCCGGCTATTGCCCTTTAGGCAATACGCCTACGCGGCCGGGCTATGTGCTCACTGCGTTGCGCGCATACGCCCTGCCATGGCGCGCCAAGGCGCGTCGCGCAAGCGCGGCATTGCCTCGTTGATGTGAACTAGCACACCGGTGAGAGCAATCGTTCGGCTCGAATCAACCACGGCCGCAAAAGCTTGGTGCGTAGATCGAATTGATCATCTTCTACACATAATTCGAGCCCTTCTTCGCGAACGATATAACTGATCATGATTTCGGCGCCGACGAGATAAGCGTTATCGTCGATGATTTTTCTATATGTGTCCATCACATCGGGGAATTCGATTTTTAGATCGTCGAATGCTTTTTCATCGTAGTCGGACAGGCAAAAAGAGAAATGCCCGACTTGCATTTCGCGATTAAACTCAAATGAATAGTAAACTATCTTATTATCTAGTCCGTCGACTTTTTCGATTCGTCCTGGTATGCATCCCCGAGTTCCTTCTAAATCTTTCAAATCTTTTATGTCGAAATCGACCGCATTCAATGCGTCTGTTCTCTCGAACACTTCGTAATGCCACAAGATGGTATTTATATTATATTTGACTTCTTTATTTGGATTGTTAAAAGCATTTGCATTGTACAAATAAATGAAAATATTGAATATGAAGGCGACGAAATAATATCCCAAAAATAAATAAAAAGGAGAAAAAACATCAAAAATGGGCTCGGCAATAGCTGTCGTCGGGTTAGTCGCATGCGGCATCATCGTAACTGCAACAAAAAATCCAATAACAATTGCAGGTAGGTTTATCATCGCGACAAAGGCATTGGCCAAGCCCCACCAAGGCCCGAGTGGATAGCACATGATGAGCGCTATCAAACCACGCAGCCATCTGTGGCGTTCGAGAAATTTGCCAATTTTGCAATCCGTTGGATGTTTTTCGAGATAGGCATTTTTTCGATACTGCTCGTCATCTACCTCTACGAGGTTCGACAATTCTTGGCAGTTTTTGGGGCGGTCCTCGGGTTTGACTGCCAATAAACGCGCCAATACTTCTCGCATGCGCCGGCTCGTCTTCGGTGCGCGTTCGTCGATGACTTGTTCGAAGAGCAATTTCATGCCCTCGTTGTCGATCTTATAGGGAGCCACGCCCGTGAGAAGGTGTAGCATCGTCGCCCCTAGCCCGTAGTAATCCGATTGAACGGTGCAATCGCCCATGAGCTTGATCTATCCCTTGTTTGGTTTACAGTTCAAACACAGGAGAACAGAAGTGATTA
>OQWM01000671.1_pt1 | contig 22297 bp, 44 predicted proteins | sample 1691531 | NCBI WGS metagenome assembly OQWM01 (sample SAMN03418257, study PRJEB22391) | human gut metagenome | biome: human-gut; feature: organic feature; material: feces | host: Homo sapiens | place: Tanzania | collected 2013-01
ATCCAGCAGACTTTTAATAAAGCCTTGACCTAATCGTCAGGGCTTTTTCTATACCCAAAATCATACAAGTAGCCCGAAAGTCTAGCCATAATGACGGTAAATGGACTGGATTTCAGGCACAACAAAGGTTAGGGAGTATTGTATAATTAAATTGTTCGACAGACGAAAAAAATACTTGACTTTTTGGTAATCATAAATTAAAATAAATTTGTGGTAATCAAAAAGTGAGGTGAATAAAATGAGTCCACGAACAGGTAGACCTAAATCTGATAATCCTAAAGTAAAGCAGCTAGGTGTGCGATTCGATGAAGAAGCACTTGCTAAATTAGATGCTTTAACTGAGCATTATAACGAAACGAGAGTCGAAGTTATAAGGCGAGGCATTGAAAGATTATATACTGATCTACAAAATAAATAAATAAAGCATTGTCCCAGTCCGTCAAAACAAAAGACAATGCTCGTATTAAGAAGGTTTCCCTTCATGGAATATTGTAACATGGGGGGGAACATCTTTCAAGTGAAAATTGGAGGTGTTCCATATGAACGAATTACGTATTTTTAATAACGCTGATTTTGGTGATGTTCGCACCGTAGAAAAAGATGGAAACATCTGGTTCGTTGGTAAAGACGTGGCGGAGGCGCTTGGATATGCGAGAACAGCTGATGCAGTCAAAGCACATATAGATGCTGACGACAAAGGGGTCTGTGTTTTACCGACACCTGGAGGAAGGCAAGAAACTACCATCATCAACGAATCAGGCTTATACTCTCTCGTGCTTTCCAGCAAACTTCCATCTGCAAAAGCTTTCAAACGTTGGATAACGTCAGAAGTCATTCCTTCCATACGCAAAACTGGTAGTTATAACAAGCCGTCAAAACAGCCAACAACACAACAGGAGCAGAGGGCGAAAGCTATGCTGCTGAACGCACAGAGCAGGCAGTGTAAGTTGTGGCTGCGTTTGGCGGAAACAACGGATTTACCTGATTATAAACATATCTGCCAGCAAAAAGCAGCGGAGGTACTGGCTGGCTCTCCTGTACTGCCTATGCAGAAGGCAGAAAAGAAAACACTTTCTGCTACGGAGATTGGAAAAATTTTGGGCATCACGGCGCACAAGGTGGGTATGTTGGCTAATAAATTTGCTTTAAAAAGCGATGCTTACGGTAAGTATTTTTATGATAAATCTCCCAATAGCAATAAGCAGGTAGAAACGTTCCGCTATTATGAAGATGCTGTTGAGAAATTTAAGGAGATTCTGGAAGGCGGTGCTGCAAAATGACCGCTTTAGAAGCTTATAAGGCGTTACCGTTTGAACAGCGTGAGCTAGTTGAGCAGATTGAATATAACCTAGATATAGCCGACCAATGCTTTTCAACTATTAAGGCGATGCTTCCGGATAAAGAAGTAGTTCTTATGATGCTTATGGATAAATACGCTGAAAGTATGCATTCGCAAATGCAGGCGAAAGAAGAATTGGAAAAGGCCGGATATAGTGAAGTGCAGATTTTAAACTTGCGTCAGGGATATTGCGGCGAATAAAATAATTTTATGGCGAAAGCCGCTTACAGTAGATGTAGGCGGCTTTTGTCATACATAGATTGGAGTGATGAAATTGACAAATACCTACACAACCACCCAGGGCGACATGTGGGACTTGATTGCCAAGCGCTTGTATAATGACGAAGCATCACTAAACGTCCTGTTGGAAGCAAATCAGCAATACGCTGACATAGTTGTTTTTCCGGCAGGAATTGTGTTGGAAGTGCCAGAGTACAATGCACCGGTAACATCTATGCTGCCACCATGGAGGCGTTAAAATGTTTAAGATGAATGCAAGGCGATGCCTGGTAATCATTAAATACAATGATAAGGATATCAGCACGGACCTGCAGCAATATCTGAAAAATGTAAGCTATACTGATAACATGTCTGGTGAAGCAGATGATCTGCAGCTTACGCTGGAGGATAAAGCTGGGCTGTGGCAATCAGCATGGATGCCGGAAAAGGGCGCGACGCTGGATGTTAGCATAAAGCTGATTAACTGGCAGGGCATCGGTGAGAAGGTTGTACGTTTTGGCTTGTTTGAGATTGATGAAATCACCAGCAGCGGAATGCCTAGCGAGGTGCAAATCAAGGCGGTGAGTGTGCCGGATAATAACAATCTGCGTGGCGCTGAGCGTACACGCAGCTGGGAGAAGGCTGAGCTGAAGCGTATTGCTAATGATATTGCGACGGAGGCGGGCTTGACGCTGTATTACGATGTTAAAGATTATAATCCGGTTATAGATAGGGCAGAGCAGACGGAACAGTCTGACCTGTCCTTTTTATATAAGCTGTGTGCTGACCATGGTCTGGCACTCAAAATCTGCGATAAGCAAGTGGTAATTTTTAACGAAGCAGATTATGAAGCGGCTGAGGCTGTGGCGCTGGTGCCTAAGCCAAACGCAAGTTATTCTGCCGGCAGCCTCAAGGTGCTGGATATGCTAAAAAGCTACAGCCTGCGCAGCAAGGTGCGCGATGTGTATAAGTCCTGCCACGTTAAGTACCAGGACAGCAGCACTAAACAAAAAATTGAAGCGACTTTTACAGCTCCTGATAAAAAGATAGGCAAAACGCTGGAAGTTAATGAGCAGGTCGCCAGTATTGCGGATGCAGAGCGTCTAGCAAAAAAGAAGCTACGGGAAAAGAACAGCGATGAGATTACCGGAAGCTTCAGCTTTTTAGGTAATCCGGAGCTGGCGGCTGCTGTGAATATCCAGCTTAGCGGTTTTGGTGCTTTCGATGGCAAGTATATTATTACTAAGGCACAGCATGATATTAGCAGTGGCTACACAACAAGTATTGATGTGAGGAGATGTTTAGATGGATATTAACCAAATAAAAAACTTGATTCGCATTGGTACAGTATCGGCGGTCAATGGCGCGTCGTGCAGCGCTCGCGTGGCGTTTGAGGATAAGGACAATATGGTGAGTGCTGAACTACCAATTATAACTATAGGCAGTCGGCAGACGAAAGCCTATTGGCTGCCTGAGGTTGGCACCCAGGTGCTGTGTATCTTCCAACCGAATGCAAGTGGCAGTGGCATCAGCAAAGGCTTTGTTATAGGTGCTTTTTACAGCACGCAGGATGCTCCGGTAGAAAGTAATGCTGATGTGCGTAGCATCACGTTTGCCGATGGCAGCTTTATCAGGTATCAAAACGGGAATATCGAGATTAATGCTACGGGGAACGTAATTATTAAAGGTGCTAACATTTTGCTGAACTGAAGGAGGTGATTACCATGCCAAAAGCAACACGCTTGGGCGACAATGACACTGGCCACGATGCTTGTGCGCCTACAGCGCTTGTTACAGCAAGCACTGATGTTATCATTAATGGCAAAGGCGCTGGCCGTATTGGCGACAGCTACGCTCCGCATGGGTGCGTAGCGCATCCGACGCATAGCGGTGTAATTGCTAGCGGGAGCGTCAGTGTTTATATCAACGGCAAGGCTGCCGGCAGAATAGGGGACAGCGTAAGCTGTGGTGGGAGTGTGGCGGTGGGGAGCAGCAATGTAATGATTGGAGGTTGATATTATGCTTGTAGGTTTCATGGCTGATATACCATTTATTGTATCCAGCCGCTTTATCCGTACATTTGATGATTATGGTCGTGGCAGCACAGGTCGCTGGGCTCAGCATGATATTGTTGGCGATAAGCCGGTGCTGGAATTTATTGGTCCTGATGTGGAGAAGATTAGCTTTTCTATGCAGCTACGTGCTGATCAGGGCATAAATCCGGCTAAGGAGCTTGAAAAACTGCGGAAGATACGCGACACAGGTAAATATTTTCCCTTAGTTATCGGTGGTAAATTAATTACAGATAACATGTGGGTGATTGAAAGCCTGGATGAAAGCATTTCTTTCTGGGGCAAGTTTGGCAACATTATGAGTGCTAAAGTAAGCGTAACGCTGAAAGAATACGCAGGAGGGCTGAAAGTAGTATGATTTACGATGTTTTAGCTCAGCCAGTGCAAGGTATTGATTTTGCACCGGCATCAGAAGTTGCGGAAATCCTGCAAAATCTGCGTACAATAATTACTACCACAAAATATTCTGTGCCGTTGGACCGTGATTTTGGCTTTGACGCGGAAATGTTGGATAAGCCAATGAACACCGCTCAGGCACAGCTGCAGTCTGAAATAATCATGGCCATAAAAACTTATGAGCCGCGCGTAACTGTAACCGGTATCACTATTACTGGTACCGATAATGGCGTGTTAATTCCGAAAGTGCAGGTGATGATTAACGATGACGAGTAAATTAAAAAGCTTGCCTGAGATAGTATTCGTTGATGCGGATGCGTCAAAAGTTGAAAGCTACATATTGAGTGAATATGAAAATATAACCGGCAGGAGCCTGGCTAAAGGCGACCCTGTGCGGTTATTTTTATTGACCAATGCGGCCGTAATTGTCCTGCTGCTCAATAAAATCAATGAGACTGGCAAGCAAAATCTTCTTAGGTATGCTAATGGCAATAACCTGGACCATCTCGGCGCCTTGGTTGGCGTAGAACGCATACCGGCAACGGCCGCAGTGACAACGATGCAGGTAACATTATCTGCTGAGCTGGGAAACAGCACGATTATTCCTGCAGGCACGCGGTTTACTGCTGGTGATAACGTGTTTTTTGCACTTGATGCTACGATGATTATCAAGGCTGGCAAGACAAGCGGAACAGGCAGCGCTACATGCTTGGAGACTGGTCCTAAAGGTAATGGTTACATTGCCGGACAACTCAAAACGCTTGTTGACCCGGTGCCTTATGTAGCGAGCGTGGCCAACATTACAACCTCTGAAGGTGGTGCTGATGTGCAGGACGATGATAGCTATCGTGAGGATATCCATGCTGCCCCGGAGCGCTTTAGTACGGCCGGGCCTGATGGTGCGTATGCCTATCATGCTAAGCGTGCATCTGCAAAGATAGCTGATGTAACGGTCTGGTCGCCTTCTGCAGGAACCGTAGAGGTCAGACCGTTGTTAACTGGTGGCGAGCTGCCTGGCGAGGAGCTGCTTAACCAGGTCAAAGCAACACTGGATGACAAGCGTGTACGTCCACTGACGGACAAGGTAACTGTACTAGCGCCCGAAACGGTAAATTATACGATTGATGTAAGCTATTACATTGACCATGATAATGAGACGCAGGCGGTGGCTATTCAGAGTGCTGTTAACAAGGCGATAACAGATTATGTTCAATGGCAAAAATCTAAGCTAGGCCGTGATGTTAATCCGTCCGAACTTATTGCCAGGATTATGGCCGCAGGTGCTAAACGTGTTACAGTTACTGCTCCGGTATATGCTAAGCTTACGCCAACACAGGTAGCAATTTGCAGCAATACGAAAGCTGAATTGGGAGGACTGGAAGATGCTTGAGCTTAAAGACAATTGCTTACAGCAGATTTTGCCCAGCTCTATTGCCAGCGACAAAACTGTACAGGATATTGCTAAGGCTATAGGCGCCAAGCTGCAGTACATCAACCGCCAGACTGAGCTTATCTTGCTTTTGCCTAGGTTAGACGAGCTATCAGAGGCGCTGATTGATGAGCTGGCGTGGCAATATCACGTAGATTTCTACGATTATCAGGCAGATATCGCAAAAAAACGTGCACTGGTGCGTAACGCCATTGCTTGGCATCGTTACAAGGGCACTCCGGCGGCGGTGGAAGAGGTCTGTACAGCAGTCTTTCAATCGGCCAAAGTTTTTGAATGGTGGCAGTATGGCGGTGAGCCGTACCATTTTCAGGTACGCCTTATCGAAGAAGGCATACCCGACAAAAGAATCATTGATAACCTGGAGCGCGCCATACAGGTTACCAAAAACACTCGCAGCTGGCTGGATGGCCTAAGCTTTTACCGCGAGCTGTTGGCAATGATCTACTTTGCAAAGGTGCTATGGGTACATAAAACCGTAAATATCTATCCATCAAAATTCAAAATACCGGACGTAAATGCAAAATTTTATGTTGGTAATGCAATGAGACAACAAAGGAGCGTGAGAATATGCCAAATTGGAGCGGATTAATCCTGACCAAACAGGGCCGGCAGCTGCAGGCTAAGGTGGAAGCCGGGACAAAGCTTACTATCACAAAATTAAAATTGGGCAGCGGTGTCCTGCAGGAAGGTAAGCAGTTAGAAGAGCTTACTGACCTGGTAGAGCCTAAACAAAATATAGGCATTGCCACTATTGAAGCACAAGAAAATGGCATGTGTAAGGTTAGTGCTACCATAAGTAATGCCGGTTTATCGGCAGGCTATTATGTGCGTGAGCTTGGCGTGTATGCTACAGACCCTGATAAGGGTGAGATTTTGTACCTTGTAGCAAACGACAGCGCGCCTGACTATCTGCCTGCAGAAGGCGGTGCAACTGTCGTGAGTCAGGAATTTGCCGTTTACGTATCCGCCGGCAATACAGATAACGTTGTTGCAGAGATTGATGCAGGGGCGCTTGCAACTATGGGCTATGTTAATGTGATGCTGCATAAGTACGTGCAGATATTAGACCAGGACGCAGATGTATCTGCGCAGAGCGGATTGATATTGGAGCTGAGCTAACATGCTGACAATCGAGACAGAGGGACGCTATCGCAATAAGATTACCCTAACTCAAGGTGATAGCGCCGCTCTAAAAATCAAAGTGCGCGATGCACGTAACAAAGTATTGCCGCTTAGCAATAGTGATACGGCCGTACTGACAATTAAGCATGATATTAATGATGCAACAGCGGTGCTGCAGCTGCAAATGGATTCTGATGGTCAATTTGTTTTCCAACCGGATGATACGGCAGGTATGGAATGCGGCAAGTATTGCTACGATGTGCAAGTGACGCTAAGTAATGGCAATGTTTATACGGTTATCCCGCCAGCGCAATTTTTCCTGGAGAAGGGAGTGACCTGATATGCTTAAGGCTGAGCTTTGGGGCCAGCTCGTTGAGAGTGTTGGTTTAGGCGGCAGTCTTACTGCTGATGCAGAGCTTACCGGCAGCATTGGCAGCGGGGTAGAGAAGGTTAATGTAAGTAAAACCCTGCAGGCGGAGACACGCCATGAGCTGCCGACCACCGGCGAGAGCGACGCGGTATATTTTGTAGTTGAGGAAAATGCGGTGTACCGGTGGGATGCTGCAAATCTGAAATATTTTTGCTGTGGCAGAGATTACAGCGAGATAGAGGTAATTAACGGAGGCGATTTAGATGGCAAATAAGACATTAAATGTAAGAATTAGTTTGTTTGGTGCAACTGCTGCAAAATGGACGGAGAAAAATCCTGTCCTGCTCGCAGATGAAATTGGTCGTGAGCGTGATACTGGCAAGATTAAATTTGGCGATGGCATTACAGCTTGGAAAGACCTTGCTTATTTTGGCGGCGATATGGATGCAGCTATCAGTGCAGTACAAGATAAACTGACTGCGCTGCAGGGCAGCAAAGAGGACGTAGTTAAGGCTGCTGATAAACTGGCTACTGCGCGCAAGATTAACGGCATCACCTTTGATGGCACCAAAGATATTACCATTGCTGATGATACTAAGATTGCGCTGACTAAAATGGGTGCTGCCGGCGGTGTTGCAACGCTGGATGATACCGGGCATGTTCCGGCAAGCCAGTTGCCTTCCTTTGTAGATGATGTTATTGAGGGCTATTTTAACAGCGCTGACAAGCTGTTTTATAAAGAGGCTGCGCATACCAATAAGATTACCGGCGAGAGCGGCAAAATTTATACTGACCTTGCAACAGGTACAATCTACAGATTTGGTGGCACAACCTTTGTAAGCATCTCTAATCCGTTGGATATTGCCAGCGAATCTGAAGCTAAAACTGGTACTGACGACACCAAGGCAATGACGCCTAAGAAAGTTAAAATCGTTGTAGATAACATGGCAAGCACGTTAGAGCCTAAAATCACCAGCAAAGGTACCGCGTTTAACAAAGATTTCGGTACTGAGGCCGGTACTGTAACCGAGGGTAATGATCCGCGCTTAAGCGATGCACGTACTCCCAAAGGTGCTGCTGGCGGTGATTTACAAGGTAATTATCCGAATCCGACTATTGGCGCAGGTAAGGTTAACACAGGCAAAATTGCTGACGGCGCAGTTACTGATGCTAAAATTGCAGCCCTGAGCGTGATGAAATTGCAGATTAACGCTGGTGACACCTTGATTTTAGACGGCGGCACGATTGAGTAAAGAGGTGTGCTATGGCTGTAAAATACATATTTTGCCGCTTTAAGCCCACCCGCGGGCTAGCGCAGGCAATAGCTAACCGAAATCCGACTTTGCTGGATGGCGAATGTGTATTTGAAAGTGATACTGGCAGGTATAAACGTGGTGACGGCTCAACAAAGTGGAATGATTTGCCTTATGCAAACGCGAACGCTACCGAGCCGCGCTGCGTAGTATCTGTACAGGAACCTGACAGCGAAATCTGGATTGATGTCGATATGGAAACCGTAAGCATCGGCAAAGAGGATGATGCTTACGTAGAAATTTCTTAACCAAGGAGGTATAAAATATGGCCATTAGAAAAGGTATATTCAAAGTCAGAAACACAGCGACTGGCGAGAAAGATGAGGTAATGCTGAAGACGACAATTGAGCAGGTGGCTGACCTTGATAAATTGACTGGCGCAACAGCCAATGCTGCTGGCGTATGGGGCTTAGCTCCGGCACCGGCTAAGGGCAGCCAAAATTTGCCACTTTGCGGTGATGCAAAGTATAAGGTTTTGCCGGTAGAGGGCGGCGGTACTGGTGCGCATACAGTTGCTGCTGCTGTACAGGCATTGCTTGGCAGCTCTGCTGTTGGCTCATCTACTAAATCTATTTATTACGATGGCGAAGCGTTAAAAGCCTGCGCAGATTCTATTGGCGGTGGTGGTATCGTCGCCGCCCTACTAGAGCAGAACGGATACGTTAAATTTGCGAATGGGCTAATTCTGCAGTGGGGAAATGCAGGCAACAAAGGTGGCTCTGTGAACGTAACTTTTCCTGTTAGCTTCACCAAAACTGTTTACCAAATCCAACTGACCTACAACAGTAGCAACTATGAGAATCCCACATATGCGATAAAAGATACTAAGTCTTTTAGTTATTGGTGCAAATACGGTGGCGATAAATTGTGGCTTGCAGTAGGTGTTTAGTGCAGTGGGGAAATAAACAATACTCGTCATGGCAATCTACAAGATTTGATTACCCAATATCCATGACAACCGTGTATATAGCTTTGGCCAGCCGTCAATTAAAGGGCGCCGACAAAGCAGAACTTGGATGTACAATTTTGACTACTGATTCTCAATTTTTGACGTTTATGGGATATATTGGCACGGCGAATATTGTCGTGTTAGGGCGCTAAATTCCGATAGCAATATAAAATAGATTGTCAGTATCACATGTTATCTGCAGTCCACCGTGAAATCACGTTTTTGTACAGAGTTTTATTCCAACCGCTTCGGTGTATATGCTGTTTTCTGCTGGATTACGAGGGATTAGGGATATTGCAAAAGTTGCAATTCTAAAGCTGATTGGGTATTTGTTTTCTATCGCCCAACCCCTACTCGTCGACGCCAATCCCCACTGCGCTAAACGCCGATAGCTATCCAGCGAGCGACAAAATTGTATTGATTGGCATCATGATACCACAGTGCAAATTTCTCGCCGTCAACAGATAACTCCTTAATGCTGAGCATTGCTGAGCCGTTGTTGACTGATGCAAGAGCAATGCTTAATGTGGTAGTCATTGCGAGAGGGTAGGTTATTGTTTTACTGCTTCCTCTTTCATGATATCCCCACTGCAAATCGAAAACCGCCCCCAAGGGCGTAGAAAGGAAAAAATATGAATAACGAACGTGTGAATCAATATATCATCCTGCCTGACAATGGGCAGAGAAAAGACACAAAGCTTGCTGTAGAGTACAGCGAGGAACAAATTACCGACTACCTTAAACAAGGCTATGTCATCGTTAACCAGGCTGATTTTAACAAATTAATCGGCAACGCCGACGGCGAATACCTTATCGCTGATGACGGCTCAGTATATCCTAAACCTGCACCTACCGATGCAGAGCTGCTGGAAGCCGCTAAACCTGCCAAAATCGCAGAGCTTAAGGCTGAGAGGGATGCCCGAGAGGTTGAGCCGATTACCTACAACGGCAACAGCTATGATTATGACGACAAGGCAAGGGAGCGCATCAACGCTGCCATCATTGCTCTTGATGTTCAGGGCGCCGACGCGTCCATCGATTGGACGACTGCGACTAACGCCGATGTCAAGGTAACAGCTAACGATTTGCGTATGGTGATTGCATCTGTCGCTCAACGCTCAAACGCCCTGCACGTGGCGTATAGAGCTGCTAAGGACAAGGTAGAGGCTGCGACAACTATTGCTGAGGTTGAGGCTGTTACTTTAAACGCCTGAACGTGGACAAAACCTGTAACCATGCGGCTTTGAGCTATTTTGCCGACGCAAATACCGGGAGCAACAGGATAGCAACAGCGTAGATATAGCTATAATGCAGGATGTTGGCGTGTTGCAAGACAAGAGTAAGCAACAGGTTAGCAACAAATCATATCAAGTCTATTGCCTTCTTTAGCTCGTGTAATGACTTGTGTGTGTAGGTTCCTTTGGTAACACCGGGGCTAGCGTGTCCTAAAATACGTTTGACTGCTGTGTCATTCGCTCCTGCGTTGTCCAAAAGGGTAGCGCAGGTGTGACGGCATTCGTGGGGCGTATAGTGGCAGGACGTGGCTGCCATGACGTTATCAAAGCGTGTGCGGAATCGGTGGTATGATAACTGCTCGCCTTTATCGTCAACGATGAGAGTTTTCCCATTATCCTGCATCCATTGCTGGAAGTAGGGGAGAGCTTTACGGCTGATTGGTACGGCACGATTTTCGCCAGCTTCTGTCTTAGATTCACGGACAATGAAGTATCGCTGTTTTAACTTAACATCACACTTCTTTACCGCCAGCATCTCAGACGGACGCACGCCGCTATAAATCATCATCACAACAACTTTTGCCCAACGTGATAGTGGTTCTTCACTTTCAGCAAGACGTTTAACTCGGTTTAATTGTCTGGTGTTGAATGGCGATTTTGGATAGACAATCTTCTTTTTGTCTATGTCGATGTATTTGCTTATGTCTGCGCTGGCTGAGATAATCTCATACTTTACTGCGTAGGTATATAGGTTGTGTAGTAGCTGCCTACATTTCTTTTGGCTGGCGTAACCTATTTTTGCACGGCTCATGGCACGGATTACTGCTTGCAGGTCGCTTATCTTTAAACTGATAAACTTCTTGCCGTAGAGTGGCTCACAGTGCTTGTAAGCGGCAGTATAGTTGGCTGATGTTGATTTGGCTATTTTGGGAAAGTGTTCTGCTGACCATAGCTTAAAGATTTCGCTGAATGTTATTTCGGAAGGATTAAACAAAGATGGATTTTTGTTGTAAGCAACCAAATATGCGAGGGCATCCTCATATGTGGCAAAATATCCTATCGGTTTTTGCTTGCCTTGTATGTATTTTTTACACACATAAGGTCTGCGGCGATGATCTCCGTAATATGAAATTGAGCCGAAGCCGTTTGGTAGTTTTAGTTTTTTCACAAATATCACTCCTTATAATAGGTTTGTTCATATTATAAGGACATTGGAGGAATGAAAATATGAATTATAAATTATTTTTTGAATCGGCACTTGCTGCAGGGAAAACATTGTACAGTGGTTGGTCTTATAAGACTGCTATGGCTGCTATCATGGTTGTATTGCTGCACAAACACGCTATATTGTTCTATGCGTTTTCTGCTTTGGTTGTGTTGGACTGTCTGACTAAGTGGTTGGCGATTGCACATGATTATCTGGTTAAGCAAGGTAAAACAGAGCCAACCATTCTTCAATCGCTGATTGCCATCAAAGCGGCGAGAAGTGCAGGGCTCATTTCTTCTGAAGTTATGAAGCACCGTTTTTTAGGCAAGATTTGCATATATTTACTATGCGTTATGGCCGCTGCCACGGCTGACCTTATTATGGTTGAGCTTAGTAAGCCCGCATGGGCTGTGAGCACAATTATCGGTTATCTGACGGCCACCGAGTTACTCAGCATCGTAGAAAACCTTAACGCTGCCGGCGTTGAGGCCGTAAGCGGACTGATCGCTGCTATCCAAAAGAAAAGAGGCTGATAATATGCGTGTTTTTATCAATCCCGGCCATCATCCAGGCTTAGATCCGGGCGCTGTCAATCGCGACTACGGAGTAACTGAGGCTGATATCGTCCGTGATGTCGGCGCTCTGGTGGCTGAGTATCTCACGGCCGCTGGCTGTGAGGTTAAGAGCGTGCAGAGCAATAACCTGTGCGGTGAGGACGCAGCCTATACCAATGTCTGCCTGACTGCCAACAGCTGGCCTGCTGATATCTTTGTCAGCTTACACTGTAATGCGGCAACGCCTGCTGCAAGTGGCACTGAGGTGCTCGTGTACAGCAGATGGACGCAAGCTGATACGCTGGCAAGCTGCATACTGCATCAGATTGTTGATAATCTAGGTACATTAAGCCGTGGCGTCAAGGCGCGCCCTAACTTGGTTGTGCTCAATTCCACCCACATGCCTGCTGTGCTGGTCGAGATGGGTTTTATCAGCAATGCTGATGATTGCCTGATGTTGGTTGAGCAGCAGGACGAGCTAGCGCGCGCCATCGCCCGAGGTATTACTGATTACATGGCAGAGAGGGGAGAGTGATGATGTATGTTAAAGGACAGCGCGAAGCTGTTGTGTTTGGCTACGCTCTCGCTATTGCTGCTTTGCTTTGTGTTGTTGGCTACGTGTCGAGTGGAGGCTGCGGCCACACCAGTACAGACGCAGACACAGCAGGAGGTAACGGTAAAAGTACCACTCAGCAAGTTGAAAGAGCTGAGGAGCTTAATCGACAAGCAGGAGCAGAGATTGGAACAGCTAGAGACGCTGTTGGAAGGGCAGAGCAGCACGCTGAGCGGGCAGCAGAGCTCAATCAGTCAGCTCAGACAAGAGTTAGCGACTGCCAAAAGCTCATTGGCGAATTCAAAGCTGATAATCGACGAGCAAAACAGCTCCTTGATGAGCTTATCGGAGAGCATCAAGCAGGAGAGGCGACGGACGCAGCGCATTAAGCGTCAGCGCCTCTTATGGCAGGTTGTTGCTGGCGGCGCTGTGGCGTATACGGTACTTAAATAATAGTTTATATTTGGGGCCAACGCTGGGGCCAACGCGCCTAAAAAATAGCTGAAAACAGGGCGAAAAACAGCAAAAATTAACAACTAAAAAACGCAATTTTTACACACAAAAATACCCCGCAACCTGCATGGTTGCGGGGTTTCTTTCATGGTGATCCAGGAGGGATTCGAACCCCCGACCCACGGCTTAGAAGGCCTAACATCAATAGCACTAAAAAGCCTTATTTCATGGGGTTTGCAGGATTTGAAAACCCTTTTGGGGCCAACGCTGGGGCCAACGCGGTCAGAGTGCGTATGCCTTGTTGATGATATCCGGAATGCCTTCGTCATAATTCGGCACAGCGTGGCTGTAAAGGTTGAGCGTGTGGCTGATTTTGCTGTGTCCCAAGCGCTTGGCAACTTCGGCGATGGATACACCATTAGCAAGCAGCTGCGTGGCCATAGTGTGGCGCAGAACGTGGAAGTTCTTGTATTCAACGCCTGCTTCCTGCAGCAGTGCCTTCCAGATGCGTTCCATATTCCTTGGTGCTATTGGCGTGCCGTTGCGGGTGTGGAAAATGTACCTGTTAAACGAAAGCACCGGCCCGGAAGAGGCGCTGGCGAGCTTGAGGGCTTTGCTGACCTCAGGCGCAATAGTTATCTTGCGTACACCGGCAGCAGTCTTGGGCGGCATATCTGTGAGCGTTCCGCGCACTGCCTGCAGGCTGTTGTCGATGTAGATATAATTTGGCTTTACGTTTGGCGCTTTAAGGCCTAACAGTTCTCCGAGGCGCGCGCCGGTAGTCGCTGCCAGAAGGAAGAAGGGATAGTATTTGCTGTAATAACGGCTGGTCTTGGCTGTCTGCAGGATCTTACCGATTTCTTCCGTTGTGAATACCTGGACTTCAACCTTGGGAACCGACGGAGCTTCTACCGCCTGCATGAAGTTTTTGGCAACCAGGTCAATGGCGCAGGCTTTGGTGATAGCAGCCTTCAGGAGCTTATGCACTTTATTCTTGCTGCTGGCGCTCATCGGCGGCAGCTCATTGTAGAATTGCTGCACTGTATGGGCAGTCAGCTTCTGCAGCTCCACTTCTGCGATGGGTGCAATGTGTTTTGCTGTCTGGATGTAGCGATCCAGTGTTTTGGGGCGCACCTTGGGTGCTTTGTAGGTAATAAGGTATTCGGAGAGCCATTCGCCTAAGCGCAGGCTGTTGGGCGCTACATAGACGTTCTTACAGATATCTGCCTGGATAACAGCAATCCATTCCATTGCTTCCTTTTTCGTGGGGAAACGCTTGGAGATGCGCTTTCCGTCCGGGGCGATTAGTCTTGCCCGGTACATTTTGCGGTCGCTTTCGTAGCTGATGGTTCCTTCACCATTAGATTTTTTTGTTTTAGCCATAAAAAATCAGCTCCTTTCATTTTTTGAGTAGAGCTGATATAATAAAAAGGTAATCAGCTCTTGATGGAACATGGGTTGATAACGTTGAGCGTGTTGGTAGCACGTTCTTGCAGGTCCCTCGGTGCTGGTAACACCGGGGGATTTTTTCATTTGCCGGCACTGCGCTAGTAGTATTTTTATTGATGTGTCAAAATTTGCCAGAGTTCTTTATTTATAAAATACTTTTCCCTTCCTTTTGTTGTTTCTTCTAAAACACCGATTTCACAGAGTTGTTTAAGATATTTGGAAGCTGTTTGATGCTTGGCGATATCTCTGTTGACGAGAAAATCAATCTTGCAATAAGGTTGCTCAAACAATAATTCAACAAGCTCTTTTGAATAGATTTTAGGAAGGTTAGCTTTAATAAATTTCCTGCTGGATTCTTGTGCATTGTGAATTGCTTTTATAAGGTTCAGCGTTGTGATGGCTGTAGTTTCGACAGCATCTAACATGTAAATGATCCAATCTTCCCATGCTCTTTTTTCAGTAACGCCTTTAAGAGCTTTATAATAGGCTGTTTTATTTTCGATTATATACTTAGATAAATAAAGAATAGGGAAATTCAGTAACTGTTTTTGAACCAGATACAAAACGTTGATAATTCTGCCAACACGTCCGTTGCCGTCGGGGAAAGGATGTATACACTCGAATTGATAATGGATTATAGCTAGCTTGATTAATAAGTCAATATCGTCGTCATCAACATTAATATATCCTTCTAAATTGGATAGAAGCCGGAGTATATCGCTTTCATTATCGGGCGGTGTATACACTACTTCGTTAAAACTGTTTTTTAAACACGTGCCTGGAAGCTTTCTTATTCCGTCCGATCTTCTTTTCACAATGCGAAATAAGTCAATAAACATATTAATGGTAATAGGATAGTCTTTCTTTATCAAAGTATAACCTTGCCACAGTGCTTCTTTGTAATGCATGACTTCCTTCGCTGATGCTGAAATGTTGGCTGTATCTGGCGCAGATAATGCCTGATATAACTCATCGTTCGTAGTTACTACATTTTCAATTTCACTAGATGCTTTGGCTTCTTGCAATGTAATTGATTGAAGCAAAAGAAACGGGTTAGCTTGAGTAAATGCCCAACCTCTTAATTCTGCTAATGCTTTGTTTGCAGAAATAGCTTTTTTTAAAATAACCTTAGTTTCAATGTCTTCAACAGGTGGAAGTGTTGGCAAATCATTATATGGTTGACTGTAATTATACATTTTCATCTCTCCTTAATTGTTGTTTGAAACGTTATTTATTTATACCTTTAAAAAAAAGGAAATTTTAAAGACGTTTATATTATACCTTTACGCAATAAAGGTATCAAGAGAATACCTTTAAAAAAAAGGAAAATTTAAAGGTATTTATAAGATACCTTTATGCAATAAAGGTATCAGAGCTAGCAATTCGTTAAAGGTTGTGCCATCTCTATAATAATCTTCCGGCATGGTGCTGGTGATAAAGATTTTATTGTATCCATTAACAACGTAATAATAATTTTCATAGTCAAGTATTTTGGCAGCCCAAGTCTTATTGTAAATGGTCATGTTTCGTGAAATTAAAAGATTAACCAGTTCTTCGTTCGGCTTATAATTCTTTTGCATTGCAATGGTCATTAAATCACTCCTAAAATGACGAATAGCCCCTGCTTCTACTATGAGAAACAGGGGCTATCGTTTGTCTGGGGGTATGACGAATCAATTCCCAGATCGCTCTGTAGTCATAGTAGCATATATATAGGGTTTTTGTCAATGAAAATATATGAAGAAATTTGCTTTTTTGGCCGTCTTGTGGTATTATATATGAGTTTGCCGTCTAAGGGCTACAATATATTGTTTCACTCCTTCCCTATATTATTCTAAACTCTCCACGTCTTCTTCCGCCTTGTGCTGGAGCTTGGCCAGCTTAACATCTATAATATCGTCGATTTCTTCCCCGCCGTCAGCATCCAGCTGGCAGTATTTTTGCTAGAAATATGTAGATGTAGTAAAATATATCTATAATAATATTTAGGAAGGTGGTTAATATGTCAACTTTGAATCTTGTTATTTGTATAGTCTGCAATATTGTTGTGACAATTTTAGTGTGCGGGTATATGAACCGTAAAACTGCGGAACAATTACTTGAATATTATTATAGTGATAAGTTGGAAGCTGAACGTAGGCTTACAATGTTAGAGTTTAAGCAAAAAAATTAGTTTTGCTTAATACATGCTTCGAAAAACATTTTCCCAAAGGAAGTAGGGATAACAGTTTCTTTTAAGAAAAACACGACCTTATCCGTATTTTTTTCTGATGAAAGTAATTCTGCTTTACACTGTTCTAGAAAATTGTTTAAAAGTGGAATTTTTAAATATTTATCATAAAGAGTATCGTTGGTGAGCGTGTAGTTGGCAGGAATTTCACATAAACTTAATCTTGTTATATTATCTAACAGTGAAGAATATAGGTTCAGTTCATCTAGCTCAATTTGTAAATTGTCAAACATAATAAAATGGTCTATTATAGAGTGACCTTCAGACATATTAGCGAAAGAAAAAGCTTTGCTATCGGTTTCTTTCTTTTGAAAACGTATTTTACAACAAGGGCTCGGAGATAATAAAATATTAGTGTTTTGCAAAATATTAGCTTCAAAAGGAGATAGCTGACTGATAATATTTACAAAAGCGGGGTGGGCTTTGATGAATTTGCTTGAATCAGAGGCTGACGCTACCAATTTTGCAAACATTTGGCGTAAGGAATCTTCTTCAACAAAATATTTTGCTGCTTCCATGGCAGGCCCTGCAACGCAAAGGCGAGGTTCCTGTTTGTTTTCTTCAGGTATTTTACTTAACTCTTTTACTAATTCTTGTTTGAAGGATTCTACTTTAGCTTCATACTTAGCACGCTTTAAAGCGGTTTTGAATCCAAAATTTATGTACCATAAATCTTCAATGCTTTTGAAAGGACCGTCAAATGATTTTAATAAGGCTGAGGCGCCTGCTCCTGCAAGTGCACTGATAAACACTGGATCCATATTGTTTCACTCCCCCCTAAATTATCCTAAACTCTCCACGTCTTCTTCCGCCTTGCGCTGGAGCTTGGCCAGCTTAACATCAATAATATCGTCAATTTCTTCCTTGCCGTCAGCATCCAGCTGGCGGTATTTTTTTATGTGTGTTTCTTCCTGCTGGGTGAGGGAGAGAGAGGGGGAAGCAGGAGCGTCTTCCCATCCCATAAGGTAACCGGGTTTTACTCCTAAAGCTTTAGCAAAAGCAACTATTTTTGATTGAGTTATATCGTTTTCACCAGATTCTATCTTTGCTATTGTAGAACGTGATTTATAACCTAATCTTTTTGCGAGCTCTTCTTGAGACATATTTAATTGCTCTCGTCTTGTTCTTATTCTATCGTACAATGTCATGCGTAACACTCTCCTGTTTTTAATCTAAGGTTATAGTAACATAATTGTTCCATATAATCAACAAAAAGTTACTTAGCAAACAAAAATGTTGACAAAAAAGAACGGAGAGGTTATAATGAAGCCGTGATTAAAAATCAACAAAAGGAGGTGACAAGAATGACGGACAGTATTGCATTTGAATTAGCCGTCACTAAAGCGAGAATTTCAAAAGGTGCTATAGCCGATGCTCTTGGAATATCTCGCATGAGTTTAACGCGAAAAATCAACAATGTTACTGAATTTAAAGCCAGCGAAATTTCGCTGCTGAAAACTATTCTGCGACTGGATGACCAAGAGCGCGATAAAATTTTTTTTGCAAATTATGTTGATTAAAAATCACCATAACCGCCGGCGTGGCGCTGGCGGTAGGGAGGTAATGAAATGAGACTTGAGCTTAGTTATGATGAAATCTCGACTATTGTCGCTGCTCTGCTGGCTAAGGCTACGACCGCAGAGAGAAATGCGCTGAAATGTGCAAAGCTGGATGGCATGGATAAAGATGTTGAGTTTTGGCAAGAAAGAGCTGAAACCTACAGAGAAGTCTATGAGAAGGTAGAGGCTCAGCGCTCGCAGCTTCTCATAGATTACGAGCGTGCGCTTGCCGCGCTGGAGAAAGAAGGGAGGTGAGGGCATGAAAGAAGAAAAGGCCTCTAACAATTTGGCTGATAACCAAGATTGCAGAGGCGTAATAGAAAAAGATTATCAAAACAATATTTTAGCAATGCATATTAAAGTACAAATCTTAGGGCTTCAAAAAACTAGAGACGTACTTAAATGGATTGCCTTGTTCTCAAGAAGATTTTATTTAGATTTTATTGATGATAAAAAGCCTTTAGGAGAGCTTTTTGACCATCAAAAGTGTCAAAATCAACCTTGATAACTAAGAAGCGATCGCCGTTGCATTCCAACGAATCACCAGCTTTAATATCGCATGGAAGCTGAAAATGCACATAAGATTTACGATCTTCGGTATTATCCAAACCGGAGTATTGGCAGACTACAATACCATTTCTGATTACAGAATAGCACTTTAAATCAAAAGCAAAATCAGAAAAATATACATCTGGTGGAATTGGTAAACTTGACATAACAAACACCTCCTTCCTGTGCTTCCATTATAGCACTGATGCGAGGTGGTGGAAAAGAAAAGCCAGCGTCACGCTGGCGGTAGGGAGGTAATGAAATGAGACTTGAGCTTACCCTTGATGAAGTTTCGGCCTGCGCTATGGCTTTGTTATCCAAAGCGCAGGAAGCTGAAGAGGAAGCGGAGATGAAAAATGCGTAGACGTTCATGGAATAACAGAAGCCAACCGTCTGAAACGATTGGCTTCTGGAAGATTAGGTGTAAATGCTGTGGTAAAGAAATGGTGTTTTTAATAAATCCAAAAACATTACCGCATAGCAACAGCAGAATTGCTAAGCATCTGATGAAAGGATATTTAGCCGAAAAGCTTAGATAAGATGAAATTGGCTACTGGCTCTGTAAGCCAAGAATTTTTCTGCCATGATGGCTGTTGAAATAGCGTCAAGAAACTTAGCGTAGGAGGTAAAAAATGCGTGAAGACATGCAGGCTATCTGCGATTCCCTTTGCTGCACTTTGCAGCAAACAAGCCTTTTCTATGACCTGCTGGACTTGAAATACATTATTGAAAACAATGGCAAGCAGCGTGTGATGGCAATTTTCCCCGGCGGCTATGTCTATGTAAATGTCACTGGGGACAGCGGCTGGGCGATGGCTTTCGACATCCTCAAGCAGCTGCCGCGTAAAATTTAAGGGAGGTGAGAAAGTGTGGAGAAATGGATTATAGCCTTGCTTGTTTTAAGCAATTTATATTTCGCTTGGCGTTGGCGCATAAGCGAATTAAGCGTGGAAGGGTTCGCCTTCTATATTGTAAAAAAAGGATACACTCCGCCAACAAAAAAGGAGTGGCATGAGTGCATCCGAAGTTGTGTACGAGAAAAAGTTAAGAAATGGCCTTTTTAATAATTTCCGTAACAACAAGAGAGGAGGCCTGTGTAGCAGCTTCTAAAGATTTAACACCAAGAAGATTTAGAACTGTTTTAACCTTTTGAAATACTGGATCGTGGCGAATATTACCGATGAAATCATGGCCTAACGGCGTTAAATCTTTAATGACAATTATATTCCCATCCGGCGAATCAAATTCGGTAAGCAGTTTAGCTTCAATACAGTAGTGTAAGTGATAGACAAGAGTTTCATTACTGTATTTTTCAAGAAGCTTCTTCTGCGCAGCATTTGGCATCGGTCTGTCATCAGCGTTAATATACAGAAAACCATCATCAGAATCCACTGCATCGGTATTAACGTAACTTGCCAACTGAGTAGGAGTAGTTATGGCTTCTACCCAAAGCATTATATCACGAACACAGTCAATATTTAATTTCATAACAATCACCTCCTTCCTGTGCTTCCATTATAGCACTGATGTGGAGGAAGAAAGTAAAAGAAGGGAGTGATTCACATGGCAGAGGTACTGTACATGTCAATCAAAGACTACGCTAAGCACGTATCAGCCAGCGTAGGCACCATCTACGATATGTGCCGCAAGGGCAAGCTGCCGGCCGTAAAAATTGGCGGCTGGCGCATCAACGTGAAGCGTGCTGATGAGCTGCTGGAGCAGATGTGCAATGAGCATATGACTGAATATACACCGGTGATTAAGCCGGCGAAGGTCAGCATCCGCACTGCTAATGCTGCCAATAGCTACCTTGCTCGTCTGGAGCAAATCCGTAAGGGCGTTGTGTAAAGGAGGGCAACGATGATGAAAAAAATATTGTTCATTCTGCTGGCAGCCTGCTGCATTTATGCGGCGTGGGATTATAGCCGCCCAACAGAAAAATACGTGGTAAAAACCGTCGCCGGTGAAGGCGATACGCTGTGGAACATTGTTGGCGGCGTCATGGATAGCGAAGGCGACCGCAGAGACATTCACGAGGTTATCTTTTATACGCGCCAAATCAGCAATATCAAAGGCACGCTTCAGCCAGGGGACATCGTGTTAATTCCTGTCGAGGTGCGTAAATAATGACTGCGCTTTCTACGTTCCATGAAAAGAAAAAGAGCATTGATATTGGCGTATCAATGCTCTAAGAAGTAAAAAATACGAGAAAAAGAATTAAATTGTTCACACAAAAGTGAAAATAAAAGTGAAAAGTGAAATCACATATATTATAACAAACACAAGGAGTGAAATCAATGCAAATTGAATTTAAATTGGAAAGAAGAATCGGCGCTCTCAGTGAAAACCCTTCAGGCTATACAAAGGAGCTGAACGTGGTTATCTGGGATGGTAAATACACCAAATATGACCTGCGCACCTGGAACCCCAACGGCAAGCCCGGCAAGGGCGTGACGCTGACCAAAGAGGAACTGAAGAAGCTGCACAAGCTCATCGGCGAGGAAATCCGCCAAATGGGAGGACGCAATGAGTAGTATCACCCGTAAAAATAAGCGTCGTGCAGCATTTAAATGTGCAAAGCAGGGCATTGCCCCGGCGCAGGCCATTGCGGTATCGGCAGCGCGCGAAATCAAAGCGACCAAGGAAGCAACGGCTGAGACTATGGAGGTCTTGCTGCAGGCCATAGCGCTCGTTGCGGCGCATGATTATGGCAAGCTCAACGCTAAGGATACCCGCCTTGATGTGTTGGCCAAACAATTATACCAACGCAGCATTCAGGTTAAGAAGCGCCAACTGAACGAAGAGGAAAACAAAACCTGCCAGCGCTTTGCCGGTGCAGTTATGGAAATTTGGGAGGAAGAGGAGATGAAGAACCATGGAAAAGCTTGACCGCTATAATATCATGCGTTTTGTGTATGGCGTATACCATAGCCATCGCATCCGCTATAAAGACCATCTGCAGGCTACAGGACGCAAACTATCAGCTTTGGCGGTGCCTTGCTTTGTTTTGCATCGCAAAGCACGCAAGCTGAAAGATATGGAGGGTTAGCAATGGTATTAACTGAAGGCCAAAAACAGGCAATTAAAAAGCTGGACGCTGAAATGGAAAAGGCGAAGGATTCGTGCTCTAAATATATCGCTGAGCAGCTGCTGCAGCTTGCAACTTCCTGCCCGGAGGTTGCGGAGAAAATCCTTGAGCAAAAGAAAACTCTGGCCGGCGCGCTGGATGCTATAAAGGCAGAGGCTAAGAAGCACGCTGTTGGCGGCTGTGGTTGCGT
>OQWM01000673.1_pt1 | contig 22289 bp, 38 predicted proteins | sample 1691531 | NCBI WGS metagenome assembly OQWM01 (sample SAMN03418257, study PRJEB22391) | human gut metagenome | biome: human-gut; feature: organic feature; material: feces | host: Homo sapiens | place: Tanzania | collected 2013-01
CAATACATACACCGACACAGTAGGTAACATAGAAGGGAATAATAACGCAAATTATCAGCCTTACATCGGTGTAAACATGTGGAAACGGACAGCCTAGAACAAAATTCAAGGTATAATATGTCCACAAGGCAAAAACAACCGCCTTAAAACGCAAATAAACGGCGAGGGTCTGAAAGCCTTATATATCAAGGGTTTCGGAGCGTAAGAAAAAAGAGATAGGCACTAGCCTATCTCTTTTATGTCGAAAACTATTGTGAACCAATCCTTGTTTACAAATATGTTCGGATTTGTAGGTATTGGTGCTCCTAAAAGATTCATATCCGAATCGGAAAGTGACAACGTATCGATTTCATTATTAAGCAAATTGAAATTTACAACGATTTTCTTTCCACCGTCCGGATTATCATACACAAAAATAGAATTTATGATTGACCGAACAAGTTGTCTGCGAAAATGTCCGTTATCCACGTTTCCGTTTTTCAACGAATACAGATAGAACATGATCTGATTCTTTGTCGGAAGATTGCTGTATCTCGATTTTTCGATTGACAGGTTGGATTCGATTTCATCTTTTTCTTTTTCCAGTTCGTGTAATCGTTCGAGTGTGGACTTAACAATAATGCCTTGCTCGATTGCTGACAAAATATTCTGAATCTTATTCTTGGTTTCCTCTAAAGTGTTTTCCAGTTGCTTAACGTGTGAAACCTGTTCCAAATCTTCTTTAAGCAAATCAATCACTTTGTCGGATATGATTTCGATGTTCTCATCAGTGAAAACACGAGTGATTGTTTTACGCACAACCAAATCTTCCAAAGGTTCTTTCTTTTCGGGTTTCTTGTCACAACTCATAGGATTTGCTTTTCTGCACGAGCACTTGTAGTATCGGTAAATGTTACCGTGTCTAGAAGTACCGCTCTCTCCTATCATCGGTTTTCCGCAATGGCCGCAATAAAGTTTCCCCGATAGAAGATAGGTTTCTTTCGCTTTGTTCCTTGCTCCCTTATGGTTTTCACATCTCATTCTTTCCTGTACCTTAGTAAATAATTCCTTACTTATGATTGGTGGAATACCGTTCTCTATAACAACATCACCGTAGCGATAAATACCCATATATTTTTCATTGGTGAGAATAGAGTGATAGCTACTCTTCCCAAATTTCTTTCCTGTGGCTGTTCTGTAGCCGTGGCTGTTCAGATACAATGAAATCTCTCTTTGTGTAATACCTTCCGAATACATTTGAAAGATATACTTAACCGCTTGTGCTGTTTCCGGGTCGATTTGGTACTTTTTATTTTCGTCTGCAACATAACCGAGGGGTGCCTTACCTGTAACTCTACCTTGTAAAGCTACCTCATGCATACCTCGTTTCACACCTCTTGATAAGTTCTCGCTGTAATACTCAGCGTAACCTTCAAGTACAGATTCCAATATGATACCTTCCGGGGTGTCCGGCATGGGTTGTTTCGCATAATACAGCTTTACACCGTTTTTCTTTAATTTGGCTTTATACATTGCAGAATCGTATCTGTTTCGAGCGAAACGATCCAGTGTGTACATGATTACAGCTTCAAACTTACCCTTAGAACTATCTGCTATAAGCTCTTGGAAACTAGGACGGTCTGCTGTCTTGCCGGAAATTGCACGGTCGATGTATTCATGTGTAACAGTAAATCCGTTCTTTTCGGCAAACTGATAACACTCTCTTAGTTGTCCTTCAATGGATTCTTCATTCTGCTTGTGGCTCGAATATCGAGCATATATTACAGCTTTCACAGCTAAAACTCCCTGTGTAATCCTACAACAACACCTACAATTTCGTATTGATCGGGATTTGTGAAAACAAATGATTGATAACTCGTGTTCAAAGCTTGAAATAAAGCGGTTTGATTATCTATCTTTACAAATTTTCGAACAACAGCTTTGGATGTTTTGTTGCTACGGATTACGCATATATCATCCAAGTTACAAGAGTTTTGTTCTCTAACAATAGCAACATCATTCTCGACTATAGTCGGAAACATAGAGTTATCGTCAATTTGTAATCCCCAATAGGTTTTTCCATCTGTTGGTTTTTTTATCATAATATCCCCTTTCGTGTTAGTGACGGCGGTGACATCGATCCCGTTTGGAATTTCTTTAAGTACTGGAATTGAAACTAACTCCACAGAAGATACTGGTTTTGCGTTGGTGAAATCACCATACGGTTTGTCGCTAACACCGTCTAAATAATCGAGGGTTACTCCGAAATAATCCGCCACTAGCTTGCGTTTGTCAACTTTAGGAACGTATTCCCCTCTTTTCCAAGCTGAGAATGTTGACTGAGATAACCCCAATTCTCTCGCAAGCTTGGTGGCTGTCAACCCCCGTTCTGCTAAAAGTTTTTCAACGATATCGTACATGGTTGCCCTCCTTTACTAGAAAACTTTTAAATTTTTGTATTTTTTTGGTTGACAAAAATAGCTAGCTGTTATATATTAAATACAACGGTAGCAGTTTTCTATTATTAGATATATGAATTAGTGATGAAACGATTATATAAGAAAACTGTCAACAAATCAATAGTGAAAGGAGGCATTTTATGACATCTTATGCTCGTTTTGCGGAGTTGAGAGAACAAAAGCATTTGTCCGATCATCAACTCAGTAAAGAGTCCGGTATTTCGGCTACAACACTGTATGCTTGGAAAAAGGGCACATACACACCCAAGGTGGATAAGCTCGCAAAAATCGCTAAAGTTTTGGAAGTTCCACTCGAAGAACTGCTCAATCTCGATGACTAGCGAGTGTGTGGAAAACTTAGCACGGTCACTAATAGAACCCCTTCGGGAGTTTTACGAAGACCCTAAAAATGTTCAAGCGTTTAATGAATGGTTAAAGCACAAGGAGGAAAACAATGTCAAACAAAGGAATGGGAAATCTGTTTGAACAGGAATTAGACAAACTGCTCTATGAACACGATTTTTGGGTACACAGACTGACACAGAACGCAAGCGGTCAGCCGGCAGATATTATTGCCGTGAAAGACGACCAAGCGGATTTGATTGATTGCAAGGTGTGTACACATGACACATTCGATTTGGCGAGAGTCGAAGAAAATCAGCAGCTCGCTATGACCCACTGGAATAACTGCGGAAACGATAACGCATGGTTCGCACTCAAAACATCGTTCGGGGTGTACATGCTCTCGTGGGAAGCGGTTAGAGACGCTATGAAAACTTCAAGAGTTCTAAACATGCGTAGAATCGCTGCATTAGGCGAAACGATTGAAGAATGGCTTGAAAGAAACGGTGGGTATTATGGCGATTGTTAATATCAATTCCTGTGATAAGCAGTATGAATTGATTCTCGCTGACCCACCGTGGAAACAAACAAAAGGTGGTAAGAAATCCGTCAGACCTAATACCTCGGGTAAAGCTTTGGATTATCCTGTCTGCAAACTCGATACAATCCAAAAACACCTACAGGTAGCTACGGAACTCACCACCGATAACAGTTTACTATTTCTGTGGACAATTGACAAGTATCTGTTCGAAGCACAAGAAATGGCTGAAAACCTCGGTTATAAGCTCCACGCTCGAATGATATGGAATAAGGTTACTGGAATCCCGGCGGCATTCACCGTCCGTTATGGACATGAATATCTGCTGTATATGTATAAAGGTAAACTTAGACCTGTTGCCACAGAAGAAAGAGGAAAGATTCACACTGTCTTTACCGAACAGGTTAAAAGACATTCACAGAAACCCGAGATTTCATACGAAATCATAGAACGCTTATACCCCAATTGTAGAAAGCTCGAATTATACGCAAGACGTGAACGAGACGGATGGGATTCGTGGGGTAACGAGTTATGATTTTCATTAGACAGAACGCTATAAGAGTGTGTGACCCCACAGAGTCCTTCAAGAAATGGTGTAGAACCAACTTGAAAGTTCGGAATCCGGAATATGATACCAAAGCTCGAATGGGGTTTTGGCTTGGTAATACACCCGAGTACTTGACACTCTATGAGACAGACGGTGACGAATGGATTATCCCGTACGGAACAACAACGCTGTTGCCGTGGGAAATTCTACAGGAAGCACTGGTCTTTGACGCTTATCACAAGTGTTCCGAGGTAGATTTCGGAGCAGACATTCCGCTTTACGATTACCAACAGGAAGCTGTTTCGGCGATGGTGGAACAAGGAATGGGTATTCTGCAAGCACCAGCGGGATCGGGTAAGACACAGATGGGATTATCTATCGCAACGAAGATAGGAAAGAAAACACTGTGGCTGTGCCATACTAAGGATTTGCTGAATCAATCCAAGCAGAGAGCAAAGCTCTATATGGACAGCGACCTCATAGGCACGATTGCTGAGGGCAAGGTAAACATCGGAAAAGGTATCACATTCGCTACAGTCCAAACCATGAGCAAGCTGAATCTGAATAAGTACAGAAACACTTGGGACTGCATTATCACCGATGAAGTACACAGGGTAAGCGGAAGTCCTACAGCAGTGACACAGTATCAAAAGGTACTGGACAGCTTGGACGCACCGCACAAGTACGGCTTATCGGCTACTGTACACCGTTCAGACGGTTTAATCATAGCCACCAAAGCTTTAGTGGGTGATGTGATGTACGAGGTGTCACAGGACGATGTAGCAGACACCGTAATAACCGTGGGTATCAAACCTGTGGAAACAGGAACACAAATCAGCAGAGAGTGTCTTAACAGTGACGGTACGCTCAATTATCAAAGGCTCATATCCTACCTCGCAGAAAACGAGGATAGAACACAGCTTATCGTGAACAACATTGAAGAGGGCAGACCTTCGATTATCCTGTCCGACCGCCTAGCACACCTCGAAAACATGGTATCTGCATTACCCGATACGATGAAAAAAGACGCTGTGATTATCAGCGGTCGCATGACCTCGAAGAAAGGCAAAGCGGAAAGGGAACAGGCTTTAGATGATATGAGGAGCGGAAAGAAGAAGTATCTGTTTGCTACCTATGCTTTATGCAAGGAAGGCTTGGATATTCCGAGATTGGAACGGCTTTACATGGCTAGTCCTGTAAAGGATTACGCTGTAGTAACACAGGCTATCGGTCGAATCGCTCGTAAATTCGATGGGAAAGACGACCCGATCTGCTATGACTTTGTAGATGATATCGGTTATCTCGTTCGTTCCTACAAACAGCGGTGTAGTACTTACAAAAAGAACAGGTGCTACTTTGTTGAGACAGGGGGGGGGTGCTGAATGAGATTAGTAACCTATGACTGCGAAGTGTTCGCCCACGATTGGCTTGTCACATTCAAGGATAAGGACAGCGGAGAATACACTCTCGTATGGAACGATAATGACGCTCTCACAGCTTGTATAGACGATGACACCATTTACTGTGGATTCAATAACAAGCACTATGACCAACACATCATCAAGGCAATCGCAATGGGTTATTCCCCGGAAGATGTGAAGAAGGTGAACGATTATATCATCGGTGGCGGTATCGGGTGGTCTTGTCCAATGCTGCAAGGTGCTTGGTTCCAGTTCAATAACGCTGACCTCAAAGACGACACACAGCTCGGACAATCCCTTAAGTCCATCGAAGGACACCTCGGATTACCGATTCGAGAGAGTAGCGTGAGGTTTGATATCGACAGGAAACTCACCGAGGAAGAACGGAAGGAAACCGAGTACTACTGTAAGCATGATGTTGATACTACAGAAATGCTAATTGACATTCGGAAAGATTATCTTAAGAACAAAATCAACCTCGGACGATTAGCCGGACTGGGTGACGCAAAAGCACTGTCCATGACCAATGCAAAGCTAACAGCAGCCATGTTGAAAGCCGAAAAGCACGAGGACAGGAATGATGAACGCAAATACACCGTACCCGATAATCTGCGGAGAGAGTATGTTCCACAGGAGGTGTTCGAATTCTTTGAGCACATGTACGATGATTCACTCACAGACGATGAAGTGTTCAAAATGAAGCTGAAAATCAACGTGGGTGATTGTCCTGTGACCATCGGTTACGGTGGAATCCATGGTGCAATACCTAACTACTTCTTTGAAGAGCAAGACGGACGGATTATTCGTAACTACGATGTGGGTTCATACTATCCACACCTCATGACCGTTAACGGCTATACGAGTCGGAACATTCCGTCAGCCAAAATCTACGAGGATGTGCTCGACAAAAGAATGAAGGCAAAAGCAGATGGCGATAAAGCCACAGCCAACGCTTTAAAGCTTGTGTGCAACACAACATACGGTTGTCTGCTGAACAAGTACAATGACCTATACGATCCTCTTATGGGGCGGTCGGTGTGCATATCGGGACAGCTTTACTTACTGGAATTATCCGAACACTTGCATGAGAAGATACCGAATCTAAAGATTGTACAGATTAACACCGATGGTGTAATGGTAGAGTTCGATGACGAATTCTACAACGATGTGATTTCAATCACTAAAGAGTGGGAACAGCGAACAGGTTTCGACCTAGAAGAAGACAAAGTCGCTCGAATCGCTCAGAAAGATGTGAACAATTATGTCGAGGTACAGTCGGACGGAACGGCTAAATGCAAGGGTGGCTACCTTGTGAAAGGTGTATCCAACGTGGGTGCATTCAAGGTAAACAATTCAGCTGTAATTGTCGCTACAGCAATCAAAGAGTATTTCGTGAACGGCACTCCTGTAGAGGACACAATCAATAATTGTGATGATGTTTTTCAATATCAGATGATAGCGAAAGCCGGTACAAAGTACAAGGAATCCTATCACCTCGTAGATGGCGAGAAGCACCCTGTACAGCGTGTAAACAGGGTTTACGCTACATCCGATGAACGATACGGAAAGCTGTACAAGGTGAAGTCGGAAGATGATTCTACAGCCAAAATCGACAGCTTGCCGGAACATTGCATTATCGACAATGAGAACGCTATAACTATTGACCAAATCGACAAGACATTTTACATCGATATGGCACAGAAAAGGGTGAACGATTTCAAAGGAATCAAACCCGAAAAGAAAACAAAACGGAGGAAAAAAATGGCTACTGCAAAACAGAATGTATATCAGAAGTTGATTCTCGCAAGAGAAGAATTTCTCAAATCCGAAATCGAACAGACCGGAAAGAACATGCACCTGTCTTTCAAGTATTTCGAACTTAAGGACATTGTGCCCACAATTACCAAGATTTTCGCAAAAACAGGACTGCTTGCGATTATGAATTTCACCGATGAAACAGGTCGTGTGACCATCATCAACACCGACAACCCGGAAGAATCCATCAATTTTATCGCACCGTTCAATCAGATTGAACCGATTGTAAGTAACACAGGCAAACAGGCTACAAACAACATGCAAGCGTTGGGATCCAGTATCACCTACATGAGAAGATACCTCTATCTTATCGCTATGGATATCTGTGTAAACGATGAAATTGAACCGACCATCGACAAAACCACGAACGCTGCTACCAAGCAGAAACCGGCTACCCCGGCGAAGAGAACCGAGGTTAAGGAGAATCTGACAGCCGTAGAGGATAACGCAAGCGACATTCAGATTAAAGGCTTGAAGAACGTGCTGAAAAAGCTGAAAGAGAAAGACCCGAGCAAGGAAGAAATGATTGCGAAACTCGCTATTCAGACCAACGGTTTCAAGGTTATCAGCAAGAAGGATTGTGAAGCACTGGTTGAGAAAATCAACGGAATGTTGGAGGGTTAAGATGAAAGCAATGATTTCACAGCCGATGGCGGGTAAGACACCGGAAGAAATTGTGGAAACCCGAAATCGAGCAATCGAATTTCTCGAAAAAAGTGGATATGAGGTTGTAAATACACTGTTCACCGATGTTTGGTACACCGAGTCATCTATGAAGGGCAGGGGTGTTGTAAACAAACCCCTTTGCTACCTCGCCAAATCGCTTGAAAATATGAGTCTATGCGATGTTGCCTATTTCTGCAAGGGATGGGAAAGGGCGAGAGGTTGCCGTATTGAACATGATGTCGCTAAAGCCTACGGATTAATCGTAATGTATGAGGAGGATTATCACAGATGGCAAAACAAGTAAATTGGGTGGGAAACCACCTTGAAATCACACCACCGAGCAGAACTAAAAAGGTTACAGGAACGAGATTCGCAACCATTCTCGGTTTGAATCCGTGGAGTACCCCATTCGAAATGTGGTGTGCAATCACCAAGACCTACGAGAAACCTTTCGAGGATACGATTTATACAGTTGCCGGTAAGACCATCGAACCGAAACAGGCTGATTACATGGAAACCCTCGGATTGGATATTGTAAGACCTGTAGATGTGTACGGAGACGATTATTTCCGCAAGACCTACGGTGATTTCTATCCCGAGAATCCGATTTTCGGCGGCATGTGGGACTACCTCGGAATTGATGAAAAAGGAAATGTAGACACTGTTTTCGAAATGAAAACAACCAAACGTGTAGAGGATTGGGAAGAAGATATTCCCGAGTACTACGCACTGCAAGCAGCACTCTACGCTTATCTCAAAGGTGTAGACACCGTTGTCATGGTGGCCTCTTTCTTGGACGACAAGGATTATCCTGTGGAAACAACAGACGGTGAGTTCGACACCAAGAATACGGAAAAGTTCACACCGAATGTTACGAACACCATCACCAAGGTTTTCGAGCTGTCAGTGAGATATCCGAACTTTGAAGAGGATTATATCAAGCCTGTAGAGAAGTGGTGGAACGACCACGTTGTGACAGGAATCTCGCCGGATTTTGACGAAAAGAAAGACAAAGAGATTTTGGACGCACTGCGAAAGAACGATATCAAAGCAGATTCTTCTGATATCGAATCTATCGTAAAAGAAGCCGGAGAGCTTAAAAAAGAGATTGATGAACTCTCCAAGGTGATTTCTCCAAAAGAGAAAAAGCTGAAAGCACTCAACGACAAAATCAAAAATTACGGGATCGAGAATTTCCGTGACGGTGACAAAAAGGTTGAAGTCAAAGGTGACAAGTACACATGGACAATCAGCCGTGGCGAAAAGGTGACTATCGCCAAAGACAAGTTAGAAGAAGACGGACTGCTGAACAAATACAGCACCAATGAAGTTACTTACAGATTGACAGTTAAATAGGAGGTTAGAAAAATGGCAAGAATTCCACTGAGAAGCGGTTTCACACTCATTCCGGAAGGGGAAGATGTATTCAGAATTTACGAGGTTACCCATGACGAAGAGTTCGGAAAGATTGAAGTGAAATTAGTGAACGCAAAAGGACAGACAATCAATCAGCGGTTTAACTACAAAAACAAGGATGACGAATTCAACGAACAGGTACTCAATGTGTTCTCGTATTTCGCCCGGAACGCTACAGGGGATTTCGATTCGGATGATATCGACCCGATGGAACTGGTGAACCACTACGTTAGAGCAATGGTTGTTCATAACGAAGTGGAAAGCAGAAAGAATCCGGGTAAGTTCAACACATTCGCAAATCTGAAGGATTACTCCACAGCAGATGGGTTCGATGTAGAACCGACAGAACGTGCTATGACACTGGGAGCACCTGTAGAGAAAACAACCAAGTCGCTTGATTTAGATGGTTTGCTTGACTAAGGAGGTATCAAATGAATTTCAAACCAAAGATTAACGAAGATGGATTTATCCCTGTGGTGTATGTAACCGGCACCGACACCGCAATGATGGTTGTAACACCTGTTACAGCAGACGGTATCGTTCACAGAAACGAAAGGGTCGAATCCGACATTGACGGATACGTTTGCTATAAGGAAAACGACGACCTCAGATACTATTTCGAGCTTGCGGAAGAACCTAAGAGAGAGGTTAAAAAGAACAATGGGAAATAGATTCTATTCCGAATATGTACGGCATTGTTTGAGATTCTACGCTCGGTACGAGAAGCCTTTGGTTTTTCGTACCGATGTGGACAGACTGAACTGGGAAGCCTGTGAAGACGCATTGTCTTTTCACAGTCCGAGGGTTCGAAAACTCGCTATAGCTATCTATAAACAGGAAAGTCTGAACATTGCGGAAGCAGTGAACAAAGTCTCAAACGACACCGGCACCGACCGTGTACTACTGTGGTCGATTGTAAAACGACTGGAAAAGAATGTTGCGATTGCGAGAGGATTAATTTAATGACTATCGAAAACATACCAACAGAACTGAAAGAATTAAACCAGTGGGTTTGTACCACGGCTGACAGCAAAGTACCTATGAAATCATGGGAAATGTCGGCTGCTTCAAGCACGAACCCGGACACATGGTCGGACTTCAACACAGCTTCTGAATCTGTCAGACAGGGAGCTTACAACAACGTAGGATTCGTGTTCAATGACAACGGGTATGTTGGGATTGACATTGACGACGGCTACGATAGCGACGGTTTTCTGAGCGATATTGCAGTAGATATAATCGGTCGCTGTCGCAGCTACACCGAAAAATCGAGAAGTGGCAGAGGGTTTCACATTGTGCTTAAAGGTGACTTACCTTTTCTTGGTAAGAACAACCTATCGGGGGTTGAGATATATAAGAAGTCGAGATACTTCATCATGACCGGTGACACCGTTATTTATGACGAAATCACCCATGACCAAGACGCTATAGATTATGTTTTGGGTAAGTATTTCAAAAACATGAGGGAGAAATCAAAAGAGCCTGTTTTCGGAAAACGGATTTATAACCCCATTTGGGAAAATCCATTCGATGGGCATAGGTTCAAAATTCGCCCAACATACCCTCCTATCGGTGAGGGTGGAAGAAATATATCTTTAGCCTCCCTTGCCGGGAACATGCATACCATCGGTTATACGAAGAAACAGATATTTGATGAGTTAATGCGTGTAAATCAGATAGCTTGTGAGAAACCCCTACCCACTTACGAGATAGAAAGCATATGCAATTCAATTACAAGATACAGGAGATAACATGCAAGAACTGTTTGAGACACGAAACGGAAAAGTAATCATGGACGAAGATTTGTCCGGCAAGATGTACACAATCAAACAATATCACCCGGAAAGAGCAGACTCGGAGTCCTCGGGTTTCGAGTGGTCTGAAATGGGTATGGCTGCATTGTTCGGTATTCTGTATAACCAAGAGGCTAGGTACTGTGTTGAGCGGAAGTGTTGGTACACTTACAGCGAAGGTGTGTGGGTGAAAGATACAGGATCGATTCTTGTATCCGAGAAGTTGAAAGATTTCGTGAGACTCATGATTCTGTACTGTGGCGAGATTGTAGACGATGACAAGCGGAAAGCTTATACCACCTTCGTTAACAAGATGTGCGATAGGAGAATGAGAGACCGAATTCTGAAAGACGCTACAGGAGAGTTACCCATAAGTGCCGATACCTTTGATAGTAACCCCTATCTCATAAACTGCTTGAACGGCACTTACGATTTGAGAGACTTCACCTTTCGAGAACACGACTGGCGAGATTTCATAACCATGCAGACTGCTTTTCGACACACCATAGATAAAAAAGCAAGGTGCCTTAGGTGGGAAAGATTCATCGATGAGGTAACAGAGGGTGATAAAGAAAAAGCAGATTTTCTGCAAAGGGGACTGGGATACAGTTTACTGGGCATGAGTAACGAAGAGTGTATGTTTATCTTACACGGTAAAACAACCCGAAATGGTAAGTCCACACTGCTGAACACCATCGAAATTATGCTCGGTGATTACGCTAAGGTTGCACCTGTTGGAATGATTTGCAGCAGTGGACGGAGTGTATCAGCGGAAGCAGCTTCTCCAACATTGGTAGGACTCAAAGGAAAACGCTTTGTAACCATGAGTGAGAGTAATGAGTATGGGAAACTGGATGAAGAGAAGATAAAGCAGTTTACAGGCGGTGAAGAACTGTCTGCAAGAGCCTTGTATGAATCAGCCATCACATTTACACCTCAGTTCACATTGTGGCTCAGTTGCAACGATTTACCGAGAGTTACCGACAAGTCGCTGTTTGCTTCTGACAGAATCAAGATTATCGAGTTCAACAGGCACTTTAGCCATGAAGAACAAGATGTACACCTTAAGAGTGAATTTACCAAAAAGGAAAACATGAGCGGAATATTCATGTGGCTTGTCCGAGGGTATAAGAAGTATAAAACACACGGCTTGTCGATTTCTAAAAACTTGGAGCAACCTATCAAGCAGTATGAACGTGATAACGATGTGGTTCTTCAATTCTTGGAAGAACGATGTGAGCAAGGTGAAAACTATTCTGCAAAGTGTTCAGAACTGAACAAGAATTTCAAAAGATGGGCAAAAGCAGAGGGATACCCTGTTCTAACATCACAGAAGTTCAACTCGGAGTTACAAAGGCATTCGGACTGGTGCAGTTGTAAGGTACGTGTCGATGGATACGAACACTACAAGGGATTGAAGTTAAAAGACAGTATTTGAGGTATAAGACATGATTAACATTGAAGATGTAATTACATCGAATGCAGAAGAGCTCGGTTTCGTCATACAGGGTATGCGAAACCCAATGAACAGTTGGAACAAGTCTGACACCCAAGGTTTGACCGTGGGGGAGAAGGATTTAAAGCTAATGCAGACACTTTGTACCGCCGGAACGGATCACCGAAAGTATATGCGAATGATGACCGTGTACATGAGAATCACAGCACCGCTGTACTGGTGGAAAGAGTTCGACACATACAAGGTTGGAACGACCTGTAACAGCTGCTCCACCATGCACAAGATTCACGAGAAGGAGTTCGAACTTGATGATTTTAGCCACGAGCACTTAGACCATACGTCAGAGACATTTTTGAACTGTACCATCACAGTTTTGAATTACGCTAGGGAGCGTTTCATGGAAGATGTTTCGAAAGATTACTGGTGGCAGATGATCCAGCTGCTCCCGAGTTCCTACAATCAGACTCGAAACGTAATGCTGAATTACGAGGTATTAGCCAACATGTACAAATCAAGAAAACATCATAAGTTGGATGAGTGGAGAGATTTCTGTGAAACAATCAAACTACTACCGTTATCGGAGCTTATCACAGGAGAAAATAGCCATGAACAGTGAAAAGAATGTCCAGTTCGGAAAATGGTACGGATACGAAAAGGAAACATGTGAAAAGAGAATCCACCCAAGAAGTACACCTTGCGGTGACACAGCAGTGGAAGAGAGAGCCAAAAAGCAAAATATGCACCCTTGTTTTGGGTACAGACAGACCAAATGGCTGATTGTGGATGAAACCTTTTGTCCGGAATCCATCGAAAGTATGGATATACAGGCTGTGGTTGTAAAAACCAAGGGCGGTGCTGTGGACATTGATGTTTTGGAAAACGGATTTCTCCGTAAACATCACTGGGACACAGTGAAAGAGATTTTATTCTTAGGAGGAAATAAATGAATCACAGAGAAGCGTGTCTGAGAGCTGCGAACGATTGTGTGAACGGCATGAGAGAACAGGACTACGGCACACCGGAAGATAATTTCGGAACAATCGCTAGAATGTGGTCTGAATATCTCGGAACAGAAAACATTATGATATCGCCAAAGGATGTGCCAATCATGATGGCACTTCTCAAAATCGCAAGAATCAAAACCGGTGGTGGCACAGGAGACAGCTACGTTGACTTAGCCGGTTATGCGGCCTGTGCTTACGAAATCGCAGAGAATGAAAAGGAGGATAACAACAATGAAAATGCCAACACTGGAACCCGGTAAAGAAAAAAGAATCGCAGAATTGGTAGATTTCATGGGAAATTATGTCTCAAGCTACGATATTGGTAGACTGGACAAAATGAATTTCTTTACAGCACCGGCAAGCACTAGATTTCACGGAAACTACGAAGGCGGTCTGTTCGACCATTCCTTCGAGGTTGCTAAAACACTAGTGGGACTCACAAAGTACAACAATCTTGACTGGTATAGAAAAGAAAGTCCATACATTATCGGAATGTTCCACGACCTGTGTAAGACGGATTATTACATTTCAAACGGAACCGGGCACTGCTGGGAACACAATGATGATTGTCTGCTGAAAGGACACGGTGAAAAGTCTGTAATGCTCTTGTCACGGTTTTACACGCTGACGGAAGAAGAAATCATGTGTATTCGTTACCACATGGGAGCATTCACCACAAAAGAAGAGTGGAGTGATTATACAAGAGCGGTACACGCTTATCCGAACGTACTATGGACACACCATGCGGATATGATTGCAAGCCACGTGTGCGGAATATAGGAGGTACCGATGACATTAGGCAGCCTGTTTGATGGATCGGGTGGTTTCCCACTGGGTGCGATACTTTGCGGTATTACACCCGTGTGGGCAGCCGAGGTAGAACCGTACCCCATCAAAGTAACCAAAACAAGACTTCCGTTCATGAAACACCTCGGAAATGTTTCTGAGATTGACGGAGCAAAAATTGAACCTGTGGACATTATCACCTTCGGTAGTCCGTGTCAAGACCTATCAATCGCCGGAAAGCGAGAAGGATTACAGGGAAACCGAAGTGGATTGTTCCATGAAGCGATGAGAATAGTAAAAGAAATGAGGACAGCAACAGATGGAGAAAAACCAAGATATATCGTGTGGGAGAATGTCACAGGAGCCTTTTCCAGCAACAAGGGAGAAGATTTCCGAGTCGTCCTCGAAACCATCATGCAAACCAAAGACGAAACCTTTACAGTACCTAGACAGGAGAAGTGGAACGGATCCGGGTGTATCGTGGCAGACTCTCTCTCTCTCTCGCATGGAGAACATTTGACGCTCAGTATTGGGGAGTACCCCAAAGAAGAAAGAGAATCTACCTTGTCGCAGATTTTGATGGTGAACGTGCCGGAAAAATTCTATTTGAGCAAGAAGGCTTGCGAGGGAATTCTTCAAAGAGCGTGCAAGAGTGGAAAAAGCTTACCGAAAATTCTAGAAGAGGCCTTGACCTACCAAGCGAATATCGAATGACACTATTCGAGAATCATGGGAGAGACACACGCTATAACGAACTGAAAAACGCTTGCTCAACCTTAACCGCTGCTTTGGGTACAGGTGGTAATAATCAGCCGTTAGTGACTACCTATGATGTGAGATTCACCTCAGAGGGTACAAGGAACAAGCGAGCCAACGTGTATGAGACCGATGTGAGCAGAACGCTTAGTACAGGCGGTACTTCCCCGGAAGCAAATCAAGGGGGGGTTGTGATAATTAGTAGTTTTTCACAGGACACTTACGATAAGTACAGCGAAAGCAGTGTTTCCGCAACGCTGAAAAGCAGCGGTGGAAGTTATGGGGGGGGTAGTGAAATGATTATCACGACAAAGTGTAAACCAAAATACACGGTACGTAAGCTCACACCGATTGAGTGTGCAAGGCTCCAAGGCTTTCCCGACTGGTGGTGTGATGATGTTGAAAACACAAATCCATCGGAAGAAGATATGGAATTTTGGAGAAGAGTTTTCAAAACCTACTACACCATCAACGGCAAGAAAACAGTTAAAACAGACAAACAGATTGTGAAATGGCTAAGTTCGGACAACGGAGATTCGGCAAGATACAAGATGTGGGGCAACGGTGTTGCATTGCCGAATGTGATTTTCGTCCTGTCCGGGATAGCAGAAGGGAGTGAAGATGGGAACGAACCGTACACCGAATAAGAATCAGAGCGAGGTGAGACCGTGAAAGAATTAATCGGATTTAATTTGATTGCATTTGCGATTACATTGTTTGTAGTATGTGTATTTGGATTGGAATTGAGTACGAAAGACAAGCTGATTTTCGTTATGCTAGAAGCTATATTTCTAGGGGTTCTGTCTGTGGGAGTCTATCTATTAGCTTATTAGTCAAGGAGGTGAAGAAGATGGGAACGAATTATTATGCAGTGATGAAGAAACCAACAATAGCGGATCCGATTCATATTGGTAAATCGTCAATAGGGTGGAAATTCTTATTTCACACCGTTCCGGGATACATTAACTATATCAACGGTGAACCACTGAATAGCTACAACAGATGGATTAGCTTTCTCAAAGAGTATACCGATAACGACACGATTGTGATTATGAATGAGTACGATGAAGAGGTCAGTTTGAGCGACCTCATCGAACTTGTTCAGAGAAAACAGCTCGAAAACAATGATGACAATTTCAAACACTGTGACAATGTCGGAGGCTATAGATTCAAGGGTGGTGACTTTTCATGAAGAAGTACTTGATTGAAATCATATGTGCTGTTCTGCTCACGCAAGTTTTGTTGTCAACAATCACGGTGATTTTAGCTTCAACAGCAACCACAGGAATAAAAACCTCAATGATAGTGTTTGTCATTGTATCGTTCGGAGCACTTATTACGGGACAGGAGGAATAATATGCAACCAACAGTAAAGGTGAGTTGGAGCGGTGGTAAAGACAGCACCTGTGCCGTGTTGATACACCTAGCTTTGGGTCACACGGTGAAGGCAGTTAACTACACACCGATGTTCACAGAAGAAATCCCACTACAGCTGAAAGACCATTATGAATTCATTCAGCGTACGGCAGAACGGTTCCGGGATATGGGAGCAGAGGTGTACATGGTCACAGGAATGACTTACTGCGACTATGTTCTACGGCGGAAAACAAAAGGTGCAGACAAGGGTGGAATCATGGGGTTTCCGTGCTTCATCCCGAGGACGTGTAAGTTCAAGAATTTCAGCAAGGAACGTGCATTAAAGAGTTGTGATGTTGGCTATTACGATTACGAGGATATCGGGATAGCATACGACGAAAAGAAGCGACAGAGCCAACTGAACGAGAAGTTACGTTCTGTGTTGGTGGAGTACGAAGTTACGGAACAGAAAGCGATGGAGATTTGCAAGCACTGTGACTTGTTATCACCACTCTATGAGCACTATAAGCGTGATGGCTGCGCATTGTGCCCGAACGCACCGAAAAGAGAGCGTGAGCAATGGTTCAGAGAGTTTCCGGAAGCGGTGCCAATCCTAAAGGAATTGCAAGACAAGGTAAGGGCGGAAAAGCCAGAACAATCACCACTTAGGAATCACGAGTGGTTTTTATAAGGAGGAAGGAAATACATGTGTATGCTCACAGGAGAAGAACTTTATAACATTGACCTTAAACCAAACACCTGTCCGCTTCTCGAAATTGACACCGGGTGGATTGATGTGAATGAACGACTCCCGGAACCAATGAAGAACGTATTAGTGGTCACGAGAGATAGCACGGTGTATCCACCCGGAACAATCAAGGTTGCTTATCACAGCGGTTATAAAGGCATTTTTAACAGGAAACTGTTTCTCGATAATTACTCACACTGGCAACCACTTCCGTTGCCACCGAAAGGGGAGGTAAATCAATGATTAGAATAAGAGACTGTAACGAGAACACACTGGGAACACTACTTAAGACCATGCGGAAAGAGCGAGGTCAAAGTCAGATTGAGGTCAGCGAAAAAGCAGGACACAATACTCCTGATTTGTGTAAGTGGGAAAACAACAAACGACCTGTATCGTGGTATATCTTTTTAGAGTATGCGGAAGCGATGGGTTACACCGTTGACATGACAATTCGAGAAAAGGAGGATTGATGGTGAAATACAAAATATTGTGGGAAGCACTGAAAGAGACAGCGGAAACCATGACCGAGATAGAAGGGTTTGATGACACTTTTAGATGGAGCGTTCTGTTAAAGATGATGAAGGACGGCGAGGACATGGTTGAGTCGGAGAAGTGGTATAACGGAACGGTTGTTAAAGCTTTGGTATTCAGCGTTGCTTGTTGGGGTGTGATTGCACTGATAATGCATGTAATAGCATAAAAGGAGGTATAATGTTTAACGAAAACGAAAAAGAAAAGATAAACTCGATTCTGAATTATTACGGATTGCCGAATCAGATTCTTAAAACCTGTGAGGAACTTTCCGAGCTTAGCACAGCACTACTGCACTATTACAACAAAAACGGCGGTGAGATTGCTAAACTCACCGTGGTGGAAGAAATCACCGATGTGTATGTCATGTTGGAACAGATTAAAGATTTCTTTGCTAGTGACACCCTCTTTCACAATCTGGTAGAATATAAGACAATCCGGGAACTGAACAGAATCAAGGAGTATGAGACATGCGAAACCGAGAATATGTCGCAAGACAACTGATGGAAGGCAGCGGAGCCAGTTACGAGGCGACCGTATTCTACAACATCGCTTGTCCGTATGCGGTCGGCGACCCCAAAGCACACTGCTACAAGAAAACCGTAACCATCACTAGAAAACGCTGTTACAACTGCAAAGAAGAATGGCTTAACAACCCTGTAGAAGGAGAGTAAACAATGATTGTAAACATTAACAACTACACACCAAAGAACTATGACGACAAGTACGAGCACCTGTGGAATCAGCTGAAATTCGCTCTTTCCTCGTTCGACCCAAAGGAAGACATGTTACTGGGGGATCTTCTCGAAGCAATGGAGATTATGGAGAAAGAAGCGGAGGAATAATCGTGCTGACAATCAACTTTGATTCTAACACCCACGACCCGGGAAGCGTACTCAAAATGCTGAGAGTGAGTCGAAACCAGTCACAGCGAGACGTATCCGCTGTCACAGGCTATGGGCAATCGTCCATTGCTAGATACGAGACCGGCGAGCAATTCTCGTTACAGTGTCTCACAGACATTGCCAACGCACTGGGTTATGATGTATCCGTTACAATAACGGAAAGAGAATAAACAATAAAGAGCGTACTGCTTAATACTACAGCCACACCAAAAGCTACTGAAACAAAAAATCGATTACTTACTACCCAACAATCGTGGCTGAATGTAGATATAGCTGTACGCTCTTTATTTGACTTCTAAGCGATTTTTAGAAGTCTGTCGATAAATTATACCTAATCGAGATTAAAACCTCGTGGTGAAGCTAAAAATAGCCTTAAAACGGAAACGAAAGGAGACTGTATATGTCAAAAGATAAGGAGACTGTTGTAAAAGACAAGGAGACTGTTTCAAAAGTTAAGGAGACTGTTAAGCCGTGGGAAGAGTGGAAAAAGACACCAAAGTACCCGAAAATGTCCGGAAATGGTAAAAATTCCCCGGTGATGGGTGCAGAAGCAGGACTTAAAACAAATGAGGGTGATACCGCTAAGTATTTGAAAATCAACATGGCACTGTACAACATGGAGAAAATCAATCTGAGAGATACTGAATTGCTTGATAATCGGATTGCGGAATATTTCAACCTGTACATGTCATATGATACTAAGCCAACGGTTATGGGACTTGCTATGGCACTTGGAATGAACAGAAGAACATTGTATGGGATTACTCATGATAAACCTATTGGTGGTAAGGGAAACTATAGCAACTTGCCTTCCGAGAGTACGCTCAGAATAAAAAATGCTTACAATCTGTTAGAAAATCTTTGGGAAACTTACATGCAAAATGGAAAGATTAATCCTGTATCGGGAATATTTTTGGGCAAAAACAACTATGGATATCGAGACAAAGTAGAGTATGAGGTTACACCTAATGTGAAGAGTTCGGAAGACTATTCCGTTGATGACATTAAAAAACGCTATAGTGGCAGCGACTATCAGCTTAACGAAACTCCGAACGAGTAGCGACTATCAGCGACTATCCCTCTGCGACTATCAGCGACTATCCCTCTGCGACTATGAAAAACTCTAGCGACTATCAGCGACTATCGGGGGCAGCGACTATCGACCATGCCCTCGAATTTTCTAAATTAGAGATTCTAATTAAAATTTTCTCTAATTCAATTATACCTAATGAAATTCCAATTCAAATTCAAAATTTAATGAAATTCGATTAACCTCCCTGATTGGGAGGTTTTTCTATTTCACAAATAAAGAATTATTGTAAATTGTAAAACCCGGATCGAGTGGGCACATTTCCCGGATCGTCTCGACCGGATCGAGTGGGCACATTTCCCGGATCGTCTCGACCGGATCGAGTGAGTGCAGCATTAGAATTTTACACAACAATAAATTTTCTAATTTAACTACAAATACAAGTTAACTAGAATTAGAAAATATAGAAAAATTCTAGTAAAACATACAGTAATAAAATTAGAAATTCTAATTATGAAAAACTCCAATAATAGTAAAAGTGCAAAAAATCAGCAAAATGCGGTAACTTTTTCTATATAGACCCCCTTCATGTGGAAGTTATAGCACTTTTTCGATTTTTTACCACCAAAGCAATCTTATAATAGTGCTGTTTTCCTTGTTTGTCAAGGGTTTCAAGGGTTTTCCCTAAAGGGTAAAATTTTAAAGTTTTGCACTTAAATATATACATATAATAGAAGGAAAATTTTATATCGCATAAAATTAGAAAAAACATAAATTCGTATATCTAGTTGCGGAAGGTTGAAACATAAAAGAAAACTGTTATAATACAAGTATGAAAAATAAAAGAATTAAACAGATTGCTGTTATGAACAAATGAAAGAGAGGATTAAAAAATGATTATTGTAGAAATTAATAGCGAATACGAATTGAAAAGAGAACTCGAAGGTACTAGTTACGATGATTTTTCGATGTTTGGACTGAAAACCATCATGGATTATGTGAATGAATGCTATACCGCCATCCCGTATGAGTTCGAACCTTGTGGCTTTGGTTCTGAGTTCGATGAATATTCAGACGCCAACGGATCGACGCTTGATCTTGATAACCTTATCAACGATTATGGCTACCTGATCGAGGACGAAGACGAGGACGAGGACGACGATATGGAAACGTGGGAAAGAGTCGCCCGGGCGATCGAGGACAACGGACGGAACACAGTTTTGTGGATCAATTCCGACGTGGTCAACGGTATTGTGATAGTAAAGTAATGAACGGAGGTGAAAGAAGATGTTCGACAAAAGAATTATGAGAGCTGCAAAATTCGGATATATCCCGGATAGTGTTACGAAAGATATTATTGATATTGTGCCCGTTAAGCTGTCAGACGGGCGCACATCTACCCGGGTCACGCTCGATCGGGTTATCACAGAAGAAGAGCGGGCGGCACTGGATAACGTGGCTATAGTTGGGAAGGATTGTGTGGCGGTGTACCGCTACGCACCGGAAATTAAAAAATCCTATTTTTATGTAGTATAAGGGGGTGAGAACGTGAATAACATTAGTTTATCGGATATGTGGCGAAACAAGCGTTTCGAGCGGGTGAGCAAGACGACAGCAAGACGACACTATAACAACGGTGAATCAATTATCCTTCTTCCGTGTAAATGTTTCACTGACGGGTTTTCTTTCGAATCACCGGAAAACCACAACAAGGTTAGAACATTCGATAATCTTGTAAATGAATTCGAATATTACAATTGTAATTATGAATGCGGCTATTATGCCGCGTTCTATATCATATCCGGTAATATTCGGGGTCGGAAAGGGGTTGGAAATGATTAAAGGATTTATTAATCCGCTCTATCTGGATCGAATCATTAACGAATTGGGCGGCTGTGAAAACATAGCCGAATACCGGGAAGGGGTGTTGGTTGATTCAATGCTATTCTATATCGGTGATAGTGTTGTGGCCTTGATGGAACACCCCACCGGGTGTGATAGATCCGTTTACCGGGTGGAAATGGCACCGGAAGGAACACCGGAAGCAAGCAAGATTGAAAGCTATTTCACAATGTCATACACGTTAGATTAAGTTAGATTATATTAGACAAACAAGCAAGGAGGATATATAATCATGAGTATCAAAGTAAACGAATTGTTAGAGATTGGAAGACGTTACAACGAAGTTTCGGAACTGATTAAGGCATTGGAAAAAGAGAAGGAAGAACTCAAGGCGGCTATCATTACCGCTATCGGTAGAGACAACAGTAGAACGGTTGATAAACAATTGACTTTTAAGGTCAATCATGTTGAGTTCAACCGATTCAACGAAACCGAATTTAAGCAAGACGACCCGGAAACCTTCGAGCGGTACAAAACAAAAGTAGTTATTCAAGACCGGGTAACGGTAAAGGGGGTGGAGTAAATGAAGAAGTATAATAAATGGGATACAATCGAAACCGTGTTGATGATTATATTTTTTATGATTTATGCACCGGTTAAAGTGTGTATGGATCTTGCGAGATTAAATTGCAAAGGTGGAAAGTTCTTAAGATAATGACAAGCCGGGAAATAATCCCGGCTTTTTCTTTTGCGTTGTTTTCCGCTACTGTACAAAGTTAGTATAATTAAATAATTGTTGATTGTTGCCGCCTTCGTTCCGTTGGGATCCGTGGGCGGTTCTCTTGTTTTTCCGTGCAGAGCGTAACCTCACCGCCTTCCGCCGTGTACTGGAACGCATT
>OQWM01000677.1_pt1 | contig 22196 bp, 13 predicted proteins | sample 1691531 | NCBI WGS metagenome assembly OQWM01 (sample SAMN03418257, study PRJEB22391) | human gut metagenome | biome: human-gut; feature: organic feature; material: feces | host: Homo sapiens | place: Tanzania | collected 2013-01
AGATGTCAGAAGCGGGTAATCGAACACCGGAAGCCGGAAAAAAACGTGTGCGAAGATTAAAAAAGATTATCATACTGGTACTGATGCTGTCCATAGCGATTTCGTGGGTGGCGTGCGGCGTCCTTTTTATAAAGGTGAACAAGATAAACCAAACCTTGGAGGAAATGTCGGAGCGGTTGGAAAAACTAGCCGATATGCAGCAGGTTCAGGCAGAGCAGAGCGTCCTTAAGGAAGAGACGGTGCCGGCAGCGGAAAATCCTTCCGACGAAGAGGATGAGGCGGAAGGGACGGAGCCGGTTCCCGAAGAGGAAGAAATCAGCGGAAGAAAGGTGTATCTTACCTTTGACGACGGACCAAGCATTTACACGGAAGAAATCCTTAATATATTGGAACAATATGATGTGAAGGCGACCTTTTTCGTTGTGGGAAAGGAAGACGAGGCTTCGAAAGTGGCTTTGCAGAAGATTGTGGACGGGGGTCACACTCTTGGAATGCACTCTTACAGTCATAAGTACAGGGAGCTGTACGAATCACTGGACAGCTTCACGGAGGATTTTCAAATGCTCCGGAATTATCTGTATGACGTAACGGGACAGACGAGTATGTTTTACCGCTTTCCTGGAGGAAGCTCCAACACGGTGAGCAAGATTGATATGCAGGAATTTGCCGGGTATCTGACGGACGAAGGAGTTACCTTCTTTGACTGGAATATCTCTTCCGGTGACGGCGGGAGCGTGGTGCTTCCGGTGGAAACACTGGTGGAGAATTGCACGAAGAATGTCGAACAGTGGAACAATGCGGTTATTCTCATGCACGATTCGGCAGAAAAGCCAACGACGGTGGAAGCGCTGCCTGCTATCATAGAAACCATACAGGCGATGGAGGATACGGAAATTCTGCCGATTACGGAAGATACCGTACCAATACAGCACATACATATGAATACCAAAGTAAAAGAATAAATGGAGGGATAAATTACTATGGGTTTTTTCTCGGATTTAAAAGAGGATTTGTCACAGGCGGTAAATGAACTGATACCGGACGGGGGTGACGAAACTGCAAATGAGGCTGCGGACAAGTACGAAAACAAACCGGTATCTCTGGATGAAATGCTCCAGAATATTGATTCTGTCGAAATCCCGGAGGAAGAGCAGGATGTGACGGCGGAGGTTCCCGAACAGGAGGAACTGACCGAAGAGGCAGAGACGGATACCGCAGAGGAGGAAGCGGAGGAAGAGGACGCACAGGAAGACGAAGCGCAGGAAGCCGATGCACAGGAGAGCGAAACCTTTGCGGCAGAGAACACTGAGGAAGCAAAGGAAGAGGCTTCGGATTGGGATTTGGAAGGTCTTTTGGAGAATGCCCTGACAGACGAAGAGGCACAGCCGGAAGAGAAAACAGAAGAAAACAGAGGAGAGGGTAAAACAATGGAATTTAACAGCAACAGACAGGTAGCAGATGAAACTTCTATTATTACAGCGGGAATGTCCATTACCGGTGACATTATTTCAGAGGGTTCTTTGGACATTATCGGTAACGTAAACGGTAATATTGATATTATGGGTAAGTTAAACATTACCGGACATATCACCGGAAATTCCAAGGCAGCGGAAATTTTTGCGGAAGGTGCCAAGATTAACGGTGAGATTGTCAGCGACGGCGCAGTAAAAATCGGTGCCAGCACGGTTATCGTAGGAAACATTGTAGCTACCAGCGCTGCCATTGCAGGTGCTGTAAAGGGTGATATTGATGTGCAGGGACCGGTTGTTGTAGATACATCCGCAGTTGTTATGGGTAACATCAAATCCCGTTCTGTTCAGATTAACAATGGTGCAGTTATCGAAGGTTTCTGTTCCCAGTGCTATGCTGATATTGATGTGGAAAGTCTGTTTGGAGAGAATAAATAATGAAGAGAGTATTTTTAAAATTAAGTGGAGAAGCACTTGCAGGAGAAAAGAACGGCCAAATGGTTACTCCGGAAGCAAACAAGCCGAAACGTCCCAGTAATATGCTTGAATTACAATGGTAAAGAATTTTAAAATATTATTTATGCTATTTCTGTTTCCTTTGTCTGTATGGGCACAGGAAACAGAAGTCGTTTTTAAGGGTATTGTTACGAATACAGAAGGCATAGGCATTGCTAATGTATTATGTAAGGCATTAAGTGCCACGGATTCTTTACTGGCTTATGGTATCACCCAAAGCAACGGACAATTTCATTTGCAATACAAGAAGAATGCAAATAAACTGACATTCTCGAAAATGGGCTATGCCACACAAATTATTTCAGTTCAAAAGGATAAATATCAATATACCGTTCAGTTAGAAAAAAAGCCTTATGAGCTTGATGAAGTTGTAGTGAAAGAGGCCCCTATAACTCGTAAAAAAGATACGCTTGACTATTATGTAGAGTCTTTTCGTCAGAAAGAGGACTATAGCATTGAGGATGTGCTCAAACGCATGCCGGGTATTGAAGTGACGACTACAGGACAAATTCTGTATCAGGGTAGCAGCATCAATAAACTGAACATTGAGGGATTAGACCTTATGGGTGATCAATATAACCAAGCCACTCAGAATATGCCAGCTGAGGCCGTATCTACGATTCAGGTTATGGAAAATAATCAGCCCATCCGTGCCTTGGAAGGAAAAATTCATAGTAATCATGCGACACTCAATATAAGGTTAAAAAAGAACTATAAAATGCGCCCTTTTGGTGACGCAGAAGTGGGAGCCGGAGGAACGCCTGCTATATGGGACGGTAGTCTGACAGGGATTCAAGTGGCAAAGAAAAATCAAGTATTATTTACCGGAGCCTTAAACAACAGAGGTGCCTCATTGCGCAGCTTGCAAAATGGCATGTCGAACTTTACGGGCATTTATGCACAAGAGCAATTGCCAGCTCCTTTCCTCTATTCTACTACAACCCGCCGTCCACCCATTTCACCTATTTATTACTTGAACAACCGTTCCTATTTTGCCGGACTGAATTATATGCACGCTTTCACTCCTTATTCCACTTTACGTTTCAATCTGCTTTACAACCACGAAGGAGAAAACCGTGAGGATAGCACCCGAAGCGAGTATTATGCGGGCGACACAATTAGTATTTACGAAAACAATCGGCAAAAGAGCTGTGAAGATGTAGTAAAAGGACAGGTGCGTTACGAATTGAATGGCAAGAAGGTGTACGTGGAGAACGTCCTTTCGGGGCAATGGCAGGATGTCAGCTCCTATAATCAAAATGTATCCAATTTAGGCTCTTTGGGAGAGGACATACATCGCAAACCTTATTTTATTCAGAATGTCGCCAATGTCAACCTGACCACTCCAAGTCGTGTCTATAGTTTGGCTTCCATTGTGCGTACCTATCAGACGCGCGAGCGACTTTCTGATTATTGGACAGCAGATAACGAATACAAACGGCAGAGCTATTATCTGAACCATTGGTTTATGCGCCACCGGCTTTCCACGGCTTTCGATATAGCGGGCAATCCCTTGACGTTGGGTTACATTATAGAATACAAGCACAACCGACTACACGATACCCAACAGACGGCTACTTCGTCCTATTGGCTGCACACACTCGAACCATCGTATCAAATTCAGTGGAGCGGTGGAAACGTCGAACTACTTCTTCCTGTGGAATATACCATTTACCACTGTGGCTGGCGGAAAGAAAAAGAACAAAAAGTTCTATTCTCTCCTTCGCTCGATTTCACTCAACAAATTAGTTATCTATTGCGAATGGAAACCTCGGTAGCCTATAACCAAAATGCTTCAGACGCCGATCCTTGGTTCAATGGAACGATGATGAACAACTACCGTACATTTACGACAGGTATCGACAGCCTTTCGGTGCAGCGTGTCGCGTTGGCGAATCTCCGTCTGTCGTATCTGAACACCATCACGCTCTTTTCGTGGAATGTTTATGTCGGCTGGACGCGCAGTACTTCCGACCATTATCTTAAAAGTCTTTATATGCCCGATTATACGCTCTTTGTTCCAGTGTGGAACGACCGCACGAAAACTACCTGGAGCATGGCACTGTCATGTCGTAAGAACTTTCGCGATGCCCACATCAATTTGAGCGGACAGACCAATTATTCATATAATAAGGAGTTTGTGTCTCAAAACGAGGTGGAAGATTATCTGCGCTATCATGCCTTGCATGCTTCAGTCACGGCGCAATGGAGCGGACTGACATGGTTCCAGCCCAAACTCACCATGGCCGGAAATATCAGTTGGAAAAAGCCTGATGTCTTCTCCGCAACTGACAATCTGCTGAAAAATGCCTATTATTCCTTAACAATGGATTTCTATCCTATCAGTAAACTCCGGCTGTATGCCGACTTTTCGCAATCGGTCTTCGAAATAGTCCGTAACCATTACTCTATTAACAGTTTTTTGAATGCCGGTATGCGCTACGATTTCAATTCTCGCTGGTCTGCAAGCGCAAATATCAACAATCTGTTTAACCGCAAAGACTACGAAGTTTCGCTTTATCAAAGAGCCAATTTTCAATACTACCGCGTACCGCTGCGTGGTCGTGAGTTTATGATTTCGCTACGGCTTAAATATTAAGATAAAGGCCTATTTAACCAAAATCGGTCATTAGGATTCCTCTGTGTCGTACGGCAAAGAGAAATCCTTTAATTTTTGTTGCAAAATATCTATGATTATGAGGATGGCATAGCCAAAGTGAGATGGGAGGTTAATCCTGATGGTATGTATTATCGTGATGAGGATGGCTTTGACATGACTGACGATGATGAACAGAACCTGTTCCACAATCGCTTTATGGTAGGGGCTTTCTGAGAAATATAATATTATCTAAAAAAAACAGCAAACTTCGCTCTTTTCTTCTCTTTTTAGTATCTTTGCAGCGAATTATGCCCTGAGGCATCGTAAAGAAAGTAAAATCATACATTTAAGTTTTAAAACAATAATGAAACAGTACAAATTGGTGGACAATATTTTCGGATGGGTCGCTTTCCTTATTGCGGCCTTCGTGTATTGCTCCACAATTGAGCCGACAGCCAGTTTCTGGGACTGTCCTGAGTTTATCACAACTGCCTACAAGCAGGAAATCGGTCACCCTCCTGGGGCACCTTTCTTCATGCTCTTAGGTAATTTCTTTACTCATTTTGCCAGCGATACCACACAAGTCGCCAAGATGGTGAACACGATGAGCGCTCTGCTGAGTGCCGTCTGCATCATGTTCCTCTTCTGGACCATCACCCACTTGGCACGCAAGCTCATCATCGGCGACTGGAAAGAGATGACCACCGCCAAGATGGTAGGCATCGAGGCATCGGGTATGGTGGGAGCACTCATCTATACCTTCAGCGATACCTTCTGGTTCTCGGCTGTAGAGGGTGAGGTATATGCTTTCTCATCTGCCTTTACTGCCGTGGTTTTCTGGCTTATCCTAAAATGGGAAGACCATGCCGACGAGCCTCACAGCGACCGATGGCTGGTACTCATCGCCTATATGACAGGCCTCAGCATCGGTGTTCATCTGCTCAACCTGCTCTGCATCCCTGCCATCGTATTGGTATATTACTACAAGAAGGTGCCACATGCCAACCTCAAGGGCTCGCTCCTGGCGCTGTTCGTATCTTTCCTGGTAGTCGTTGCCGTGCTCTATGGAGTGGTGCCTGGTATCATCACCGTGGGCGGATGGTTTGAGCTGTTCTTCGTCAACACCTTAGGCTGCCCATTCAATACGGGTGAGATCGTATATATCATCTGCTTGGTGGCTTCGGTCATCTGGGGTATCTACGAGACCTACAATGCCACTGACAAGAACGAGAAGCGACAAAACCTTGCCTTCGTCTTGGGCTTCGGCATGCTCGGAATCCCCTTCTACGGATATGGATGGAGCGCTGCCATCACAGGTATCGCGGTGCTCATCGTACTGTGGTTTGTACTGGGTTACAAGCGCAAGAAGGAAGTTGTAGTTAAGAACGACGAGACTACCGGACTCACCAAGACCAAAGTGCAGCTTCTGCCTCTCATCTCAGCCCGCGTGAAGAACACAGCCCTGCTGTGCATGCTGATGCTGATGATAGGTTACTCAAGCTATGCCCTCATCGTGATCCGCTCGGCTGCCAACCCTCCTATGGACCAGAACTCGCCAGAGGATATCTTCACCCTTGGCAGCTATCTGAGCCGTGACCAGTATGGCGACCGTCCTCTGTTCTACGGACAGGCCTATACCTCACAGGTGGCACTCGAGGTAGATGGCGACATGTGCAAGCCGGTGATGACCGAGGGTGCTCCCGTATACCAGCGCAAGGAGAAAGCCAGCAAGGACGAGAAGGACTCATACTTCGTAGTGAGCCACAAGAATAAATATAAGTATGCGCAGAATATGTTCTTCCCACGTATGTATGATGCCGCTCACGCACAGGCATACGAAGACTGGATGGGTGGCGTCAACGGAACAGAAGTTCCTTTCGACCGTTGCGGTGAGAACATGACAGTAAAGGTTCCATCACAGTGGGACAACATACGCTTCTTCCTCTCCTACCAGTGCAACTTCATGTACTGGCGCTACTTCATGTGGAACTTTGCCGGACGACAGAACGACATCCAGGGCAACGGCGAGCCTGAGCATGGCAACTGGATTACAGGCATTCCGTTTATCGACAACGCCATGTTGGGCGACCAGAGCAAGTTGCCTGATGACCTGAAGGAGAATAAGGGACACAACGTGTTCTACTGCATGCCTCTGATATTGGGTCTCATCGGTCTCTTCTGGCAGGCATGGTACACCCGCAAGCGCAAGGTGGTGAAGAACGGAAAGGAGACAGAGGAGTTGCTGCCTATCGGTATCCAGCAGTTCTGGGTGGTGTTCTTCCTCTTCTTCATGACAGGTCTTGCTATCGTGATTTATCTGAACCAGGTGCCTATGCAGCCTCGTGAGCGCGACTACGCCTATGCCGGCTCGTTCTATGCCTTTGCCATCTGGTGTGGCCTGGGCGTACTGGCTATCCTCGACCTGCTGAAAGAGCATGCCAAATTGAGCGGTACTGCCGTAGCAGCCATCGTGGCAGTCATCACACTCCTTGTACCTATACAAATGGCTTCGCAGACATGGGATGACCACGACCGCAGCAACCGATACACCTGCCGCGACTTTGGTCAGAACTATCTGATGTCGCTCCAGGAGAAGGGCAATCCTATCATCTTTACCAACGGTGACAACGATACCTTCCCACTCTGGTACAACCAGGAAGTGGAAGGTGTAGGCACAGACGCACGAGTTTGCAACCTGAGCTATCTGCAGACCGACTGGTACATCGACCAGATGAAACGTCCTGCATACAATTCACCTTCCGTTCCTATCACCTGGCCACGACTCGACTTCTGTTCAGGAACCAATGAGTATGTGACGGTAGAGCCAGAGGCCAAGCAGCAGATTCTCGACTTCTACAAGCAGGATCCCGAGACAGCCAAGAAGCAGTTGGGCGAGGATCCATTCGAGCTGAAGAATGTGCTGAAATACTGGGTACGCAGCAAGAACCCCGACCTGCACATGATTCCTACCGACACCCTCTACCTCACTATCGACAAGGAGGCAGTAAAGCAGAGCGGTATGATGATGGCAGCCGACAGCATACCAGACAAGATGGTTATCTCATTGGCAGGAAAACACGCGCTCTACAAGGGCGACCTCATGATGCTCGAGATGCTGGCACAATGCAACTGGAAGCGTCCGCTCTATGTGGCACTCACCGTAGGTGAGGAGAACTATATGAACTTGGGTGACAACTTCGTACAGGAGGGACTCGTCAACCGTATCACTCCTTTCACCACCAACAAGCCTGGTGCCAAGAACTTTGATACGGAGAAAGCATACCACAACATCATGACCCGCTTCAAGTTTGGCAACCTGAAGCAGAAAGGTCTGTATGTGGACGAAACCACTATGCGTATGTGCTACACCCACCGTCGCCTGCTGGCTCAGACAGCCCTGGCGCTCATCGCTGAGCACAAGGACAAGAAAGCCATCGACATTCTGAAGAAAGCCGACGTGGAGATACCTTATTATAATGTTCCTGTCGACTATATGAGCGGCGGTCTCGACATGGCACGAGGATGGCTCCTCACCGGTCAGAAGGCCAAGGGTGAGGAATACCTCAAGAAGGTATGGACCAACGCCACACAGTATCTCAACTACTACCTCTCGCTCAACGCCGACCGATTCGCACAGGCACAGAGCGACTGCATACGCCAGATCATGATCATGCAGAGCGCAGCAGAGGTGGCTGGCATGGTAAGTCCTAAACTGGAAGCACAGTATGCCAAGCAGCTCAACGCCCTCTACACACTCTATCACGGACGTGGAGGACGTATGCCTGAGGGGTACTAAAATAAAGAGTTAAGGAGTTAACTCCTCAGCGACCGAAGGGAGCGATAACTCCTTAACTCCTTTAGCTTCTGAATATTAAACATTTAAAAAGAACTCGTCTATGTTTATCGAGCAACCAGCCAAATGGCTGAGATGGCTGTATCCGAAGGCAATTTGGAGGATGGATCCGAAGGAACACTCTGTTTACCTGACGTTCGACGACGGACCCATACCCGAATCTACACCTTTTATCCTTGAGACGCTGAGGAAATACAACATCAAGGCGACATTCTTCATGGTGGGAGAAAACGTGTTGCGCAATCATGACCTCTACAACCAGATTGTGGCAGAGGGCCATCAGATAGGCAACCATACATTCAACCACATTGGAGCCTTCAAGCATCGTGTGATCTCCTATGTGCTCAACACCAACAAGGCCAACGAAATCATCCACGCCCACCTATTCCGTCCGCCACACGGATGGATGAGACCCAGCGAGTACTGGTGGTTGCACCGCACCTACGAGGTAATCATGTGGGATGTGGTAACACGTGACTACTCCAAGTGGCTGACGGCAGAGGACGTGGTAGACAATGTGAAACGATACGCCCGCAACGGAAGTATCATTACATTCCACGACTCGCTGAAGAGCATAGACAAATTGAAGACTGCCCTTCCGAAGGCTATAGAATGGCTTCAGGAACAGGGCTACGAATTCAAGATATTCAAATAAATGAAGACAAGAATAAACAGCTATCAGGCTGTGGCAAGTTTAGTAAGAGGTTTCTTCGAGGCTTACGCACGTGGCATCATCGATGCTGTCATAGAGGGCAACGACTTCGAGAAGAAGAACGATCCAAAGGAAATCAAGCAGATAATGCTGGAACACTATGGCGAGGTAAACCAATATTACTTCGACATCATGTTCTCTACCTTGGTTCGTCTGAACTACAAGACTGCCGAGGAAGCCAACGAGCGCATGCACAAGAACTTCGACAGTATGAAGAAAGCCGACCCAACCTTCGAGCCTACCATGCTCGACTACCTGCGCATTGCCTGCAAGAGTCCACAGCTGTACAAGGCGATGGAGGCTGAATACAAGCGCAACTTCACCTGGCTTCTGCAGGGCAAGTTCACTACCCTTGAGGAGCATGTACGCGACTATACCCACGGCATCCTCATCAGTCTGGTCGACGAGCCCATGGCTGTGCACCTGCTGGTAAGGATTATCGTGAAGGCTTATGCCGCCGGACTGAAATGTGGCAGCAAGGAGGGCAAACTGCCACAGTTGCACATGCCAACTATCCACGGCATGCTGCTCAACAACGTGAACATACTGCTCAACGAGACACCGCTGAAAAGCAGCAGCGAAGACCCTGTGGCGCTCTTCAAAGAGGCGTGCAAGGAGGAAGAAGAAAACATCAATGTACTCTTCAATACTCTCAACGACACGATGAAAGAACTCGCCGAAGAGTAAAAAGAAAACTTCACTACTCGTGTTGTGCAACCGCAAAACACCTGAAAGACAACCGCCCAACAGCTATTGTGCAAATGCACATCAGCTGTTGGGCGGTTTTATTACTTATATTCTGCAAGAACATTTCACCCATATTCCTGCAATTTTTTCGTAGCATCTACTGCATATCATAAACCACCTGCATGAGCTTCTTGCCGAGTTCGTCGGCCTGCTCCATGGTGGAAGCCTCGCTATATACGCGGATGATAGGCTCGGTATTACTCTTGCGAAGGTGAACCCACTTGTCAGGGAAGTCGAGTTTCACGCCATCGATATCTGTTACGGTCACATCCTTCTCCTTGCCATACATCTCCTTTACCTTCACGAGGATAGCATCTACATCGGTAGAAGGTGTCAGGTCGATACGATTCTTGGCGATGAAGTAGTTGGGGAAAGTGGCACGAAGCTCGCTCACCTTGCAACCCTTATGAGCCAGACTGCTCAGGAAAAGGGCGATACCTACGAGGGCATCACGTCCATAGTGGCTCTCTGGATAGATGACACCGCCATTACCCTCGCCACCTATCACGGCATGAACATCCTTCATCTTGGTGGTGACATTCACCTCGCCTACTGCAGCAGCTGTATATTTGCCGCCATGCTTCTCGGTCACATCACGGAGAGCACGGGTAGAAGACAGGTTGCTGACAGTATTGCCAGGAGTATGGCTCAGCACATAATCGGCAACGCTCACCAAGGTATATTCCTCGCCAAACATCTTGCCGTCCTCGCAGATGAAAGCCAAGCGGTCAACATCAGGGTCAACAACGATACCCATGTTGTAGCCACCCTTCTTCAACTCGTCCATGATGCCACCAAGGTTCTTCTCCAATGGCTCTGGGTTGTGAGCGAAGTCGCCAGTAGGCTCACCGTTCAAGAAGGTATACTCCACTCCTAACGCATCGAGCAACTCTGGAAGGATGACACCACCCACTGAGTTGATGGAGTCGACACAAACCTTGAAATGTGCCTTACGGATAGCCTCCACATCGACGAGTTTCAAAGCAAGCACAGAATCGATATGGCGCTTGTTGAAGCTATTGTCCTCAGTATATTTGCCTAAATGATCGACATCGGCATACTCGAAGTCTTCCTTCTCGGCGATGGCAAGCACCTCATTGCCGTTGGCGGCTGTCAGGAACTCTCCCTTCTCATTGAGAAGCTTGAGGGCGTTCCACTGACGAGGATTGTGAGAGGCTGTGATGATAATACCACCTGCTGCCCCACTCATGGTAACAGCGAGCTCGGTGGTAGGAGTAGTAGCCAGACCTATGTTGAGCACATCATAACCCATGCCCATCAAGGTGCCACATACTACATTCTTGACCATCTCGCCAGAGATGCGGGCATCGCGACCCACTACGATAGTATTGCTTGAAGACAGTCCGCTACGACGAATAAAGGTAGCGTAAGCTGAAGTAAACTTGACGATGTCGAGCGGATTAAGAGTATCGCCCGCTGGTCCGCCTATAGTTCCGCGGATACCAGAAATAGATTTGATTAGAGTCATAATATTCTTATTAAGACGTTAATGCTTGATGAATGTTCAGAGGAAAAGAAACCACTCCCTTAACGGGCAGCCTGGAAGCGAATGTCATACAGACAGGCATACACACTCGCTGAAGCTGAGGTAGTGCCATAAGTATGAGGTACCAACAGGCGCACATGCGCCAGTTCATCGTCGGCATTAATGAGACGCCCCACCTTGATCCAAGTGAAAGGAATCAACCAGCCTGATGGAACCGTGGCACTCACGGTACCATAATAAGAGGAATTGTAGGTATATGCCAAGAGACTTTTTGAGGTGTCGACAAAAGAGCCTTCAAACGTTCCTGACGTATTGGTAACGCTTATCTCGTCGGTCATTGCCGCATAAGTAGGCACATCATTGGTCAGTGTGATGGCATCGTCGCATATCTTGGCACGCTTGGCAAGACAATACTCCGTGAATCGGCACAACACATTCTTGGTTTTACCCTTGGCGATATAGTCGCCACAACCATCGTTGATGACCTGCATATAGATACCATTGCTCTCGAAGAGCACATACTCGTTGTTATTGGGATCGGTATCAGTCAACTTGACCGTCTTGTCACCAGCCTTACGGGCTTCGAAACGTTTTTCAAACTCGGCCTCTTTGATGACTTTGATATTCTCATTGCGCAAGAATGCATTGATAGAGTCCAGCTCTCTGTCGCGCTGGTCTGCATATGTCTCATTATGGTCACACGCGGCAAATGAGATCAAAGCCGCTACTGCTATCATTGCTAATAATAGTTTCTTCATTCTTTAAGTTCGTAATTTTTATACAAATATGGCGCAAAGGTACAAAAAAAAAACAGGACTGCCAATGTTGGCAGTCCTATTTTATTATTATTTATCACTTATCTTTCTTATTTCAGCAATGACTCGAACGCCTTGATGGCTTTTTTGGCTACCACCTCTGCCTCTGCCATGCTGCAGAACAACTTGCCTCCCGAGGCATTGAGATGGCCTCCGCCATTGAAAAACTGCTCGGAAACCTTGTTGCACGGGAAGTCGTCGACCGAACGAAGACTCACCAATATCAGATTGTCGCGCTCGGTATCTTCGCGCAAGGAGATGGAAAACTTATGTCCCTTGATACGCAGTGGTTCATTGACCAAACCTTCGAGGTCGCCCTTGATGAAATGGAATCGCTTCATATCCTGACGGGTGACACAATAATAAGATGCATGCAAGCCCTCCACCACACGGAGCTTCTCGCTCATCAGATAACCGCGAAAACGGATGGCAGAAAGGCTGCTGTTATTGAATACATTGCGATAGATCTTGTCTTTATCGATGCCCTTGGTAAGCAGCTGGCTGATAATAAAATAGATGGTAGGGTCGGTGGAATTGTAGGTAAAGCCGCCCGTATCGGTCATCATGCCACAATATACACAGGCAGCCCACTTGCGGTCCATCTGCCCGAAGCCTCCCAACTGCCACACGATGCGGAACACCAGCTCGCTGGCACTGCTCATGTGGGGCTGAGAAATCTGAAGATCGACATCCATACAGGGTGCCAGATGATGGTCGATCATCACCTTACGGGCCCGACAGCCGGTAAGCACATCCTGCATCTCGTCGAGACGACCAGCGCCATTGAAGTCGAGACAGAACACCAAATCGGCCTCATCGAAAGCACGCTGCACCTCGGCAGGATGCTTGTCGTAACGCAGAATGGTCTGACTGTCGGGCAGCCACTGCAGATAGTCGGGCATCATGTCGGGCATACATACCTGTGCCTGCTTGCCCTGCGAGAGCAAAAAGCCACGCCATCCCAAAGAAGAGCCGATGGCATCTCCGTCGGGCGACTTATGACAACATATCACAATATGCTGAGAAGCCGCTATCATCTCCTGGAGGGTAGCGGCTTCTTGTGAACTCAATATATTTACGTTCATTTAGAAGAGTTTGCTTGGATAAACGCCTTCGTCTATCAGACTCTGAATTCTTGCTACTACTGATGGACGGTCGGCAGCATAAGTGACACCAAACCACTTGCTTGTGGTGTCGAGTACCTTGACGGTAGCTGTGCCGTCGTTGATCAGCTTGTTGACCATCAATGGAATGAAGAACTCAGCTTTCAGGTTCTCCATATTCTTAGGATCGCTGAGGAACTCCTTGAAGTAAGCCTCGCTGTGCTCAAAATAGTCGGGAGTGAAGCCCCATACGTTCATAGATACAGGAGTGTTGTCCTCAACAGCTACCCACTTGCCTTCCTCGTCCTTGTAAGACACCTTGCCGTCTACGCGCATAATCTCTGTACGCTCCACGACTGTGGTCAGATTCTCAGCATCGTCCTTTGAGCAGATGCCACGAGCCACAGTACCATTCTCGCTCAAGGTATTGCCTACACGGAAACCTACCATGGCATAGTTGTTCTTGCTGCCCTCTGGAAGTTCGGAAAGGAACTTGCCTATGACCTTGAAACAGTCACGATTGTAGAAGTCATCACAGTTGATGACACAGAAAGGCTCCTTGATAATGTCCTTTGCCATCAATACAGCATGGTTGGTACCCCATGGCTTCTCACGACCCTCGGGAACTGAGAATCCTTCAGGAAGAGCGTCGAGTGACTGGAAGCAGAGTTCTGCTGGGATATGTCCCTCATACTTGGCAAGTATCTTCTCACGGAACTGGTCTTCAAAATCCTTACGGATGACAAAGACAATCTTGCCAAATCCTGCCTGAATGGCATCGTAAATACTGTAGTCCATAATGGTCTCGCCGTTAGGACCCAGACCATCGAGCTGTTTCAAACCACCATAGCGGCTACCCATACCAGCCGCCAAAAGCAATAATGTAGGTTTCATATTTTATTTGTTTAATAGTTGATATTATCTAACAGTATGCAAAAGTAATAAAAAAATGACTGCTGCACAATTTTTATCACTTTTTTTTGGCGATTTATATTTCATTCGCCTACATCTATGCGACTACCGGCAAAAATCAGAAAGGATAACCCACAGTCAGATGGAGGCTATGCGAGTTTTTGAAGGAATCGATATTGTAGAAGCCCTTCTTGCTGGTTTCGTAAGGCACATGAAGCCCCACACCCCAGTCTACACGGATGACGAACATACCCATATCATAGCGCACACCCACACCCGTGCCTACAGCCATCTGCTTGAAGAACTTTCTGAACTTGAACTGTCCCTGCGGACTGTGCTCCTCGCTGCGAAGTGTCCACACGTTGCCGGCATCAAGGAACAAGGCTCCATACAGGTCGCCCCAGATGCGAGGACGATACTCAATGTTGGCAAGAAACTTAATGTCGCCTGTCTGGTCGATATAGGAATACTTGCTGCCTGTAGGCAGATACTGACCGGGGCCAATGCTTCGCACATTGAAAGCACGCACACTGTTGGCACCGCCAATGTAGAACTGCTCGTAATAAGGCGCCTTCTCGCTGTTGCCATAACTCCATACTACACCCGCATTGAGGTGACCCACCAAGGTGGAATGCTCGGCGATGCGCCAGTACTTCACAAAGTCGGTCTCCAACTTCAGGAACTGGGAATAAGGATTGCGGAACATCTCCTTGTCCTCATCGTTCCACTTCTTGCCTGTACAGAGATAACCCAACGACAGGATGTTGCCTGCCTCGCTGACAGTCGTCGACCAGATGATGGGATGACGGTATTTCGCCGGACTGGTATAAGTATAGGTGTAGCTCATCTTGGGTACAAACTGGTCGCGCATGGCTATCTGCAGATAAGGACTCTCAGAGATGGCCTCATCGAAGGCTGCGGTACGGCTGTTCATAAACTCATACGACAACACTAAAGGACTGAACGAATGGCGATGCTTGGCTGAGGTAGCCCAGTCGTAGGTAAGTTCACCCGACACCACATGGCGACGGAAATAACCAGCCCTGTTGAGCACATTCATCGAGGCCTTCACTGTGGTGGAAGGAACGCCATAGAATGAACGCGGAATATGACCTTTGCGGAAACGGCGCTCACGCTGTGCCATGGTCGTAAATAGATTGAACGGGGTGACGATGCTTGGGAACGAGAGTGACACATCCGTACCATACTCATAGGAATTGATATGGTTGGAGCTGGCTCCGTTGCCCTTCTCGCCTGTCTGCCACTCGTAAGAGCCATGCAGATTGATATCGAGCTTCTCGCCTCCACGGAAGGCATTGCGCTTGGTAAAACCTACAACCAACTCGGGACCTACACGGCCTGTGGTTTTGCCCTTGACATTGGTCTCTATATAGAAATCATAAGGCTTGTCGAAAATCAAGTCGAGTGTGGCATCCAAGGTATCGCACTGAGCTGTGGTGTCACGAGGAGTAAACTGAAGGCTGGTATAGTTGAAGACTCCCATCGACTGCAAATGCTGGCGCGCCTTCTCCTCGTTCTCTACCCTATATAACTGTCGGGGACGCAAGTTCAAGTCGCGCAATACCACACCCGCACGGATAGGCATCTTCTTGCCATGATAACGGATATTGAGGTAACGGCGACAGAAAGAATCGGTAAGCTCTTCTGTAAACTGCTTGCGGAAGTTGATATTGATATTGCCGAGATACCACTGGCGGGTGACCTGCGAGTCGAGGCTGTCGGCCATGATCATCTTCATGCTTGCCTTGCCTGGCACATCTAAGGTATCAGCAAGATAGGAGACATAGCCATTCTGATAAAAATAATAGCCATTGTTGCGGAACAGACGGGTAAGGCGCTGACGCTCACCTTCCAGGCGAGGTACATTGAATGGGCTGCCCGTATGTACCAAAGCCTCCTGACGGGTGGAATCGATCAAAGCAGAGACTACTGATGGGAAATTGACATACTGCAACGTATCAATGGTCATCAACGGACCCAAAGACACATGATAAGCCAACTTGGCCTTCTTGGGATTTTTCTGGGTCAGAATCTCGTAGTTTACCTTGCCATGAAAATAGCCATACTTGGCAAGCTGGTTCTCTGCTACCTGTGCACGCAATCGTGGATTCACATTGCCCATCAATTTAGGACGTGAGCCGAATGCCTTGGTAATCCACTTGGCTATGGCGCCATCCGACTGCGAGAAAGCATTCCAAACCCAAAGGCGAACAGGGAAAGGCGTGCGATAATAACTGCTGCCGAAGAGGGCTCCATTAGGGGCAGAAGCCAGTACCGACTCCATTTCGAGAATCGTAGAATCGGCATAACCGCCTGGCTCATAATCGGTATATTCTATTTTCTTCAGACCCGTGAAGAGCTGCTCGCCTTCCTTGAGAGCACTCGTGGAAGAACAAGATGTACCTGCGGCAACCACCACTATGGCAACAAATACCATAGCCAACAGGCGGAAGCCGCGGGAATGATTATAGGGAATGCACTTTCTGTTTTTCATCATTTGCTTTTTCATTTTTGTTGAACAGCTGCAGGCACAGCCTTCAGGGTGTCGGCTGCAGCACGTGGCAAAGCCTGTTTCTCGGTCTTAAAGCGGAAGATATCACTGAAGCGCTGCAATTTTCTGCGCCACATGAAACCAACACCATACTCGCCGATCTGACCCTCTAACCAGTCGTAGATGTTGTTGTTGTAGAAACCTCGGATATACTGACTGGCTCCATCGTTGAGTCGATATTGTATCTCCACATTATTAAAGAAGGTATCGTTGTTGACAGCATTCTCCATCTCGGCTCCCGAAGAAACCTGACCGCCCACACTGAAGCTCAGACGATTGTTGAAGAATCGCTTGGCAAACTTGAAATTGTAGTCAGTATGCAATGCACCGGCAGCATTGAGAGAGTTGTCGACAGTCATGCCTATATCAAGTCCCATGGAGCGCATGGCGGTTCCTGCAATGTTGTTGATTTCGGAATTGAGGAACGAGCTGAGGGCACTGTTCATCGAGAACGAATTGGTATTGCCGTTGGCAAGATACATGCCCGAAGCCAGCATGGTGATAGCCACCTTGCCGCGTTCGTCCACACTCATCGTGTTCAACTCATCCTGGACGTTCATGTCGGAAGGTGCTGAGATGATAAACTGTATACCAGGCTTATTCAGTGTCTGCGACAGTTTCACCCCACACTCGAAATCTACCGATCGGCCTGTACCCTGCCCTTCATTCACGGTCGATTTGATCTTCTCGGTAGCCGTGATGTTGAGCGTAGGATTGAAAGGATCGCCCGTAAACTCGATATAACTTCCGTCCTGAATGGTAAAGGTCTTCAGTGGAATGACAGGCAAGGAGTATTTCATCTCGCCATTACTCAATGTATACTTACCCGACAGACGCAGATTGTCGGCAGGATTGTAAGTCATACGCAAGTCGCCTCCACCCACAAGGTCAATATAATTGGACTTGTCGGCATTCAGCGCACAAAGAATATGGGCAGACTCATCTATCGACATACCCAAGAGCATATCGAAGCCTTCGAGTTTTGGACGCACCACCGTCTCTTGCTTACTGTCTTTGAAATCGGTAAACTTCACCAACTCCTCAAGCTGAGTATCAGTGGTGAGTTCCGACTCTCGCAGGATATAAGTCATGTCGGTATTACCCAGCACGTCGAGCTTACCTCGCATCTTCAGATTAGACAAGGCGCCACGCATACTTCCCAAAAAGTTGACATACGCCTTACCGAAAGCCTCGGAACGGGCATTCTCCTTAGCATCTACCAGGAGGAAGTTCTGGGCACGCATTCTGACATCAAGCATCATCTTATCGAGATTGGAGAAATCCAGATAGCCCTGTATGTTGAGCGGACTCTCATTGTTGGCATACATCATGAAGTTCTCGAAGAGCAACTTACTGCCGGCTATCCTCACTGGGTCGTTGTCGAAACGCATCCTCAGTCCGTAAGGCACACTCACTAAATAAACAGAGTCCATGTATATCTCGCCGTCTACCTGTGGCTTGCTCAACGAGCCCTTGATGGTAAGACTTCCCTCACCACAACCTTCCAGACCAACAAGCTGGTCGGGCACAAATCCATTGATGAAGTGGAGCGGCAGTTTGTCCATGCCGACAGTAGCGTCGAGATAGCCCTCGCCCTCCGACTGGTAAGTACCTTTGATGGTGGCTACGTCCTCATCGTTGTATTTCAGTATTCCGTCGACGGCATGAGTGCCATCGCTCATAGGCATATACACGAACTCGGAGCCGACATTACCCATCGGGCAATTCTCGTAAACCAAGTTGTTGACCGATAGATTGGACGATACAGACAAGGCCTCCTTGGTCTGCACGATATGGAAATCGCCATTCATGATACCTGAGACATCAGGCATATAAGGTATGACACTCAGTACCTTGTCCAAATCAAAACGGGTCATGCCGATAGTGATATCCTGCAGGGCATCCTCATTGTCGTCGTTAGAGTAGATACGCACACCCATTCCCTTGCTGGCCTCCAGCTGAAGCTTGGCAGAGATACGCATATCGCGTCCCAGCATCAGATAGTTGTCATCGTTGGCTGTAAATTTCTTATATCCCAATATAGGATGAGTATCGGTAAGACTCACCTTGATGCCGTTTTCCTGCATCATTGCCGCCAAACCTACACGCACGCCCAACTTGCCGTTGGCATCATAGATGCGGGCAGCGATATCGGAGCCTCGCTCTGCCAACTCGCCATCCACCAATGCCTGGAATACGTATTGCGGATTCTTCTTGTTGTTCACAATCCTCGCCGTATACCGGATGGTGTCGCCCTGGGTCATCACGTTGGCACGAACCGTATCCAACTGTACACCTTGTGCCACCAAAGAGTCGATATTAAGATGACCGTTCAGACCTGATATGGGTGAGGTACGAAGATCCATGTCCACCGTCTTGAAATGATAGCCGTTGTACTCGATAAAACGGGAGATGAAATTGTCTTTTCCTGTGGTAAGAGTGATGCGACCCAAGGGGAACTCGCGACGGATAGCCACCTGGTCGATACGTCGGTTTTTGAGTTGACTCATCACCTCGCCTTGCAGTTCATCAAGTCTTGACAGCAACTTTTTATAACCTCCATGGGTGTCCATACGAAGATGGAAGTCACCACAATTGAGTACGGCATGGGTTGTATCGCGACGAGTTAACACGTCGGCAACAATATCCACGGGACGATATTCTTTCTGCTGAGTCTTGATGACGATACTGCCCAACATAGCCTGCAGGTAGTGGTCCTCCTTCAGGTTGGTCTTCAGGTCTACCTGTCCACAGGCAGTTGCTCTCATAGGCACCTTGGTGAGTCCCATGAGGTAAAGGTCCACATTCCTGACATCAGCTACTATTGTTCCTTCCAGATTCTTGCTGTTGGTCAGCGCATCCAAGCTCACCAATCCCTTGAGCAACTGATTATTGCTGTCGATGTCTGCATGTACTTTACCATTTGCTACATGGGCAACAGCCAACAAGTTGTTGATGTGATACTTGCCATAATGCAGCTGTGCCACCTTTGCCTTGGCGTTGAGTCGAGTATGGTTGGACAAGAAATCAGTGCCCACGCCCTGGGCTTCCATCGATCCTGTAAAAGAGTAAAGTTCCTGATGAGGCAGGAAATGACTCACCTGTATCTGATGGGCTTGTACCTTGGCACGATAGGCCAGCTGGTTCATGTCGAGACTTCCGTCTTTCTTTGTATGAGTAACAACAGATGCTTCTACATTCATTCGTCCACGACCTTCCCACAAGGTCATCTTGGTGGCATACTTAGAGCCGTCCACTGCGACATCTCCCTTCAGGATCATGCCATTAGGAATACGCACATCCTTCATTAGAGCAGGATCAAGCATCGCTGTAACAAATCCCAAATGATAGGTACGCGCATCTAAATGTATTTTCGCCTTCATTTGAGACATATCGTTGAGATGTGCCAACCAACCATCGGAGGACAACTGGAAGGCTGAAGGCAAATTGAGTTTCAAACCCGAATAGCTAAGACGCTGCATGTTTCCCTTTACAGTACCGGCAACCTCCATAGGATAATAAGGCCAGTTCCGACGCATCTTTTGAGGCATGTATGCACCGGCAAAAAGCATGAGGTCTTCTCTGCCGATACTGCCTCGTATCATAGCAGTCAACTTGCCAGGAGCGCTGTCGGCAAAGGCATTCATGTCCATGTCGACCATGGTCTGAAGAGTGGAGGAAGGAGTTCGCAGACAGAGGTCGGGCAACTGCAACTTCAATGAATCCATCACAAACCGGCCATACATCTGCTGTACGTTCAGACCACAGCGTTCTCTGAACTGTGCCTGACGAATCTTTACATCTATCTTCGAGTCACAGAAATAGAATGAGTCTGCCTTCAAGGTCATATCCAACAAGGCAATGTGGTTGAAGTCCAGACCTTCTGCCGGACGAAGCACAGAGATATTCTTACCAGCCAGCATTTCTGTCTGATAATTGTCGTAAGTTACCCTGCCCTTTCGCCAGTCGAGGGCACGCACTTGATAAAGTCCTTTGAAGAGATCGAGGTAGGTACCATGAGCCGTAGCATCACCCATATAGGCATTTACCCTGAGAGTATCTCCTGGCATGTGAAGCGCCAAAGCTGTGTTTTTCAACTTGAGCTTCTGGATATTCACCTTCCACTTGTTGGTCTTTGGCGTAGTATCGGGAGGTACGGTATCACTCAGTTCTACCGACAGACGGGCATCCGACAACAAGGCGTCATCTACATGGACAAGTTCCTTGCTCAGGTCGATGCCATGGGCACGCAATGCCATCTGCCCGACATCACCCTTGATACGCGCCTCGTGTATCCAGTTGGTGGTGTTGACCTTCATACGTCTGAAGTCCAACTTGTCCACCATTACCTGCTGCTTGAATAAAGGCATCAACTGAATGTCAACTACCATTTTTTCTATATCAGCAACAGTATCTTTTTTATTTCTGAGAGTTACATCATTACTGTTTTTCAACGAATCGATGGGCTGAAGCGCCTTCACACCCTCAACACCCAATCGCAGTGGAAAGACCAGTTCCACGTGCTTTACTGTAATATCCATGCCTGTAGACTCGGAAGCATAGGCTGCCACACGCTTCACTGCCCAGTTCTGCACAGGTGGCAGATAAAGCAACAAAGTCAGCAAAGCTATCAGCAATATCGGGGTAAATACGATAACTGCTGCCCAAATTCCGCATTTTTTCTTTGTAGACATGGATTCTAAGTTTTATATTGTAAAACTGAAGTCAATTTCTTACTAACCATCGCCTATGGTATCAGTGATATGGATTCTATCGGTTATGGCGCTATCGCCTTCCATAGATTGTCATCGGGCAAAGGAGCCTCTACGACGATAGTCTCCTTAGATACAGGATGAACGAACTCAATCCTATGCGACAACAATGAAATGCTGCCGTCGGGATTGCTGCGAGGAGCACCATACTTTAAATCTCCCTTGATAGGACATCCCATCTTTGCCAACTGGCATCTTATCTGGTGATGACGTCCTGTCAACAGATTCACCTCAAGCAAAGAGTAATGGTCGGAAGAACCTATCATCTTGTAACGCAGAATCGCCTTCTTCGAGTTTTTCACCTCATGATCATAGGCGTAGCTCTTGTTCTGCTTCTCGTTTCTCACAATCCAATGGGTCAATGTCGCCTCGGTCTCCTTCGGCATATTCTTCACAATCGCCCAATAGGTCTTGTGAACCTCGCCATCCCTGAACATGTTGTTCAGGCGGCTCAGCGCCTTCGAAGTCTTGGCAAACACCACGAGTCCCGACACCGGACGGTCAAGTCGATGCACCACACCCAAGAATACATTTCCCGGTTTCTGGTATTTCTCCTTGATATACTGTTTTACCGTCTCTGAGAGAGGCTCATCGCCGGTCTTGTCGCCCTGCACGATTT